>Ga0164241_10003833_pt1 | contig 14893 bp, 12 predicted proteins | sample OricomyardsoilBY_FD_108780 | JGI IMG/M metagenome (GOLD analysis project Ga0164241, IMG submission 108780) | Backyard soil microbial communities from Emeryville, California, USA - Original compost - Back yard soil (BY) | ecosystem: Environmental > Terrestrial > Soil > Unclassified | place: USA... | reverse complement strand
TGCAGGCCCGCCGGCAGAAGGACTCGACGATCGCGCAGGTCGAGAAAGTCCCCTCCTGGCAGAAATCCTACGACCGCATCACGGTGCCGGTCCGCGCGGAGTGGCAGGCGTTCGAGCTCAGCCTGCGCGAAATCACCAGCCTGCGCGTCGGCGACGTGCTCGAAATGCCGGCGACCCTTCTGCAGGAAACTTCCGTGCTGCTCAACGGCACACCCAAATTCAACGGCACCGTCGGGCTCGATACCGACCGCGTCGCGGTGAAAATCACCAGAAAACTTCCCCCGGAGGAAACCGAACATGTCAAACCTGATGGACGAAAAAACCCTTGATATCGTGCTCGATGTCAAAGTGAAGGTCACGGTGCAACTCGGCTCGTGCCAGTTGCCCATGCGCGAGGTTCTGGAGCTGGCCCCCGGCTCCGTCCTGCAATTGAACCAGCACGCCAGCGATCCGGTCGGCCTCTATGTCAACGAGAAGCTCGTGGCCTACGGCGAGGTCGTCGTGGTCGAGGACAACTTCGGCATCAAGATCACGGAGCTCGTGGGCAGCGCCAGGCCGCCGGCCTGAGCGTCCTTCGATTCCCGGGTTCAACCTTTCCCATTCCGAGCATGATCCCCTTTCCCGTCGCTCTGAGACGAATGCGCCTCGTGTGCCTTGTCTTCATTGCGGCCGCGCTGCCGCTGGCGGCGCGGGCCCAGGAAAAGGCGCCGGAAAAAGCCGGTGACGCCGGAGTGATTTATCCGCGCCCGGCCGGGACGGACTCCCGCGCGGAAGCCGCTTCCGCCGGCCGTGGCGGCGGTTACGGCGGCATGTTGGCCGCCGCGTTGTTGCTGGCCGTTGCGGGCGGATGGCTTTTCTGGCGCGGACGCGGCGTCCCCGGCGCGAACGTCAACGGACGCAAACTTTCAATTGCGGAGACCAAGTCGCTCGGCGGCCGCCAGTATCTCGTGGTCGCGGCCTACGAGGATAAAAAATTTCTTCTGAGTGTGTGCCCCGGCCGGATCGAATTGCTGACTCCCCTGGAAGAAACGTCTCCGGCCAACACGCCATGAAGGGGATTCGCCTGCTCATCTCGCTCGTCTGGACGATCCTTGCCTTCGGACTCTTTGCGCCCGCGGGGCTGGGGCAGGAAACCCCGGCCGCCTCCTCCACCGTTACGCCGGGCGGAATGCCGCTTCCGGCAACTCCGGCGGCGAACGCCACGACTCCCGCCGCGCCACCCAAGGCCGATCCGCTGCATCTGACCATCGGCCTGGAAGGCAGGCAGGGCACGGGCGATGTCAGCGTGGCGGTCCAGATCGTCATCCTGATGACGCTGCTGACGCTCGCGCCGTCGATCGTCCTGCTGATGACCAGTTTCACCCGCATCGTGATCGTGCTCGGATTCGTTCGCACGGCCCTCGGCGTGCCGAGCGCCCCGTCCAACCAGATCATCGTGGGTCTCTCGCTGTTCCTGACCTTTTTCCTGATGGGACCGGTCTTCGACCGGATGAATACCGAGGCGATCCAGCCTTATCTCGCCGGGAAGATGACTTCGGTCGAGGCCCTGGACAAGGCCTCGGTGCCGCTGAAGGAATTCATGCTCAAGCAGACCCGGACGCGCGAACTCGAGTATTTTCTCGAGCTCGGAGGCTTCGGGCCGACGGCGGTGAAGGATCTCTCGATGCGGGTCATCGTGCCGGCGTATATCGTGAGCGAATTGCAGACCTCCTTCCAGATGGGCTTCCTCCTTTTCCTGCCGTTCCTCGTCATCGACTTTCTCGTTTCCTCCGTGCTGATGGCCCTCGGCATGATGATGATGCCGCCCGTGGCGGTGTCGCTGCCGTTCAAGCTGCTGTTGTTTGTGCTCGTGGACGGCTGGCACCTGGTGGTGCGTTACCTCGTGCAGAGTTTCACCGGCTGATTTTTTCCCGCCATGAATCCCGAAATCGCCGTCGATATTTTCAAGAACACCGTGATGTTTTCACTGTATATCGTGGCGCCGTTCCTCGGCATCACGCTGGTGGTCGGCCTCGTCGCCAGCCTCATCCAGTCGGTGACCAGCCTCCAGGAACCCACGCTGACGTTCGCGCCCAAGCTGATCGCGCTGGCGGGATCGATGCTGCTGCTGACGCCCTGGCTCCTGCGGGCATTATCGGAATTCGCCATAGCGTTTATCACCCGCATGGGTACGATGGCGCACTAGGCCGGGGTTTGAAAATGGTTTGTCATCCTGCGCGCGGCGAAGGACTCACCGGGATGTGCGGCAAACGCCTCCGGCGGAGTGAATCCGGCCGGACGTCCGTTCCCCGATCAGCCGGGCGGCATTCCGCCGGTCAATTGACGCCATGAGTATCGAATACCTGCTCACCTGGATGATGGTGCTGTTGCGATCGATGGGGATCGTCATGCTGTTGCCGACGCTGACCAGCCGGCCCTTGCCGGTGACAGTGAGGATGGCGCTGAGTTTGTGCCTGGCGACGCTCGTCGCCGGCTCGGTGCCGTCGGCGGGCCTCCCCGCGGGGAAATGGGATCTCGCCTACGCGGCGGGGGGAGAAGTCATCCTCGGTCTTGCGATGGGCTTTGTCGGCCGGCTGACATTTACGGCGGTTGAGATGGCGGGACGCCTGATGACTTCCGAAATCGGCATGGTCGCGACGCCGGGACTGGGGGTGCCCGAACCGGCGAACGAGCCTTTGGCGGCGTTTCTCACGATCTTTGCCGGACTGCTTTTCTTCCTGTTGGGGGGACACCTGACCACCCTCACGGCCTTTGCGCGGAGTTTCTCGCTGGCGGCGCCGGGGCATCCCCTGTTCAATCCCACGGCACCGGAACTGATCATCGAGACCACCGGCCACGTGATCGAACTCGGGCTGCGCATGGCCGCCCCGTTCATCGCGCTGAACTTTCTCGTGACGCTCGCGTTTTCCGTGCTCGGCCGCGCGGTGCCGAAGATGAACGTGTTCATCCTGAGTTTTTCCTTCCGATTGTTCGCCGGACTCATCCTGCTGGCCGGGGCGGGCGGCCTGGTCGCGAGATACCTTTACGTTGAATTCGGCAACATGCCCTTCGAGATGCTCAAGCTGTTGCCCGCCGGCTAGTGCCCCGGTTATGTCCCTGGCGTGATGAGTCTGCCCCTGTTTGAACGGATCACCGAATGTCCTCGCGACGGGGAATCGCCGGAGCTACGGACTCGGATTTTTCGCCTGATTTGCGCGACGGCGACGGTTCTTTGCGTCGGTCTCATTGCGCCGTTGAATGCCGTTCTGGACCTGGTCCCGAGGATCAATTTCGCCACGTTGTTCCTGGGCGCGGCCGGGGCGTTCTTTTACTGGCAATCCCGGTGCGGGCGGCATTTTGCCGCGGCTTTTGTGGCGCTGTTTGTGGTCGTGCTCGATCTCGCCTGGTTCTGGCTCGGCGGGCCCGACGGCGGGGTCACCTATTTCTTCTTCCCCATGCTTGCCGTGTCGGTCGCCCTTCTCGGCGGGTGGTGGCGGCTTCTTTCGGCGCTTGGATTGTGGCTGAATGTCAGCCTGTTGGTTCTGGTCGCTTATCTGCGGCCCGGATGGGTGACGCCTTTCCCCGGTCCGGTCGCCCGCTTGCTGGTGATGGAGGCCGGCTTGGTCGGAAGCATGGCGGCGCTGATTGCGGTGGCATGGCTGATTCTGCTGAGCCACGAGCGCGAACGGCGGCGGGTGACCGAAATCGCCTCCCGGCTGGCGGCCAGCGAGGAAAACTACCGGGAAATTTTCAATTCCACCAGCGATGCGCTTTTCATCCACTCGCTGGACGGCCGGATCATCGACGTGAATGAAAGAGCCTGCGTCCTTTTTGCCGCGGACCGGGTGAGGTTCGTCGGGGCGACACTGGATGAGTTCAGCTCGGCGTCACAGCCCTATTCAAGGAAGACCCGGGAAAAGATCGGGACTGCCTCCCCGGATCGCCCGGAAGTATTCGAGTGGCGGAGCAAGCGCGCGAGCGGCGAGCCGTTCTGGGCCGAGGTCGCCCTGCGTGTATGGGAGTTCGGCGGGGAAAAGCGCGTGATCGCGGCGGTGAGGGATATTTCGCGCCGGAAGAGGACGGAACAGCAACGCCGGGAGAACGAAGAACGGCTGCTGCTGGCAATGGGCGCGTCGCGCCAGGGGTGGTTCGAATTGAACGTTCAGACGGACGAAGGCTTTTCCAGCCCGGAATACGCCCGGATGATCGGCTATGAGCCCGGTGAATTTACCACCTCCTCCAGCAGTTGGCTGGACAGCATCCATCCGGACGACCGGGCGACCGCCTTGAAGAGCTTTCGCGATTGCGCGGCCTCGGGGGAGAGCCGCACGGTGGAGTACTGCCGCCTGACCAAATCGGGCGGGTGGAAATGGATTCGTTCCGTGGGCAAGATCGTGGAATACGATTCCGACGGGAAACCGCTGCGAATGTGCGGCACGCACATGGATATCACCGATCGCAAGGAACTGGAGGCCCAATTGCTGCACAGCCAGCGGCTGGAAGCGGTCGGCACGCTCGCCAGCGGCGTGGCGCATGATTTGAACAACATCCTGACGCCGATGCTCATGGCTACGGGCATTCTCCGTGACAAACTCGCCGATGCGCACGACCGTTCGCTCGTGGCCATGCTCGACGAAGGCGGGAAGCGCGGCGCGGCGATCGTAAGGCAACTGCTGGCCTTCAGCCGGAATCTCGTCCAAGACCGCGCTCCGGTCGATCTGCGCGAGCTGGTGCGGGGGATGACGCGATTGATGCGCTCGACTTTCCCCAAGGAAATCACCGCCGCCGAATCCGTCGGGGATGGAAGGTTTGTGATCGAGGCGGAGTCGAACCAACTGCACCAGGTGCTCATGAATCTGTGCGTGAACGCGCGCGACGCCATGCCGCGGGGCGGTACGATCACGCTCGAACTTAAAAAGGCCGATTTGCCGCCGCGCGCCGATGCCGGCGACGGATCGGACGGCGGCGGACCGTACATCCGGCTGAGCGTCGCCGACACGGGGCAGGGGATTCCCCCCGAGATTATCGAACGGATCTTCGATCCGTTCTTCACAACCAAGCCGGTGGGCAAGGGGACTGGTCTCGGCCTCGCGACCGTGCACGGCATCGTCCAGGCCCACAACGGCTTCATCCGGGTGGAAAGCGAGCCGGGACGCGGGACGACGTTCCGGATTTATTTTCCGATCGGAAAAGGGACCATGCCGCCATTCCTTCCCACCCTGCCGGCTGCGGAGGAAACTCCCCCTCCCGCCTCAATCTCGGCAAAACCGCCGGCCGGAGGCGGCATCCTCGTGGTCGATGACGACGAGACGGTCCTTTTCGTCACCGGCCGCATGTTGGAGGTGAAGGGCTACGAGGTGGTGCGCGCCGCCAGCGGGGCGGCGGCCTTGGAAATACTCCGGCGGCGGCGCGATGAAATTGTCCTGGTGATCACGGATTTCTCGATGCCGGAAATGGACGGGCCGACGCTGGCGCCGATGCTGCGCGAGATCTTGCCTTCGCTCCGCATTATCGGGGTGTCCGGCCTGAGCCACGAGCATCGGGCCGCGAAATTGAGCGAACTGGGATTTTGCGAAGTCTTGCGGAAACCCTATGAGTTCAACGACCTCATCGGCGCGGTGGAGCGGCATTTCCCCGCGGGGCCTTGAAAAACCCGCGGCCCCGGTCGCGCCTCCGCGTCAGCGTTTCTTCTTTTTCGCGTGCGGCTCGATGGCGAGGTAGGTTTTCGCCAGCATCTGGGACTCATAGAACTCGACCAGACGCACGCCTTCACGGGGCTTGATCAGATCCTTCCTGGTGGCGTGGTCGATCTGCTGCTTGATGCGGCGGCAGAGTTCCTCCCACTGGTATTGCACGCCTTCGATGACGTCCGCGATGCGCGAACCGGCGAGGGCTTCCTCGATGTAGTAGCCGTTCGGTTCGTCGTCCTCGAGGAAAACATGGACCTCGTTCACCCGCCCGAAGAGATTGTGCAGGTCGCCCATGATGTCCTGATAGGCGCCGGTCAGGTAAATCCCGAGGTAGTACGGCTCGTGATTCAGCGGGTGGAGCGTGATATAATCCTTCACGTCCTGCAGATCGATGAAGTTGGCGATCTTTCCGTCGGAATCGCAGGTGATATCGACGAGGATGGCGTTGACCGTGGGCTTTTCCTTCAGGCGGTGAAGGGGCGTGACGGGGAAAAGTTGCTTGAGCGCCCAGCTGTCGAGCAGCGACTGGAATACCGAAAAATTGCAGACATACTGGTCGGCGAGCAGTTTCTTGAGATCGTGGAGCTCCTCGGGCTGATAGCCGGACTTCGTGCCTTCCTGGTCGATCTGTTCGCAGATCTGCCAGAAAATCTGTTCGGCGGCCGCACGGTTTTCGAGGTCGAGATAGCCGAGGTTGAAGAGGGAAAACGCCTCCTCCTTTTTCTGGAGCGCATCGTGGAACCGTTCGAGGCGGCCGAGCCTGGCCTTGTTCTTCAGCAGGACGGCCATGTCGTCGACGATCTTGTGGCGGGCCTTTGGCTGGTGCTGCTTGCCGAGCGATTCGTGCTTGTTGATGCGTTCGAAGACCTCGACGACGAGCATCGAGTGGGGAGCCGCGACCGCGCGCCCCGACTCGGTGACGATGTCGGGCACCTTGACGTTCGAGGCCTCGCAGATTTCGCGGATGTTGAACACCACGTCGCGGGCGTATTCCCCCAGGGTGTAGTTCATCGACGATTCGAAATTCGTGCGCGAGCCGTCGTAATCGACGCCCAGGCCGCCGCCGACATCGAGATATCCCATGGGAAACCCCATTTTGGCCAGCTGGCAGTAGAAGCGCGCGGCCTCCGTGACGGCGGCCTTGACCGTGATGATGTTGGGAACCTGCGAGCCGATATGGAAGTGAACGAGCTTCAGGCACGCCTGCATCTTGGCGGCGCGGAGCTTTTCCACGGCGAAAAGGATTTCGGCGGTGTTCAGGCCGAACTTGGCGTTGTCTCCCGAGGAGAGCGCCCATTTGCCCTCGCCGCGCGTCTGTAGTTTTACGCGGAAGCCGATCAGCGGCTTCACGCCGGTTTCCCTGGAAATCTCGATGAGGTTGTCCACCTCGGAGAGCTGCTCGATCACGATGATGATTTTCTTGCCCAGCTTGCGGCCGAGGAGTGCCAGCCGCATGTAATCCTTGTCCTTGTAACCGTTGCAGATGATCAGGCGCTGCGCGCCCTCGTGCATGGCGAGGGCGATCATCAATTCCGGCTTCGAGCCGGCTTCGAGGCCGTAGTTGAAATCCTTGCCGGCGGACACGATCTCGTCGATCACCTCGCGGAGCTGGTTGACCTTGATGGGGAAAACGCCGCGGTACTCGCCCTTGTATTCCTCCTCCTTGATGGCCTTGTGGAACGCCTGGTTGAGGAGGGTGACGCGGTGGCGGAGCGTGTCCTGCAAGCGTATCACTATCGGCGCTTTGAGCCCCATGCCTGTCGCCTCGTCGATCACGTCCATCAGCCGGATGGTCCGGCCGTCGGAGAGGGGCTCCACCTGCACGAATCCCTCGGAGTCCACCGAGAAGTGATTCGCGCCCCAGCGCTTGAAGCCGTAGTGTTCTTCGGACTGTGCGGCCGTCCAGTTGGATGCTGATTTGGTCTTCAATTGAGCGATGTTGCGGCGGACGGGGGTTAGGCTTGCATTTGTGAATATGGCTGGGCTTATTCGCCCTTTTCAATTTTTCAAAACACACGAAGACGCAATGACTAAGTTATATACATTCCTCGCCCAGGCCCCCGCCGCCGCACCGTCCGGTTCCTCCGGTCTGCTTCAACTGGCCCCGATGGTCCTTCTTTTCGGCGCGATGTACTTCCTCCTGATCGCCCCGCAGCGCAAGAAACAGAAGGCCCACGAAAAGATGCTGAGCGAGCTGAAAACCGGCGATGAAGTGGTGACGTCGGGAGGCATTTACGGAACGATCACCGGCGTGAGGGACGACCGTTTTATCGTCCGGATTGGCGACAACAACGCGAAGATCGAGGTTGGCAAGGGCTTCATCAGCACGGTAGTCAAGAAGGCCGACGCCTGATCCGGCCTTCCCCCGGCGATCGCGACCGCATCTTCCGCGGTACGCGCCGCGTCACCTGAATTTAACAACCAATACCCATGCTGAGCCGTAATCTCTGGAAAATAAGCCTGTCCGCAGCCCTGGTGCTGTGGGCGGTGTTTACCCTCCTGCCGCTGAAGGATCAAAACTTCGGCGACTATGTTAAGAAAGAAGCGTCCGCCAAGCCCGCGGATTTCGCCAGTCTGATGACCAAGGTCGATGATCGCATCAAATCCGGCCGCGCCCAAAGCGTTTATGTGGCGCTCAAGCAGATCGGCATCGAGGAGAAGCTCGATCTCTCCCAGTTTTTCCCCCAGATCCGGCTCGAATCCACGCTCCGGAACATCGAGAAACGCAACACCATCCTCCTCGACGAGCTGTTGCGCCGCTCCAAGGGCAAACTTCAGCTCGGTCTCGATTTGCGCGGCGGCGTGGCCTTCGTGCTCGAGGTGGATCCGTCGGTCGCGAACAGCGACAACCAGCAGGCCCGCGAGGAAAAGCTGACCAAGGCGATCGAGATTATCGGCAACCGCATCAACGGCCTCGGCGTCGTCGAGCCCATCATCCGTCCCCTGGGCCAGAACCGCATCGAGGTTCAGCTGCCCGGTGTTTCCACCAAGGATAATCCCGAGGTTGTCGACAGCCTCAAGAAGCCGGCGCGCCTCGACTTCAAACTCGTCCATCCCACGGTGGCGCCGCCGCAGGAAGCCCCGCTGGGTTACGAGGCGATGACGCTCGAACAGGAATCCGGCAAGACCGGCGAAAGCTATAGCGAGCAACTCTACATCAAACGCATCCCGGAGATGACCGGCGAAGGCGTCGCCGACTCCTATCCGACGATGGATGAATTCGGCCGCTACCGCATCATCCTCAAATTCACCAAGGAAGGCCGCAAGAAATTCGCCGAGGTCACCAAGACCATCGCGGAGGACGGCCAGCGCACCGGGCGCCGGGCCCGCCTCGCCATTGTGCTCGATGGCAAGCTGTACTCCGCCCCGGGCGTGGAAAAGGAAATCGACAGCGACTCCGCCGAAATCTCCGGCTCGTTCTCCCAACGCGAAGCCATCGATCTGGCCAACGTCCTGAACAACCCGCTCGACCTGCCGTTGCAGATCAAGGAGCAGCACGAGGTCGACGCCTCGCTCGGCGATGACGCGATCGCGAGCGGCGTGAAGGCGACGGTCATCGGCACCGCCGCGGTCGCCGCGTTCATGATCACCTTTTACGCGACTGGCGGCCTGGTGGCGGTTCTTTCGCTGGCCATCAACATCACCATCATCTTCGGCGTCATGGCCAGCATCGGGGCCACGCTGACCTTGCCCGGTCTCGCCGGTATCGTGCTGACCATCGGCATGGCGGTTGACGCGAACATCCTCATCTTCGAGCGAATGCGGGAGGAACTGGCGCTGGGAAAATCGCTTTCCGCCGCCAACCAGGGCGGTTTCGAAAAGGCGCTGACGACCATTCTGGACGCCCACCTGGTGCAGTTGATCATCTGCGGCATCATGATCTGGCTCGGTACGGGCCCGATCAAGGGATTCGGATTCACCCTGCTGATCGGCGTAATCTCCACCCTGATTTCCGTGCTCATCACCGCCCACATGGTCATGGAGCTCCTGATCGATTCCGGCTTTCTCAAGAAGATCACCTTTCGTCGCATGCTGGGCGATTTGAACGTCGATTTCATCAAATACGGCAAGCCGGCTGCCATCGGTTCCATCATGCTGGTCGTCATCAGCATCGGCTATGTCATCCACCAAGGTGACCGTATCTATGGCATCGACTTCGCCGGCGGCGACCAGATCACCGCCAAATTCGCGCAAAAGATCGACATCGGCAAGATCCGCGATGTCGCGAAGGCCAACGGGCTCGGCGAAATCAGCCTTACCTACACGAGCGACCTCGGCAGCGGCAAGGAACAGCTCCAGTTCGAGACGGCTTACGGCAAGTCGGGGGTGCTTTTCAGCGCCCTCCAGAAAGCCTATCCGGAAGCCGGTCTGGAGAAGATCGGCGAAAGCCAGATCGGCGCTACGATCGGCCGGGAGGTCCGTTGGAACGCCGTCATCGCGGTCGGCGTCTCGATGCTCGTTATCCTTGTCTATATCGCGTTCCGCTTTGAATTCGGCTTCGGCATCGGCGCGATGGCTTCGACCTTGCACGACATCCTGATGAACATCGGCATCTTCGTGCTCTTCGGCCACCAGTTTTCCGCCCCCATGGTGGCGGCCATCCTGTGCGTCGCCGGTTATTCCATCAACGAAACGGTCGTGGTCTTCGATCGTATCCGCGAGGAACTGAGGATCAACCCGAGCGGGTCGCTGCGCGACGTCATCAACAGCGCCATCCGGAAGGTCTTTGCCCGCACCATCATGACGGCGACCACGACACTCCTCGCGGCCTTGTCGCTCTTTCTCTTCGGCGGCGGACAGCTCCACGATATCGCCTTTACCTTCCTGGTCGGTATCGTGACCTCGACGTTCTCGGCCATCTTCATCGCCTCCCAGCTGTTCTACTGGTGGCACAAGGGCGACCGGAAACACGTCGAAGCGCACCAGGACATCGCGCCAAAGTACGAATGGGCCGGCTCCTCCCGCGCTTCGGAATGATTTCGGTGGCACGCGCCGAGACCGGCGCGTGCGTCGGAAAGGGGGCGCGGGCCCCCTTCAACCCTTTCCCTTGATGCGCTGGAATTATACACCGGTCCATGGCGCCAGCGTGGCTGAGCTCGCGCGGTGCCTGGGAACCACCCCCGTGGTCGCAGAACTGCTCGTGCGCAACGGGCTGGGCGAATCCGGGCCGGCGGAGCATTTTCTCCATCCGGCCCTCGCGACACTGGGCGACCCCTTTCTGCTGACCAACCTGGCTGCCGCGACGGAGCGGTTGCTCGTGGCTTTGCGCGAACGCCAGCGGGTCGCGGTCATCGGCGACTACGATGTCGATGGAGTGTGCAGCACAGCGATCCTGGTCGGGTTTCTTCGGCGGCTGGGCCTCGATCCGCACTATGTCGTCCCGCGCCGGGCCGAGGAGGGCTACGGGCTGACCCGGCCGTCGATCGAGCGGGCGCTGGAGGCGGGCAAACCGGATTTGTTCGTCGCGCTCGATTGCGGGACGAATTCAGGGGAGGAGGTCGGTTACCTCCGCCAACTGGGGATCGACGTGATCATCGTTGACCATCATCGCTCCAAGGAGCCGGCGGTTTTCGACGCATTGCTCATCAATCCGCATGTGCATCCGGGTGAGAACGACGGCGCCTGGCGTTATCTCTGCACCGTGGGGCTGGTGTTCAAGCTGGCCCACGGCGTATTGAAACGCCTGCGGGCGGAGAACCACGCGCCGGCGCTTTCGATCGTGCTGAAGGAATACCTCGATCTGGTGGCAATGGGCACGATCGCGGATCTGGTTCCGCTCACCGGGGAGAATCGGATTTTCGCCCGCCACGGCTTGCGGGTGATGGCGGAAACGCGCCGGCCGGGGCTGCTCGCCCTCATGCAGGTATCGGGCCTGAAACGCGAACAGGGGCTGGTGCCAAGCGATATTTCCTTTCGCCTCGGACCGCGGATCAACGCGAGCGGGCGTCTGGCCGACGCCTCGTTATCCGTGGACCTTTTGCTCAGCGAAGATCCGGGGTTTTGCGACAAGATCGCGCTCGAACTGGACAGTCTGAACCGGGAACGGCAGGACATCGAGCGGCTTATCACCGAGCGCGCCGAGCGTTATGTGGAGGAGAATTTCAGCGAGGCCGGCGGTCTGGTCCTGTTCGACGAGGACTGGCATCCGGGCGTGGTGGGCATTGTCGCCGGGCGGATCTCGCGGAAATATCATCGCCCGACGATCGTGCTGGGTAACGAAGGCGAACTCGCCAAGGGCTCCGGCCGCGGACTCAACAGGTTCAACCTGGTGGAAATCCTGGGCGCCTGCGCGGATTGCCTGGACAGTTGGGGCGGCCATCCGATGGCGGTCGGCGTCGCCCTGAAGAAAACCCGGCTCGATGAATTCCGCGCGCAATTCGACGAAGCCATCCGCCGCGAACGCGACGATACGGTGGCGGAGCCCGGAGTGGAACTGTCCGGCTGGCTGGAGGCGGCGGAGTTGGACGAGCGATTGATGGGTGAGCTGGAGCAACTCCATCCCTTTGGCATGGGCAACCCGGAACCCGTGTTCGGGGTTCGTGGGATCCGGTTGAGAAACCGGCCGGAGGTTTTCAAGGAGCAGCATTTTCGCTTCGTCGCGGAGGATGCCTGCTCCCGGCGGATCAGCGGCGTGGCCTGGAAAATGGCGGATCGCCTGCCGCCGGTCGGCCCGGCGCTGGAGTTCGCGATTCAGCTCAATTGGAATCATTTTGGCGGACGCCGGACGCTCCAAATGGAACTGCTCGATTGGCGGCTGGCGGATGCCGCCGGCGCTTGATCTGCCGTATCCGACAATTCTTTCGGGGCGATCGGGCCGCTGGCGGGGGCGCGACGGGTTTTTCGGAAAACCGCGCTTGTCTCCGCGTTCCCGGCCAGCCTTGGTCACAGCCACCGCCCCTGCGGTTTTCATCTCGATGTTCCAAACCCTGCTGAGACACTTTCAAAGTTCGCCGCTGTCGATCTGGGGACCGTTTGTGGTGCTGATCCTTTGCGGGCTGGGTTTGCCCTTGCCGGAGGACATTGTCCTCGTGGTGGCCGGCGCCTTGGGGGAGATGGAGCACCGGTCGTGGATCGACGTGGCGGTGCTCATGTATATCGGTGTCATGATCGGCGACTCCACCATTTTTTTTGCGGGGCGATTCCTGGGGGGACGACTGCGAACCTCGCGGAGACTGCAAAAATTTTTCCCCGAGGCAAAGCAGGTGAAGGTTGAGGGAATGTTTGGCAAATACGGTTCCCTCGTGCTGTTTTTCGGCCGGTTTCTGCCCGGGTTGCGCGCGCCGATCTTTTTCTCCGCCGGTTCGATGCGGGTTTACTATTTGAAATTCCTCGTTTTCGACGGCTTGGCGGCCTTGGTGAGCGTCCCGCTGTTTGTCTGGCTGGGGCACTGGCTCTGGTACGAATTCCAGGACGATCTCGGACAATTGGAGCGGACGCTTTCGCGGACCCATTTCTACTCCCTTTGGATTCCTCTGGGCGCCGTGTTTGTGGTCGGCTTGCTCGTGTTCCTGTACCGGAGGCGATCGCGCAAGGCTGACAAATAACGCAGGAGCAGGGCGACCGGTCCCTCTCCGCGGATTTGGGAGGCGGAGACCCCGCGCCAAATGACGGTCCGGCCGGCGTTTAAAAATTCTTCTTGAAGTCGCTCCGGGAACTTCGCTTATTCGCCCTTCTTTTGTGCAGGCATAGCTCAACTGGATAGAGCGCCAGACTACGAATCTGGAGGTTTGGGGTTCGACTCCCTATGCCTGCACCAATTTAGCACCGCGTGGGGTCACATTGGTGGCGCTTTAGTGACCCCAAGATCGCTTAATTTAGAAAGCGAAGGGGAGCGGTGGATTGAGTTCTCCGGGTCATTTTCGCCCGCGAATGCATTGGCGTTGTCTTGGCCGTTCCGGCATGCTGAATGGCTGCGGTTGAAATTTACCCCATGAAGAAGACCACCTTGCTGGGACTCCTCCTCGCGCTCTCCCTCTCCGGGAATTTGGCTTACTACTTCAATCGGAATTCATCGCGCGCGGCTGGTGGCGACATTTCCGGTCCGGTCCCACCGCGGACGGTCCAAACATCCGCGGTTCCGGCCCGGCCGGAGAGGGAAGATCCGGTTGCGGTCAATGCGGCGGAGACGGCGGCGGTCGCACGGACGCGGAAGCTGCTTGAGTCGGATGATTTGGAAACGCTGGTGGGAAAATTGCGCGCCGCCGGGTTTTCACCGGCCATGATCCGGACGATCATATATGCGAGAGTACAGGAACAGTTTTCCGCCCGTCGCAAGGCGCTGCTGGCGGGACAGGAGGAGCAGCCTTATTGGAAGACGGGACGCTCTTTTACGCTCGATGCAAAGACAATGTCCAGCCTGCGCGACCTGGGTCGCGAGCAATCCGCCCTCCTCAAGTCATTGCTGGGCGCGGAAAACGTCCCTCAGGGTGAGGAACAACTGATGTACCAGCGCCGGCAGTTTGGCGATTTGTCGAGGGACAAGGTGGAGCAGGTCCAAAGCATTCTTTCCGATTATGGCGATCTGCAAAGCCAGGTCTATGCCGAAGCCAAGGGGGTTATTTTGCCGGAGGACAGGGAAAAACTCGCTCTACTTGAAAAGGAAAGGCGTGCCGATCTGGAGGCGGTGCTGACTCCGGAGGAACTGGAAAACTATGAATTGCGCAGCAGTTCCACTGCCAGCGCACTGCGGTCGCAACTCGCATTATTCAATCCTACCGAGGAGGAATTCCGCGCAATCTTCAAGTTACAACAGGCATTTGACGACAAGTTCGGCTCCCGCGACCTGGTGACCAATGCCGTGCAGTACCGCGAGCGACAGGAGCAGCAGAAGGCATTGCTGGCGCAGGTGGAAGCCGTGCTTTCTCCCGATCGGGTGGAAGCCTATCGGCAGGCGATCGATCCTGCCTATCAAATGGCCAACCGGCTGGTTGCCCGATTGGAACTGCCGCCGGCTGCGGCTACCCAGATCGTGGCTATTCAACAGGACATCCAGAAGCGGGCGGCTCAGGTGCGGGCTGACCGAAGTCTCGCGACCGAAGTGCGCAATATGCAATTGACCGCGCTCGCCCGGGAAGCCGGTTCGAAACTGACCGACGCTTTGGGGTCGCACGGTCTGGAGGCATACAAATCCTATGGCGGGCAATGGGTGGACAATCTCGTCCCGAAAACGCGGGTGGTCTCTCCGCCTCGTTAGGACGCAAAGTCTCAAGTTCCATTCATCATCA
>Ga0164241_10003832_pt1 | contig 14894 bp, 13 predicted proteins | sample OricomyardsoilBY_FD_108780 | JGI IMG/M metagenome (GOLD analysis project Ga0164241, IMG submission 108780) | Backyard soil microbial communities from Emeryville, California, USA - Original compost - Back yard soil (BY) | ecosystem: Environmental > Terrestrial > Soil > Unclassified | place: USA... | reverse complement strand
TAAGGCCAGGCTTTTATTAACTGCTTTTTGCACCTGTTCGTCATTGCCTTTATTAACCGCTATAGTAAAGGCCGTAAGTGAAATGAAGATGGAAGCGAGAATGATAAATTTTTTCATAATAGGCTTTATTATTTGTGAATGGTGGGTGGTGAATCTATTCCTTCGCACCAGCCTGTTTTAACAAGGCAACTGTTTGGGTATTTCCTTTACGCATCGCCCACCATAAAGCAGTTTTACCTTCTTTTGATTTAAGATTTACGTCAGCACCTTTGTTTAACAGGGCTTGAATAATGCCAGGGTTATCATACTCACCGTAAGTTGCCCACATCAGTGCCGTTAACCCGTCGTCACGGATAGCATTTATATTTTTCACGTTGGGCAACAACGCATTTACAACGTCCATATCTCCATATACAACGGCAATCTTTAAAGGATCAGGGCCAAAACCCATTGCCAGGTTAACATCAGCGCCATGATTCATTAATTGTAAAGCAACCTGTTTATTTGAATTAAAAACCGCATACAGCAGCGCTGTTTGACCGGTATTATCCTGTGCATTAATGTCAATATCCTTGCTTAACAATAAAGCAATGGTTGCCGTATCACCATAGCCCGCAGCACGTGTAAGCGCCGTTTCGTTATTGGTATTCTTTATTAAAGGATCTGCGCCCTTTTCCAATAAAAATTTTGTAATCGCATATTGATGATTACCCACAACGGCAACCATCAGTGCAGTGTTTCCTGATTTGGATGTATCGTTTATATCCGCACCATTATCCAGCAGCAGTTTTGTTTTATCCATATCGGATATACTGAACATCAGCGGCGTTTCGCCCAGGGGATTTTTCGTATTGGGATCAGCGCCTTTTTTCAACAACAGTCGCATACAATCTGCTGTGGAATAAATGGCAGCATTAATGAGCATGTTATCGCTGTCATCATCAACAGTATTTACATTAGCGCCTTGCTGAAGCAATAATTTTACCTGCTTAATATCATTGATTTTAATTGCGTCAAATAAAGACTTATCTGCACTGGTTTGTGCAAAAGCATTTGCCTGCACTAACAATGCGGTAAAAATAATAATGTAATTTTTTAGCATGACATAATTTTAATTTACTCTTATTGAACCATCAGCCACAAGATCATGTAACACCAGCACATTTGTTTTACCTGTTTTATCTTTTTCAAACTTTATAACCGAAGGAAATGCTTCTGCTTTATCTTCGGATATCGTTATTAATTCCATTGCATTCGTTGGTCTTTTCTTTTAAATACACCTGTAAATTATTACAGATTAATTCTGTCGGGTTGTAAAAAATCGACAATTTTAACCGGCTGAAAAATTTTGAGCTATCATCATCTGGTTGTATAAAAAATAATCATTTGAAAAGCAGGCTGAAGGAGATTGCTTGTTGAAAAGCCGGAATTCTTTGTTGATATGCGCCAGGTCGTAATAGCCGCAATCATACACAATTTCTTTAAGAGGAATTTTGTTGCCCTGGTTCATCAATTTCAAAGCATGATGAAACCGCTTGATACGTGCAAACATTTTCGGGGTAATACCTATTTGCTCTGTAAAGTGCCTTTCCAAAGTTTTTAACGACATATTGGTTGCATAAGCAAGGTCTTTCATATTCATTAAGCCATCTGTAAGGATCAGTTTTTTGCAAGCGGCCCTTATCTGTTCGTTATTACCTGTACGAAGAATTAGTTTTTTCAGAAAAAAATTATTGATCACACTAACCTGCTCACTAAAGCTTTTTGCTTCTACCAATTGTTCTATAAATAGACTGGTTTCTGAGGCGCCGGTTAATAAAGATAAATTGGGTAAAAGGTTTGTCAGCTCTTCCATATCCCTGCGAAATAATGCCCAAAAACCGGCAGGCTTAAATTGAACAATGATCACTTTTACGTCTTCATTTTCTTTAAAATAAAAAGTGTTGGAAGAGGTGGTTAAAGCATTTAAATACGCAAAAGCAGATGCTGTTCCAGGTGTCTTTATCGGTCCTGATAAATGTTCTTTATCGTGCAGTAACAACACCGGGCCTATAAAAAAAGAAACAGCCGGTCTGTCGTATGGCAAAAAAGTCTGTTGCAGGCTTGGGAGAATGGAAGTATTCATTGAGTGGTACATGTATTGCTCAATGTGTGGTTGCAATGCAGGATGAGGTGCAGACTGCAGGAAGATCATGTGAAACAGATAATGGTTGTTAATGGTTGTAATGCTAATATAAACAATAGCTTGATGCAACGCTCAATAAGCGGGTCTTTTTTTCAAGTAATGTCTCCGGCACGTAGACCTTGTGTAAATCATAAAAAACGGGTGTCCTCAGCCAATGTGTTATTTGAAGTTGCAAAATTGTTAGTATAATGGCTATTTTTTAACCGCCGGGTGTATTCCACGGCCTTGGGCAAAATTGTCTAATGCATTATTTGAATTGGCAAAATAATTAGCTTTTTCAGAATGGCTATCTTTAACTGCGGAATGTATTCGACGCCGGGGTTTCACTGAAGTGTTTGATTATTTTTAGTGTACACTTTGAAAACCCCACCGGCAAAGCAGACGTGAACCAACTACTAAAATCCGACAATTAGAATTATCACTTGTAATATCGTTAAAGTTAATAGTATAAGTAAAGAATGAATCTGACAATCAAATCAATATTACCAGACAATACTATTTCTCATTTTGTTCACAACTTTTGGATGAAGAAAAAGTCTTTCCCGCTCAGGACAAAACAATAAAAATATTTGCCTGTTAAAAAATTTTTATTGAGGCACTTGTCTTCCTATTCATCTGAACTTAATCCAGTTGAACTCTTATGGAGAGAAATGAGAAGAAAATATTTTCATAACAAGATATTTCATAGCCTTGATGAGGTAGGAGATACTTTGCCTATCGCTTTAAACCGGTATCATCGAAACAACAATGCCATAAAACAATTAGGGGTTGCTTATAAATATTTTAATAATAATGATAGCGGCTAATCCTAATTTTCAATTAGGAAATTTTTGTATTTACATTTGTGGCTGATGAAGCATAAATCCCTGATGAAGAAATTCTTAATAATTTTTATATTAATTCCTTGCGCTGTTTTTGCCCAAACAAATTCTGATACAGATTCAACCAAAACATTGGAAAACATAATTGTGCAAGCATACGAACAAAACCGCAGCCTGATTGACGTGGCGGCGCCGGTAAGTGTTACAGGTCAGGCCCAACTCAACCGCTTTGCCAATATGAGTATATTACCCGCATTAAATATTACTCCGGGTGTAAGCATGGAAGAACGTTCACCGGGCAGTTACCGGCTTAATATCCGGGGCAGCTCATTACGATCCCCGTTCGGCGTGCGCGACGTAAAAATCTACCTCGATGATATCCCGCTTACAGACCCAAGCGGCAATACTTATTTGAACCAACTCAGTTTTTATAATTTTAATTCTATTGAAATAATTAAAGGGCCAGCCAGTAGTTTATACGGAGCCGGTATTGGTGGCGCCATGCTCATACATACGTTGCCTGCCAATTGGCATCAAGGTATTTCGGCTGCTTACACATACGGAAGTTTTAATACCAATAACATTAACGTCAATGTAAAAACGGGTGATAGTGATCATGAAAATAGTTTTAATTATTCTCATCAATCCAGTGATGGTTATCGCCAGCAGTCGAAGATGCGCAGAGATATTGGTACCTGGGAAAGTGTGTTGAAAGTAAACAACAAACAAACACTGCGCGCTTACATGTCGTATAGCGATCTTTATTACCAAACACCCGGCGCATTAACTCTTTCTCAATACAATGCTGATCCAAAACAGGCAAGGCCAGGCTCAGGTTCGCAGCCGGGAGCCGTAGAGAATAAAGCTGCTATTTATCAAAAAACTTTTTTGGCAGGGTTTTCAAACGAATACGTGTTTAATGATCATTGGCATAATACCACTTCGCTTTATGGTTCTTACACTGATTTCACCAACCCCGGAATAAGAGTTTATGAATACCGGACAGAACCGCATTTTGGAGGCCGAAGTGTATTTGAACATAAAAAGCAAATCGGCAAAACAGCCTTGCAGCTTGATTTCGGAGCGGAAGCACAAATGGGATTTTTCAATACGAGGGATTATGGTAATCAACAAGGCGTTGCTGATTCATTGCAATCGGATGATAAACTAAACAATTGGCAATACATGTTTTTTGCGCAGGCAAATTTTGAATTGCCTCATGGATGGACGATTACGGGTGGAGTAAGTTTAAATAAATCATCCATTGAAGATGTTGATCTTTATGCCAGGCCATCCACCACGCAGACAAGAGTGTTCAATAACCAACTGCCACCGCACATTGCGGTTCTTAAACAGCTAAAGCAACATCTTTCGGTATATGCAAGCGTTGCCCGGGGCTTCTCTCCGCCAACTGTTTCAGAGGTGCTTCGCTCAGACGGATTATTCAGTACTAATTTGCAACCGGAAGATGGGATGAATTATGAGGTTGGTTTTAAGGGAACCTTGTTGCACAGCAAATTATTTTTCGACGTCAGTGGATTTTTATTTGACTTAAAAAATACCATCGTACAGCGTATCGACACGAATGGGGTTTATTATTATGTAAATGCCGGTTCTACCAATCAAAACGGTGTCGAAACCTATGCTTCTTACCAATTAGTTGATATGCCGCATCATTTTATTAGTTCAGCGAAAGTATGGGGAAGCTATGCCTGGCATGATTTTCACTATGGAGATTTCAAACAGGTGAATAGTGATTTTTCAAAAAATAAATTGCCCGGTGCAGCGCCAAACGTGGTTGTAGCCGGGCTTGACCTAAACACAAAAGCTGGCTGCTATGTGAGTGTAACTTATAATTATACTGATAAGATCGCCCTCAATGATGCCAACGCTGCTTATGCAGCTTCGTACAATCTTTTAGGCGCAAGGCTGGGATACAAAAAAGATGTTAGCAAAAAGATCAATGCGGAAATCTTTGCGGCGGCTGACAATATTTTTGATACAAACTACAGCCTCGGTAACGACATCAATGCCGCAGTTGGTCGTTACTATAATGCCGCGCCGGGGAGAAACTATATGGTGGGAATGGTTTTCCGGTTTAATAATGATTGAGTGAAATGAGCTGGTATCAACACTCATTAAGGGACCAACAGTAAAGCAATTGGTAACTCTGATTATTATATATTAACGCTCTTTGTAATCGTTGCTATCTTTGTATTGTACCAAAATCACAAAACATAGAATACAAACAGAAATAGTCGATGGATAATTTTGATGAATATTTAAGACAAGGCGAACCAAATAAAGCAGAAAAAGCAAAAGTTTGGAAAACGGCTATCGGCTTGCAACAAGTGGACGGATTAAAACCGTCTGACTATCTCATTGAAACCGCCAGACAGAACATTGAAGGCCATATTACCATTGACGAAGTAAAAAAGCGTATTGATAGTTATTACCAACAACACCCAACAAAAACAGACGAAGACCGCACCGAAGAAGCCGACAAGGTTTCGGCACGCATAGCCGAAATGTTGGGCGAACAAACATTTACATTTTCACCGGCAGAATACTTGTCAATTCATCGCAGATTGTTTCAAGGCATTTACAAATTTGCAGGCAAAATCCGTGATTACAACATCACCAAAAAAGAATGGGTTTTGAATGGCGAAACAGTTCTTTATGCAAGTGCCGACAGTTTGAAAGCCATACTGGAATATGATTTTGAACAGGAAAAAAAATTTAGCTACAAAGGATTAAGCGAGCAGGAAACCATAGAACACATTGCGCAGTTTATTTCTTACTTGTGGCAAATCCACATTTTTGGCGAGGGCAACACACGAACAACAGCCATCTTTTTAATCAAGTATCTGCGTAAACTTGGTTTTAAAGAAGTGAATAATAATTTGTTTGCCGAAAACTCCTGGTATTTCCGTAATGCACTTGTGCGAGCCAACTACGAAGATTTATCAAAAGGCATTCACAAAACGGAAAAATATCTTATTCGTTTTCTATCAAACTTGTTACTCAAAGAAAATCATTCGCTCAAAAACCGGGAAATGCACATTCAATACATTGACCCTGTAAAAAAGCAAAATGACCCTGTAAACCCAGAAAATGACCTTGTAAATGACCCTGTAAAAGCAAACATCTTGCAACAGCTAAAGCAAAACCCAAATGCAAATTACACTGAGCTTGCAGAGACGACAGGATATTCCGTAGCAACAATTAAACGACATATTCAAGAACTTAAGAAATTGGGTTTAATAGAACGCATCGGTAGCGACAAAACAGGACATTGGAACATAATTGAGAAATGAAAACAACCCACGAATTTGGTAGCACATTTGCATTTTTGCCAACACACAATGCCAAACGAAAAATGCAGAAGAGCCACTAAGACAGCGCATCACGATCAATGAATTTATCAAAGCCGGCAAAGAAAAAATTGCAAGACAAAAACGTCGAAAGACAAAAAACTACTAATCGCAAAAAGTTGGTGACTCTTAATTCAACATCTTTTCCTGGTAAAGCATACATCGATAAAACAATTTTATAGTAAAGCAACTTTTAGCCTGGATTCTTGTTTTGGTTTTTGATCAGAGGTGACACCTTTTTGAAAGGTGTCACCTCTGACCTTTCAAAAAGGTGTCACCTCTATGGTTCAAAACAAACAAGTTCAATTATTGCCATAAGCTCGCAGCGCCTATTAGCGCACCTTCCTCGCCGAGCAATGCTTTTTTGACCTCAACTTTTTTGGGAAGCGTATCTAAAATATCCTTTGTTCCAGGAAAGAATAACTCCCATGAATTGGCAATATTTCCCCCGATTACAATCGTTTCGCAGTCATGGTTTTGCGCGTAGTTGTATAAAACTTCGCCAAGATTTTTCCCAAAGTCCTTAAACAATTTTTTTATTTGCGGTTCCGCTGATATTTTTTCATTTAACTCTTTTACGTTCTTTACCGAGCGCCCCGTTGTTTCGTTATAGCGTTTTAAAAACCAGCGATTGGATATATAATCTTCCGCAGTTCCACCCTTAAAGGAAGAGCAATATAAATCTCCGTCAAATATTTCTCCATTGTGAAACCTTGCAGAACCGAGGCCCGTGCCCAGCGTAATGCCGATTACATTATTACATCCAACAGCGGACCCACCAAATACTTCACCTTTTAAAAAACAACTGGCATCATTCATCATCAGAATATCAGAACCGGCAATTTGTAATTTTTCAGCCAATAGTTTTTTTAGATTGAGATTAAATAAGCTTTCAAATTTATCCACGTCCTTTATCAAACAAATTCCTTCTTCGTAGTTGAACGGACCAGGCATAGCTATCCCGATTTTCCTTTCAATAAGCGGGAAGGTCGAAAATAATTGTTCAATCACTTTTACCCAGGCATCTAAAATTTCTTCAGCGCTACCCTTGGAATTAACATGCGTTCTTATTAAAGAATTATTTACCAGCTTTCGGGTTTTGAGATCTACTATACCCGCTGTTATGTGCGATCCGCCAATATCAATACCTATTACTTTATGCGCGGCCATTTTTTCATATTTAAAATTTAAAAAGAGATTTCAATTCTCCATTAAATAAAAACTTTCTTTTTTTAATCATCGGCAAAAGGCCACCAACAGCAGTTACAAGCATTGCTTATATAAATACTATTCGTTTATTTCGCTGGTCATATTTTAATTAAATGCGGTAGTCGGCTAAATGTTGAGTTCTTACATAAGCCTTGATAGTGGCGCATTCATAGCCTTCACTTTCTCCATAAGGCCGAATGGAATATTCATCAACAGCAGCAGGTATTATAAACGTTTCAGCATAATGAATTACAAAAGGCTTGAATAAATTGCGGGGACTTTCTACGATGGCCTCTCTTCCTTTTATGAGGTTGAGTACATTAAAATTTCCATTGGTATGATGCGTCACTTTTTTGGTAAACCAATGCCTTCTTGTTTCAATAAAAGAGGTCTCATCAAGTCCTGTTTTTCCTTCGCGCCAACCATCGCCCTCAGCTATTTTTTCAAAATGATTGATAATATTTTCTTTCGTCCAGTTTGCTGTTCTGTTCCATTGAATCACCTCCTTTCCGTGACCAATTGAGATAGGCCGGGGTTTCCCGTCAAGGCCCATTCGTCCCCAATCCCAAAGCTTAAAGGTAAAAATATAAGGTGTCGCACTTATCTCAAGTACAACGGTATCAGCACCGGAGCAATGAACTGTTCCCGCAGGTATTAAAATGTGATCATGTTTTTTAACCCGCCATTTTTGCACGTATTCATCAGCATCAAAATCATCTCCTTCGTCTTGCGCTTTTTCCAAAGCGTTTATCATTTTTTCGGGCGCGATCTTTTCTTTGAGGCCGAGGTAAACAAAAGCTTCATCCTTTGCATCCAAAAAATAATAGCTCTCATCCTGCGTGTAAGCCATACCAAATTTTTCCCTGATATATTCTTTCAACGGATGCACCTGCAGGCTTAGGTTTCCGCCATCCATCGTATCGAGAAAATCAAATCGTATGGGAAATTCCGTTCCAAACGCTGTATATACTTTTTGCCCCAACAACTTTTCAGGTTCAGCAAATACAAGATTGATGGCGGGTGTTTCAAATAAAATATTATCAAAAGAAAATAGCAAGCTGTTTTCTTCGGGCACGCAATCGAAGCCCCAGGCAAAGTTTTGTTGCTCTCTGTCGAGATCACATACTTCCTTTAACCACTGCCCGCCCCATGGGCCTGGATCGAAAAAAGGAACAACCCTGAAAGGGCGACCAACAGTCTCACTTAAAGCATCTTTAAAAGCATCACCGGAAATTAATTTAGGTTCACCGGGAATCGTAGTATCCAGCACGTAATCCCAATGATTCATAATTTCTTTTTTATGCCTGTCGCAAACTCTCCAGTCAACAAAAAAACTTCTCTTGTACAAATAAGAAAATGCAGCCCCCTGGTTTTGAGCGCCCATATTACCGATACTTTTACTTCTAAACCGGAGTTGTATTTCCCACCTCGGCATATCAGCATAGAAAAGAAAATTGGGTGTTGGAGCAATGAGAGAAGCGCCTAAATTATAAATAATGCAAATTCCTTCGTTTACTGCATTCAGTTTCTCCTGTAGTAATTCAATTTTTTTTGCATCAAAAAAATCAACCAGGTTTAAAGTCGTCATATATCCAAAAACGGGATCGTCTGTAACAAATGGATAAACCATTTTCCCAATCTCGTCACTCGTTTTCATAGCCACAGATGCATCGAATAATATTGCCCCGGGGATATATTTCGACAGTGCCTCAGTAATTTCATGTGTGTAAACGCCCGGATAACATTCAATGGCAATAACTATTTTTTTATCCTGAAGGTTTTTGTATGCGTCCTCCAATTTGGCGACTATATTCTTCCAGCCTTCAATACAGGTGTGTCCTTCAATTGCTATTGAGGGATACTTGTCATAATTTGATTTTTTCATGTGATTCATTTCCCGAATAGTAGATTTTTTTTCTTTTTACCAGGGTCATATTAATACTATAAAAGTATGTTGAAATGTTCAGGTATTTACATAGCATGAAACAGAATCGTTCAATGGGAAGATTCTTAATGGAAAGTTGCAGTCAGGCAGCCATTGTACTACGAGGCCAAAATCAATTATTATTTAAATGCCTCAAGTTGTTTATATTTCAGTAAACAATAAATTATCATGTTTTTCTGCTTTTCCGGGGTAAGTATGATGTAGAGATGTCGAACGCACAGGAATTCTGTTTTTTCGCTACACTTACGGAAGTAGCTATGCCCCGACATAACTGATTTTAAATATCTTTCGTTTTTTTCTTATCCATTTCTTTCATCATCTTGAAAGTGAAAAACAATAAAACCAATAGCGCGGCAATTATAATGATCCATAACATTAGCGTACCGTTTGAAGAAGATGCGTTGTCGGCGCTTTTTATATCAGTGTTTTTTTCGATGGCTCCCGTTAATAGATTAACGGTATTTTTCTCCACGGTATCTTTGAAAAATTGGAAGTCATATTTAGGAGCAGTCGCAGTTGAATCACTGAAATAGATATAATAATTTTTATTGGCCTGAAGGTAAGTAAGCAAACTTATATTTAGCTGAAAAGCGTCAACTGAACTTATCTTCAAAGGCATGTTGTCTTCGTTGTTAATAATTAGAAACAACCGGCTGGTTTTGCTGTTAATGGTAAAACTATTGATGGAGTCGGAAACGAGATATCCGTCAATAAGATCACTGTAATAGCTTGCATTATTTTTATTTATTGAAATATTTCGTTTGAAATATTTCGGCCCACCGGCCTCGATGACTATTTTATCGATTTGGTAAGAATCATCAAATTTTAATTGTACGTAACTTTTTTTGTCCAGGCTGTCTTTTTGTATAATGGCTGGTTTCGGAAGCGCTATGTATTTGCCGTAGCGGATATCTTGTTTATAAATACCAGCTTTTATTATCCTGAAAGGAATTACATTTTCTCCAAGTACGGTAAGCTGAAAATATTTATAATTGCTGTTCGGAAAGGAAAGGGTTTTAGTAATATTATCGGCATCACTACTAAAAGTATTTTGCAGGTAAATATTTTCCTTAATGATAAACCAATGCAGGCTATCGTCGCTTCCTGTAAGCGAAACCGATCTTGTCGCATCCATGTTTTTTATAAAGAGCAATAAATTATTTATCGCATGGCCGGAAGCATTTCCAAGGATTACATGCGTTTGTTTATCTTTTTCTTTGGCAAATTTTATTACAGGAAATTCGGTAAAATACTCCGTTTTAAAGGTCGGTAGATCTTCTTTTAAAAGATAAGGAACCCGCTCTCCATATTCATCAAAAACACGAATATCTTCCAGGCCAACTTTACATTTAGCTACGAGCTTTGGTGGTAAGTCAATTTTATAGAAGCCTGCCGCCGCCGTCTTATCAAGCTGCGTTTTATAGGTATAGTCGCTTTGTGAATGAGCCTTGGATGTAAGAAAAAAAGCAAGTAAGCAAATGAATATTTTAGGCTGGTTTCTGATCTTCATCGCGGATAATAATTTTTTTGAGTCGTTGATACATAAAAGAAACGATAAGTAATAAAACGCCCAGGCAAAAGAATGCTGCAATCTTTCCGCCAACAGGAATATTACTGATGTCGAACATAAAAAGTTTCAACAATGTTATAAGAAAAAGTACCAGCGATATAATACGCAACGGTTTAAATTTGTACTTCATGCCCAGCCACATGAAGCTAAATGAACACAAGCCCCAAAGAATGGGCAGGCCGGTTTTAATAAACACGTTTTGTATTTCTCCAATGGAGGTTTCGCGGCTGTAAAAAATATTGTTTGCCAACCAGAAAAATTCAAAGCTTAAAAATAAAACAACAACAGCACAGGTGAGCCATACGACCACGTCATAACTTACGAGCTTAAATAAACTTTTTATTTTTTCTGCCTGGATGAGTTGATATAAAATGATCACCATAAGCGCCGCATTAACCCAACAACCAGTAAAATAGGCCAGGTATTTCTGCCCCTGTAATAATTGGGATTGTAACCCGGAAATTACTGGTAAGCAAAATATAAAAAGTAGAATACAACTAACAAGCAGAAGTACCTGGAAATTAGGCGGAATTTTTGTGGTGGTCATTTTATTGTTGACGAACAAAAGCGCCAATATAAATGTAAAGTAATACAACTGTAGGTAAAGAATATTGAGATCGAATCCGGGGAAATGATAGATGAACTGATAATTAATTTCGAGCGCGCCTGTCAGAAACAGTAAGACAATACCGGCATTGCGAAATACTTTTTTTGAAATGATTTTAATAGGTGCACTGCTATCCCCCACATCTGGTTTATTTCTAAGTATAAATAAAAGATAGGTGGCTATGGCAGCATACAGCCCGGTAATAAATCCCTTATTAGAAATAATACTGACAGCAATACCGTTTGCATAAAGATTCGCCCAATCAATTAACAAGCTTACAAGCATAGCGAGCCAAACCACCAGCGACGCGTATTCGATAATTTTGATTTTTGATTTTTGAAACAGCCAATACAACAAAACTGTTTCTGAGGCCCAGAATAAAGTAATGTTGTGCCCGTGCAACTGGATGGGAGCTGTTAACGAAATAAAAGTTAAAGTGATACCAATAAGCAAGTATAAAATATTATTGTCTACTTTTCTTTTTCTGAATAAAAAATACGAAGCAACCAGGTTGAACACGCCTATCAGTATAGTGAATAAGCCACGGTACTCCGGCCTGTTCATTAATGAAAAACAATATAAGCCTACAGCAAAATAAAAGGTAGTGTTTGAGAGTAGGATTCCAAAATCGGACGCGATAAATTTTTTATTTTCTTTAATATTATTGGCTATGTTTACGAAGAAAAATAAAATATAAAAACATGTGGCAAACAAAAATCCATTAAAAAAAGTAATTGGTTTTGTATCACTGCCTACTGAAAAGAGCCATCCTGAAAAAAGAATTACCGTGAAAATAAATGCGAGCAGGTTCAATAGCCTCCATGCTTTGTTATACGCAATCACTAAAAGGCCTGTATTTAAAATAAGTAAATAAGTAAATAGCACCTGGTAGTTTCCGCTTCCGCTACTTACTAAAAAAGGAGCGGCAAAACCTCCCACCAACGCTATAATCGCGAGTTCCTGCCTGTTGTATAAAATGGATAATGCAACGGCAAAAGCGGTAATTACGATCATTATTATGAACGCCGCCGTTTGGCCAAACAGATGAAACTGGTGATAAGCCAGCATGATAGTAAAGTAAAAAACAGCAAGACCACCGCCTGCCAACACGGAACTGAAAGCTTTATAATTGGCGCGAAGCTTATGGGCCACAAAAACTAAGATACCGCCGCATAGAATTCCGATGCCAGCCCGGCCTGCGGGACCAATCCAGTTATTTTCTATGGCAAATTTTACAAAGAAGCCTATGGCTAAGACTAAAATGGCTATACCGATTTTGCTTACAAGATTTTCACCAATAAATTTTTCAAGATCAGGATTTCTTTCGAAAAATGTGGGCTTTAATTTAATGGGTTTTGATGGCGTGGCGATATTCTTTACCGATGCAGCAACAGGAATTTTTATCGCTGCTTTTTCCGATTCGCGCCTCACGTCCTCTTTAGAAATTCCTTCTTCGGCAAGGATTACTACCGGATCATCCATGCGTTTAAAAGACGATTCCCAAACATCCTCCTTTTCAGGCTTTTTTGGAGGAATGGGTTCTTTTGGAGGAATGGGTCGTACAGGCTCTTTTTGAACGAATTTTGAACTTTCTGATATTGTTGACGAATAAGTCTTCTTAAATTGTTGTATATCAGATTCAATTTTGCCAAAGCGTTCCGTAGCGTAGTTTCTTAATTTTATCAATAAAATTAAGATGACGATAAGGAGTATAACTATAATTTCCTGCAATGTGTATTAGTTTGATGGTTCTAAAGATATAAAAGAGTTTTCATGCCTTTAGATAAATTTAAACATTAAACGCATTTGAGGATTAAAAATTTTGCTTGTGTGATCATATAATTCTTGCTGATCGTTACTTTTGTTTTTGCAACAAAAAAAACGCTATCCAAGTTTGGATTTTAAAAATTGCGACAACGTCGGGATAAACTTTGAAGAGTTATAATACTGCCTACTACTAAAGCATATTGCAACATCAGACAATGGGATGCTATCGATCTTGCTAATAGAAGCAAAACATCAAAGATGAAAGTCCTTTCCGGTGGAGGAGAAAAAACTTAATGTGGCCTCGACAGGAATCGAACCTGTATCTGGAGCTTCGGAAACTCTTATACTATCCATTGTACTACGAGGCCAATCAAAGTTTATTTGTTTATTCGTTTACTGGTTAAATTAGTGGGTGAACTCACCAATAAACAAATCACCCAATAAACCAATTAACCACTGATCTAATGTCCAAACGCTGCAATATTACTTCCAAATATTTTAACGGCAATGGCCAGCAAAATAACACCAAAAAATTTTCTTACAACAATTAACCCACTCGGCCCTAAAACTTTCTCTATACGGTTTAAAGATTTTAATACAAGGAAAATTATTGCGCAATTAATGAGGATACCAAATAAAATATTGACATCATGATAGTCTGCCTTCAATGACATCACGGTGGTAAGCGTACCTGACCCGGCAATAAGCGGAAAAGCAATTGGAACCACACTTCCGCTTTTGGGATTGTCCTCCTGCTTGAAAAATTCAAGACCCAATATCATTTCCAAACCGATTATAAAAATTACAATGCTTCCCGCCACTGCAAAAGATTGTACATCCAGCCCGAGGAGATCAAGAAAAGGCTTGCCTAAAAACAAAAATAAAATCATGAATATCCCGGATGCAACAGTGGCCTGTGTAGAACGAATGGTGCCTCCCATCTTATCTTTTAGCGAAATCAAAATAGGAATAGAACCTAATATATCAATAACCGCGAACAGCGTGAATGTAATAGTAATCGTCTCCTTACTCGATATGTTGGCAAAATCGGCCATGCATTTTTTTTCAAATTTAATAAAGTTGAATGACAGGGCGAGATCGAAACCTTAAAGGACAGACGATAGATGAAAGATATTTTTAAGAATACTGTATGGCAGGTACCTGCCTGATAAACAAAGCACCTTCCGTTTTGGAAAGTGCTTTGTTTTACAGACTCAAAAGAACGTCTTGCAAACCCAGGTGAGAATAGCATTACTTACTTATAAACACAACCGTGTTAGGATTGAGGCCAGGACTCACTGAAAAAGAAAATAGCTTTTTCCCGTTTTTATCAAAACAAAAAACTTCGCCTGGAGAAGAATAATCCTTGGCATCGCCAATATATACATCACCTGTAGTTTCATCAATATTCAATGC
>Ga0164241_10003831_pt1 | contig 14895 bp, 12 predicted proteins | sample OricomyardsoilBY_FD_108780 | JGI IMG/M metagenome (GOLD analysis project Ga0164241, IMG submission 108780) | Backyard soil microbial communities from Emeryville, California, USA - Original compost - Back yard soil (BY) | ecosystem: Environmental > Terrestrial > Soil > Unclassified | place: USA... | reverse complement strand
TATCTTTGCAGGAAGGTGGGTATACGCACACAGCCGCAGCAGATTTATCAGCTTGCGTTGGGTGGCCACACGCATTTTCAAATTAACGAGCACAAACTCGATGCTGTCACCGCGTTGGTGTTGGAGGTTATCCAATCCAACTACCCGGACGGACGTGTGCCTTATCACTCCCGTTGGCGCCATTTCGAAGTGGGTAATCGTGTTCAGCTCCATCAATTCAACGAGCGCAGCAAAACCCTGGACGCCATTGGCAAAGCGAGAATGGGTTTTGATTTGATTTTGCCCTCTGTTTTGGTGGATGCCGGCGCCGGTCCAGACTGGCGTTATACATCCGGCAATTCCCTTACCGTGGGGCGCTCCGAAGGGCTCGGCCTTGCCAGCCTGGATATGTTTTTGGCCGGAGGGTTTTCACATCGCGGAAAAATCGAAACCACGGCGGAAGGTTTGAGCGCAGTCAGCATCCAACGCTTCGGTGAATTTTTTACCGTAAGCGAACAGAACCCCCTGCTGGGAGTGGAAGGGCGAGTGCAATTGCTGAAAAGTCTGGGAGCGGCCATGATGGCCCAACCGGACATATTTCCCAACGGGCGCCCCGGTGACCTGGTGGATTATGTGCTTAAGTATTATCAGCACGCGCCCACAGCCGAACATATTTTGCAAATGGTGCTGAATTTTTTTGGCAATATCTGGCCCGGCAGGCTGATGTGGGACGGCATTAATCTCGGCGACACCTGGCATTACGCTCCACTGGGCAAATCCCCGGACAGCTACGTTCCCTTTCACAAACTCAGCCAATGGATTACGTATTCCCTGATTGAAACACTGGCCAACAGCGGTTTTACAGTGAGTGGCGTGGCGTCGTTAACAGGCCTTGCGGAATATCGCAACGGCGGCCTGATGTTGGATTCGGGATTCATCAACCTGCGCGATCCCGACTGGGCACAAGCGACCTGGTCGCCGGCGAGTGACATTATTATCGAGTGGCGGGCATTGACCATTTGCCTGCTGGATAAAATCGCCGCGCAAATTGCCGCAGCGCTCAATACCACGACTGACGAATTTCCACTGGCCAAAGTGCTGGAGGGGGGCACCTGGGCAGCCGGTCGCAAACTGGCGCTGCAAACCCGCAACAACCTCACGCCGCCGTTGCACATTGTGAGCGACGCAACCGTATTTTAAAAATTCAGAACTGCGCTGAATAAACCGACCAAGGTGAGAAGCCGATGCCCGTTACCTTAATCGACAATCCTGTTATGCAACATAAGCTGGGCTCGCTACGCAACGTCGATACGCCGTCGGATTCGTTCAGACGCATACTGGCGCAAATGAGTGTGCTGATTTTTTATGAGGCGGCGAGTGATTTACCGTACCAGGAAAAATCCATCACCGCGCCCTTCGGTGTCGCCACCTGCAATCGCATCACCAAGAGCGTGGCACTGGTACCGCTGATGCGCGCGGGCAATGGTATGGCGGAATCGATTTTAAATTTGTGGACGGATGCTGCCGTGGGCCACATCGGTATCTACCGCGATAAACACATTAAAAATACAGTGGAATATTATTTCAAAATGCCTAAGGGAATAGCTGAAGCGGCCGTCTTTGTGCTCGATCCTATTATCGCCACGGGCGACACCGCCATCGCCAGCATCGACCGCCTGAAGGAAATCGGTTGTACGGATATCCGCTGTCTATCCATTTTAACGTCGCATCAAGGCAGAGAAATGTTGATGCAACATCATCCCGATGTGAAATTGTACGCTGTCTCCACAGATGATGACCTCACCGAGGATGGGTATATCACACCGGGAATCGGTGACGTTGGCTCGCGTTACTACAATACGCTTTAGAAATGCGCTTTAGATCGATTTTTGACGCTAACCAAGCCCACTAATGACGTGTACCGAATATTTTATCTCCGGCATCACCCAATCCTGGCAGGATATATCCCTTGTCGTTTAAACAGGTATCAATAGCGGCCACATAAATATCCACATCCGGGTGCTTGTTCACCACCGCACGAATACCTTCAGGAGCCGCCACGAGAAACAAACCCAAGATTTTTTTACAGCCTTTTTGTTTCAACAGATCGATGGTGGCCATCAGGGTGCCGCCGGTGGCCAGCATAGGGTCTACAATTAACGCGGTACGCATTTCCACGTCTTTGACCACTTTGTCGAAATAGGCAACGGGTTTTAACGTCTCTTCATTGCGATACAAACCCACCACGCTCACCTTGGCGTTGGGGATTAATTGCAACACACCATCCAACATCCCCAAACCCGCGCGCAGTATGGGCACTATGGTGATTTTTTTTCCTTTGATCCGCAGAACCGGTACCTGCTGGCTGTTCCAGTCGGTAATGGTTGTGCTCTCAGTGAGTAAATCGCGCGTGGCCTCGTAAGTTAAGAGGCTGCCAATTTCACTGGCCAATTCCCGGAATTGTTTGCTGCTGATATCAGACTCACGCATTAAACCGATTTTATGGTGTATCAGGGGATGGTCTATCTGCTTGACGGCCATGAGGGTTCCTGTTGTGGCGGAATTACATCCGGTAATTGAAGAAGGGTGTACGTTGATAATAGGTGCACCTTGATAATAGGTGCCACACCAATCCCACCGCAAGCCTCGCCCCCGATTTTTCGGCTGCGACAAATAAAAAAAGTTTTGAGGAGCGCTGGGCTCCTCAAAACTTTTATCCAAGTGGTAACGAGCGATAAGGCGCCACTGTGGACGCCTGAGTTAGATGCTTAGTCGTTATCTTCCTTAACACCCGCTACAGCGCCGCTGACGCCATCGACGGTGACTTCGTAGGTTTTATCCCCTACCACAACATCCACCTCGTAATGGAGGCCGTTTTTTCTATCGCTGTCCAGGCCCGCATCATACGCCTGTCCATTCTGGTGTTTTTCCGCAATGGCAATTGCCTCGGTCAGCGTGATTTTTGTTTCCGCCAAATGGCTGGCGTCATCTCTGTCCGCCATTGCAACACCCGAAAAAAGAATACCGGTAAGAGCGGTACACGCGGCAAAGTATTTAATTGAAGTATTCATGGATATCTCTCCGATCTGTTTTTCGAAGGAGAAATTACCTTCGATGGAGATATTTATAGCAAATCCGATTTGCTTTGAGTTATACAGTTTTGTAACTATTCCTAAGCGCGCCACCGCACATCACGGCAATTTATATTTAGATTTACGGCGTATTAAACCTTGGCGCGGTACTGCAGAATCAGACTGATAATTTCGTGATTGCTGGCGGCGGCGGAGAGAGAGTCGTTCAGGGAACGTCTTTGCGGCAGTCTTATATTGAGCTTGCGCCGGAGGACCTCCTCCACTTGCGCATCTGAATTGGGATCAAACTCTTGTCCTGCGAAATTGCATATTCTTTGGAGCACAAAATCTTTATTAACAGTTGTCATATTTTTGCTTCATATTGGGAAATTCCAGGGTGGGAAAAGCGACTTTCTGCGACACCGTTACACCATGCACGCTGTTGGGGCTGCAATGTGGTTGGGGCGGGCAGCAAAACTAGGCTCAAACCCAATGCATGTCAATAGTTTGGCCCTTGGTTGCTTTCGCGACCAAGTCGCAAATTTCACGCCATTCCTGCTGTTCAAAACGGGTCAGCGTTCCAGATATGAGATTTCGTCCTGAGGCGCTCCGCTATTCGAACAGGCTGGGAAGCCAGTGAACCCGGCGGGTGCCGCCCCATTGCTCAGACCCACGAAGTGGCGACCTGCCCAAACGGTGTATGGACAGTGGTGGCTGGCGGCCACAAGCCTGCAGCCCGCGGAGGACAACCCGCGATAGTGCTCAATAAGACGGACGGTCACCCCGGCTCCACCTCGCTGCTTTACACGTCGGGGAGCATGGCCGCCAGATCCATTACACCTATATCGATACCGGACTGCGAAAACAACGTGGAAACCTGCCCGCGGTGGTGGGTCTGATGGTTAAACACATGCATAAGAATGCTGAAAAATACCTTGCTGAAGGCAGCGCCCTTTAGGGATTTATAGGTAATAACGCCCTGCAATGCCGCGTCATCCACGTGATCGGCCAACTCCAGCAGAAGCTGGTCAAGCTGCTCCCTGCGCTCCCTCAATTCCTCCAGATTGTCGAAAAGCCGAGCCTCCAGCGATTCCGGATAAGGTACTGCGTCCAACACCTTAAGGCTGCTGACACCCGACGCAGCAAAACGCTTCAGCCAGATAGTGTCGGCCACCATAATATGATTGAGCGTCCCTAAAATTGAGCCAAAGAATGCACCACGATTTTCGGAAAGCTGATCAGCAGACAGCTTTTCACATGCGTCATACAATTTCTGATTCATCCAGCGATTGTATTCCGCCATCTGGCGGACGTGATCAATTAAATGCATTGCATCTCCTTATCATAACGACGCTATCGGCGGCTTGCTTAGTTTCCGCCCTACGCTCTCAATCAAGCTTACTATTTGTCAACAGCTCGATATAGCCTCAGTAGACATCGACCGGAAGACTGCTAACTTCGCACCTGCCGGAGGTGAGACCGCAGACCTGGATATTCAGGTACAGCTCTTGAGGATAAGTCTCCAACAAATGATTGATGGATTCCAAATTGTAATCCGCCTCGTCCAGATCCAATCCGCAACCAATTTCCCCGGCCAGCGTGTATTCGCAAATGTAAGATCCATCTTCATCGCACGCCAAGCCCCAGCCACAGATGTCGGTGGCTACTATGGTTGCTCCAAACATGGTCGGTCGGTCGTTGACCCCAATCCGGACTCTATAGTCCTCGTCGCTTTCGGCATACCAGAAAAGATCAAACAGGCCGCTGTCGACTTCTGGATCCAATTCGAGCGGCGTCACATGATCGGTCTCGGAATTGACATTGAATGAATCGATCATGTGGAACCCGTACAACTCGGGCCCATGCACGATCTCGACATGGTGGTGATAATCATCGCCACTTTCGCAACCAAAGAGCGCCAGAACACCCAGGCACACCAACATTTTTGACCAAATTTTCATAGATGCACTCCTTTCTGTATGGGCGCATTGTGCATTCGATTTTCTGAACATGAACTGAAGGCTAGAGTGAATGCAAAGGTGCAGTCGGCGGTAGGGGTGCTGGCAAATAACCCGTCTGAAATAAGGAATCCGCCGGACTCCACGACCTTCGATGCTTAACTTTCCCGTCAGCCACGAGATATTCATGGATCGCTATTTCGAGCAGGAGCCGCTGCTGTGCAGCGGGGCTTTGCGCGAAAGCAGTTTGGCTTGGAAAGAACTCGATCGTGTATTGCAAAGCCTGGAGCCAGACCCTGCAGTAGTGCAGATTTTTCTCGACGGTCAGGTGGACCCCGCCACTTATATCAGTGAATCCTTTGAACTTGGTTTGAATCGCAAAAGATTGAATAAAAGCCGCTTTTACGACCTGATGCAACACGGCGCAACATTAGTATTAAATCGTGCGGAAGAGCTATTTCCCATCGGCCGTCACCTTAGCGCATTGGTTGGACAATTTTTGCGGCAGCCCACCACCAGCAACGCTTATGTCTCCTTCAGCGACGCTTTACCGAAAGGACAGGGCACTTTCGGCAAACACTGGGATACACACGATGTATTTGCCATCCAGTTGATTGGCGAAAAACGCTGGCAACTTTATCCGCCCACTCAACCGCTGCCACTCAGTCACCAGACCAGCCGACGCATGCAACAGCAATGCCCTGCAAATCCAGCGTACGAATATGTGTTGAAGGCTGGCGATCTTTTGTATGTGCCGCGCGGATGGTGGCATCAGGTGACACCTCTTGCTACTGCAAGTCTGCATTTATCCGTGGGCACTTATCCGCCGAGTATTTCCGATTACATTCTCTGGGTGTGCAGCCGACAGCTGCCGCAATTGCTGGATGCTCGCCGCAGTTGTCTTGATACCGCCTCTCTTCCCACGTCTCTCGACAAGGTGATGCAGGCACTCAACCAAGCAGTTTTCAACAACACAAACGTGTGTGACTTTTTGCAGAGCGCACGTGCCCAGGAACGGTTACAAAGCGAATTCAATACCGAATTACTTTTAGCAGACCCGAACATTTCCCCGGATGGTGCCGCGCATTTACGGCTGACAAGCGTTTACGAAATTACACCGGGTATGCGCGAAATTTCCGTCAACGGCGGTCGTTTAAAATTGAGCCCCGCAAGCCACGCCATAATTCAGGCATTCAATCGCCAGACCGTCCTCTCTTGGGCGGTGCTGGTTGAATGCTTGCCGCAAATTCCCCCGCCCCTGCTGCGGGATGCCTTGCTGGACCTGCTGCGTTATGAGGTGGTGACTTTAATGAGCGGCGCTGACTAAATTCCGCACACCGCATCGTCAGAATATTTTTTGCAACTTTTATTCAGGAAATGTATGCCACATTTATCTCCACGACTTGCCAAAATGCGCACCAATCTTTTCTGCATCTGCAGCGCGACACTGTTTATCTGCATTGCACATGCCGCGGAAACCAAACCCAAAATCGCGGTGTTTTCCGGCCCCACCGCCACCATTCAAAATAACAAACCGCTGACTACCAGCAATAAAGCCCGTGAACAGTATGGCCTGCCACTGCTCAAGGACGAGTGGGGCAAGGTGCTGATGGATTGGCCGCGTTACCAGAGGCTCGCCGCGCCTGTTACCGTTTATATCGAAATGTTCAGCGCACATCCGCTGGAAGCGGACGTGGCGGATCTCTACGCCGCGCCGGACGGTTATGTGAATGCCAAAGGGGAATTTTCCAAAACCAAAAACAGCCTGGACGACAAACCTGTTTACGCCGTGACGCTCAAACCCGAGGACGGTCTCTACGCGCTGCCCTATATGGGCCGCCAGGCCAGTGGCGAACCCTGGGAGTCAGTAGCCACCAAACCAGGCGCGCCTTTCTCCCAATCGCGCCAGACCTTCGTGCCGGACGCGTCGCGGATCTTTGAAGAAATCGAACGCAACGGCGGTGCGATTTACGCCAAAGCGGATTATGACTTTTACCGCGCAGTACCCGCCGGCGGTTACACCAAGGGCCTGCCAAAAAATAAACGCACGGATGTGGGCGATGGGGATATTCCTCCGGAAAAACTCGGCGAGGATTTTTTTACCTACGGGCCCTACGCCGCCGCGCAGGGCCGCGCAAAAATGGCACGCTCGGTGAATTTCCTGCAGAAGGCGCTGGCCAGCGGTCAGTACGCGGGTGCGATTTGGCTGGAGGGCAGCCCCTCCGTGGAAAATACCAGTTATTGGTTGAGTCTGATGGTGGATACGACAGTTCCAATTTCCGGTAATTCTGCGCATCGGGATCGCGGTTCAATCAGCCCCGACGGAGACGGCAATATATTGCAATCGGTGAATTTTATTCTTTCCAAAGTCTGGGCCGATGAAAGCGGCCGCAACAGCCTGGGCGCAGTGATGATTCAGGACGACGTTATTTATTCCGCGCGGGAGATTCAAAAAGGCGACGCTCGCCCCGGCGGATATGTGGTGACTGGCGGTTACGGCGGAATTTTTGGCTCCATGGCGGCCGAACCCTATGTCACCAATATTCCCACGCGAAAACACACCTGGAAATCCGATGTGCGTATCACCCAACTGCCCACCACCATCAATGGCCAGGTAAAACGCAAAGGGAAATTTGAAATGGTAGTCGTCACGATTAAAAATTCATCCGGTGAATTATCGCCGGAAGCCATTCCCAAAATTTCCCTGCTCAAAGGCGACAGCTGGTTCGACGACGAGGGTGGTGCGGGTCCCACTAACGAAAAAGGCATCAACGCCAATATCGAACAGCTGCTGGAATATCCACTCGCGGGCATAGTGGCGGAAGGTACTGCGCCCTATGCGAGCATGTCAGCCTCCCCCACCCTGGCCCTGGAAAAAGCCGCCTATAACGGATTGCCAGTGGTACGCACAGCGCGCGGAGACGCCAGCGGTCTGGTGCGTGTGAATGCCAACAATGTTTTTATCGAAGGCAATAATCTCACCACCACAAAGGCGCGCTATCTGCTGGCAGCGGCCCTGATGAAACTAGGCCCACTACCCCGTGCTGCCAATCCCGATAAGCCGACGCCGGCGGAAATCGACGCGATTAAAAAGAAAACGGCGTTGTACCAGGAAATCTTCCAGACGCATTGAGTTGCGCCGGGAAAATATCAAACACGGCGCGCTGCGCGTCTTAACCCATGAGAGTAAAAACATTTATGCGCATTAAAGCCCTCGCATTTTCCATCAGCCTGATATTGTCACCCATCGCCTTTGCGGCGCCCCTGAATCTCAACACGGCCACCATTGCCGAGCTGAATGCGGCTTTTGCCGATAAAACGCTCAGTGCGGAAAAGCTCACCGCCGCGTTCATTAAACGTATTGAGACCTATGACAAGAAAGGCCCGAACATCAACGCAGTCATTACTCTCAATCCAAATGCAATCAAGGAAGCCAAGGCCTTGGATGCCGAGCGCGCTGCAGGCAAGGTGCGCGGACCTTTGCACGGCATTCCTGTTTTATTAAAAGACAATATCGACACCTTTGATTTGCCGACCACAGGAGGATCGCAGCTTCTGGAAAATTCCATCGCACCCGACGATGCATTTATCACCAAAAAATTGCGCGACGCCGGCGCGATTATTCTGGCGAAGGTGAATTTATCGGAATGGGCAGGCTCCGGTGGTTCCACCGGTGGCGCACCGGCGGAAATTACCAAGCAGGGCTTTGTTCCCGGCGGATTCAGTTCCGCCGGAGGCCAGACGCGCAATCCGCACGACCTGGAGCGCAGCCCTTCCGGCTCCTCCGGCGGCACAGGTGCGGGTATCGCGGCGGTATTTGGCCAAATCGGTTTGGGTTCTGATACGGGGGGGTCGATTCGCGGGCCGTCATCCCACAATGGCATCGCCGGATTAAAACCCACGCGCGGCCTGATGAGCCGCGACGGTGTGATTCCTCTCGGTCTTTCTTATGACACCGCCGGCCCCATGGCGCGTTCGGTTTACGACCTGGCCGTCTCGTTGGGCGTAATGACCGGTGTGGACCCCGCCGACGAAGCTACCGCGCCCAGCGCCGGTAAATTCCATCCGGATTACACACCGTTTTTGAAAAAGGGTTCTCTTAAAGGAAAACGTATCGGTGTAAACCGCGATTACCTGGGGCAGGATCCGGAAGTCGACCGCATTTTTAACGAATCTGTTGCCAAGATGAAATCCCTTGGCGCGGTGATTGTGGATCCGGTAGTCATTCCAGCCGCTCTGCGCGAAGGGCGCGGGCTGATTTACAACACGGTGGTGCGTGCGGAATTTAAATCAGACCTGACCGCCTACCTGAAAACGACAAAATCCGGATTTCCCAAATCTTTTGCGGACGTAGTGCGGCTTTCGAATGATCCAACTACCCAATATCGCAGCCCAGGTAAAGCCTTCGGCCTTGACTGGGTCAGTAAGCCCGGCAATACCTTGGACCTGGACGATCCCATTTACCTCACCATGAAAAATGCCATGCTGCCTTTGGTGAAATCCACATTCGACGGTTTATTTGCCGATCACAAACTCGATGTCTTGATTTATCCCACCATGCCCAAACCCGCCGTGCCCATCACTCCAAAAGACGGCGTGAGCTTTTCGGAATCGCCAACCGCGTTTGCGAATTTCACGGGTTATCCGGACTTGATCGTGCCTGCGGGATTCACCAAAGATGGATTGCCGGTGAGCGTGTCGTTCTTCGGCCCCGCCTGGAGCGAACCGACGCTGCTGGCGCTGGGCTACGACTTTGAACAGGCCACCATGGCGCTGCGGCTGCCGGTGAACACGCCCGCACTGGAGAGCGATTTGTTGGTGAAGTGAAGATACGGTGAACGCCACCTCGCCTGACGAGGTGGCGCTTTTTATTTTGTGAAACGAAAAATATTAAAAGCGGTATTTACCGGCAAGGACAATGGACTCTTCTTCGAAGCGAAAAGTGTCGCCAAAATCAGATAACTCTCCTTTAAGCCATGTGTAGCTGGCAGAAAGAGCGAAGCTCTCACCCATAAAGTATTCCATCCACAACCCATATGCGTGCTGGTCAATGCTGTCGTCATAGTCCGATACAACAACCTCCGCACCGTATTTAAAATGATTTCCTATGTACCAACCCGATGAAGAGCGGAGCTCAACCACATAATTGCTCTTTGTCAGGTCGATCTCGATATCCGTATGCGCGCGACCGTCGACCTGCACCACATTTTTGTAGGACAAGGTGTAGATCTCGCGATCGGATTCATCGTTATCAAAAACAAATCCTGGCTCACTATAATCGTGTTCGGTCTTCTGGTAATGCAGCTGGATTGCGGAGCTGTCGCCAATGTAGCTTCCCAAAATCACGCCTGGCCCGCTTTGCTTAAAGTCCTCGTCACCATCATCCACTTCGAAGTTGGTGTAACTGACACCTGCGAACCAGCCGTTAGGTAAAATCCAAATCCCCTGAAAATCCGCATTGAATTGGTCCTGCTCATCATTCTTCCATTTGGAAGTTGATAGCTTTAAAAAAGATGACCTACTGAGGAAACCCGCATCGGAAAGGGCACATTTTGCGTGACGACTCCGTCCAGATAATAAGTGCCGCTCAATGCCCCCATTTCAGAACCATCGCGATAGATCGTGGAGGTAAAGCTATTGCGGCTGCTCATCTCCGTATGCCCCAAGCCCGCCTCCAGTTCCCACTGATAATCCGCCATCGCGGTTGAGGAAATCATAGCGGCCAACAAAACAATTTTCTTCATATCATCCTTCTCCTTGTGTCGTATAACGTAGCGCACCGGCGCGAAATCCATGCTTATTCATGGCATGTGTATTTGCCTGGATTGATGCAGGCGGAGCGCATCCTACTATGAGGCTCGTATCTCGGCAAACCAACCTTTGCATCCGCCTTGAGATGCAGCTTTGAATTCAATTTTCTGCAATTTTTTTAACAAATAAATACGCACGCTATTCGACCTGCAAATTCACACAGGCGCATTTAGTGACTTACAGGAGCACGTCCAACATGTCCCTCCCTATATAACTGTAGATTTTAAAAAAGAGCCAAATCTGATTTGTAAAAAAATACCCTGGTAACTATACTTTTGTGACCTACCGGAATCTGCTTATGTCACGTAAAACCCTATTCAGTCGATGGCTGATCCCATGCGCCTTCGGCTTTTTCTGCCATATTTTATCGCCGCAGAGCGCATGGGCCAGAACCCTCACGGTCAATTCGCCATTCTCTGACCATCACCGCTATTGTTATGGCCTGCTGCAACTTGCTCTGAAATACCACGGTGATAAATACAGCCTGACCAGTCGCAACGATGCCATGCAGGCGCAGGCCCGCGAGGTTCAGGATCTCAATGACGGGAAAATATCGGTGATTTGGATTGCCACCAGCACGGATTTTGAGGAACAGCTTATTCCCGTGAGAGTTCCACTTTACAAAGGTTTGCTCGGCCATCGGATTTTTATTATTCACAAAAACGAGCAATACAAATTTGACCAGGTGAAAACGCTGGATGACTTGCGGACGATTCCCATGGGCCAGGGAAGGGGCTGGACAGATACGGCGATATTACAGTCCAATGCCATGAAAGTTATTGTCGCTGCCAAATACGAAAGTTTATTTTATATGTTGGACGGTGGACGTTTTGCAGCATTTCCCCGTGGTGTGCATGAACCCTGGAGCGAAATCGCCAGCCGGCCTAATTTGGAACTTACCGTCGAACAAAAGCTGATGATCGTATACAAAATGCCGATGTATTTTTTTGTGGCAAAAGTCGACAGGGAACTGGCGAAAGATCTGGAAACGGGTCTATTAATGGCCATTGAAGATGGAGCTTTCGATCGTTATTTTTTTGAAAGCCCCATGATTCGCGACGTACTGGAGAAGGCCAACATGCGCGGCCGCAAAATTTTTGAACTTCAAAATCCGCTGCTGCCGCCGCAAACACCGCTCGATAAGAAGAAACTCTGGTTTGACCCATCACGCATTTGAAGCATTCCTCGGTATCTGCGTCGGATTACCGGCGCCAAGTGCTATTTCAAAGGTCCAAAATCTTTTGGTGGCTTGCGATGTTGGGTGGCGGTTTCATAAGCGGAGCCGATCTTAAGTAGCACCGCCTCGTCGCCGGGACCACCCCAGAAACCAATGTTGTAGGGCATGGGATTGCTGAGCTTGACTTCTTTGGTGCCGGCCACAGTGTCGTAACCGGTACCGTCATCCTTTAATTTAAAGCTTGCCGGGTAGCTGCTGGTGGCGAAACCCGCTGGTACATAAACCTCCGCAATACCCATAGTGGCACCGTAACCAAAACCATAACGCTCCGGGTCATCCGCACCGCTGATTTTCACGGCAAGACCAAGATCCGATGGGCTGAGCAGCGCATCAAGATTGTTCTGCTCCATGACTTTTAAAGTCGCCATGCGCAGTACTTCGCGGCGTTTCATGGTGTAGGTAATCGCAGTGGTGCGAATATCCATGGCTTTGTTTTCCCAATTTTTCATCGCGGTTTTACGCACGTTGCTGAAATATTTTGCGTTCTCGTTCAGCGTTTTCCAATCGTAAACCAGGCTATCGCCGCGCAGCATTAAATAACGCGCAAAATCCCAGGCAAAACCATAACCGGTAATTGCCTCGGGATCATTGGGCGGGTTGCCCGTCATACGTTGAATATCCAAATTTTCCGGCCAGGGCGCCTTGTGTATGGATGCCGCCACCAGATAATCGCGGCTGGTCACATCGTAGCCCTCCACGCTGAATTCCGGTTTGCCATCTTTTTGCCAGGACAGCACTTCCGGCATATGGAACGGCACGATTTCGGCCAGCGCTTCCGAAAATCCAAATGCCATATTGGCGATGGAAGGATCATCCGGAAATTGCGGATCTATGGTTTCCACCAATTCCGCGCCCAGATCTTTCAGCACTTTTATTTCTTTGTTGATGCCGTCACTCACGGGGCTCAAACCGGGAACGTGCTTCACCATAAATTCGCGCACAACACCTATACGCAATCCGGCAAGGGGTTTGGCGGTTCCAGGAGCCACTACCGAATTCACGTAGGGGGTTGTATCCGTTGTGTCGCGCGTCCAGGCGGTGTAATGGTCTTTGGCATCGAAATATTGGCCAGTGGCTTTATCACGGAAGGCATCAAACACAATGGCTGCGTCTTTTACCGTGCGGCAATTGATGCCCGGACGATCCTGATAGGGATTGGCGCCTATGCCACCCGCAAAAGAAATGGTGCCCTTGGTGGGTACCACATTCACCACGCCATTAAAATTGGCCGGATTGCGACAGGAGCCGCCGGTGGTTTCGCATATAGAACACATCACCAGATTGGCCGCGACTGACACGCCGGAACCGCCGCTGGATCCGCCGGTTTCTTTTTCCGTATCGTAAGGATTACAGATGGTACCGCCCCAGGTTTCGCGCGAGCCGCCGCGACCGAACATGGGATTTTCCAATTTGGCATCGCCAGTGGGATCACCTGCTCCGCCGTTGTATTCCGAATTATTGGCCTTGGCGTAAATGATCGCGCCATTCGCGCGCATTCGGGCAACGAGGGTGGAATCTTCCGGGGCGGCGTCCATCGCGTAATTGACGTCGCCGCCGCCAGTGGAGCGCATATCTTTTGCATCGAATACCGCTTTGAACGACATAGGTACGCAATAAAGCGGCATGTTTTTGGTGTCCGGATTTTTGCCGTATTTTTTGTCCAGCTCCGCAGCGTATTCAAGTGCATCAGGATATTTGCGGAACTTCTCGCACGCGGCGGGACATTTAGCAGGCAAAGATCCGCTGGCCACATCGCATTCTGCTTTACAGGAGACAGAGCGCTCGCCGCGCAAATTCAATGTCTCCAACGCATTAACCTGTTTGGCATTGGGAATACCGACGACCATACCGTACTGCTGCATCACGGATGGGTCCGACATGGTACTTTCCATGCGGCCAAAATCCGGCGTCAAACCTTTGTACTTATCGAAATTCGGAACCACTTTGCTGATGGCAATGGTTTCTGTGGGAAATGTCAGCGGAGCACCGGCGCGTACAGCACCCGTCGCTGCGGGAATTTTCGCACCGTCGGTGGTCACCAGCTTGGTGCAAATTCCGTTGTAGGCACGGGCCCGGGCAACATAGCCTTCTACGATTTGTTGGCAAGTGACCTCACCAGCACGAATGCCTTTGTGGATATCATCAATAGTGGCCTCCTCCAATTTAAATGCGGAAGCGATCTGGGAGTATAAAAGCGCGGCAGAAAAACAAGCGTATAAAATGATGCGCACCGACATAGGAGTCTCCTCTCGGATTGTTATCGGGCTGAATGAGCGAGCTGGCTTGAGGTGTGCTGGCAGCGCAAAAATGGACTGCGCGGCAGGTCACTGAAAATAAACGTCAAAGGGAGGGATTACCCTACTAAACCCCTGGTCTGGACCCGAAGATCCGACCAGGGCAATGGGAGATTTAATTCGAAGCCGCCACTTTGGCTGATTTATTCTCCAGGATCGCCACTTCTGCATCCACGGGGCCAAAATCCTCCGGCGGTTTGCGATGCTTGGTCGCCGCCTCATAGGCGGATGCCACTTTAATCACCGTGGCCTCTTCACCAGGACCGGCCCAGAAGCCGATATTAAATGGCAGAGGACTGCGCAGTTTGGTGGCTTTTGTTCCCGCTTTACCTTCGAATTTTGTGCCGTCGGCGCTCAATGCAAATTCATGATCAAAAATGATCGTATTGAATCCGGCGGGCACAAAAATTTCTGGCAATCCCAAAGTCGCACCATATCCATAAGAGCGACGGCTGGGACTTGGTGCACCACCGAGCTTGCCTGCCATGCCGGTTGTGGAGGGACTGATAAACGCATCCAATTTGTTCTGCTCCATGACTTTTAAT
>Ga0164241_10003830_pt1 | contig 14897 bp, 11 predicted proteins | sample OricomyardsoilBY_FD_108780 | JGI IMG/M metagenome (GOLD analysis project Ga0164241, IMG submission 108780) | Backyard soil microbial communities from Emeryville, California, USA - Original compost - Back yard soil (BY) | ecosystem: Environmental > Terrestrial > Soil > Unclassified | place: USA... | reverse complement strand
TTTGCTACGGCTGCCGGCCGGGAGTATTCCGCTCGGCGGGGAACGGCGGCTGCATTTTCCCGATTTGGAAATTGGGGGGACGAGTCGCATCGCGCTGACGGGAGCGAACGGGCTCGGCAAGAGCACGCTGTTGAAGCACGTGCTGGCGAATTTGCGGTTATCGACGGGCAAGCTGGTGAGCGTGCCGCAGGAAATATCGGCGGAGGATTCGCGGGCGTTGTTGGAGGAGATCAAGCGGTTGCCCAACGATGAGCGCGGCCGTGTGATGACGACGATCAGCCGGTTGGGTTCGCGGCCGGCGCGTTTGCTGGAGAGTGCGCTGCCGAGTCCGGGTGAAGTGCGGAAGCTGCTGCTCGCGATCGGCATCGTGCGCGGGCCGCATCTCATCGTGATGGATGAGCCGACCAATCACATGGATTTGCCGGGCATTTTGTGTCTGGAGGAAGCGTTGGCGGACTGCCCGTGCGCGCTGGTGTTGGTGAGCCACGACGAGGCGTTTTTGGAAAAGATCACGCGGACCGAGTGGCATCTCGCGGGAGATGCGTCGGGAGAAACGCGGGTGGAAATCAGCGGGTGACGGGCAGCGGTGAGTAGCGAGTAGCGGGTAGTGAGTAGCGAGTAGTGAGTAGGAGGGCGGCGCTCCGAGCGGGTCGATGTGCGGTCTCTTTCCTCTTTCTCTTCCTCTTTTTCCTTCTCGGATTGGAAAAAGAAGGCGGCGCGTAAGGAAAAATGAAAAACGGCTGACGAAGGCGGCTGACGAAAGAGAAAGAGAATGAGGAAAGAGAAAGAGAACGAAGGGGGACGCGGAGGATGGTTAGCGTTTTTCGACGTCGGTGCGGAGGACGCGGCGGTCGGGCGCGGCGCCTTTTTGGGGGCGCGGCGCGGGGGCGACGGATTGGTAGATGACGCGGTTGCCGGTCTCGGGAAAGGTGACGGCGCTGCCGCTTTGTACGCGTCGGAGCCACTGCATGTTTTTTTCCAGATAGGCGGCGGCTACTTCGTCGCCGAGCGAGGTGGTGATTTGCGTGCGGGTTTGATTGGCGAGGGACGCGAGCGATTGTTTTTTCTGCTCGGGCGTGAGGGACGGGTCGGCGTAGATGCGCTGGGTTTCGGCGGACACGGAGCCGCGGAGGTTGTACACTTGGTCGAGGGTGGCGGTGGGAATGTTGAAACGATCGCCGGCGGCCTGGAGCTGGCGGTAGTCGCTGTTGCTGGCGCGGCGATATTGTTCGTAGCGCTCATCGCCGAGGGTGTTGTGGATTTCGGCGGAGAGCTGCTCGTAGGTTTTGGCGCGCGCCTGGAGTTGCGCGATTTGTTCGGACGATAATTTCTGGTCGAGTCTCTGGCCGGGCAAAAGCGTGGAGGGGCCGGTGGAGCTGATGCTGTCTTGGTAGGCTTTTTGAAGATCGTAGAGATCGCGGTATTCGGCCTCGGAGATTTCGACATCTTTCAGACGGCTGCGAAGTGCCATCGCGGCCGGCGAATAACGCAGATCGTATTCGGCGAGTTCGGCGGGCGAGAGGGTGGCTTCGAGATCTTTGCGGCGTTCCTGTTCGAGGAATTTTATTTTCTCGGCATCGGAAGGGACTTTGAAGCGGTCGGATTCCTGGGAAATTTCCTGGCGCATTTCGCCGTAGTCCCGGTCGAGGTCGGCGAGTTTGTCGGCGCTTTCGGGAGTGAGAAACGCGTACCGCTGATTGCGGACCCCGTCGTCGGTGAAGGCAGCCTCGCCAAGGACGGCGCGCGCTTGTTCGCGGATGGAGGAGGCGAGCGCCCGGATCTCGGCGCGTTCCTCGCGCGTGTAGGTTTTCGAACCGGTCTGGGGAAGGCCGCGCCAATAGGGGCGATCGGTGGGGTTTTTGCTGAGGGCGAGTTCCCGCTGCTTTTCGTAATACGGACGCCAGAGGATCGAGCGGATGATGCCGTTGACGGTGGTGTCGGGCAGGCCGAGGGCACGGAGTTGCGCGCGGAGCGTGGCGTGGTCGCCGGATTTGAGGGCGGCGGCGAGTTGGTCCGGAGAGGAGGCGACGGCGTCGGTGGCTGCGGCCGTGTTTGTATTGAAAAATCCGTGACTGGACGAAGAGGGCGCCGGGCGCGACGAGGAGGAGAAGAGGGAGGCTGATCCGCCGCGCGACGTGAGGGCGAAGGCGAGCAGCGCGGCGTTAAGCGCGAGCGAGGCGGTGAAGAGGAGCGGGCCGGGTTTCATCGGAGGAAAGGACGACGCGGAAGTGGCGGGCAGCGGCTCACGGCAGGGTGATGATTTGCGTCGTCGTTGTGCTATTGGAGGTGGCACCGACGGCGGCAGGAGTCAGCCGCCGGAAGAAGGAGCTGTTTTCTTTGAAGGCTTCAAAGCCTTTGGAGCCGAGAAGCTGGGTGAAGCCCGCTTCGGCTTCGCGCGTGATGGTGGCGAGATACGCGGCGCGTTGCTCGTTGGGCGGGGTGCCGGGCTGGGGTTTGAAGTCGTTGATTTTTTGCTGAAGCGCGGCTTTGAGATCGTAGGCTTCGGCAGCTCTTTCGGGCGGGAGGTCCAGGCGTCGGGCGAGGCTGGCAAAGATGCGGTAATCTGGATCGGTGCTGCGCTGGTAGGCGGCGTAGCGGTCGTCGCCGAGGGCGGCTTTGATCTGATCTTCGAACTCCTTACGCGCGCTGGCGGATCCGGGAGGGGTGATGAAAATGCTGTTCGTTCCGGTCGCGTTTTGCGGGGCGTATTTTTCGTCGTGGGCTTTGCGGACGGCGTAGATTTTGGTGAATTCCTCCTCGGTGGGGTCCAGGCCGGCGAGTTGGTAGCGCAGACTTTGGGTGGTGTTGGAGTTGCGCATGTCATAGGCGAGGAGTTCGTCGGGCGTGAGGAGGGCGGCGAGGTCCTCGCGTTTTTGTTTTTCGAGGTAGGCCAGTTTCTCACGGTCTTCGGGGAGAAGGATGCCGCCGTCGATGGAGGCGGCGCTTTGGGTCAGGGCATCGTAGTCCTCGATGAGGAGTCGGAGCTCCTCGGCTTTTCCGGGCGGAAGAAAGGCGGTGCGGAAATCGACATAGTCGTCGTTCTTGCGATAGTCGTCGCCGAGAAGGGCTTTCAGCTCGGCGGTTTTTTCGCGACGGAGATCGAGAGCTTTGAGCGGGTCAGGGGAACGGTAGCGGCTAAAAGCGTAACGATAATCCCAATACGGGACGGACGCGGGGTCTGCCTGCAGGGCCTTTTCACGGTCGCGGTAGCGGGCGTCGACCTGGGAGCGGATGAGCGCGTTGACGCTGGCCTCGTCGAGACCGAGGGCGCGAAGTTTCTCGGGGGAGGAGGGATCGCCGGATTGGACGAGTGCCCAGATGTCGGCGGAGAGAGTGGGGACGGTGAGACTGGCGGCGGGGTCATGGGCGGACGCCGGGGTGGGCGGCAGCGAGGAGGAAGATCGGGAGGCGTCGCGATTTTTGAAGAGGACGACGTTTGCGGCGAAAGAGGCGCCGAGGAGGAGAATGAGGAAAATTTTCATGGGGATGAGGCGCGGAGTTCGGTGGACGAAGCGGGTGTGGAGAGGGGGAAGCGGATGCCGGACGCGGGCTCAGGGTTTGGCGGAGGCGGGTGGGGAGAGGCGGCTGATCCACGTGGCGCCGGAGGATTTGATCGCGTCGTAGCCGCGCTGGCCGAGGAGCCCGATGAGCTGTTCTTCGGTTTCGGCGACGAGGGCGGCACGGGCCTCGGCGGCGGCCTTTTTATTTTCGGGGTCGGGTTTGCGGGGGATTTCGCGGAGGCGTTTATCGTAGTCGGCCTTGAGGTCGTAGGCGGCGGCGGCGTTTTCCTTGGGAAGCTGAAGGCGGGTGGCGAGTTGGTAGAGTTGGCGGTACTCGTAGTTTTTGGAGCGGGTGTAGTCAGCGTAGCGCTCGGGACTGAGGATCTGTTTAATTTGAGCGTCGGCCTCGGATTGGGATTTCAGGCGGGCGGCCTGGGAACCGCCCATGGTGTAGCCGGCGGCTTCATCGGCGGTTTTCTGGATGGCGAAGAGCTGGCGAAATTCCTCTTCAGTGGGGGAGAAAGCGGTGAGCTGGTTGCGGAGCGACGAGGCGACTGGGGAGTTGCGAAGCTCGAAATCGAGCAGCAGCTCGGGAGGAAGGATTTTCGCGAGGTCGGCGGTTTTTTCTTTTTCGAGGAAGGCGAGTTTTTCGCGATCTTCGGAGAGGAGTGTGTTGCCGATCATGCCGCCGGGGCCGCGGATTTCGGCGGAGAGGATACGGTAGTCTTCCTCGACCATCTGGATGGCCTCGGCCTGATCGGGGGTGATAGGAAGGCCGCCGTAACGGCGGGCGATGTTGTCGGCGTAGTCGGGAGGGACGTAGTCCGTGCCGAGGAGGGATTTGACGAGGGCCTTTTGTTCGCGGCCGAGATCGCGGAAAGCTTTCATCGACTCGGGCGTCCAGAGGTTGCCGTAGGGATTTTGCTTCCAGTATTCGGCCTTGGCGAGATCGGGCCGGAGGGCGCGCGCGCGGGCGCGAAATTGCTCGGTAACTTGGGTGATCACCAGCGTGCGAATGGCGTCTTCGGGCCAGCCGGCGGCGCGGAGACCGGCGACGACGGACGAATCGCCGGCGCGAAGTTTTTCCCAGAGCGGGGCGTAGCGTTTTTGCTCCGAGGTAAGAGCGGTGCCGGCGGATGGGTTGGAAGCGCTGGAAGCGGAGGTTTTCTCGACGGCAGTGGCGGTCGAGGAGGACGTGGATGCGGTCGTGTGCGTGGCGAGGGACGAGCGCGAACGCTTGATCAGCAGGGCGGAGTTGGTCGCGAGGGAGAGGGCGAGCAGGAGGAGCAGGGGTTTCATCGGGGGAGGAAAGGTGGGCGGAGAGTGGCGAGTAGGCGGAGAGGGGCGGGAGGTGAAAGAAAGGCCGGCGCTCTGCGGGCGAGGCGCTTCTTTCGTCTTTCTCTTAATCTTTCTTCCAATCGGGGGGGCGGGTATGGGCGTGCGCGCGGTGGGAGGCGGCTGACGAAAGAGGGAAGAGAAAAGACGAAAGAGAACGAGGAAGAGGTTACCGGGCGGGGGAGTTGAGGCGGCTGGCGATCCGGTCGCGGATGGCGGCGTAACCTTTTTCTCCATACAAGGCGATGAAACCGGTCTCGGCTTCGCGGAGGAGGGCGGCGTTAAAATCGGCGCGCTGCTGTTTCTCGCCGGCTCCAGGAACGGGTTGGAAGGTTTTGGCTTTCTGTTCGAGCGCGAGTTTCAGGGAATAGCCTTCGTTGGCCTTTTCCGTGGGAAGATCGAGGCGTCTGGTGAGGCTCGTGAGCGTGCGGTAGTCGAAGTCTTTGCTGCGTTTGTATTCGGCGTAGCGCTGCTCGCCGAGGGTGGACTCGATCTGCTTTTCGACGGCGCTTTCAGCGCCACGACGGACTTGGGCGTCGGCGGTTGAGGCGGAGAGTTCTTCGAGGGGCTTGCGGAGTGCGTAGAGAGTTTTGAATTCCTCTTCCGTCGCGTTAAAGCCGGCGAGGCTGTAGCGGAGATTATTGGCGGTGGAGGAAGTGTGGTAGTCGAAGGCTTGCAGTTCTTCGGGCGAGAGGAGCGCGACGATATCGGCGCGGCGTTGTTGGTCCAAGTAGCGCTGGCGTTCGGCGTCTTCCGGGAGGCGGATGGACTCGAAGAGCGCGCGTTCGGAGCGCATCGCATTGTAGTCTTCGTCGATGATGCGGAGCTGTTCGGCTTTGTCGGCGGGCAGGTAGCTGGCGTCGGCGTAGCGGTTGTAGCGCTGCGGATCCGGCGAGTAGAGCGGACCGAGGAGGCGTTTGAGCCCGGCTTCTTTTTCGCGGTCGAGATCGGTCTCCGCGCCGCGATCGCGGATGCGGCCGATATTCCACGGAAAGTAACCGCGCTGCCAGTAAGGCACGGGCGCGTCGCGGAGCGCTTCGATCCGCGGGCGGTAACGTTTGTTGAGCTCGGCGCGGAGCAGCGCGCGGGTGATGGCGTCGGAGAAGCCGAGGGCTTTGAGCTGGGCGGGTGACGAGGCGTCGCCGGACTTGAGCAGAGCCCACGTGTCGGTGGAGAAAGGAGGGATGTCGGGCTCGGCGGAAGTTTTGGCGAGGGTGGAATCGGGAGCGGGCGTCGTGGCGGATGCGAGGTGGCGGGCGTAGTGGAAAAGGGCGTACGCGTTGAGGCCGAGCGAGAGGACGAGGAGAGGAATGAAGAGGCGTTTCATGCTGTGCGCGCGGTGAAGATGTGGCGGGCGGGGCGGCTCATTTTTTTGACGCGGGCGGTTTGCGCAGATTTTTCAGGTACCCGATGTTGAGTTGGAACGCGTCGAAGCCGCGCGCGCCCAACGTGGACGCGAGGCGCTGCTCGGCGTCGTCCACGATGGCGGTGCGCTCGGTGTTGTAGGTGGCGAGGGCGGCGGCGTCGGACTCGGGCGGGCGTTTGAGTTCGCGGAGGCGTTTGTCGGTGTCGGTCTTTACCGCGAACGCGTTGACGGCGGTGTCTGGGGGAAGCTGGAGGAGCTGGCAGATTTGGTAGAGCTGGCGGTACTCGCTGTCGCGGCTGCGCTGGAGGTCGGCGAAGCGGTCGGGTCCAAGGAGTTCTTTGAGTTGGGCATCGGTTTCGTTCTTCGCTTTGGCGCTGGCTTCGCGGGCGGCTTTGGGGTCGGTGCGATAGAGTTCGATGAAGCGTTCGTCGCTTGGCTGCTGAATGGCGAAAATGGCGCGGAACTCGGCCTCGCTGGGGGCGAAGGCACCGAGGGAATTGCGGAGCGATTGAGCGGTGTTGCTATGGCGCAGATCGTACTCGAGCAGCTCTTCGGGTGTGAGGGTGCGTGCGAGGTCGGCACGCTCCTCGCGTGCGAGAAGGGCGAGTTTTTCGCGATCTTCGGGGAAGCGGACGTCGTAGAACATGAGCTGATCACCGCCGACCTCGCTGCGAAGGGATTGGTAGTCCTCGGTGATTTTTTCGAGGGCGGCGGCTTTGGCGGGACTGAGGCCCGCGTAGCGTTGGTCGGCGGGGTCGCGTTCGAAGTGATAGTCGGCGCCGAGGATTTTTTTAAGGAGGGATTCTTTCTCCTGTTTTAGTGCGAGGTGGTCTTTGGAGTTAAAAGATCCGAACGAGCGCTCCTTCCAGTATTCGGCGTGGGTCGCGAGGGCTGCGCGCATGACGGCAAGTTCTCGCCCGACGAAAAGATCGTTCACGAGGGCTTCGGTGACCTGACGGAGAACGTCGTCGGGCCAGCCGGCGGCGCGTAGGCGGGCGATGACCGAGGGGTCGCCGGCGCGGAGTTTTTCCCAGAGAGGAGCGTTGATGTCGGTGTGGGATGATGACTGAGATTTTGTGGGCGCGTCGGAGCTTGAAGGCGGCGAAGCGGGGGAAAGGGCCAGCGGGGGTTCGTTGGCCGAGTGGGAAAACGCGCCGGCAAAAAAGAACGTGGTATTGGCTGCGAGAGATAGGCCGAGGAGAATCGGCAGGGGTTTCATGGGGGGGGCGGGAGGAAGTAGTGAGTAGCGGGTAGGCGGAGGACGGAGGGCTGTGAGCGCGGGTGGGAGGCTGGGGTCGTTTCTTTCTCTTTCTTCTTTCTCTTAATCTTTCTCTTTCTCCGGGTCGGAAGGGTCTGGTGGGCGCGCGCGGCGGGAGCGAGGGACGGAAGGCGGAGGACGGAGGAGAAAGAGGAACGAGAAAGACGAAAGAGAAAGAAGGAAGGGGCGCGCGGAGAGGGGAGACGCTGCAGCCAGCCACCCGCCAAAGGGTGTTGGTGCGGGGAGTGAGCGTGGCGCGCATCGCGGGCTCAAGTCGTTTTCAGACCGGGCGGTCAGAAAGTGCGCACGGCGGCGTGGAGGCGTGGCGGCGGAGACACGAAGAGGGTGTCGCGGCATGGCCACGAGGTCCGGCCCTGCCAGGGACGGCGGAAGGAAGGCGCCGCGAGCGCGAGCCCTACATCGGAGGGTGCTGGAATTTTCCCTCGCGAAGAAACGCTTCGACTTGGGCGATCACGGGGCGGCGGTATTGGAGCCAAGTGTGCGAGATCGGGAGGACGAGGTGGTCCTTCATGCCGGTGAGCTTCGTGCTTTCGATGGCGACTTTGCCGTCGCCCGGGCGGCCGATCCACGCGGAGAAGAGCGGGTTCAGCGACTGGCTGCCGGCGATGATGCCGAGGTCGATGTTTTCGAGCGGGCCGAGCTGCTGGGGGAGCGAGTCGGAGCGGGTGCCGAGGCGTCGGCCGTTGAGGCCGGTGAAGAGGCGGAAGAGCGGATTGTTGCGCAGATGATCGGCGACTTCGCTGCCGTGGTTGGGCGGGGCGATCATCACGATGCGGCCGAGGTTGTCGGGATGCTGATCGCGAAGGTAGAGGCGGAGCAGGATGCCGCCCATCGAGTGCGTGACGAAGTGGAGCCGCGGTGCGGTATCGACTTTTTGGGCACGGAGCGTTTCCGGGAGCCAGGTGCTGGCCAGCTGTTCGAGCGGGACGCGGCGGGATGAGTAGGAGACGTTGATGACGCGGTAGCCGTGGCGGCGGAGAGAACTGGCGAGGCGGGCCATCGCGAGGCGGTTGAGCCCGAGGCCGTGGAGGAGGACGACGGTTTCGCGGTCGGAGTCTGATGGTGAAAGCATGGGCTCGACGGCGGGGCGGGGGCGGGGATGGGTTTGCCGAAACGGCCGGCCGGCGAAGGCGCGAAGAGGCACGAGCGTGAGCGCGAAGGCGGCGATCAGCGCAAGTGCGGCAAGTTTCATCGGTGGAACGATGCGCGTGTTTCGCGGCGGGTAAAGCGGGGGGAGGAAAGAGCGGGAGGAGGTTCTTAGTTATGGAGCGGGGAGGGCGGCGGGGGATTTTTCTTTCGTTGGCGTCGGAGTGGCGGGCGGGACGCCCGCCACCACACGCGGGACGCGTGTGCTCCCCGGAAGCCCGGCCCGGCGTCGGGGAAGAATAAGGGGAAAGGGCGCAGACCGGCCCATGCGGTAGTCGACCGAGTGGTCGCGCTTGCTGCGCTTGCGCGCGCCGACACGGCTCCTCCCCGGACCTATCGGAGTCCGGAGCGTTCACGGATGCTTTGGAATCCGCTGGGGTTTGGAAATGGGCTGTAACTTCGCGGGGTTTCCGCGTGTAACACGGGCAAGCGCTTTTCTTCCGACCTGATTTGCACGACGTGACTTTCTCTCCGCCCGCCTTGCCGCCGCCGCTTCCTGCGAAGCGGGCGGAGCGTGCATTCGTCATCGAGGCAACCCAGTTGTCCAAGGTTTATGGGACGCAGCGCGCGCTCAATGAGGTGACGCTCAACGTGCCGCCCGGCACGATCGGCTTGCTTGGGCCGAATGGCGCGGGGAAGAGCACGTTTATCAAGTGTCTCCTGAATCTGGAGACGCCGACCTCGGGCGTGGCGAAGGTGCTCGGCTGCGACATCCGCACGAGCAATCGCGAGTCGCGCGAAAAGGTCGGCTACAGCCCGGAGCAGGACTCGCACATCCCGGGCATGGTGGGCTGCGAATATGTGACTTATTGCGGACAGCTTTCGGGGTTGTCGTTCAAGGAGGCGCGGCAGCGGGCGCACGAGATCCTCGATCTGGTGGGGATGGGGCAGGAGCGTTATCGCGGAATCGATACATACTCCACCGGCATGAAGCAGCGCGTGAAACTGGCGCAGGCGCTGGTGCACGATCCGGAGATTTTATTTCTCGACGAACCGACCAACGGGCTCGATCCGGCGGGGCGCGAATATTTCCTGCGGCTCATCGGTTCGCTCTACAAGGAGCTCGGGACGAGCGTGGTGATTTCGTCGCATCTGTTGAACGACATCGAACGCATCTGCGATCGCGTGATCATCATCGCGCGCGGGCGGCTGCTGGAGCACGACAGCATGGAAAATTTCAAAAACCGTCATCGTCGCGTCGTGGAGTTCGCGCCATCGGCGGACGCGGAGCGGCTCGCGGCGGCGCTCACCCAGAGCGGGCATAAATTCGAACGGCGCTCCAACGGGCGCTTCCGCATCGAGTCGCCGTCGGACTCTGTGGAGTGGCTGCTCGAGTTGATGCGCGCGCATCGACTGCCGCCGGGCGAGATCGTCGCCAACCCGAACGCGCTTCACGAACTCTTCCTGCGATCACTCGCCGCCGCCGATGGAAACGACGCTTGAGCTCAGTCCCTGCCGCGAAAAACCGCGCGGCGTGATGTATCGCCGCTGGGTCATCAGCTCGACCGGGCTGCGGCAGCTTTTTCGCGGCAAGTTTTTCATGATCCTGCTGATCGTCGCGTGGACGGCGAGTCTGGCGATGGCGGCGCTGGCGTTTGCGTTCAGCCAGACGGTGGTGAGCGGCGGCTGGTTGGAGCAGGGTGCGGCGGCGCTCGGTGTGCGCGCGCAAGCGGTGGCGTCCGCGATGGGCGCGCTGGTGCTGATGTATCCAGATATCTGTGTCAGCGGCGTTTTCGCGGCGATATTCTGGCTGCAATCGTATGTGGGGCTCGGGCTTTGTCTGATCGCGTTGACGGTGCTCGTGCCGCGGCTCGTGGCGCGCGATCGGGCGAGCAACGCGCTGATCATCTACCTGTCGCGGCCGCTGACGTCGGTGGATTATTTGCTGGGGAAACTCGGGATCATCGCGGGGCTGCTCGCGTTGTTATGGACCGGGCCGATGCTTTTCGGGTGGGCGCTGAGTATGTTGTTCGCGCCGAACAGCGATTTTTTTGTGTACTCAATTTCGCCGCTGCTGCGGGCGTTGTTTTTCAACGGGATCAGCCTGGTCGTGCTGGCGGCGATCGCGCTGGGCGTGTCGGCGCTGAATCGGCGGTCGCGAAACACGATCCTGCTGTGGGTGTTTTTATGGGTGATCGTCGGCGCGCTCGCGAAGCCGCCCAAGGCACCGGAGTGGCTGAAGCGCGCGAGTTTCACGTACAATCTCGATGAAGCGCGGAAGAGCGTGATGCGCATCGATGGCGTGCTCGCGGACGCGGCGGGGAAACTGCCGCTGCTCGATCGGCAGGTCGTGGAAAAGCTCAAGGTCGGCAGCCGGGAGGCGGCGGCAAAGAATCTGCCGGCGACGCTGCGAGCGCTGGGACTTTTCGTGGTCCTCTCATCGGTGGTGTTTTTGAGAAAGTTGTGCCCCGAATGAGCACGATCATCCAGGCGGAAAACTTGAGCCGGTTCTACGGCGTGGTGCTCGGGCTCAACAACGTGAACTTCCGTATCCAACGCGGCATCACGGGCCTCATTGGGCCGAACGGCGCGGGCAAGACGACGTTGTTTCGCCTGCTCACCGGGCAGATCAAGCCGAGCTCAGGGACCATCGCGGTTTTCGGCGGCAACCCGTGGAATAATCCGGCGGTGCAGGCGCGGCTCGCATATTGTCCCGAGAGCGAGGACGTGCCGTCCGGGTTGCGGCCGATGGAGTGGCTGACGGGACTCGGGATGATCTCGGGGTTGTCGGCGGACGAGGCGAAGCGGCGCGCGCACGCGGCGCTGGAGCGCGTGAAGCTCGCGCCGCAGCATTGGAAGAAACGCATCACGACGTATTCGAAAGGCATGCGGCAGCGCGTGAAACTGGCGCAATGTTTGTTGCACGAGCCGGAGTTGATCATCCTCGATGAGCCGATGAACGGGCTCGATCCGATGGGGCGCGAGGAGTTCAGCGACGTGTTGCGCGAACTCGCGCGCGACGGCGTGAGTGTGCTGGTTTCGAGTCACATCCTGCACGACCTCGAAGCGCTGTGCAGCCGCTTCATCCTGCTGCGCTGGGGACGGGTACCGAAGGCGAACCAGGATCTCGCTTCGCCGGAACAGGAGAAACGCTGGCCGGAGGCGACGACGATCCGCTGCGATTCGCCGGAGAAACTCGCGCGTTATCTCTTCGAGCAAGATCTGCTGCGCGGCTGCGACATCGCCGCCGAGAGCGGGACCTTGCACGTGCGGTGGCGCGATCCGGAGGCATTTTATTCGCGTTTCGAAACATGCCTGCTGGAAAGCGGTGTAAGGATTTTTGAAATACGCACGAAGGCGAGCGCGCTGGAAAAAGCCATCGGGCCGGCGCCGGCGATGGACGCTTGACGAAAACCATGAACGCGGACGCGAACTTCCGAATGACAAGCAGCGACGATCTCCCGACTGACGGCGGTGCGGCCGGTCCTCGTGTTGCGCCGAATCAATGGCGCGCGTTCGGCGGCGTGTGGCGGCTGACGGCGTGGCAGTTTCTTTCGCGCAATCATCTGCTGACGATCGCGGGCATGACGGCGCTGCTGGGGTTTTTCGCGTGGCGGGTGTCGGCGACGGCGCCAGTCGGAGGCTATTTAAAGTGGGTGGGGGGATTCTTCCTCACGATCGCGGTGCCGGTGCTGGGATTTCTTTCGGGTGCGGGGGCGATGGTCGACCAGACGAAGGCGAGCGCGACGGATTACGTATTCACGCGTCCGGTACGGCGGTGGGCGTTTGTTGTTTTCAAATACCTCGCGCACCTGCTCTGCGCGCAGCTCACGTGGCTGCCGGCCTTCGGCGCGGTCGTGTTTATCGCGTCGGTGCGCAGTGCGGACAACCTGGCTCCCGCGTATGCGGGCGTGTTGCTGGCGCAGGTGCTGACGCTGGCGGCTTTTGTTGCGCTGGGATTTCTCTGCGCCGTGCTGACCAAACGTTATCTGATCGTGGGGATCGTGTATGCGGCGATCGTCGAGGCCGGCGTGGGAAACATTCCCGCGCCGCTCAGCGGACTCTCGATCACGCGGCAAGTGCGGAAGCTGCTCCAGCCGGTGATGGACGGCGCGCAGGCAAGTGTTTCGATGAGTGATGCCGTGGGCACGGCCGCGATGATCGGGGTGTTTTGCGCGGTGTTCGTGGGCGTGGCGGCGGCGTTGTTTTCGCTGCGGGAATTGTCGGGCGCGCGCGGGAAAGAGTGAGCGCGCGGCATGATCGACTCCGGAGTTGTTTAACCAAGGATGGCATCGTGAGTATCTCGACGAAGTCGTGCGAAGCTCGGAGTGTTCGGCGGGACACCGAACACCACGCGCGGCCCGCGTGTGTTCCCCGGACCGGTTTGGACAACACCCTCCCGCAAACGCGGACTGCGTGACGTGTAACCTTCGGATGCTCTCGCGTGAATAAGGAGGCATAACCCGATCACATTTATGAAACGAATCCTCCGCCCGTTCCTCGCGCTCAGCCTGCCGCTGATGACGCTCGCTCCGCTCTCACTTAACGCCGCGCTCGATGCGAAAATTGTCGGTGCCGACGCGCAGTGGGTGATGCACGTCGATTTGACTTCGCTGCGCGACAGCGTGGTGGGCAAAGAACTCGTGGCGCAGGCCACGGTGCTGCAAGCCGAGGCGATGAAGGGGAAACAATTTCCGGTGCAGGTCGATCTGCCGAAATTGTTCGCGACCATCGGATCGATAACCGCGTACGGATCGAATCTCGCGCAAGATCCGAAGCTCGTGGATGGCGCGCTCATTTTTAAAGGCACGCCGGATTTACGCGCCATCGCGGAAGGCGCGGTGGCACAGGCGACGATCACGACGCCGGACATGCTCACGGAGCTCAAAGATCTCCCGTTTGAGGCGTACTCTATTCACGGCGAACTGATCGTGGCGTTTCCGAAAGAGCCGATCATCCTCGTGAGCAAATCGAAGACGCAGTTGCTCTCGGCGTATAAGGTTTTTCGGGGAGACGCGCCGTCGCTCGCGAAGACAAAAAACTCGCCGCTCACGAGTTTGATCCACGATCAAACGGGGGCGTTCGTGCTCGCGGCCAGCGTAGTGCCCTCGGAGAAATTTTTTCCTGAAGATGCTCCGCAGGCGCGCATCCTTCAGATGGCGAAATCGGCATCGGTCGAGCTTGGGGAAACGGCGGGGCGGACGTTTGCGGATGTGCAACTGCTGGCGAGTTCGGATGACTCCGCGGACAAGTTGATGAAGATCCTGCAAGGCATCACCGCGATGATCTCGCTCGCGCAATCGAACGATCAGTACGTCTCGGAATTCCTGCGCTCGGTGAGCGTGGCGCGGGAAAAAAACACGGTGAGATTGCACGCCGAGTATTCGAGCGAGCGCCTGGTCTCGATGTTCCGGGAGTTCAAGGAGGAGCAGGCGCGTGGCCGCCAGCGGAGGGAGGAACAAGGCGTCGAGCGCGATGTTGCGAGCGGTCCCGTTCCGCCGGTCGAAGAGAAGGTCGTGCTGCAATGGAAGGCGGATGAGGAACTCGGTGATCTCGGTGTGAGCCCGAAAACGTTGGTTTCGCGCAGCGTCGGGAATGTGCAGCTAAACGCCGGAGCGACGCTGATCCTCACGGGACATCGCGACGCCGGTGAAAACGCGCGCTTCGACTATTTGGAAATCGCGCCGGTAAGCGGCGGTGCGGCAAAGCGGATCGAGGCGGAAACGATGACGCGTCAAAACTACACGGTGCTCGCCAATCGGAGCGCATCGGGTGGGAAACTGATCCAGGCGCATGATTCTTTCGGGACGGCGCGGGTGGTTTTCACCGGCGCGCCCGGGCTCTACACGCTCACCGTGCGCTATGTGGATGAGAACGACGGGAAGTCGGATTTCTTTCTCAGCGTGAAAGACGCATCCGACGCAGTGGAGTCGTCCGAAGCCTCTTCGGCTTCGCCCCAACCGGCGCAACCAGTTCCGCCCTCGCGCCCACAACAGCCGGCCGCACCGGCGGACGCGGCAGCGCGCTGAGGAGTTTTTTCCCCGACAACGGCATCGATGGTTCTCTCTTCGCAACTCTCTACGACTGCTCGTGACGACGCGGCTCCCGGCATCAGTGCCGAGGAAGCCGCGCTTGTGCGTGAAGCCGCGGGCGGGAGTTCACGGGCTTTCGAGGCGCTCGTGCATCAGCACAGCCGGCGCGTATTCAACTTTTTGTTTCAGATGACGCGGCATCGTCAGGACGCGGAGGACCTGGCGCAGCGGACGTTCATCAAAGCGTATCATAATCTCGCACGGTTCGATCCCCAGCGGCCGCTCATCAACTGGCTGCT
>Ga0164241_10003829_pt1 | contig 14898 bp, 15 predicted proteins | sample OricomyardsoilBY_FD_108780 | JGI IMG/M metagenome (GOLD analysis project Ga0164241, IMG submission 108780) | Backyard soil microbial communities from Emeryville, California, USA - Original compost - Back yard soil (BY) | ecosystem: Environmental > Terrestrial > Soil > Unclassified | place: USA... | reverse complement strand
ATTTGGTAATTATCGTGATTTGATGAAAGCCGTTACTCTAAATCCAATGATGGGTGAATATTTGAGTATGGTGCGCAATGAAAAAGCGGATGCAACACGAAATATTCGTCCTGATGAAAATTATGCGCGTGAATTAATGCAATTGTTCAGTATTGGATTGGTTGAATTAAATCAAGATGGCAGTGTAAAGCTGGATACTAATAATCAACCAATTGCCACTTATAATCAAACTACAGTAAAAGAATTAGCGCGAGTATTCACTGGTTGGAATATGTCAACTGCCAATCAATGGTGGGAGTGGAAAGACGCTGGCGCCAGTGAAGTGACTCCCATGAAATCTTTTAATCAATATCACGATACTGGAGAAAAAATTCTCTTTGGTGATAAAGTTATCGCTGCCAATAAAACGCCTGCTGAAGATGTAGATGCGGCTATGGATATTATTTTTGCGCATCCGAATGTTGCGCCATTTATCAGTAAACAATTAATTCAACGATTGGTTACCAGTAACCCGACGCCGGAATATGTTAGTAATGTAGCTGCCGTATTCAACAATAATGGTGCAGGTGTTAAAGGTGATATGAAGGCGGTTATCAAAGCCATTCTTTTACATTCAGAGGCGGTTAACGGGCATATCAATTCACCCAATCAATTCGGAAAAATTCGTGAACCTTTATTGGTGTTATCACATTTGTGGCGTGCATTTAAAGCAACAGGTGTGCAAACTCGTTTGCAAAACGGAATGGTAACCTCCAAGCGTATTCGTTTTCTGGGTTCTTCACGCCAGATAGGTCAGCGACCTTTTGGATCCAATTCAGTGTTTAATTTCTATCGTCCTGACTATCAGCATCCAGGTGAAATTAAACAACAAAATCTGGTGTCGCCGGAATTTCAAATTTTGACAGAAAGCCTGTTAATGGCAAAAGCCAATGCACAAAGCAGCAATATTTTTTGGCGAGATACCCAAACGGAGTGGTTGGAACCAATTATTGATGCTGATTGGGATCTATTTCCACCTCGTTTAAATCTTAATTCAGATCGTGCACTGGTACAAAATCCATCGGAGCTATTGGACAAATTAAATTTGCTATTAATGGCAGGGCAAATGTCGCAACCTATGTATGACATAATTCTCGCACATTTAAATAATAACAAAGTGAATCCCGCATGGGATGCCAATTTAAGAGGTTTGGCAACCGATATATTAATTTACGAAGCTTTATTTTTAGTCTTGTCTTCCCCTGAATATGCAGTGCAAAGGTGATCTTATGAAAATTGATCAGCAACGACGTCACTTTTTAAAACGAGCCTCGGCATTAACTCTGGGAGCTTCCGGTTTCTATGCGGCCAGTGCACAATTTCAGTTAGCTAATGCTCAGGTGCAATCTACAGATCCCTACAAAGCATTGGTTTGCATTTTTTTATTTGGCGGCAACGATGCTTTTAATATGTTGGTGCCATCGGGTGATGCTGAATATAATTTGTATCAATCGACTCGCCAAACATTAGCCATTAGTCAAACTGATTTATTAGCGCTCTCACCGGATAATTCGTTGGGATTAGAATTGGGTTTGCATCCCTCTATGGCAGGAGTGCGGGATTTATTTAACAATGGTCAACTGGCTTTTATTAGCAATATCGGCGCTTTGGTTGAACCTGTCAGCAAAACCGCTTATAAAAATAATACGACTTTATTGCCACCGCAGTTATTTTCACATAACGATCAACAAACTTTTGTGCAAAGTTTGCAGTCAGGTTTTAAACGTAATGGTTGGTCAGGCCGTGCCGCCGACGCCATGTTGGGTGTGAATACCAATCAAAAATTATCCATGAACATTTCATTAGGGGGTTCCAATATCTGGCAAACAGGTGCCAATGTGGTGCCTTATTCAGTCGATGCGAGTGGTGTTAAAGAACTGGAAAATTTTAATAAATATTCAGCTGATCAACGTGAATTATCGCGCATACAAATTTATCAAACTTTATTAACACAACAACAATCTCATCCTTTTGTTAGTGAATTTGCGAGGTCACAAGCGCTTGCTTGGGAATTGGCAGGTGAAGTGAAACAAGCACTGGATGTACAACCGGCATTGACTACGGTTTTTCCAGCTAATAATCCGTTAGCGGCTAGTTTAAAAATGGTTGCGCAATTAATTTCTGCAAGAGCAGCCTTGGGTGTTAGCCGACAAACATTTTTTGTGGGTATGGGAGATTTTGACACTCATGGTGATCAATTGCGTCGCCATGTCAATTTGCTCGCACAACTGAGCGCCGGATTAAATGCTTTTTATGCTGCAACTGTTGAGTTGGGTGTAAGTGATCAGGTGACCAGTTTTACTACGTCAGATTTTGGCAGGACATTAACCAGCAATGGCGACGGTACTGATCATGGATGGGGGAGTCATCAAATGATTATGGGTGGTGCCGTAAAAGGTAAACATATTTATGGCACTTATCCTGATTTGGCAATTAACAGCACAGATGATATTGGCGAAGGCAGAATTATTCCAACGACATCTATTGATCAATATGCAGCAACACTTGCCAGTTGGTATGGCGTTCCCGGCTCGGAATTTTCTACGGTTTTTCCAAATCTACATAGATTCAATACACCGACTTTGGATTTTTTTAAGTAGGGCGGGTAGTGACTCGCTGAATCCGGCACCTAAATTGAAATGTCATAAATTTTCAAAATCGAAAACGCGGGTCATGACCCGCCCTACATAAAATGTGGATAAAATATGAAACTTAAAAATTTGATTGCAATACTATTTTTTAGTAGTTGCACGGCTTGGGCACAAACGCAACCTGGGCTCATTTCGCCCGATAATCCTAATTTACTTTATACCGGTCGAATCGATTTCGCTAATCCTTCGGCTCCATTATTGAGCTGGCCTGGAACCAGCATTAAAGCCAACTTCACGGGCAAAGTGTTGAAAGTGAAATTGGACGATCAACTAGGAAAAAATTATTTCAGTGTGATTGTTGATGGTGAAATCTACCATCCGTTTGTTATTGAAACCAAACAGGGTGAACAGGAATACACAATTTCAACTAACTTGTCTGACGGAAAGCATTCGCTGGAAATCTATAAGCGTACAGAGGGAGAGGAGGGATACACTCAATTTAAAGGATTGGTGATTGTCGGGAAACTGTTAAATCCTCCCGCAAGATTGAAACGTCGAATGGAAATCTTTGGTGATTCGATTACCAGCGGTATGGGTAATGAAGCAGCAGACAATGGCGCAGATCATTTGTTATCTGAAAAAAATAATTTTTGGGCCTATGGTTCAATTGCTGCACGTGAATTAAATGCTGAATTACATACCACGTCGCAAAGTGGTATCGGCATAATGATCAGCTGGTTTCCGTTTATCATGCCGCAATTTTATGATCAGTTGAGCGCGGTTGGTAATAATGATACCCAATGGGATTTTACAAAATGGACACCGGATTTGGTGATTATCAATTTATTGCAAAACGACAGCTGGTTAATTGATCGTGAAAAACGCTTGCAACCAATACCAACAGATGAACAACGAGTGCAGGCTTATATTGATTTTGTGCGCAGCATTCGCGCTAAGTATCCCAAAGCACAAATAATTTGCGCTTTGGGCAGTATGGATGCCACCGCGAATGATAAATGGCCAAATTATATAAAAGCAGCTGTTGAAAAAATGAAACAGGATTATCAGGATAAAAAAATTGAAAGCTTATTTTTTGATTTCACCGGCTACGGACAACATCCTCGCGTTGCACAACATAAAGCCAATGCGAAAAAACTAACGAATTTCATTCGCAAAAAAATGCATTGGTGATGCTAAACGGTTTTTTATTAACAAGACAATGGCGAGATACCCCCGAAGGAATTTCGTTGGAGTTTTGGTGGGCCACTGATCAAGGGCCGGTTTGTACGCAAGTTACGCAACAGGAAACGGTGTTTTTTGTTAAGCGAAAAGACGCGGTTAAGATCCAAACGATAATATCGACTTTTGCCGGCGTGCGTATGGCAGAAGTGTCATTAAAAAACTTTCGCAATCAATCCATTAATGCGGTTTATTGTAAACAACAACGTATCGCCCGTGATTTACAAGTTCAATTCCAGGCTGCATTAATTGCTTTTTGGGAATCCGATATCAAACCGCATGAGCGTTATTTGATGGAAAGATTTATCAATGCTTGCGTGAAACTTCCTATTCAAGCAGTTCCATCCAATCGGTTGCTGTTGAATCCTGTGTTCTCCCCTGGTTTAAAATCAGAAGCCGATTGGCGGCCGATTTTACGTTGTTTGTCGATTGATATTGAAACCACTATGGATGCAAAAAATTTGTTGTCGATAGCAGTTTACAGTGAAAATCTGCAACAGGTTTTTATGATAGGCAATCTGAAAGACGCTGGATGCCAAAATGGCATGACGGAAGAATCAAATTATCGTCAGCCCCGAAGGGGATCCAGTGACTTGGATGATATTCAAAACAATCAATACCAAATTGATTATTATCGCGATGAAAAAAGTTGTTTATTTGCGTTTTTGGATTTTATTCGTGCGTACGATCCTGATGTATTAATTGGTTGGAATCTGATTCAGTTTGATTTATGGGTTTTACATCAATTAGCCGATAAAAATGCTATAGCATTTCGTATTGGACGTGGGCAGGAAAATTGGCATTGGCGTCAGGAGGATGGTGAATCAGGTCGTCGGTTTGTGATTATTCCAGGACGTATAGCGTTGGATGGTATTGAGTTATTAAAAGCAGCCAATACACGATTCGATAGTTTTTCTTTGCAGAATGTGGCCAAAGAATTATTGGGTAAGGGAAAATTATTGTCGTCGAACCAACGTGGTGATGACATTCAGTATTTATTTGAACATGATAAAGAAGCACTGGCTGCTTATAACTTGCGTGATACGGAATTGGCCTGGGAAATCTTTCAGCAAGAAAAATTATTATCCTTTGCCATGGAACGCAGTCAATTAACCGGACTATTAATGGATCGCATCGGTGGTTCGGTGGCCGCATTTGAATATGCTTATCTTCCAAAATTGCATCGCGCGGGTTATGTGGCACCCAATCTCGGTGAATTGGAATCCGATATCATCAGTCCGGGTGGCTACGTGATGAATTCGCGTCCGGGCATTTATGACAATGTATTGGTATTGGATTTTAAAAGTCTGTATCCGAGTATTATGCGCAGTTTTTTAATTGATCCTTGCGCTTTTTGGTTGGCACAGCATAATAAATTATCTGATGAAAAAATGGTTGCAGGATTTAACGGTGCTTTTTTTGCCAGGGAAGGGCATATATTGCCGTCGATTATTGAACAGTTATCCATCGCGCGTGATCAAGCCAAAAAAGATAAAAATGCTCCTTTATCACACGCCATAAAAATTATTATGAATTCTTTTTACGGTGTTTTAGGTTCCACGGGTTGTCGTTTTTTTGATCCGAGAGTGTGCAGTTCAATCACCTTGCGCGGGCATGAAATTATTCAAGCCAGTCGGGATTGGATTGAGCAACAAGGTTATGCGGTTGTCTATGGTGATACCGATTCCTTGTTTGTTTGGTTGGAAAATAATTGCCAGGGGAAAAATCCAAAAGATATTGAGCAGTGCCAAAAAATAGGTCAGCGATTAGCCAAAGAATTAAATCAATGGTGGACAAAAAAATTAAAAGACGATTATCAGCTCAAAAGTACTCTGGAGATTCAATTTGAAACCCATTACCACCGATTTTTAATGCCTACCATTCGCGGCTCGGATTTGGGTACTAAAAAGCGTTACGCAGGATTGGTTCATACATTGGAGGGTGAAGAAATTATTTTTAAAGGATTGGAAAGTGCGCGTTCGGACTGGACGCCTTTAGCCAAGCAATTCCAATTGGAGTTGTATCGGCGTATATTTGCCGGTGAGAATCATGTGGAATTTATTCGTCAGACCGCTGCCGATTTGCTTCAGGGTAAACGTGATGCCGATTTGATTTACCGAAAAAGACTCAGACAAAAATTGGCGGATTATCAAAAAAATATTCCACCTCACGTGCAAGCCGCCAAAAAATATCAACAAAAAACCGGGCAGGTGTTACGCCGGGGCGAATGGATTGAATATTTCATCACGTTGAATGGGCCAGAAGTGGTTGAGGTTCATGAAAGTCCAGTTCATGACAGTCCAGTTCATGAAAGTCCAGCTCATAAAAGTCCATTGGATTACGAACATTATTTACAAAAACAATTAATGCCGGTTGCTGATTCGATACTGTATTTTTTGCAGGAATCCATGCAAGCGATTCTGGAAACACAATTAACTTTATTTGAATAAACAGCGAGCTAAACAATGGAAGAAATTCTCGAACTTTTACGTGAACACAATCAGTCTGTGCCAGTGCCATTGGATCTGCCAGACGAGGATCAATTGATAATCGTTGAAGAAGAGCTTTTGTTGCCGATACCGCGCGATATGCGCGAATATTTGCTTGAAGCCAGTGATGTTATTTACGGGAGCCTTGAACCGGTAACGGTTGCTGATCGCAACTCCCACACTTATTTGTCTGATGTGACCGCCACGGCCTGGTCAGTGGGTGTTCCGCATTATCTGATGGTGCTCTGCGAAGTGAATGGCGACTACTATTGCGTGGATCCTGAAGGTGAGGTGCTTTTCTGGAAAAATGGCGAGCTGAGTGAGGAAACCTGGCCTTCCGTATGGCAATGGGTGCGTGATGTATGGCTCGAATCCTGACTTATTGCAATTTACGGCGCCTCTCTGGGAAATAGTTCACGTGCTGTGTTTGAGTTTTAGGCTAGACTTTCAACAAGTATTTTTTCTTCGGTCGTTTTATGTCATCGCCGCATAAGGTCATATTGAGCTTCACCGTCATCCTGTTGAGCTTCTGCTCAGCGCATAGCTATGCTAATGACAGTCAAGGCGCTATTAATGATCCGCTCACTTCTGGCTTGTCCATTCAAGCATCAACCACCGCTGAAAATGCTGTTGATCATTACGATGCAATGGTGCTTGAAGTTGCTGCAAGAACAGCCGCTGAAGAAGAAAAACGCAAAGCTGACGCCTGGAAAACAAAGGAAGCCAAAAGTTTTAAATTTTATAAATTTAAACAACAAGGTGCAGTGGCTTATTCCGATAGGCTGCCAGCAAAACGTGATTATCAAGTGATTGTTTATAATTCCTGTTATGCCTGTAGTGCATTATCAACTGTGGATTGGAAAGTAACTCAACTTTATACAGATGAATTTACTTATTTAATTCAAAAAGCGTCTGAAAAATACGGTGTTGATCCTGCATTGATTCGCGCTGTGATTCATGCCGAATCCAATTTCAATCCACTTGCGCGCTCCAGTAAAGGTGCGGTCGGATTAATGCAATTAATGCCCGGCACTGCAAAAGATATGGGTGTCGATGACAGGTCTAATGCTGCGGAAAATATTATGGGCGGCACTCGCTATCTGGATTTAATGTTAAACCGGTTTAACCGCAATCTCACTTTCGCCATAGCGGCCTATAACGCCGGCCCTGGCCGCGTAGAAAAATACAACGCCATTCCCCCCATCGAAGAAACCCAAACTTACGTTAAACGCGTAAAGATTTTGTATCAACGCTATAGATCACAAAGAGAAATTGTGAGTAAGGATTAAAGCTTATCTTCGTTTGAGATTGCATTGTCAATATAATCACTTGGCAAAAGGCCCTCGTTACTATTTAAAAAATTAACAATATAAAATTAACAATATAAAAGTTGAACACTACACTGGAGTTTTTGTGAATAAAAATTTATGGCTTTGTCTGTTGATGTTTTTGGTATTTCCGGCGTTTGCTGAAACACAAACCCTTGCAGAGGCAAAAGGTGAGCTTTTGCAGAAAATGCAGGCCGATGGTTATATTACCGAAACGGTGGCGGAAGAGGCCAAACAAAAATATATTCTGGATGAGGATAAGAATTACCTTATTAGAGATGAACGTGTCAGTTCTCCCGATATTACTAAAGCAGAAATCAATCAAGCAGAAGAAAAATCGAGCTGGACGCAGTATTTTTCATTGATCAACTTTATCAAAGTCCTGGCTGTTATTTTATTGTTAGTGGCATTCGGTGGGATCATCAAGAAAATTATTCGTGGATGCTGGGCTTTAATTGCAATGGTGCCAGTATGGGTATATCAGGGCACTTTTCTGGCGGCAACTGTTTGTGCATCTTTATTCCCTGCAGGTATTTGGAAAGCGCAGTTTTTTTATATCGCATTATTTGGCATTTTTGGAAATCTGTTGATTATTGTTTGGATTCTGGCGATATGGGAGAAGCTCCTAAAGAGGCTAATAAAAATATTGAATTTTGGTCTGCCACTAATGTCGGTGATCAGTTTTTTGTTAATGATTTATTTTGGTGTTTTCGCCATTCTTTATCAGTCATCATTTTTAGGTTTCTTTGCCGCTGTTGCGTTATCCGGCGTTTTTACCTTTTCACTTTTCTATATGCCCGGAATTCTATTTTTACATTTTAAAGAAAATGCTTTAGCGGCTATGGTGTTTGGGCATCTATTGGCCTTAACTATTTTTATTAGCTTATTACAGCTTGGTATCGCAACTGAATATCTGGCTTATTTTAATGCAGGCATCCAATACTATTGCACCCTGGCTTTAGGTGTTGCGTTGTTAGTGGGTTCATCACCATTTTATAAATCAGCTTCAATCTTTTATTTTTTAATTTTTATCGCTGTTTGTGTCGCAACTACCTTTCTCTATTTCTTCGCTGGCCTCACCGGCATGGCCATCATACTTTATATATTATTTGCATTGGTATTCCTGGAGTGGATGGCTTACCTCGGATTTAAAACCGGTGTGATCACCGGCTTACTTTTGATCGGTGGACTTTTGTTTGCGATTGCTTTGATTCTTGAGCGATATGCCGGTGTGATTATTAGTCATTTCAGGATTTGATGCATTCGTTTGAATGATTTCACTTAAGGCCATAGTCTAGAGCTTTCACACTCAATCGAATGATGCCAAAGCAAAAATTCAATTAGGCAACTCTCTCTGTTGGGTGAAGCACCTTCGCAATCAAAACATTATTTTTACGTTGGTCTTGTACAGACACACGTCGATTTCACATTCGTATTCAAAAGCGTTACGTGTAGAAAATTATATTTAATGGAAAGTAATTACATTACTTCTTACATATCGTTAAGAAAAAACCGCATGTTATGCGGCTTTTTTTTAACTTCTAGCTTCTAGTGTAACGACAACATTCAATCATTATTGATTAATGGAGAGCTTTATTTTTCGCAATCCCAAAATGAGTTTCTACCTTGGCTATCGCGACAGATATCAGTACCACTAGCCCCATCCAGAAAGTCATCGCCATCATTCCCGACAAGTTCATCGTTGCCTCTGCCACCCTCTATGCGATCATGACCTGAGCCGCCCTTCATTACATCATTGCCATCGCCGCCTTCCATCGTATCGCTTCCTCCTTCGCCATAGATATCGTCAGCTCCATCTCCACCGTTTAGATAATCATTTTTGGAGCCTCCCCATATACGATCTCTATTTCCGTAGCCGTAGACCCGATTATCACCACTTCCTGCGTGAATATAATCCGAACCATCAGTTCCGTAAATTCGGTCATTGCCATCACCGGTTGTGATGTCACCGCCTTTGTTATCTCCTTCAGGATAAGGCGTGATGCGGGCATCTGTAGCACCCACCGCATCTCTCTCATCTTTCGTTCTAAAATACCGAGCGGCACCCGAGAAATCATCAACGTTGTCATCTTCGGAATAAAAGACATCCGACCCGTAAACCAGACTATCGCCATGGCCAGCTATTTCTATATTGTCTTTTCCGGTTCCACCTACAATTATTGATCTACCTTTTAAAACAGTGATGACATCATCACCTGGGCCACCATCGATAGCGGTGATATTACTATTACTAGTAATAATATCTTTACCCGACCTTCCCTTAACTAAGGCATTGTCAGCCATGACGGTGATGGCATTGTCACCCGAGCCCCCATCAACAGTGACCATGCCAGCCGTGACGGTAATGGCATCGTCACCCGAGCCCCCTTCAACAGAGGCAGAGAAAGGCCCCGTGACGGTGATGTCATCGTCACCCGAGCCCCCATCAATAGTGGCATCGTCATGATACTCACTTGACTGATCGGTAACGATGGTATCATCACCCGAGCCCCCTTTAACGATAGCGTTGCCCTTGAAAACCCGAATTACATCATTACCACCGCCAGCATCGATATCCGAATAACCCGCAAGAGCGTAAGTTTGAATCGAGTCTTCACCGTCGCCGCCAACAATATCAATTGTATCTGCGTATACGATCACGGTATTCTTGCCGTTTCTTGTCTCAACGCTTACGTCATGATAAGCACTAATATATATATAGGCATTGTCTTTCAGCTCATTAACATAAACATTATCTGCGTTTTTTATTTTGATGTAATCTCCACCTTCAATTTTTAAGTTGTTGATATCTCTGTTGAAGGCAGTGTTAACACATACAAAATCCTTTCCACCGACGATACCGCTACCTCTTAGCCTGACCCTTATGTTGTAGCCATCGAAATTTTCACCGTCTATCAAAATAACATCATCATGCCACGTACCTACAATCTTGAAATCATAACCATCTTTACCATCTTTCTCTAATTGACTCTTTTTGGTGATGTGCATGGTAACGGTTTTGCCGTTGCAAGTTAGGGCTTGAGCGATGGCTGAACTGAAGAGCAGAAAGGACGTAATAAATGTAATTGTGAGCGGTTTAATGACTTGTTTCATATCAGTTGATTCCTGCATGGATTAAATTTAGTTATTAGTAATGCAGCTGCAATATATTACAAAACAAACTTATCTGTAAACATTTACATTTTGGATCCTGATCTGTCTAAATTAGCGTAGAATGCTAGTTTCTCATGTATTGCTGTATTTTCTCTTCAGTAACTCCAAAACTCTTTATTTTTTTGTCACATATTTTTTCAAGAAAGCTATCAATTTTTTCAAGTAAAACTCTTATTTCAGTCAGCTCTTCAATCATCACGCAACGGCCTTCTGAGGTCATAAAATGACCTGATCGAGATGCTCCTAATTACTTGAAGGAGCCTCGTACACATTTTCATTTCTCATGATTTTTCCTACGCATTGCCGTTTGGTTTTTATAATTTGTAAAACATTATTGTGTTGCCAGGTAACGTGTCGTCATCATTAGTCGAACATTTTTGGTTGAATTGATTGAAGGCGTATGGAGCACCCGCATATCCATCAGATAAACATCTCCCGCTTGTCCCGACATTTCCAGGATTGATAGCTCGATACCATCAACCTTAACACTATGGCTTGCTCCGTTACTCACAAGTTCTGAGATGCCTTGTTTTGCTTGAGATTGGCTTTCAAGTCGGTGTGAACCGGCAAGGGCTAAAGTTGCTCCTCCATTGATTGCCACATTGTCTAAAAGGATGAAAGCTTGAATCCCTGGAATTGTCTTCAGCTGAGATTTGGAAATATCACGATGCCAGTTTAATCCCTCAAGCGTCCAAACAACTTGATGAGGTAAAGAAATGAGCAGCTGGCCATCCTGACCGCTTAATCCTGCACCAGCCAACTGGCATATGCCGGAATACAGTTCGTGTGAAATAAGTTTTTCATTCAGGCCTGCGTAGTTTATCAACTGACCCAGTCGTCCTGTTTGCTGGAAAACCGGGATGTCTTTCAATTTTTGAGATAGAAATCTTCCCGACGACCAGATATTCAGCCTCTTAAGTTCTTTGAGCACATAATCCTTCACGGGCAAAACCCTACTTTTAGCAACAGCGCCCGGGATATAAATATAACCGTCTTCGCGAAATGATTTTTCTTGCTCTGGCGTCACTTTTTTTACCTTTCAATAAGCTGCAATTCGCCTCCAGCTAATGAGAGTCTAAGCTTCAAAGGCTGTTCGTTGCCAAAGGAGATTAGCGATTGACTAAGATCATCTCTATTTTTTTCGGGCACATTAAATTCTTCTAGATAACATCAAAATCTAAATATTCACTCATCTTTTTTTTCTTCGCCGTAAGCTTGCAGAAATTGCATCAAAAAAAATCCTATCAAAAATTTCTCACCTAATTTTCCTTTACTAAAGAGTAATTGCATACATTTTCCCACGATTATCCTCTGCTGAAACCAGACAAGTTGCCTTTCCATTATTGAGCTTTACTTCAAATGATATATTGAAAACACAATTCAAATCGATACCGTGGGCTTCGGCATGTTCAGGAAGCCACTCCCGATATTTTTTAATAGATGCCATTATCTCATCAGAGAATATTCCAGGATCAAGTATTCCCGAACTAAAGTTTATCTTCACAAAGGGGTATCGGCCTTTCTCAACTAATTGAGTTAATTCATTAATTTGCAATTCTGTAGTCTTGCTATTCCAATTCATTCCGCTACAAAAAGAATGCCCAAAGTTATGTAACATCGAATCTATATTCTTGTATTTCACTTTGAATTTCCTGTAAGAACTGAGCTAATCGATACCCATAGATATAGCCAACTGATTGCAGAGATAAAACAAATATAGAGGTATAAATTTCAAGCTTTGATTTCATATCAAACTCACTTTTATTAAAGATCACGAAACTCAAATCCAGGTCCCTTAGAAAGCTCTATTATTGGTTGCACATCGCATCATATGCTGAGCCAAACCCGAGTAAGTTGATGTTTTTTGTTTGCCAACCTGAGCCCCCATACGTTCCGGCAACTTTCATGCTCGAACCACTTTTCATGGCATTAATATCTTCTTTGTTTAATTTGAAAGAATAATATCTACTATCAGTAACCAAATCTGATCCTCCAAGATATGTGGAATATTTTCCGATTTTATTTTTTGCTGACGTTTCATCAATTAAATATTTTAATTCTGCACTGAAGCTTAAGCCATCAAATCCGGATGATTCAACTGCCATATTTAATTCGCCGCACTGAAATATAAATCCGTCTTTAATAATTTGAACAATCTTTATCGCTGAGCTATCGAATGGATCTGCCTGTTCTGTTAGGGCCCGCCAGCCATTATCTAACTGTTGGAATTTAGTGTCAGCTATTGCACTAGGACAGGATAGAACAATAAATATCACGCAAAAAATACTGATTCTCATAATTTTACCTAAATTATTTTGTTGTAGTTTTTAACAGCTATTTAAACTAAATTAAAGTGCCAAAGAAGTTAATTGTAATTTCCAATTTTCTGTAAATTTCGTCTTTAGTTCCATCCTTGCGAGTGAATATAATTTTATTGAGATTTTCTTCCAGCCCTGTGATGTCTTCATGTTGTGTAAAACTAATTTTTTCGATGGAGCCGGAAGAGTTAATATTTGAGTGTGATCCTTTTTTGTCTGTGTATAGATGCTTGTAAGCATTAGAGATGCTTCGAATATCTTTAAATGCACCACTGGTTTGAGTGTCTAGATGCTCAATAAAGTATTTAAGTTCTGGAAATGATGATAATAGATTTTTATTGTACCTTTTGTTATATGTAAAGTAATGGTCAGCAAAGTGAGAAGCTGAAACTGCAGCATTAAAAGCGCGCCTGATATCACCAGGATCATTACGGAAATCATCAAAATTTCCTTGAACGAAAGAATAAAAAAAATCGTCAGGTTGCATTCCCATAAAGAACTCCTTTAATTTTGCGCATCAAGCTAACTCTTGATGGCCGAGAATACCCATGTCTTTTAACTTAGGCAATAGATGGCGACTCGCGCGTGGTTAACGCAGGAGTTCGTGGATATTAGTGTTGTTAAATCAAACTTTTACCTGACCCCAAAGCTGCCTATGCAATTGCTCAACATCCTGTGCTTTGTTTTCGATAACCCAATCGATTATGGCTTTTGCTACGTTCGGGTAATTGAGGGGAGTGCGGGGTGGGAGTGTTAGCCAGTTGGCTATGGTTTGGTGGTCGAAGTGTTTGGTGACTGTGCCGTAGCCTAATTCTTGTAATGCCAAACCGTTGGAGGATTGTTCCATTTGGCCGGCTAAAGGTTTCACCAGAATTTTTTTGCCAAGATGTAAAGCCTCGCTGGGTAATTCAAAACCGGCGCTACAAATTACGCCTTCACAGCAATGCAAATCTTGTTGAAAACCTTCGCGGGAAAAAGGGCGCAGGTGAATATTTTTATTATCGACGGGTTCTTTGATGGGTTGATAAATATAAAATTCATAGTCAGGAAATTCCAGCAATTGTGGAACTATATCTTCGGGTGACGCGAAAGGAAAATAGACAAGATACTGTTTGGGAATTATTTCATTTTTATAATGATTGTGTTCAACAATCGGGGGGAGAATATTATTGTCGTAAGGATGCCAGTGAATACCAATCGGTAAATCAACGGGTGCAAATTTTTGCATAAACCAATGAGTGACAAAGTTGCTGTCTTTTTTGGGGATATTGTAAAAAAATGCATTCTGATGGGAAACACCGATGGTTTTTTTACCAGCACGGTGCGCAGCCCATGCAGATACTGGCTCAAAATCATTAAAAATATAATCATAGCCATCCACATTTACTTTTTTAATATCGTGAAAAAACTGCCGAACATTGATTTGCATGGCGGTTTTTAAAAAATTAACGCCTCCATGTTCAGTCACAAACGTCATGCCGCGATAGACTTGGAAGTCACCAAAAATTTCCATATCAAAAAAACCGCTTCTGTCACGGCCGGAAAAATCCAGTCAACCTCTATTCCTTTTTCTTTGCAGGCTTTTGCCATAACTCTGGCGCGGGTTAAATGGCCGTTACCTGTACCTTGAACTCCATAAAGTATTTTCATAAATTTTTTGGTTTTTACCTTTTAATTAATTAAAGTCACTGGATGCCCAAGGGCATGACGAGTGGGGCGT
>Ga0164241_10003828_pt1 | contig 14901 bp, 16 predicted proteins | sample OricomyardsoilBY_FD_108780 | JGI IMG/M metagenome (GOLD analysis project Ga0164241, IMG submission 108780) | Backyard soil microbial communities from Emeryville, California, USA - Original compost - Back yard soil (BY) | ecosystem: Environmental > Terrestrial > Soil > Unclassified | place: USA... | reverse complement strand
GGCGAAAAGCGCGCTCGACAAATTCGTGCTGCTGTTCGTGCCGGTGTTCAACGTCGACGGCCATGAGAACTTCCGCGCCTGGAACCGCCCCAACCAGCGCGGGCCGGAGCAGATGGGCTTCCGCGTCACCGCGCAGCGCTACAACCTCAACCGCGACTACGTGAAGGCGGACACCCCGGAAATGCAGGCGATGCTCTCGCTGGTGAACCAGTGGGACCCGCTGGCGATGCTGGACCTGCACGTCACCGACGGCGCCAAGTTCCAGCACGACATCTCGATCACCGGGGAACCCACCAATTCCGGCGACGAGGGCCTGCGCGAGGCCGGCAACGCGCTGAAGGACGGCATCATCGCGAGGCTGGCCGCGCAGGGCTCCAGACCGGTCGGTTTCTATCCCAGCTTCGTAGAGGACGACAACCCCGCCTCCGGTTTCATCCACGGCGTCAGCACGCCGCGTTTCTCCAACGGCTATTTCCCGCTGCGCAACCGCATCGGCATCCTGGTCGAGACGCATTCCTGGCGCACCTATCCGGAACGCGTGCGCGCGACCTACAACACTGTGCTCGACGCATTGGAACTCGTCGCCGCGAACGGCCCGCACTGGCTGCAACTGGCGCGCGAGGCGGATGCCCGCGCGGCGAAGCTGGGCGGGCAATCCGTGCCGCTGGATTACAGGGCGACGGACAAGGTGCGCACCATCGACTTCCTGGGGTACGAGTACACGCGCACGCCCTCCGGCATTTCCGGCGCGCTGATGACGCGCTACGACGAGGGCAAGCCGCAGGTGTGGAAGATCCCGCTGCGCGAGGAGATCGTGCCCGGCAACAGCATCGTCGCGCCGAAGGGCGGCTACTTCGTGCCGCTGCAATACGCGGTGGCGGTGGCGAAGCAGTTGCTGATCCACGGCATCGATTTCCGCGTGCTGACCTCCCCGATCCGCGCCGCCAGGACGCAGGCCTTCGTCGCCGACAGCGTGCAGTTCGCACCGGCATCCGTCGAAGGCCACCAGCGCGCGACGCTCAAGGGCGAATGGCGCGACGGCAGCGCCGACATCGCCGCCGGTTCGCTGTACGTGCCGATCGCGCAGGCCAATGCGCGCCTGCTGGTCAACATCCTGGAACCGACCGCGGGCGACTCGATGGCGGCCTGGGGCGAATTCAACAACGCCTTCGAGCGCAAGGAATACATGGATGGCTACGTCGCCGAGGAGGAAGCGCGCAAGATGCTGGCGAAGGATCCGGGGCTGAAGGCCGAGTTCGAGAAGCAACTGAAGGACGACGCCGACTTCGCGAAGAACCCGCAGGCCCGTCTGGATTTCTTCTATCGCCGCCATCCGGCCTGGGATCCGGCCAGCAACCGCTATCCGGCGCTGCGTACCGACACGGCGTATTGATCGCCGCGAGCAGATCGCTCAGCAGTTCTCGTACTTCCAGTTGCGGCGCTTGCCCTCGGCCATCCAGTCGATGGCCTGCGCAAGTCGCCTGGCGCGGGTTTCCTCGCGCTTGGCCTCGACGATCCACTCGATGTATTCGCGCTTGCAGCCCGGCGGGAACGCATCGAAGCCGGCCTGCGCCGCCTTGTTCTTCTTCAGCGCGGCGACGAGGTCGTCCGGCGCCACCGGTGGCGGCTTCGGCGCGGACTTGCGCGCGGAGGGCGCTTTCACGCCGTCCTCGTTGAGCTTCATCGCCTTCCTGATGTGGGCGAGCAATGTCCTCGATGGCGGCAAGTCCTTCAGCGATGCCATCTTGCCGTAGCTGCCCATCCCGTCGCGCGGCGTTTCAGCGGCGTCCCCGCCATCGCCCACCACCAGCGCGTGCTTCCAGAAACCGAACGAGGCGTGCTGCTCGAACGCCGCCATCCCGCACAGGATGCCGCCGGCATGGACGAAGGTGGGCATGCCCCACTTGATCGTTTCCTCCACCTGCGGGCAGGCCTCGTGGACGAGCTCGCGCAGATGGCCGAGGATCGGCTGCGCGAAGGGCGCGGCGCGTTCGATGTAGGCGTCGATGCGAGGGTCGCGGGACATGGGCTTGCGCGTGCGCGGGGACGGGGCCATTCTGCGCCTCCACCCGCATGCGGCAAAGGGGTCGCCATGCCTGAGTCCGAGCGGCGCCATGACGAGCACCATTCCTCTCGGGCACTGCGCGCCGAGCTCAACGAGGCTCAGCAGGAAACGCTGGCCACGCTGGAACGCTACGGCTGGTCATTGAAGTTCGTCCGCCACCCGTTGTTCCAGCCTGCGATCCCGGTGGTGTTCGATGGCGACCGCCAGACCTTCGGCGTGCTGGAAGCGGATGGCACGCTCAATGAACATCCGCCCTTCGTCATCCGCCACGACTGATACATGCCGAACCGCAACGCGAACAACTGGATTCCCTGGCTGCTGCTCGCCATCGTGCTCGTCGGCGGCTGGATGGCCTGGCCGCGGCAACAGGCGCAGCCGTTGCCCGTACCCGTCGGCCATGGAACCGCGCCATCGCCGCCCGTCGATGCAACGCCGCGGCCATCGCCAGCGCGCGATGACGCCGCCGCACCGGACGCGCGACTTCCCGCGTTCCTGCCGCGCGAAGCCGGCGACACCGTCGCGATGATCCGGCGCGGCGGTCCGTTCCCGCACCGCCAAGACGGCAGCGCGTTCGGCAACCGCGAAGGCCGCCTGCCGCGCAAGCCACGCGGCTGGTACCGCGAATACACCGTGGACACGCCGGGACTTTCGCATCGCGGCGCGCGGCGCATCGTCACCGGCGGCGATCCGCCCGCCGAGTGGTACTACAGCGACGACCACTACGACAGCTTCCGCCGCTTCGACGTGCCCGGAGGCATGCGATGAGCGATTCCGGCTTCGATCTGGGCCTGGGCGACCCGCGCCGCGCCGGCGTGTTCTTCGTCACCACCGACGACATCGCCACCCTGGACATGGCCGCGCGCGATGCCGGCCTGCTGGCCCGGCGCATCGACCTGCAAGGCTGCACCGGCAAGGCGACCCTGATGCTGCGGCTGGCGACTGCGCTCGATTTTCCCGCCGGCAGCGGCCGCAACTGGGATGCGCTCGGCGACTTGCTGCGCGACCTGTCGTGGCTGCCCGCACCCGGTTATGCCCTGTTGTTCGATGCCGCCCGCGACCTGCGCGACGGCGACGAAACCAGCTTCGACACCCTGCTGGAAGTGCTGGACGAAGCCACGCAGGCCTGGGCCGATGACGACGCGCCATTCTGGTCGTTCCTGGCCCTGCCCGAGGACGAGTTCGAGCACGCGGACTAAGCCGCAGGGGTTCGAGTCCCCGCTTGGCGCCCGATGCGGCCGCATAACAAAAAACCCGCCTTTCGGCGGGTTTTTCTGCATATGGTGCCCAAGAGGGGACTCGAACCCCTACGACCTAAATCGCTACCACCTCAAGGTAGTGCGTCTACCAATTCCGCCACCTGGGCAGGTGATGCGGCTTGCGCCGCGACAACATTGTAAATCCGATTACTTGGCCGGTGCCGGGGCAGGCGCCTGCTCGGTCGCGGGCGACGCGGCGGCAGGCTGCGGCTGACCATACTGCGGCGCGGCGACCGGGGCGGCCGGTTGCCGTTGCGCCGGAGCCGTCGGTACCTGCGCGGCCGGCACCTTCGGCGCGCGAACCGGCTCCTGCGCCATCACGCCGAGGTCTGGCGCCTTGTCCACGGCGCTGTTCTGGCGCGCGGCCTTGCTGGCATAGACCGCCATGCCCAGGCTGATGGCGAAGAAGACGATCGCCAGCCACTTGGTGCTCTTGGTCAGGAAGTTGGAGGCGCCGCGCGACCCGAACACCGTGGCCGAGGCACCGCCCCCGAAGCCCGAGCCCGCCTGCGCACCTGCGCCGCGCTGCATCAGGATCAGGCCGATCATGGCGATCGCCACCAGCACGTACAGCACATTAACGAGTTGCAACCACATCGCGATTCGTTCCGTTCTTGTCTTGGTCAGGCCGCCGCGGCATGCGCGATGGCCAGGAAATCCGCGGCGACGAGCGAAGCGCCGCCGATCAGTCCGCCGTCCACGTCGGCCTGCGAGAACAGGCTGGCCGCGTTGTCGGGCTTCACGCTGCCGCCGTACAGGATGGGCAGCGAATCCGCGATTGTAGCATCGTGCGCGGCGACCTCGCCACGGATGAAGGCATGCACCGCCTGCGCCTGCTCCGGGCTGGCGGTGCGGCCGGTGCCGATCGCCCACACCGGCTCGTAGGCCACGACGGTCTTGGCGAAGGCCGCCACGCCGGCACGCTCGAGCACCGGGCGCAGCTGCGCGGCGATCACCGCCTCGGTCTCGCCTGCCTCGCGCTGTGCCAGCCCCTCGCCCAGGCAAAGGATCGGCGTCAGCCCGGCGTTCACCGCAGCCACGAACTTCAGCGCGACCAGCTCGCTGCTTTCGGCATGGTACTGGCGGCGCTCGGAATGCCCGACCAGCCCGTACTTCGCGCCGACATCGACCAACATCCCCGCCGACACCTCGCCGGTGTAGGCGCCCTGCTGGTTGCAGCTCACGTCCTGCGCGCCGAAGGCCAACGGGCTGCCCTCGAAGTCCTCGATCAGGTCGCCCAGGTAGGGCAGCGGCGGCAGGATCACCAGGTCCACGCCGGCGACCGGCGCCGCGGCGATCTGGCCGACCAGGCCGGTGGCGAAAGCGCGGCTGCCATGCAGCTTCCAGTTCCCGGCGACGATCCTGCGGCGCATGCGCGTTTCCTTGGCGTTAGGGCCGTGGAGTTTAGCAACCGCGGTGCGCACGCCGTTATAGTCGCCGCGATGAACCGCCCCTACCCGCCACCGCGCCCGACGCTGCGCGTCCTGCCCTACCGCAAGCCCACCGAGGGCCGCGACTACTGGGTGTTCGACGACATCCTGCCGGATGCCGGCGGGGTGCGCGAGCGTTGCCTGGCCAAGCAGGACTGGTCGCTCGGCTTCCCGCACACCGCCGAAAGCTGGCCGGGCCGGCGCGCGATCCCCGCGCTGGAGCCTGTGGAAATGGCGCTGGTCGAAGGCAAGGTGCGCGCGGCCACCGGCCTGAAGAAGCTGTGGGTGGAAAACACGCCGGAGGGCAAGACGCTCAACCACAACTGCGTGCAGGTGGTCGGCCAGCGCGAGGCCACCGCCCGGCCGCATACCGATTCGCGCGCGCTGTGCCGCTACGCGGGCGTGCTCTACCTCACGCCGGATGCGCCGACCGATTGCGGCACCAGCTTCTATCGCCAGCGGCTGCCGAACGGGCAGCTCGGCGGCAACACGGTGAACAAGCCGCACAACACCCTGGTCGATGCGCTGGGCACGCGCTTCGTGCCGCCGGACGCCTTCGCCGAGGACGTGCGCGTGCCGAACCGCTTCAACCGCCTGCTGATCTACAGCGCGGCGATGATCCACAGCGCCACCGCCTATTGCGGCGAGGCGCTGGCCGACGAGCGGATGGCGGCGGTGTTCTTCTGGATGGGCGTCTAGACGCCATGGAGGAAGGCCGCCCTGCCGCGGCCTTCGCGCTTACTTCAGCTTGATCTCGCGCAACCGTTCTTCCAGGTAACCCTGCGCGGTGATCGGCTCGGGATAGCGGCTGGGATTGTCCGCGCCGATCGTGGACGGCAGCACGTCGATCAGGAAATCCGGGTTCGGGTGCAGGAAGAACGGCACCGAGTAGCGCGGCTTGCGCGCCTGCTCGCCAGGCGGGTTGACCACCCGATGCGTCGTCGACGGATACACGTGGTTGGTCAGCCGCTGCAGCATGTCGCCGATGTTGACCACGATGGTGTCGGCGTCGGAGGTGAACGGCACCCACTCGCCCTTCTTCGACAGCACTTCCAGCCCGGCCGCGCTGGCGCCGACCAGCAGGGTGATCAGGTTGATGTCCTCGTGCGCGCCGGCGCGCACGTTGGGGATGTCGTCGGTGGTGATCGGCGGATAGTGGATCGGGCGCAGGATCGAGTTGCCGAAGTCGGTCTTGTCGGCGAAGTACTCCGCGGGCAACCCGATGTGCAGCGCCAGCGCGGACAGCACCTGCGAACCCAGCGCATCCAGCGACTGGTACAGCCCGTAGCCGACGCGCTGGAATTCCGGCACTTCGGCCGGCCACAGGTTTTCCGCCATCACGTCCGCATGCTTCGAATCGCGCGGGATCTCGCGGCCGATGTGCCAGAACTCCTTGAGGTCGGAATACTTCGCGCCCTTCGCGGTCTCCACGCCGAACGGGGTGTAGCCGCGCGCGCCGCCGCCGCCGGGCACGTGGTACTTCCTCTTGACGTCCTCGGGCAGCGCGAAGAAAGCCTTGAAGGTTTCGTACGCCTCGTCGATCTGCGCCTGCGGGATGCCGTGGTTGCGGATGCCGGCGAAGCCCCACTCGCGGTAGGCGGCGCCGAGTTCGTCGATGAAGGCCTGGCGGTCTTCGGGCGACGCGGGCTCGGTGAAGCGACGGATGTCTAGGGTCGGGATTTGGGATGGCATGTTCTGACTGGCCATTGGAGTGTCTCTCGTCGTGTTCGATCAGGCCGCCGCGGCGCGCACCGCATCGGCCAGCGCGGCAAGGGTGGAGTCGACCAGCGCGGCATCGTCGGCTTCGACCGTGACCCGCACCACCGGTTCCGTGCCGGACGCGCGCAGGAAGGCGCGCCCGCGGCCTTCCACCGCACGTTGCGCCTCGACCAGCGCGATGCGCACGTTCTCCGCATCGGCCGGTCTGGTGGCGCCGTCGTAGCGCACGTTGACCGTCTTCTGGGGCACCTTGCGCAGGTCGCGCAGCGCTTCGGCCAGGCCGATGCCGCGGCGCTGCAGCACTTCCAGCACCTGCAGCGCGCTGACGATGCCGTCGCCGGTGCTGGCGCGGTCCAGGCACAGGATGTGGCCCGAGGCCTCGCCGCCGAGCACGCCGTCGTTGGCCAGCAGTTGCTGGTGCACGTAACGGTCGCCGACCTTGGCGCGCACGAAGCCGATGCCGCGTTCGCCCAACGCACGCTCGAAACCGTAGTTGGTCATCAGCGTGCCGACCACCGGGCCGCGCAGGCGGCCGGCTTCCTGCCAGTCGCAGGCGAGCACGAACAGCAGGTCGTCGCCGTCGCGCACGCTGCCTTCGCCATCCACGAACAGCACGCGGTCGCCGTCGCCGTCGAAGGCGATGCCGAGGTCGGCGCCGCACTCGCGCACGCGAGCGGCGAGCAATTCCGGATGGGTCGAGCCCACGCCGTCGTTGATGTTCAGCCCGTTCGGATCGACGCCGATCGCCTCGACGCGCGCACCGAGTTCGCGCAGCACCAGCGGGCCGAGCTGGTAGGTCGCGCCGTTCGCGCAATCGACCACGATCCTCATGCCCTCGAGGTTGAAGCCGCGCGGCACCGAATTCTTGCAGGCCTCGACGTAGCGGCCGATGGTGTCGCGGGTGCGCACCGCCTTGCCGAGCTGTTCCGAGGCCACGGTGCGGAACGGTGCGTCCAGCGCGGCTTCGATGGCGAGCTCGGTGGCGTCGTCCAGCTTTTCGCCCTGCGCGGAGAAGAACTTGATGCCGTTGTCGTAATGCGGATTGTGCGAGGCGGAGATCACGATGCCGCCGTCGGCGCGCATCGAATGGGTGAGGTGCGCCACCGCGGGCGTCGGCATCGGGCCCATCAGTTGCACGTCCACGCCGGCGGCGACCAGCCCGGCCTCCAGCGCGGCCTCGAACATGTAGTTGGAGATGCGCGTATCCTTGCCGATCACCACCACAGGCTTGCGCCATTCGCGGTCGCGCTGCTTCGCCGCGGCAGTCAGTGCATGCCCATAGGCATTGCCCAGGCGCAACACGAAGTCGGCCGAGATCGGACCTTCGCCCACCCGGCCGCGGATGCCATCGGTACCGAAGTACCTGCGGCTCATGCCGCCTCCGCGTCGTCCGCCGGCACCGGCTGCTTCATCAGCAACGCGAGGAGATGGGCGAGGCGATCGCGCATCTCGCGGCGATCGACGATCTGGTCGACGGTGCCGTGCTCGAGCAGGAATTCGCTGCGCTGGAAGCCTTCCGGCAGCTTCTCGCGCACGGTCTGCTCGATCACGCGCTGGCCGGCGAAACCGATCAGCGCCTCCGGTTCGGCGATGTTCAGATCGCCCAGCATCGCGAAGCTGGCGGATACGCCGCCGGTGGTCGGATGGGTCAGCACCGAGATGTACGGCAGCCCCGCCGCGCGCAGGCGGCCGAGCGCGGCCGAGGTCTTGGCCATCTGCATCAGCGAGAACAGGCTTTCCTGCATGCGCGCGCCGCCGCTGGCGGAGAAGCACACGAAGGGGCAGCGCAGTTCCAGCGCGCGTTCCGCGCCGAGGGTGAAGCGTTCGCCGACCACCGAGCCCATCGAGCCGCCCATGTAGGCGAAATCGAAGGCCGCGGCGACGATGGCGTGGCCCTTCAAGCTGCCTTCCATCGCGACCAGCGCGTCGCGCTCGCCGGTGGATTTCTGCGCGGCCTTGATGCGGTCGGAATACTTCTTCTGGTCCTTGAACTTGAGCACGTCGGTCGGGCCGAGCGCGGCGCCGATCTCGCGGCCCATGCCCTCGTCCAGCAGCGCCGCCAGCCGCGCGCGGGCGCGGATCGGCATGTGGAAGCCGCATTTCGGGCAGACCTCGAGGTTTTCCTCGAGCTCCGGCCGGTACAGCACGGCGCCGCAGCGCTCGCATTTCTCCCACAGGCCTTCCGGCACGCTGCGTTTGCGATCCACGCCGGTTTCGGTGCGGATGCGCGCGGGCATCAGTTTCTTGAGCCAACTCATTCGGTTCTATCGACCTCGTTGCAGGCGGCCCGCGACAGGAGTCGCAGTCTAGCTCAGGCCGCGGCGGCCAGCCCGTCCAGCGCGGCGCGCAGCGGACGCAGGAAATCGCCGGCGCGGCGCACGGCCTCGGCCTCGTCGGCGCTGCCATCCAGGGCCGAGACCAGCGCGCTGCCGACCACCACGCCATCGGCATTGGCCGCGATGGCGACTGCGCTGGCCGCATCGCGGATGCCGAAGCCGGCATAGACCGGGATCGCCGCCATCGCGCGCAGTTGTTGCAGGCGCCGGCCGGCATCGGACACGTCGAGGCGGTCGGCGCCGGTGACCCCGGCGAAGCTGACGTAGTAGAGATAACCACCGGCCTGCGCGGCCAGACGCTGCAGGCGCGCCTGCGGCGTGGTCGGCGACGCCAGCGAGATCAACGCCAATCCGCGATGGGCGAACGCGGCGCGGTATTCGTCGGCCTCTTCCGGCGGCAGGTCGACCAGCAGCACGCCATCGACGCCCGCATCCGCGGCATCGGCGGCGAAACCGGCGGCGCCGCGGATCTCGACCGGGTTCAGGTAACCCATCAGCACCACCGGCGTGGCCTCGTCGCGCTCACGGAACGTGCGCACGCAGTCCAGCACGTAGCGGATGCCGGCACCTCGCGCCAGCGCGCGCTCCGAGCTGAGCTGGATCACCGGGCCGTCGGCCATCGGGTCGGAGAACGGCACGCCGAGTTCGATCACGTCCGCACCGGCCTCGACCAGCGCATGCATGATCGGCACCGTCGCCGCCAGCGCGGGGTCGCCTGCGGTGACGAAGGGCACCAGCGCCTTGCGGCCGGCCGAACGCAGGGCGTCCAGCCGGGTCTGCAGGCGGCTCATTCGTTCGAAGCGGCCGGCGGCGTCGCGCCCGCGGCGGCGACGTAGTCGTTGGCCGGGGTCTGCTGCTTCGTGCGGCCGATCTGCACGCCGGCGGCGGCGTATTCGGCAGCCAGTTCGGAGTCGCCGACGTCGATGCCGCGCTCTTCGCCCATGCCGTCCAGGTGTTCGTTCAGCATCCGGCGGAACATGGTGGACATGTAGTCCAGGAAATCCTTGCGTTCGTTCGCGGCATCGATCGGCTTCACGCTGACCAGGTACATGTGGGCGCTATGGCGCGCGGCGGCGTAGTTCATCGCCATCGCAGCCTGCTTCGGGCCGAACTTGCGGGTCTGCTCGTCGGACACGGCCAGGTAGGCGTTGACCGCATCGAAAAATGCCGGATCGACCTTCACGCCGCCCTGGGCTTGCGTTTCGTTGTTCTCGGCCGCGGTCTGGGCCTGCTGTTCGTCGGCCATGGCCGGACTCCTGGTCTGGTGATTGAACCGGCTATTGTCGCCGAAGCCGGGCCGCACGCCAAATCGGCCTACAGCGCGAATCCCTCGCGCCCGGCGATGGTGTGCACGTCCTTGTCGCCGCGCCCGGACAGGTTGCACAGGACGAGGCCGTCCTTCGGCAGTTCGCGCGCCAGCTTGATCGCCTGGGCGATGGCGTGGCTGGACTCCAGTGCGGGCAGGATGCCTTCGGTCCTGGCGAGCAGGTGGAACGCCGCCAGCGCCTCGTCGTCGGTGACGCCGACATATTCCGCGCGCCCACTGTCCTTCAGGAAGGCGTGCTCGGGGCCGACGCCCGGATAGTCGAGGCCGGCCGACACCGAATGGGTCTCGATGATCTGGCCGTCGTCGTCGCAGATCACGTAGGTGCGGTTGCCGTGCAGCACGCCGGGGCGGCCCGCCGCCAGCGAGGACGCGTGGCGGTCGGTCTCGATGCCCTCGCCGGCCGCTTCCGCGCCGACCAGGCGCACGCCCGGATCGTTGAGGAAGGCATGGAACACGCCGATCGCGTTGCTGCCGCCGCCGACGCAGGCGGTCACCGCATCCGGCAGGCGGCCATGTTCGGCCAGCATCTGCGCGCGCGCCTCGCGCCCGACCACCGCATTGAAGTCGCGCACCATCCGCGGGTACGGGTCGGGTCCGGCCACGGTACCGATGATGTAGAAGGTGTCGCGCACATGGGTGACCCAGTCGCGCATCGCCTCGTTCAAGGCATCCTTCAGCGTCGCCGAGCCGCTGGTCACCGGCACCACCGTCGCGCCGAGCAGCTTCATCCGGTAGACGTTGATCTTCTGCCGCTCGATGTCGGTGGCGCCCATGTAGACCACGCATTCCAGACCCAGCCGCGCGGCCACGGTGGCCGAGGCCACGCCGTGCTGGCCGGCGCCGGTCTCGGCGATGATCCGGGTCTTGCCCATGCGGCTGGCGAGCAGCGCCTGGCCGATGGTGTTGTTGATCTTGTGCGCGCCGGTGTGGTTCAGGTCTTCGCGCTTGAGCAGGATGCGCGCGCCGCCGGCTTCGCGGCTCAGGCGCTCGGCGCAGTAGATCGGGCTGGGACGGCCGACGTAATGGGCGAGGTCGGCCTCGAATTCGGCGACGAAGGCGGGATCGACGCGTGCCGCATCGTAGGCCGCGGCCAGTTCCTCCAGCGGGCCCATCAGGGTTTCGGCGACGAAGCGCCCGCCGTAGCGGCCGAAGTGGCCGGAGGCATCCGGATAGGCATGGAAATCCTGGATAGGGGAACCGATCGGCTCAACGGCCACAGGCGTAACACTCCTTCAAATCGTCGTTGTCGCCGAGTTCGACGCAATCCGCGCGCCGCACTTCTTCCACGAAACGGCGCATCAACGCACCGTCCTTGATGCCGGGTTCGAGCTCGATGCCGCTGGACACGTCCACGCCCCAAGGCGTGGCAGCGCGCACCGCGGCGAACACATTGTCGGGGGTCAGGCCGCCGGCCAGCACATAAGGCTTGGTCATGTCGGGCGGAATCGCGGCGATGTCGACCCGCTGCCCGCTGCCCCCCGCTTCGCCCGCGGCATGGCCGTCCAGCACGAAACCCGCCGCATGCGGATAGCGCGCATGCAGCTTGCGCCCGCCCAGGCCGGCATCCGCACCACGCAAACCGATCCCTTTCAGGTACGGCAGGCCGAACTTGCGGCAGAACGCGTCGTCCTCGCTGCCGTGGAATTGCAGCAGGGTCGGCCGCGCCTGCGCGATGGCCTCGCGCACTTCATCCACCCCGTTGTCCATGAACAGCGCCACCACGTCGACCAGCGGCGCCATCGCCTCGCGCAGGCCGCGCGCGGCCTGCGGCGCGATCCGGCGCGGACTGCGCCGGGCGAAGATCAGGCCGATCGCATCCACGCCCAGCTCGCCGGCCAGGCGCACGTCGCCGGCGCGGGTCAGGCCGCAGAACTTGATGCGGGTACGGAACAGCGGGCGAACCATCGGGGCCGGCTCTCAGGAGGGGGAATCGTCGCCGCAGACTTCCCGCGGGAGCCCCCATTGTCGCGGATAGCGCGGGCCGATGAACAGCAGGCCGGCCGCCGGCGCAGTCGGGCCGGCGATGGTGCGGTCGCGTTTTTCCAGCAACTCGGCGATCCAGTCGCGCGGCCGTTCGCCGCGCCCCACCACCAGCAGCGAGCCGACGATGTTGCGCACCATGTGGTGCAGGAAGGCGTTGGCCTGCACTTCGACCACGACTTCGCCGTCGTTGCGCACCACGGAAATCCCCTGCATCTCGCGCCGCGCATGCGCGGCCTGGCATTGCACGCTGCGGAACTCTGAGAAATCGCGTTCGCCGAGCAGCGCCTGCGCGGCCTCGTGCATGGCATCGGCATCCAGCGGCATGCGTTCCCAGCCCAGGTACTGGCGTTCCAGCCCTGGCCGCGCGCTCCGGTTGAGGATGCGGTAACGGTAGCGGCGCGCGCGCGCCGAGAAGCGCGCGTTGAACTCGTCGGCGACCGGCACGCACCAGCGCACGGCCATGGTCGGCGGCAGGTTGGCGGTGGCGCCCAGGATCCAGCCGCGCGCATCGCGCTGGGCATCGGCATCGAAATGCACGACCTGGCATCGGCCATGCACGCCGGCATCGGTGCGGCCGGCGCAGGTGGTGTCGATGCGCGCGTCGGCGACCTTCGACAGCGCGATTTCCAGCGCGGTCTGCAGGCTGCCGTCGGGTTCGTGCGTTCCCGCCGCGCTCAGCCGCTGCCAACCGGAAAAACCGCTGCCGTCGTATTCGACCCCGAGCGCGAGACGCATGGGTTTCCTCGCGCGGGCTTCAGCCCAGTTCGCGCAGCATCCTCGCCGCCTCCGTGCGCATGGCCGGATCCGGACCATCGAGCAGTTCGCGCAGCAGTTCCTTCGCCGAATGGTCGTCGCCGATGTCGAGGAAAGCGCGCGCCAGCTTCATGCGCTGCTCGGGACTGGCCTGCGGCGCGGGCGGCAGGTCGGGCTCCTGCGGCACGAAGCGCGGTTTCGGCGCTTCGGGCGGCGGCGGCGTGGCGGCCTTGACCCAGCCTGAATGCCAGTTCGGGGCGTCGCTGCGCGGGGCTGCGGTCGTCGGCAGGTCGGCGATGTCGATCACGGTGCGCGCGGGCTCCGGTTCCGGCGGCGCCTCGGCCGGCGACGTTTCGTCGACTTGCGGGGCGACCATGCTCGCGGCCAGCGCCTCGCTGTCGAACCCACGACGCGGCGGCGCCTTCGGCGAAGACTTGGGTGCGCGACGCACGAACAGCCAGGCCAGCAGCGCCATGCCGATGAAGGCCAGCCCGCCCCACAGCCACGGCATCATGCTCGGCGCCTGCGCCTGTTCGGCCGGTTGCGCGGTTTGCGCCGACGGCTGCTGCGCCCCCGACGCGGCAGGCGCCGCTTCGGCGGCCTTGCGCGCATTCGCGAGCTTCTGCTGCGCGGCGGCGAGTTCGGTGTCCTTCATCGACAGCAACTGGTCCTGCTGCTGCTTGAGTTTCTCGAGTTCGGCCACCCGTTCCTTCAGCTCGCCGATCTCGGAGGCCTTGGCGGCGATGTCCTCGTCCTTCTGCCGCAATTGTTGCTGGAGCATGCTGCCCTCGCCTCCGGCGTTGTTGCCGGATCGTGTTCCTGTGGCCTTGCCGGGCGCCGATGGCGGCACGATCTCGAGCCGCGCCTGCTGCCGGCGCTGCGCCGCGGCCGCGGGTTTCGGTGCCGCCGGCTTCGCGGCAGGTGCCGCTGCGGCGGGTTTCTCGTTGCGTTCCGCGCCGCGCGTCGGCGCGGCTTCGGTGGCTGCGCGGGTCGCGGACGTGTTGTCGGCGACCACCGTCGGGTCCGGCTGCGCGACCGGACGACGCGCCTGCCGCCATTGCTGCATCTGTTCGCGCACCACCAGCGCGGCCTCGTCGGCGCCGACCCCGCTGCGTTCGTCGCTGCCGGGCACGCGCAATACCGCGCCGCGCTTGAGTCGGTTGATGTTGTCGCCGAGGAAAGCATCCGGATTCGCGCGCAGCAGCGCCAGCATGGTCTGGTCGAGGCTGTAACCGCCTGCAAGGCCCAGGCCACTGGCGATCTTCGACAGGGTTTCGCCCTGTTTCACCGGGCCGTACTGCGCAGGCGCAGGCGCCGCGGTGGTGGCCGGTGGTGGTGTCGCGACGAACGGCACCGCGGTCGGCGCGGAATCCGCGCCTGATGCCGCCGGCAACGGCGCGATCGCGATCGGCGATGGCGCGGGTTCCGCCGTCGCGGGCGGAACCGCGGCTGGCGGCTGCGGTTCGATGGCGGCCGGCACCGGCTCGGGTGGGCGATGCACCACGTTCGGTGCGGCCACCTCCGGCGCCTCGATCGCCGGCTGCACCGGAGCGTTTGCGGTGCGCGGCGCATCGACCAGCGCCGAATACTCGCGCACCAGCCGGCCTTGCCCCCAATCCACTTCGATCAGGAAGTTCAGCACCGCCTGGTCGACCGGCGCGACCGTGGTCACCCGGATCACCGGGCGGCCGCGCGCATCGCTGCCCAGGCTGAATTGCAGGTTGGCCGCGGCGCCGCTGGGCGGCGCCAGGCCGACCCGGCGGAAGGTGTCCGGCGACGCCAGCCGCGCCTGCAGCGCCTCCAGTTCGCCGGGCGTGGTGGAGATGATCGGTATCTCGGCCAGCAGCGGCTGGTTGCGCCGCGACTTGACCTCGATCTGGCCCAACCCCAACGCCCATGCGTTGCCCGCCGCCAGCAACAGCGCCGAAGCGATCGCGATTCGCAATGTCCTGACCACGCGCACTCCTGCGACGTTCCCCTGCGCCGACTCTAGCCGCGCTCAGCCTTCGCTGGCAACGAGTTCCGCGATTTG
>Ga0164241_10003827_pt1 | contig 14903 bp, 10 predicted proteins | sample OricomyardsoilBY_FD_108780 | JGI IMG/M metagenome (GOLD analysis project Ga0164241, IMG submission 108780) | Backyard soil microbial communities from Emeryville, California, USA - Original compost - Back yard soil (BY) | ecosystem: Environmental > Terrestrial > Soil > Unclassified | place: USA... | reverse complement strand
TGGCGGTGCTCGAGGGCGGTTACAACCTCGAAGGGCTGGGCGCGGGCCTCGCTGCCTGGATGGAAGGCGCCGGCTCGATGCGGGCCGCCATGGTAGAGGGGACCTCGTGAGCGGGCGGGTCGAGAAGCAGCGGCCCGGCGCGGCCGCCACGGCGACCGCCGACACTCTCGTCGCGGCCTCCGACCTCAACGTCTGGCTGACCCGCGACCACGTCGAGGGCCACGTCCTCCGCGGCGTCGACCTGCGGATCGCGCCGGGGGAGATCGTCGGCCTCGTCGGCGAGTCCGGCTCGGGCAAGACGGTGCTCGGGATGTCCCTGCTCCGCCTCCTGCCGGAAGGGGCGCGGCCGCGGGTCGAGGGGCGGATCGAGGTCGACGGGATCGACATGCTCGCCGGCTCCGAGAAGGACCTGCGCGAGCTCCGCCGCCACCGGCTCGGCGCCGTCTTCCAGGACCCGATGACCTCGCTCGATCCGACGATGCGGATCGGCAGCCAGCTGCGCGAGGTCGCCGCGTCCGACGGCGACGCGATCGAGCTGCTGACGGCGGTCGGCGTGCCGGAGCCGCGGCGCCGGCTCCGCGCCTTTCCGCACGAGCTCTCCGGCGGCCTCCGGCAGCGGGTGATGATCGCGATGGCGATCGCCGGCGAACCGCGCCTGATCGTCGCCGACGAGCCGACCACGGCGCTCGATGTGACCGTGCAGGCGCAGATCCTCGACCTGCTCTCGAGGCTCTGCGGCGAGCTTGGCTGCTCGCTCCTGCTCGTCACCCACGACCTCGCGGTCGCCGCCCAGATCGCGCAGCGGGTGGTCGTCCTCTACGGCGGCCGGATCGCCGAGGTGGCGCCGACCGAGGAGCTCCTCAACCGCCCCCGCCATCCCTACTCGGCGGCACTGCTGCGCAGCCGGCTCGATGTCGAGATGGACATCACCAGGCCGCTGCCGACCCTCCACGGCGAGCCGCCGGACCCCCGTGAGCTGCCCGCCGGCTGCCCGTTCGCTCCGCGCTGCGCCTTCTCCCGGCAGGCCTGCGAGGCGGCGCTGCCGAGCCTCGAGCCGGCCCCCGGCCCGCAGCGCTTCGACGCCTGTATCCGCAGCGAGGAGATCGACCTGGCCCCGAAACGGGTCGAGATCGAGCCCTGGGAGAGCCCGGAGGTCGACTCAGGGGCACCGCCGGCACTGGTTGCCGAGGGGGTCGAAGTCGTGGCCGGCTCGCGCTCCTTCTGGCGCCGCGGCCCGCGGGCGCAGATCCTCAACGGCGTCGACCTCCGGATCGCCGCCGGCGAATGCGTCGCCCTGGTGGGCGAGAGCGGCTGCGGCAAGACGACGCTGGTCAAAGCCGCGGCCGGGCTCCTTGCCACCTCCGGCGGCAAGCTCGAGGTTGCCGACACCTCGCCGCAGATGGTCTTCCAGGACGCCGGCTCCTCGCTCACCCCCTGGCTGACCAGCCGCGAGCTGGTCGACGAGCGGCTCCGTTCCTGCGGCGTGTCGAGGCGCGAGCGGGCGGATCGGGTGGAGGCGGCGTTCGCCCAGGTCGGCCTTCCCGCCTGGGCGACCGACGCCAGGCCCGCCCAGCTCTCCGGTGGCCAGCGTCAGCGGGTGGCGATCGCCCGCGCGATCGTGGCGCCGCCGCAGTTGCTCCTCTGCGACGAGCCGACCTCGGCGCTCGACGTCTCGGTCGCCGCCGGGGTCCTCAACCTGATCGGCAAGCTGCGGCGCGAGCTCGGGATGGCGATCCTCTTCGTTACCCACGACATCGCCGTCGCGCGGCTGATCGCCGATCGGGTCGCGGTGATGTACCTGGGGCGGATCGTCGAGAGCGGGCCGGCGACCTCGGTGATCGCCGAACCCGTCCACCCCTACACCAAGGCGTTGATCTCCTCGCTGCCGGGGAGCGGTGGCCGGATCAAGCTGAAGGGCGCGCCGCCGAGCCTCTTCGACCCGCCCTCGGGGTGCCCTTTCCACCCCCGCTGCGTCCATGCTCGCGAGGGCTGCGCGACGCGACCGCCGCAGGCGGTGGCGGTCGGCGCCGACCACGAGGTCGATTGCGTGCTGGCGGAGGAGGGGAGCTGATGGCCGCGGTCGAACCGATCCTCCGTTCCGGCGCCTCGCTCTCGCGCCCGCGGCGCTGGTGCCTGGTCAGGCACGCCCCGTTCGGTGACAAGCTGGCGCTCGGGCTGCTCGCCGCGATCACCCTGCTCGCCCTGCTCGGCCCGACTCTCGCTCCTCACGATCCGCTCGCCGCGGTCGGCCCGCCCGACCACGCTCCGAGCTGGCAGTACCCGTTCGGGACCGACGAAGTCGGCCGCGACATGTTCAGCCGCGTGCTCGACGGGATCCAGACCACCTGGCTCTCGGCCCTCGCGGTGATCGTCGGCGGCGTCCTCATCGGCGGCCTCGTCGGTCTCATCGCCGGCGCCACCGGCGGCTGGATCGATAGCCTGCTGATGCGGATCACCGATGTCTTCCTGGCGCTTCCGGCCTCGATCCTGGCGATCGCCGTGGTCGCCGCGATCGGGCCCTCGCTGTTCCACACCCTGCTTGCCGTCTCGATCCTCTGGTGGCCTTACTACGCGCGCCTGGTGCGGGCCGAAATCCGCAGCCTCGCCGCCCGCCCCCACATCGAAGCGGCGCGACTGGCCGGCGTCGGCTGGGGCGGCCGCCTCTGGCGCCACCTGCTGCCCGGGGCGATCCCGACCGCGATCGTCGCCGCCAGCCTCGACGTCGCCAACCTGGTCGTGCTCCTCGCCGGCCTCTCCTTCCTCGGCCTCGGCGCCCAGCCGCCGGCGCCGGAGCTGGGATCGATGACCGCCACCGGCCTCAGCAGCCTGCTGACCAGCTGGTGGATCCCGGTGATGCCGGCGATCGCGATCTTCCTGCTCAGCCTCATCGCCAACACCGCCGGCGACTCGATCCGCGACCTCATGGACCGCTCATGATCGGCTTCCTCTGCCGCCGCTTCGCCTCGATGGTGATCGTGCTGCTGGTCCTGGTCGCGGCGATCTTCGCCCTGGGACAGATGTCGCCGGTGAACCCGGTGCGGATCAAGGTCGGCCAGAGCGCGCCGCAGCACGTGGTCGAAGCCGAAGAAGAGCGCCTCGGCTACCGCGACCCGCTGGCCCAGCGCTACGTCAACTACGTCGGCGACGCCCTCGACGGCAACCTCCAGACCTCGCTCCACACCGGCCAGCCGGTCGCCACCGACATCGGCAACTTCCTCCCCGCCTCGATCGAACTGGTCCTGGCGGCGATGGTGTTCGCGGTCCCGCTCAGCCTCCTGTTCGGCATCTCCAGCGCCCTGCGGACGCGCGGCTCGGGGGTGCTGCGCTCGTCCCTCTTCGTGCTCGCGGCGGCACCGCCGTTCCTCCTTGGCATCGCCGGCATCCTGATCTTCTACCGTGACCTCGGGTGGTTGCCGGCGAGCGGCCGCAGCTCGCTGGTCGGCACCCCGACCGGCCCGACCCAGCTGCTGGTGATCGACGGCCTGTTGAACGGCGAACCGAACGTGACCCTGAACTCGATCGAACACCTGATCATGCCCGCCTTCGCCCTCGCGCTGGTCCCCGCCGTCGCCGTCGGCCGGGTCCTGCGGGGCAGCCTGATCGCCAACCTGCGGGCCGAGCACGTCCGCGCCGCCAAGGCGCGCGGGCTGGCGCGCTGGCAGCTGGTGCTGCGCCACTGCCTGCGTAACTCCGCCGGGCCGACGCTGGCGATGGCGGGGCTGATGTTCGGGATCGTCTTCGCCGGGCTGACGCTGGTCGAGACCGTCTTCGCCTGGCCCGGGATCGGCCTCTACGTCGCTCAGAGCATCCCCAAAGGCGACTTCCCGGCGATCGCCGGCGTCACCCTCCTGCTCGGAGCGGCATACGTGATCATCAACACCGTCGTCGACATCCTCCAGGGCATCGCCGACCCGCGGGTGCGCGAATGACGGAGCGGCCGGAGGAGCGCCGGCGCGCACTCGTGACCGGCGTCTCGCGCGGGATCGGCCGGGCGATCGCCGCGCGCCTGCTGGGCGACGGCTGGGAGGTGATCGGGACCTACCGGACCGGGACCGACGCGGCCCGCGAGCTGGTTGCGGCGAACCCGCGGCTGACGCTCCACCAGGTCGACCTCGGCGAGGACGGCTCGGTCCAGGCGCTGATCGAGGCGCTGGCCGGGGTGCGCCTCGACGGGCTCGTCAACAACGCCGGCATGATCCACTTCGAAGCCGACGGCGACCTCGAGCTCGAGCAGTGGCGGCGCACGCTCGAGGTCAACCTGACCGCCCCTGTCCGCCTTGCCCGGGCGCTCGCGGACCGGCTCGAGGGCGGCGCTGTGGTCAACGTCGCCAGCGTCGACGGCACCGTCGGCTCCTACAACAGCATCGCCTACGCGGCGAGCAAGGCGGCGCTCCTCAGCGCCACCAAGAGCCTCGCCAACCTGCTCGGCGAGCGCCGGATCCGGGTCAACGCGGTGACCCCCGGCTGGATCGACACCGAGATGGCCAGCGAGGAAGAGCTGGCGGTCTCGCTGACCCCGCTGGCCCGGCTCGGCCGGCCCACCGAGGTGGCGGACATGGTCGCCTGGCTGCTCGGGCCGCAGTCGAGCTTCGTCAGCGGCGCCAGCATGGTCATCGACGGCGGCCTCTCGAATGTCGACCCGGTGCTGAAACGGGAGTGGGAGGAACGGTGAGCGGCCCCTTGGCGACGCCGCCGACGGCTCATCCCAGCCTCTGGTTCAGCGCCCTCGGTGAGCGGCCCGCCCGCCCGGCTCTCGCCGGTCGCCGCAGCGCCGACGTCTGCATCGTCGGCGGCGGCTTCTCCGGGCTCTGGACCGCGCTCGAGCTGCGCCGGGCGGATCCCGGGCTCGAGGTCGTCGTGCTCGAGCGCGAGCACGTCGGCTTCGGCGCTTCCGGGCGCAACGGCGGCTGGGTGATGGGTGAGCTCAGCGGTGGCTTCGCGGCTTGGAGCGAGCGTGGCGGTGCCGCCGCCGCGGCGGCGCAGCAGCGGGCGATCGCCGCGACGGTGGGCGAGATCGGCAGCGCCGTCGAGGAGGCGGAGATCGATTGCGACTTCGTCCGCTGCGGGGCGCTCGACGTGGCCCAGTCGCCGGTCGAGTGGGAGCGGCTGCGGGCGCGGTTCGACGCCGGCGAGCCCGGTTCGGGGCCGGGCGAGCGGCGGCAGCTGCTGGAGGCGGCGGCGGCCCGCGCGCGGATCGCCGTGGCCGGACTCGAGGGAGCGATCTTCGACCCCAACGTCGCCCGCGTCCAGCCGGCCAAGTTGGTGCTCGGACTCGCCGCGGCCGCCGAGCGCGCGGGGGTGCGGATCTTCGAGCGGACCGCCGCGACCGCGATCGAACCGGGCTTGGTCCGGACCGCGGGTGGCGATGTCGCCGCCCGCTGGGTCGTCCGGGCAACCGAGGCCTACGGCGCCGAGCTCGCCGACCGGCGGCGCGAGGTGGTTCCGATCAACAGCGCCCTGATCGCCACCGAGCGGCTCCCCGACGGCGAGTGGGAGCGGCTCGGCTGGCACGGACCCGAGCTGGTCGCCGATGGCGCCCACATGTACGTCTATCTGCAGCGGACCGCGGACGGCCGGGTCGTGATCGGCGGACGCGGGATCCCTTACCGCTTCGGCTCCCGCACCCAGCGCGAGGGACCGGTGCCGCGGCGCACGATCGAGGAGCTGCGCGACCGCCTTATCCGGCTCTTCCCACTCCTCGCCGAGGCCCGGATCGAGTGCGCCTGGCACGGAGTCCTCGGCGTCGCTCGCGATTGGATGCCGGCGGTCGGGGTCGACCGCCAGAGCCGCCAGGGGTGGGCGGTCGGCTATGGGGGCGAGGGCCTCGCCGCCGCCAACCTCGCCGGGAGGACGCTCCGCGACCTGATCCTCGAGCGTGAGACCGAGCTGACGCGGTTGCCGTGGGTCGGCCCGCCGAGCCGCCGCTGGGAGCCGGAGCCGCTGCGCTTCCTCGGTATCCGCACCGTCTACTCGTTGCTCCGCGGGGCCGACGCGGTCGAGCGCCGCAGCGGCCAGGCCTCGCGCCTGGCCCAGGTCGCCGACAGGCTGGCGGGCCGGCCGTGAGCGCCATCGCGACGGCGCCGCTGCCGCTCGGCCCACCCGACTCGCGCGCCGACCAGGTGAAGGTCGCGATGCGCGACGGCGCCGGCCTCGCCACCGACGTCTACCTGCCGGCCGGCCGCGGGCCGTTCCCGGCGATCCTCACTCGGCTGCCCTACGACAAGTGCGGCCGCGACTGCTTCATCCCCTGGGTCGCCGCCTACGTGACCGAGCGTGGCTACGCGTTCGTTGCGCAGGACACCCGCGGCAAGGGCCGCTCGGAGGGCGAGACGATCGCCTTCGTCAACGAGGTCGCCGACGGCTACGACTCGCTCGAGTGGCTCGCCGGCCGGCCCTGGTGCGACGGGGCGATCGCGATGTGGGGCGAGTCGTACTTCGGCCTCACCCAGTGGGCCGCCGCGGCGAGCGGGCACCCGGCGCTGCGGGCGATCGTTCCCCGCAACACCAGCCCCGACATCGCTGGTGACTGGCTCAGCCGCCAGGGGGTGCCGCGGTTCGCCTTCCCGCTCGCCTGGGCGGCCGACACCTGGATGGACGGGCGCATGTACGGGATCGTCTCGGCCGACCTCGACTGGAGTGGCGGCACCGCGACGAGTGCGCTGGCGAGCGTCCACGGCGAGCGGACCTGCGCCAGCGTCGAGCTCTGGCAGGCGAACCCTGTCGCGGGGCCGCTCGGCGAGCGGCTGCCCTTCAGTCCCGCGCGGCTCGCCGCCGGGCTCTCAATTCCGGCGCTCCACCTCGGCGGCTGGTTCGACATCTTCCGCCGCGGGCAGATGGCGGCCTGGCGGGCCGCCCGGCGCGGCTCGCCGGTGCCGCAACTGCTGATGATGGACGCCACCGACCATGCTCACGCCCGCTGGTCAAGCGAGCCGGTGGGGCCGATCGACCTGCACGCGATCCCGGACGCCGAGATCGAGGCCTTCATGCCGGCTTACCTCGACTCGACCCTGGCCTTCTACGACGCCGTCCTCCGCGGCCGCGCGCACGCGGGTGCACCGGTGCGTTGGCGCGCGGCGGGCGGGGAGTGGCGGAGCGAGGCGAGCTGGCCGCCGGCCGGCGCCGAGCCCCTCCGCTTCGGCCTGGTCGATGCCCGCGGCGCCGACGCGGGCGGTGACGGCGGCGGGCTCTCGTCGCGGCCCGACCCGGTGCCGTCGCAGATCGCCTGGGAGCACGACCCGACCCAGCCGGTTCCAAGCCTCTACGTGGACGAGCTGCAGGCGCTGGCGGCGCCGCCGGACGACCGGGTGCTCGACGGGCGGACCGACCTCCTCCGGTTCACCAGCGAGCCTTTCGCGGCGGGCTTGCGGATCGCCGGGCCGGTCCTGGCTCGGATCGCGACCACCGCCGCGAGCGCGCGCGCCGAGACCACCGCGAAGCTGGTCGACGTAGCTCCCGACGGCAGCACCCGGCGGCTGGCCGATGGCGCCGCCGCGCACGGTCCTGACACCCGGTGGCGTCCGCTTGCGATCGATCTCGGCGACCTCGCCCACGACCTCGTCCCCGGCCACCGACTGCGGCTCGAGATCGCCGCCTCCTCCTACCCGCAGCTGCTGCCGCGCCCTTGGGGCGAGTCTTGGGGGAGCGGCACCGAGGCGGTCGAGCGCACCCTCGTGGTCGGCGGTCCGAACGGGTCGGCGCTCGAGCTGACGGTCCTGCCGGTCGGGAGCGGGGGCTAGCCGTGACGGCATCGCAGGAGACCTCCTTCGCCGCGCTGCTGGCCTCGCCGAACCCGACCTTCGACGAGGCGGAGGTGGCGGAGCTGGCGGCCCGCGAGTGGGGGATCGACGGCTCGCTCGCCGAGATCGGCAGCACCCAGGACCAGAACTTTCGCCTCAGTGCCGACGGTCGCAGCTACGTCCTCAAGATCGCCAACCGGGCGACCAGCCGGCTCGACCTCGAAGTCGGCGACGAGGCGATGCGGGTGCTGGCGGCGGCCCGGCCCGGTTTCGAGGTGCCGATGCTGGTTCCGACCCGCTCCGGCTCGGAGCTGGCCGCGATCGATGGACACCTGGCCCGCCTCGCCACCTGGGTCGACGGCGTCCCCCTGGCCGATGCCGGTCGCCTCGACGACACCGCTCTGGGCCGGCTTGGCGAGCTCGCCGGCCACTGCCAATCGGGGCTGGCGGTGATGTCGCATCCGGGCCTCGCTCGCGCCCTGCAGTGGGAGCCGCGGCAGGCGCCGGTCCTGGCCACCGAGCTGCTCGGCTCGGTGGCGGAGGACCATCGCCGCGAGCTGGCGGTGCGGGCGATGGCGCCGCTCGAACGGCTCGTCGCCGGCGATGCGGCCGAGCGGCTGCCGCTGGCACCCGTGCACTGTGACGTGACCGATTACAACGTCGTCGCCCGCGTCGGTGCCGACCGCGCCCTCGTCCCCACCGGTCTGGTGGACTTCGGCGACGTGGTCGAGAGCTGGCGCGTCACCGAGGCGGCCCACGCGGCGGCGTCGGCCGTCTTCCACGACCTCGGCGACCCACTCGGCGGTGTCGCCGCGGTGCTCGCCGGCTTCCACCGGGTGGCGCCGCTCAGCGCAGCCGAGGCGGAGGCAGTCTGGCCGCTGATCCTCGCCCGTGCCGTCGTCTGTGCTCTATCCAGCACCCACCAGGCCGGCTTGGCCGGGGCAAGTCCGCACCTGACCCGGCTGATGGCCGAGGACTGGGCGGTGCTCGAGGCGGTGCTCGAGGTGCCGCTGCCGCTCGCGGTCGCGACCGCCCGGGCGAGCTTCGGGTTCGAGCCGCATCCGCGCGCCGCCGCCGCGGCCCGCGCCGCGGACGCTGCTCCGCTTCTCGACCTCGGCGAGCCGCTGACCCTGCTCGACCTCTCGGTCCGCTCGGATCAGCTCAACTGCGGCCAGTGGGAGAAGCGCGACGGGGTGGCGGCGTTGCTGCCCGAGGCCGGCGTCGGGGTCGGGCGCTGGGGAGAGCTGCGCCTGACCGCTGCCGGCAGTCCAGGGCAGGGAGCGCCGGCGCCGCTCCACCTCGGGGTCGACCTCTTCTTCCCGGCGGGCCACGCCGTGCGGGCGCCGCTCGGTGGCAGCGTGCTCGCGGCCGCGGCGGACGAGCTCGAGCTGGCGGTCGAACTGGCGGGGGAGGAGATGGTCCTCCGCCTCGCCGGGCTCGAGCCACGGGTCGCCGTCGGCGACCGGGTCGAGCCGGGCGACTTGCTCGGTGCGCTAACCGCTGCCGCGGGCCCACTCCCGAGCCACCTTCACCTCCAGCTCGCGCTCGAGCCGGGCCTGCCGGGCCTCGCCCGCGCCCGCGACCGCGCCCTGGCGCTGGCGCTGTGCCCCGACCCGTCGGCGTTCCTCGGCATCGACGCGGCGGCGGCGACGGAGCCCGATCCGAACTCGATCCGCCGGCGGCGCGAATGCACCGTCGCCGCCGCGCAGGGGCTCTACTACGAGGAGCCGGTGGAGATGGTCCGCGGCTGGCGGCATCTCCTCTACGACGCGGACGCGAGGCCCTACGTCGACGCGATCAACAACGTCGCCCTGATCGGCCACTCCCACCCGGCCCTCGCCGCGGCGGCGAGCCGCCAGCTGCATCTGCTCAACACCAACTCGCGCTTCCTCTACGACTCGATGGCCGCCTACGCCGAGCGCCTGCTCGAGCTGCTGCCGCCACAGCTCGACCGGGTCTTCTTCGTCAACTCCGGCAGCGAGGCCGTCGACCTCGCCATGAAGCTGGCCCGCGAGTACACCGGGGGTCGTGACTCGCTGGCGATCGAAGGCGCCTACCACGGCTGGACCGCGGGACCGTTCGAGATCTGCACCAACCCCGCCGACCGGCCGGACTGGAAGGGCGAACCGTTGCCTCACCTCCACGTCGTCGAGCAGCCCAACCCCTACCGCGGCCGCTACGGCGAGGAGGCGGACCCTTACCTGGCCTCGGTCCGGGATGCCTGCCGGGATGCGGCGGCGGCCGGTGGCCTCGCCTCCTTTGTGATCGAGCCGCTGCTCGGCAATCAAGGCGGGGTCGAGCTGCCCCGCGGATATTTGGCCGAGGCATTTCGGGCCGTCCGCGAGGCGGGCGGTGTCTGCATCGCTGACGAGGTGCAGGTCGGGCTCGGCCGCATCGGCCCCGAGCTCTGGGCCTTCGAGCACGAGGGCGCGGTTCCCGACGTCGTCTGCATCGCCAAGGGGGCCGGGAACGGCTTCCCGCTCGGTGCCGTGATCTGCCGCGAGGAGATCGCTGCTGCCTTGGGTGAGGGCAGCTTCTTCTCCTCGCCTGGCGGCAGCTCGCTCTCCTGCGCGATCGGGCTCGCCGTCCTCGACGTCCTCCGCGACGAGGCCCTGCCGGCCAACGCCGCCCGAGTCGGCGCCGTCCTCCGCGCCGGCGTCGAGGAGCTGGCCGGCCGCCATGAGGCGATCGGGGCCGTCCACGGCCGCGGCCTCTACCTCGGGGTCGACCTGGTCGAGGACCGCGCTTGGAAGACCCCCGCCACGGCGCTCGCCCGTCGCCTCTGCGAGCGCATGCGCGAGCTCGGTGTGGTGATCCAGCCCACCGGGGACGCCGGCAACGTGCTGAAGCTGAAGCCGCCGCTCTGCCTTGACCAAGAGGGCGCGGAGACGATCGTGGCGGCGCTCGCGACGGCGCTCGAAGGAAGGTGACTCGATTGCGGACGATGATCAGGTTGACGGCCGAGGAGGTCTCCGGGCCTTTGCTCCCGACCGGGCTCCGCCCCGGCGCCGACCGCGGCGATCCGCAGACGCGGACCCTCAACATCGCGGCCGGCGGCTGCAATTCCGGAGTCTGGGAGTGCACGCCCGGCGGCTGGCCGATCTCGTCACGCGAGGACACCGAGGTCTGCTACGTGCTTTCGGGCCGGGCTCGTCTCACTGATGCGGTCACGGGGGAGACGCTCGATATCGGCCCCGGGGACCTCGTCCTTTTGCCACAGGGCTGGTCCGGGCGCTGGGAGATTGTCGAGACCTTGAAGAAGGTCTACGTGCTGATCTGATCCGCGATCGTCTCAGGCGACGGCCGTCTTCAAAAAACCCATCGGGGGTAAGCGTGGCGTTCGAGGTCTCGACGTTTCACGCCGCAAATCCTCGAACCCTTGGTACCTTCGGGGAGCTCGGAGAGGACGGGGTGGTACTCGGAGCAAGCTGCCTGGGGAGCCCCGGATCTGAAATGAGGCTCTCCTTGGGCATCCGGCTTCCACTGTCGATCGTGCTCGCGCTCATGGCGTCGATGCTGATCCCCGGATCGGCGGCTGCCGGTCCGAGCGGCCCGATCTATTTCTGGGCCGACCTCGGCAACCCGGTCAAGTCGCCGGTGCGCGGGTTCCACAATCCGCCGGTAATCAGGCCGTCGTCGTTGATGCTCTTCGAGGACGGTTCCTGGTTGATCGAAAAGCTGCACTGGACGGGTTGGGGCTCGCCCGTCGCCGTGGCGCAGGGAAAGAGCAACTCCGACACCGACAAGCCAAATGTCGCCGAAGGCAGGCGGATCATCACGCCGGCGACGGTGACCCTCTACGACCCGGGCGTCTTCGAGGGCCGCAGGGTGTATCGGTGTATCCGGATGAAGCTCCAGCCGCCCGCACACTACGAAGCAAGCTGTCTCGAGCGGAGCGGCACCACCGTCGTGTTGGGCCCGCCCGGGGTCGGCACCCCGGTGGGGAAGTCCTCCGTCCCGCCCTGCACCAAGCGCGCGCTGACGAAGGGGCTCCGAAACGGCGGGCTACGCGGCTACATCCCCCGCGACACCTTCGGCTGCGCCGGGAACTTCGCCTACGCCGGGGTGATCGTCGATGACAACGAGGTCACCGTGCTCTTCCGCGCGCGCGGTGGTGGCTGGCAGCCGGTCGACCGGGGCCGGTACTGCGAGAACGGCTCGGTCCCGAAGGCGATCTACCGGCTCGGCTGCGAATCGAACTGACGATGGATCGCGGCGCGCCGTGGAACTACGCTGTCCGGCCTCGGTCACCCACCTGGCCGATCGCCCATGCGCCTCCTGTTGATCGACAACTACGACTCCTTTACCTACAACCTCTTCCATCTCCTGGCGGCCGCGGCCGGGGCGCCGCCTGTAGTCGCCAGGAACGATGCGATCCCTGAGGGGGCCGGGGACGGGCGGGACTTCGACGGAATCGTCATCTCTCCCGGACCGGGCGATCCTGACGATCCTCGCGACTTCGGTGGTTGCCTCGAGGTCATCCGTGGGACGCGGATCCCCCTGCTCGGAGTGTGCCTGGGGCACCAGGGCATCGCCCGGGCGTTCGGCGGCACGGTGGGGAGGACCGAGCCGATGCATGGCCGCGCGACGGAGGTCGGGCATGGCGGATCGCGGCTCTTCGCCGGGATGCCCGAGTCGTTCGTCGCGATGCGCTACCACTCGCTCGCGGTCACCGGGCTGCCCGCCGATCTGACCGCCACCGCCTGGGACGACTCCGGGCAGTTGATGGCGCTGGAGCATCGGCATCGCCCGATCTTCGGCGTGCAGTTCCACCCCGAGTCGGCGGGCACGCCGCTGGGCCACAAGGTGATCGCGAACTTCGTCGAGATCGTGGCGGAGCACAGCCCGCAGCGGCCGCCTGCCAGACGCTCACGGGCAGAGCCCGCGGAGCCATCGCCCAGCGCTCGACCCACGCACCGAGTCGAGGTCCGTCACCTGGGACCTATCCCCGATCCCGCGTCTGCCTTCCGCGGCCTCTTCGGGGAGGACGACTTCGCCTTCTGGGTCGACCGGGAGCTCGCCGCGTCCGGTCCCTCCCTTTCGGTGATGGGTAGCGCATCCGGCCGGGGGTCCGAGGTCCTGACCTACCGGGTCGGGACGGGCTCGGTCCGCGTCGACTCGCCGCACGACGGGACGACCGAGACGGTCGGGGGCTCGATCTTCGACGTCCTCCGCCAGAGGCTCGACGAACGACGGATCGACGCCGACCCGGGCTTCGACTTCTGCGGGGGATACGTCGGCTACCTCGGTTACGAGTTGAAGGCGGACCTCGACTCGCCGGGCCGTCACACCTCGCCGGTGCCCGACGCCTGTCTCGTCTACACGCCCCGCCTCCTCGTCCTCGACCACCGCACGGGGGAGGGGCATGCCGTCCAGGTCCTCGGGCCGGGGGAGGATCCGGGCGAGGCGGATGTCTGGGCCGAGCGCCTGCGCCTGGAGCTGGCCTCCCTCTCCGACGAGCCCGCGTTGCGATCCCAGGGCGCCGCCCGATCGTCACCGCCAAGTCCCGCGCTCGATCGCGACCACTACATGGAGGCGATCGCCGCGACGAAGCGGAGCCTCTTCGCGGGCGACTCCTACGAGATCTGCCTGACAAGCCAGAGCACCGTCAGGTTCAGGGAGGAGCCCGATCCGCTGGCCCTCTACCTGTCGCTGCGCGCCACGAGCCCCGCGCCGCAGGCCGCCTACCTCCGCTTCGGCGACTCCGCGCTCCTGAGCGCCTCGCCGGAGCTCTTCCTGAAGATCGGTCGGGACGGTCGGGTGAGCACGAGCCCGATCAAGGGGACCCGGCCGCGTGGGGTGGACGCCGAGTCCGACCGGGCCCTGGCCGAGGAGCTGCGAGCGAGCGACAAGGAGCGCGCCGAGAACATGATGATCGTCGACGTCCTCCGCAACGACCTCGGCCGGGTGTGCGAGGTCGGCTCGGTGTCGGTCGCCAAGCTGTCGGAGGTGGAGACCTTCGCCCACGTGCACCAACTCGTCTCGACGGTGGAGGGGCGACTCGAGCCGGGTCGCGACGCGGTCGACTGCGTGGCCGCCTGCTTCCCCGGCGGCTCGATGACAGGGGCGCCGAAGCTCCGCTCGATGGAGATCCTCGACGGGCTCGAGCCGACCGCCCGCGGGCCCTACTCCGGCGCGCTCGGCTGGTTCGGGCTCTGCGGCGGTGCCGAGCTCAGCGTCGTCATCCGGTCGATCCTGGTCTCGGGCGAGCGCGCGTCGGTCGGTGCCGGTGGGGCGGTGACGGTCCTCTCGGACGCCGACGCCGAGTACGAGGAGATGCTGCTGAAGGCGCGTCCGCTGCTCGAACTGCTCGGCTCCGGGGCCCACGGGAGTTGCGACGGAAGCGTGGACCAGCAAACATCAGAGCCCGCAAGCTTCGAGCGAGGGTAGGTCGTGTCCAGCAATCTTGTCGAGGTTCTCCGACGTCATCACGAGACGGCCGCGCCGTCGGCGCTCGCCGTGCTCAAGCAGGCGATGGACGAGAAGGGCGAGATCGACGACGAGGACCGTCGCCGCGCGGCCGGCCTCTCGGGGCTGCCGGAGGCCGCGGTCTACGGGGTCTCGACCTTCTATGACGACCTGCTGGCCCCGCGCGGCGAGCGCCACGTGCGGGTCTGCACCGGGACCGCCTGCTTCGTCGCCGCCGGCGAGCGCCCGGCCCGGGAGCTGAGCGCCGGCCTCGGCCTCGCGCCGGGCGAGCGCAGCGCCGACGGCTCCGTCTCCCTCGCCGAGACGGTCTGTCTCGGCTTCTGCCACTCGTCCCCGGCGGTGCGGATCGGCGACGAGGTCGACGCCGGAGCCGGGGTGATCGAGCGCGTCCTCGCCGGCGAGAACCGCCCCGCGGTGGAGCCCGACTGGTCCAGCTTGCTCCCCGAGCCGGTCCTCACCCGCCCCGCCGACCCCGCCGAATGGCGGGGGCTGAGGCGGGCGCTCGGCACGCTCGGCCGCGAGGGGCTCCTGGCCGAGGTCGAGGCGGCCGAGGTGCGCGGCCGCGGCGGCGCCGGGTTCCCGGCCGGGACGAAGTGGCGCTTCGCCGCCAAGGCCGCGGGGCCGGAGAAGTTCATCGTCGCCAACGGGGACGAGGGCGACCCCGGCTCCTACATCGACAAGTACCTGATGGAGCGCAGCCCGGAGCTGCTGCTCGAGGGGATGGCACTCGCCGGGTAC
>Ga0164241_10003826_pt1 | contig 14903 bp, 14 predicted proteins | sample OricomyardsoilBY_FD_108780 | JGI IMG/M metagenome (GOLD analysis project Ga0164241, IMG submission 108780) | Backyard soil microbial communities from Emeryville, California, USA - Original compost - Back yard soil (BY) | ecosystem: Environmental > Terrestrial > Soil > Unclassified | place: USA... | reverse complement strand
TGAAAATAACTTTTATCTAAATTTCTCCAATACCCGCCATGTATAAATACAAGTGTTTTAGATAAAGGAAACGCCGAAGGATAAATATCTAGTTTTTCCCTCGGCGCTTCGCCATAAGGTATATCCTTTATACCCTTAATTATTTGCTCAGTCCCGCGGCTCTCATCCTCCCACATTTTTGTTATTAAAGGATGATCAGGTACCTGTGCGCGGTTGTTATATTGTAAGTTTAAAGCTTGCTGATCATAGTTTTTATAAACAAACATACTCGTGCAGGATTAATGCGCTGGCTCTTTTTCAGTTTCCTTCAGGCATTCTACCACCAGCTTATAAAACTCAGGCTGCGACTGCCATGTTTTACCACTTACTACTCTTCCATCTTTCACCGCTTCATGCGGTGTAATATAAATACCACCGCATGATTCTACTTCGAATTTTATATTTTCATAGCAAGCGATATTTCTATTCTCCACAAGCCCGCAGGTAATCAATACCTGAACGCCGTGGCAAATAGCAAATACATATTTACCTGTGTTATAAAATTCCTGAATGATATCAATAACCCTCTGATCGTTCCGAAGATACTCAGGAGCACGGCCACCCGGACATAATACGGCTTTATAGTCTTTCACTTTTACATCACTGAATGGAATGTCCGCTTCTACAATATACCCTTTGCGTTCTACATAAGTATCCCAGCCTGGTTCAAAATCATGGATCACGAGATTTAAACGCTTTACTGCGGGTGCAGCTATAACAGGCTCATAGCCAGCTTCGCGTAAGCGATGGCAGGCATATAATATTTCAAAACTCTCACCGGCATCACCAGTTATAATTAATATTTTATTAGATGGCATAGCTTCTGGATTATTGTTTTATAAATGTCAGGCAAGTTATAAAAAAAAGCTGACCTTATTTTTATCCGTTTTATCTTCAATATATGAAACGCATTGCCATTTTTATCGCAGTATTTACCTCCTGCTCTTCTCCCAAACTATTGCAAACCGACGATGGGAAAAATCATTTTCCTGTTGCTATTGAGAAACCAGCGTCGTTACCTGCTAAAGAAAATTTTTATCTCTACATCATGGCAGGGCAATCGAATATGGCAGGAAGAGGATTTGTACAACCACAGGATACCGTGATCTCAAAACAAGTATTGGTATTAAATAAAAACAATGAATGGGTGTATGCAAAAGAACCCTTGCATTATTATGAGCCTTCGTTAACAGGATTGGATTGTGGGTTTTCATTCGGTAAAAAGCTAAGCGCTTCTTATGGCAAAAACATTACAATCGGGCTAATACCTTGCGCAGTCGGTGGCAGTTCAATTGAACAATGGCTATACGATTCTACATACAGAGGTGTTACATTATATAAAAACCTGGTTAATAAAATAAAAGCTGCTATGCCATATGGAACCATAAAAGGAATGATCTGGCACCAGGGAGAAAGTAATGCAGGCCGTTTTAATTACCGCAACTATAAACAAAAACTAGAATCATTATTTACCAAAATAAGAAAAGATGTTGGCGATAATGATATGCCCATATTCATGGGAGAAATTTCTTCTTTTTTAAACAGGGCTACAAACCCCAAGGCCGATTCTGTAAACAGGGATATGCATTTACTTGCCAGTGAAAAGAAAAATATGTTTGTAATAAAGACGGCAGACCTTACGCCAAAAGCCGATACTATCCATTTTGATTCCCGTTCGCAACGAATAATGGGTGAACGCTTTGCTGAATCTGTTTATAAAAACCGATAATTATACTTTAAAAAAACGCAGCGCTTCGGAAAGAATCTTTACTTTAATTTCTGTGCCGGGTAAAATATCTATTACTCCATCATCAATATGTATAAGATTTGATTGCGATTGAATTAAAACTTTTTTGGTTTTAGTAAATGAGAAACGAACATGGTCTTCTTTTGCGTTTAGTCTATCAGAAACATAAGTTCCCAACATTTCTTTTTGCTTGGATGATAATACAATTAAATCAAAAAAGCCATCATTCATTTCACTGTCATGTGCCAATGTAATGCGCGGGCCGATATGCTGTGCGAGCATTACCTCAACAAGAAAAAAGTTTCCGGAGATATCTTTATCGTCAGCTGTAATTTTATTTTGCAAAGCATCAAAATGGGGAATTAACTGCTCTAACTTTTTTAATGCATGAAAAATACTTTGTTCCGGTGTTTCTACTTCAGGTAATTTATTCTTATCCGCTTTTTTAAAAAAATAAGGGAATAAGCCATAGCCAAAACTTTCAAAAAAGAAATAAGACTTATCAGCAAAACGGATTTTCCCTACATCATATGTTTGAATAGTATTAGCATTCCAGCTACTGATAATATCTGTAACTGTTCCTGTAATGTGTAATGTTGAGGCTATATTATTTGCCGTTCCCATCGGCAATACTCCAATAGGCAGATGCCCCTTCTTATTATTTAAAAGAAAAGTACAAACCTTACGTATTGTACCGTCACCCCCGGAAACAATTATAAAATCAATATCCTCTTCAATAGTATCCCACCCTTTTTCTTTCACCGATACACTAATGCAATCATACCCTTTTGATTCTACAATGGATATAATATCTCCCGGTTGGTAGGAACTACTTCCGGCATTTGGATTATAAAATAGTTTTGCTTTATTCATTTATGCATTGTTAGTATTTATTTATATGTAAAAAATTGTACCATTCATCACTTGGCATGATAATACGTAAGAAAGGTTGTGAGAATTTTAATAACAAATGATGATGGAATTTATAGCCCTGGTATTGCTGCCCTAGCAAAAGCAGCAACAAAACTCGGCAGCGTAACAGTAATGGCACCCGATGTAGAACAATCTTCTATGGGACATGCGGTTACACACTCGCGGCCTTTATCTTTTAAAAAATCTTATCGGAGTTTTGAAGATGTTGAAGCTTTCCAGGTAAATGGTACTCCGGCTGATTGTGTGGCATTAGGTACACACTTACATTCTACAACAGATGTTGTATTATCAGGAATTAATCTTGGCCCTAACCTCGGTAACTCTATGTGGCACTCCGGAACATTGGCTGCTGCAAGGCAAGCAGTGTTGTTGGGTATAAAAGGAATTGCATTAAGCACATTAACTATTCCGTCTCCTCCAGATTTTGAAAAACTCATGCCTTTTGTCGAAGAGACTTTGAATATGCTATTTGAAACAAATGAGTTGAGTTTATTCAATGTAAATATTCCACCGGATCCTATTGGTATTAAATGGACAAGACAATCAGTGCGATTGTACGATGGCCGCATCATGCCCGGCGTAGACCCGATGGGAAGAAAACATTATTGGTTTAATGTAATGCCATTGGAACCTGCGGAAGAAGGAACAGATAGATGGGCTATTGAACATAATTATATTTCCATCACTCCACTACGGCTTGACCTTACAAATGAAGAAGAATTAAAAAGAAGACAGCAACAAACTTTACTCTCTAAAAAATAGAATGATTATTTTTTCTCCTGGTCTATTAAAAACTCAATCGCTAATTCATAGCCTTTTAAGCCTAAACCAAAAATACTTCCGATAGATTTTCCGGATACATGCGAGAGCTTACGAAAATCTTCCCGTGCATGTACATTAGAAATATGAACTTCTACAACCGGTGCTTTAATAGCTGCAATAGCATCACCAATTGCGACAGATGTATGTGTGTAGCCAGCAGGGTTTACTACAATACCATTAACATCAAAACCCACCCGCTGAATTTCGTTTACGAGTTCGCCCTCGACATTACTTTGATAATATGAGAAATGAATATGCGGATACTTTGCCTGTAACTTTTCGAAATAAGATTCAAATGGCATATTGCCATAAATATCTGTTTCTCTTTTACCAAGAAGATTGAGGTTGGGGCCATTGATGATTGCTATTTTCATAACACTAAGTATAAAACAAGAATTACACGAACGGATTCGTGTAATTCGTACTATTAATTTGAGTTCGAATTAATCAATGAAATAAACTCATCAAACAAATACCTTGAATCATGCGGGCCGGGTGTGCTTTCCGGGTGGTATTGTACCGAGAAAGCAGGTTTACCTTTTACACGAATTCCTTCTATCGATTGATCATTCAGATTAACGTGCGTAATCTCGATATGGTCTGCTTTGCGCACAGCTTCGGGGTCTACGCCAAAACCATGATTTTGAGTAGTGATTTCGCTTCGTCCCGATACTAAGTTTTTAACAGGATGATTCAATCCTCTATGGCCATGATGCATTTTGAATGTAGGAATGCCATTTGCCAATGCTAATAATTGGTGGCCGAGGCAAATACCAAATATTGGTTTTTCCTCTTTCATAATTTCTTTTACTGTATCGATAGCATAACCCATTGCTGCGGGATCACCAGGGCCATTAGAAATGAAATAACCTGCCGGATTAAATTTCTTTACTTCCTCAAGCTTCGTCTTTGCAGGGAACACTTTTACATATGCACCACGGCTTACCATGCATTCTACAATATGTTGTTTGATACCATAATCCATCACTGCAATACGAACAGATGAATCGGGATTCCCTTTTTCATAAGCTTCCTTCGTACTTACTTCCGAAGCCAGTTCAAGGCCCGACATATCAGGTACTTTTTCTAATTGCTTTTTTAAAGCGGCTATATCTGTCGTCTCAGAAGAAATGATACAGTTCATCGCTCCTTTTGTACGGATATGCGCTACCAATGCCCTTGTATCTACTCCTTCTATTGAAACAATATTATTTGCTTTCAGGTATTCACCCATTGAGCCACTCGCCAGCTTCCTGGAATAGGTATCTTCCAGGTTTCTACCAATCAGTCCACGGATTTTTACAGAATCAGACTCCACATCAGCATCCGTTACGCCATAGTTACCGACATGTACGGTATTCATGATCAGAATCTGTCCAAAATAACTGGGGTCAGTAAAAACTTCCTGGTAACCGGTCATTCCGGTATTAAAACAAATTTCACCTGTAGTGGTACCGATAGCGCCAAAGGCTTTACCATGACAAACGGTTCCATCCTGTAACAATAAAACTGCGGGAATTGTAGATTCGGGCATTTTCTTTTTTGATTTTTAAAAACAAATTGCGCAAAGGTAAGGATGTGTAAGTTTTTAAATGCAGAATTAATCCACATTTTCTACGCAAGAAACATTAGTAAATTAAAATATTAATTTCTCAAAATTAATATCAGTTAATAAAAGGCAACCTTGGATATGAAGTACGTTAGTCCCGTAGGGACAATATATCGGTAGAAACCTAATCCCAGGTAGCTAAGTGCCGTAGGCACGACACCTTAAAATCCCACAGGATGAAACACATATTTCTCATCATATTCAATCTCAAACGCTTCCAAAAATGACTTGTACTCTTCAGAAAATGTTTTCTTCGCATGATGTTTTTCCTGTTGCTCAATATATTTTATTACCTGCGGCAATTGAGATTTACTATATGAAAATGCACCATAGCCTTCTTGCCAGGAAAACCGACTTTTAATAAACCTGTTTTCATTTATCCATTTTGAAGAAGAACCTTTAATATCCTGCATTAATTCTGATAAAGATTGTGAAGCCCTCATTCCAAATAAGATATGTAAATGATCTGGCATACCATTTATTGCCAGAAGCTTGTGATTGTGTTTGCCAATAATTCCAGCTATGTATTTATACAAATGATCTTGCCAGTGTGTGGAAATAATGCAATCTCTGTTTTGAACGGCAAAGATTGCATGAATATGAATTTGTGTAAATGTATTAGCCATAGCATTAATTGTTTCGTCCCTTACGGGACTATCCTAATCCATAATTTTGTTTCTACCGACGTTCCGTTCCTACGGAACTAAGAGAAACTAATAAAGGAGTGCTTTCTAATGCTTGGTTATACTTCTATTGAAGTCGGTTTTCTGAAATTATCATTTTGAGCGAATAAACTTCATATTTAATTACCTACCCTCCCTTGTTTTTCCTCTTTCTCAAGTGATACTTTTCCTTCATTACATCCTGCACATTTACATTGTTGATTTTACTTTCCAGCCAGCTGATAATATCGAGGTAAGCAAAGGCTCTTGTCTCCAACGGATTGCCTTCGTATTGCCGAAGTTTTGCTAATAATTTTTCAAATTCAGGTTTCAAGGCATGTGCGCCTACACGGAATGAATTGCGCAAAAAAGCAAATATTTCTTCTTCTACCTTACTCAGGTTTTCCATCTTCGCCATATAGCGGTAAACTGATTTGATCAGGTATTCCAATAAATCAAAATTACCGAGTTCATAATGTGCTATCAGATGTAGTAAGCGGGAATAGCATTGAAGGTCATTCCGCAAATCAGATTTTTGATTGATGATTTTATTAAGATAATCAATGGCTTTTTCGTGATTGCCACTACCGAAATACAGGCAGGCAATTTTATAATAAAAAACCAATACACGATGCAAGTCAAGATAGCGCCCATAGCGTTTTAGCATTTTCTCGAGGAAAGGGACCATTGCTAATCCCTTCTCAAATGTGCCTTGCAGAAAATATAAATTAATCTTGGCTGTATAGAGATACTGATAGGTAAGTATGCGGTTATTATCATTCTCTCTTACCAGTTTACTCTTGGCAAAATTTTCAAATTGCTTAATAGTTTGTAACAATTGTTCATGGTTCAGCAAATCAAAATGTGCACCCATCAGGTTATGCATTCCTTTGATGTAACTCGCTGTTTCTACTGGCAGCATTGCAGGATTATCATGAAACAGGTCTGTCCATTTCTGGCAATAGCGATAGTATTGTAAAAAATCGATGCGTATAAATGCATACCAGCACCAGCATTGGTACAGGTATAATTTTTCATAAAATCCTTTTACAGCGCTTGTATCCGGAAGGCTTTTTTGAAAAAAATCTTTCAGCTCTATCACATCGCTTTCGTTTCGGGCATGCCCATGCTGAATATACCAACTGTATAATTGCAGCGCGAGGCTCGACAATTGATTCGTTAGGCTCAGTTGGCAATTGATTGTGGCCGATTCATGCGCAAGCTGGTCTGCCCGGTTTTTCATGCTTCGGGTGATATAGAGCGCTTCAATTTTTTTCTCAAAAAACAAAACCTGTTGTAAATGGGTAAGCTGATTATAGGCTTTTGCCGTTTCCTTCAATCTCTCCAAAATCCGCAGCGTCTGGTGATATAACCCCTTGTTAAACAATATCCTGGCATGGTCCATTTGCTCATGAAGCTGCATATTGATATTGTCCTCATTGCGAATCAGGCGAAGGCTGGCCATTATCTGGCGATAAAGGTTGGCTTTCAGGTTCGAAAGCTGCTGCTTTTTTATGGTCTTATTTCGCTTCAGTAAAGCCGCTTCGTCGTAGTCATTCATTTTATCCAAAGCGTCAAATAACTGCGTGATTTTCAGGTCATCTGTGGACGAGTTCCGCTTCACAAAAAGCTTAAAATTCCGCTTATCGGACTTTTCAAGCGATTTTACCAGTTGAAAAAGGGCATCTGTTGAACGGTTGGGCATTGTAATTCCAAAACTTTAAAATCCTTTACTGTATTGGGTTTCAGGCCAAACACCCCCTTTTAAGGGTTGTAAAATAATCCCGATTTTAATTTTACCCACTACTATAACAGGGTTAATTTTAAAAATGGGATGTTTATAAAAGTAAACATACAAAAATAAACAGCCCGCATTTTTATCACCCCGTAATATATCATTTAAATATGTCTGACGGAAAGATTGCCATATTCGACACGACGCTCCGCGACGGAGAGCAGGTCCCAGGATGTAAGTTGAATACCAGCGAAAAAATCCAGTTGGCGCTATTGCTGGAGGAATTAGGCGTTGATATTATCGAAGCCGGTTTCCCCATTTCTTCGCCGGGCGACTTTGAATCTGTAAAAGAGATTTCAAAAGTTATTAAAAACGCTTCTGTTTGCGGGCTCAGCCGTGCGGTTGAAAAAGATATTCAAACAGCTGCCGAAGCATTGAAGTTTGCCAAACGCCCCCGCATTCATACTGGTATCGGCACATCGGATTTTCATATCAAATCCAAATTCAATTCTACCCGTGATGAAATTCTGCAAAGAGCAGTACAGTGTGTAAAGTGGGCGAAGAATTATGTAGATGATGTTGAGTTTTATGCTGAAGATGCCGGCCGTACTGAAAATGCCTACCTCGCAAGAGTAGTAGAAGCTGTGATTGCTGCCGGAGCGACAGTTGTAAATATTCCTGATACTACAGGTTATTGCCTGCCTCATCAATATGGTGAGAAAATAGCGTACCTCGTAAATAATGTTCCGAACATTGATAAAGCAACGATCAGTTGCCATTGCCATAATGACCTTGGCCTTGCAACGGCTAACTCAATTGCAGGCATCATCAATGGTGCAAGGCAAATTGAGTGTACGATTAATGGACTAGGCGAAAGAGCAGGGAATACTTCTCTCGAAGAAGTAGTGATGATCATCCGCCAGCACAAAGACATGGGTTTTTATACCAATGTAAATCCGAAACAATTAAATCCGCTCAGCCGCCGCGTATCTGATACTATGCGTATGCCGGTACAGGCAAATAAAGCTATTGTCGGCAGCAATGCCTTCTCACATTCTTCTGGTATTCACCAGGATGGTTTCTTAAAAGATGCACAGACTTATGAGATCATCAACCCTGAAGATGTCGGCGCAGATTCTTCTAAAATTGTTCTGACAGCAAGAAGCGGCCGCAGTGCACTGGCTTATCGTTTTCAGAAATTAGGATTTCAGTTTAACCGCAACGATGTAGATGTTCTGTATAAAGAATTTCTTGACGTTGCAGACCTGAAAAAAGAAGTAGATGATGCTGACCTCAGCAACCTTGCAAAAACTTATCAATCAAAAATCGTAGCAGTAAATTAATAAAATGGGAAAGACACTTTTTGAAAAGATATGGGACAAACATATCGTTAGTAAAATTGACGGCGGTCCGTCCGTATTTTACATTGACAGGCATTTTATACATGAAGTAACAAGCCCGCAGGCTTTTACAGGATTGAATAAAAGAGGCATTAAAGCCCTTCGCCCCAAACAAGTAGTAGCAACACCTGACCATAATGTTCCGACAATCGATCAGCATCTTCCCATTAAAGAAGAACTATCAAGATTGCAGGTAGAAACATTGAAACAAAACTGTATTGACCACGGTATTGAAATGTATGGATTGGGCCATCCTTTCCAGGGTATTGTACACGTAGTAGGGCCTGAGTTAGGTATTACTCAACCGGGCATGACGATCGTATGTGGTGATAGCCATACTTCAACACACGGTGCGTTTGGTTCTATCGCATTTGGTATCGGTACCAGCGAAGTAGAAATGGTATTGGCTACACAATGCCTTATGCAGAGCAAACCAAAAATCATGCGCATTAATGTGGATGGTAAATTGAATAAAGGCGTTGTTTCTAAAGACATCGTTCTCTATATACTTTCTAAAATCACAGCGAGCGGTGCTACCGGCCATGCTGTTGAGTTTGCAGGTTCTGCTATCCGTTCATTAAGTATGGAAGCAAGAATGACGATCTGTAACATGAGTATCGAAATGGGTGCCCGTTGCGGTATGATCGCTCCGGATGATACCACATTTGAATATATCAAAGGAAGAAAATTTGCGCCACAAGGTGCTGAGTGGGATAAGAAATTAGCTGAATGGAAAGAATTGTACAGCGATGCTGATGCTACATTCGATTCAGAACTGAACCTGAAAGCAGAAGATATTGAACCCATGATTACCTATGGTACCAACCCGGGTATGGGAATTGGCATCACAGGCCGTGTACCTGAACTGAAAGAAATAGATGAGAAAGAAAAAGCTTCTTTCGAGAAATCTTTGCAGTACATGGGACTGGAGCCCGGTATCAATATCAAAGGAAGAAAAGTTGATTATGTATTTATCGGAAGCTGTACTAACTCCCGCATCGAAGACCTTCGTATGGTTGCCAATTTTGTAAAAGGCAAAAAGAAAGCCGATGGTGTAGAAGTATGGATTGTACCTGGTAGTAAGCAAGTGGAAAAACAAGCGATCGAAGAAGGTATCGATAAAGTATTGCTGGAAGCTGGATTCTATCTGCGCCAGCCAGGCTGCAGTGCCTGCCTTGCGATGAATGAAGATAAAATCCCTGCCGGCAAATATTGCATCAGTACCAGCAACAGAAACTTCGAAGGAAGACAAGGTGCAGGCGCAAGAACATTGCTTGCAAGCCCATTGACTGCTGCTGCTGCTGCGGTAACAGGAGTTGTAACAGATGTACGTGAATTATTAAACTAAGCCTTACGCTTTAAGCACAACAAAATGAAAGCACTTAAAACAATACATAGCCGGTTTGTTCCGGTAAATATTGAAAATATAGATACAGACCAGATCATTCCTGCACGTTTTTTAAAAGCTACTACAAAAGATGGCTTTGGTAAAAACCTGTTTCGCGACTGGCGTTATGAGAATGATGATGAAAGCAAACCAAAGAAAGATTTCCCTCTGAACCAACCACAATACAGTGGTGAAATATTAGTAGGGGCCAAAAATTTTGGTTGCGGTTCTTCAAGAGAGCATGCTGCATGGTCTATTCTTGATGCAGGTTTTCGTGTAGTCATATCCAGCTTCTTTGCTGATATTTTCAAAAATAATGCACTTAACAATGGTGTATTACCAGTACAGGTAAGCGAAGATTTTTTACAAAAAATATTTGCATTAGGCAGTGATGCTACATTGACTGTAGACCTTGAATCACAAACGATCACTATTGATCAGAGTGGTGAGTCTGAAACATTTGATATCAATAATTATAAAAAAACATGTTTGCTGAACGGGTATGATGATATTGATTACCTGATGAGCATGCAGAAAGAGATCGAAGCATTTGAGTTGGCAAGAAATTAATGCTTTGTTGTTGGTATGAACAAGAAGATCGCGATAATTGAAGGTGACGGGATTGGCCCGGAAGTAACAAGACAATCTGTAAAAGTATTGAATGCTGTTGCGGATGCTTTCGGACATGAATTTGAATATACGTATTGCCTGATGGGTGCAGCCGCTATTGATAAAACAGGCTCTCCCCTACCAGATGAAACCATTGAAGTTTGTTTAAACAGTGATGCTGTTTTATTTGGTGCAATCGGCCATCCGAAATATGATAATGACCCCGCAGCCAAAGTAAGGCCTGAACAAGGATTACTGAAACTGCGCAAAGCCCTGCAATTATTTGCTAATATCCGTCCGGTTAATACATACGCTTCGCTTCATCATCTTTCCCCTCTGAAACCAAAATACCTGGAAGCTGTTGATTTCATCATCTTCCGCGAATTGACAGGTGGTATATATTTCGGAAAGAAAGAACTGAATGCAGAAGGAACAAAAGCAGTAGATGAATGTGTGTATACGAAAGAAGAGATTGAAAGAGTTGTACATCTTGCTTTTCATTTTGCACAGAAACCAGGAAGAAGAAAAAAACTGACACTGGTAGATAAAGCGAATGTATTAGAAACATCACGGCTATGGAGAAAAACAGTACAGGAAATAGCAGGGCAATACCCGGATGTAACAGTTGAATTTTTGTTTGTTGATAATGCAGCAATGCAGATTATACTGAACCCGAAACAATTTGATATTATACTGACAGAAAATATGTTTGGTGATATCTTAAGTGATGAAGCAAGTGTTTTGAGTGGTTCATTAGGATTGTTGCCTTCCGCATCTGTAGGAAATAGTATTGCTTTGTTCGAACCCATTCACGGTTCGTATCCGCAAGCAGCCGGAAAAGATATTGCGAATCCATTGGGTTCTATTTTATCTGCTGCTATGATGCTGGAATATTTGAGTATGCCGCAGGAAGCTGCAGCAGTAAAAGAAGCGGTTAACTGGACATTGCAAAACGGTTTTGTAACAAAAGATATAGATGCTTTAAATTTTTATTTCACTTCCACGATTGGCGAATTGATCTGTGATTATGTAAGCGGTAAAGTACCGGTAAGTGCCGTCAATATGGAGAATATAGAGTTGCGGAAATCAACTATTATATAGGCCGGCCTCCCGAAACGCCCCGGATGCGAGTCCGGGGTTGGATTGGGCTTTGAAAAGTTTTTAAGTTTTGAGTTTTGTTCGTGAGTGATGAAACGTGAATCGTAAGTGGAGTTTGAAATTTGAAATGGTACTCACGTATGACGACTCACGTGCTGAATAGCGGACAGAAAGATGAAGAGTGCGACGCCCGCCTGAATGACGCAGTCGGGCAGGCAACGAAGATGATAGTAGTAATATCGATGACCATATAAAAAATAACGATGGCAGAATTAAACAAATATTCGAAGACATTAACGCAAGACCCGACACAACCTGCAGCGCAGGCAATGTATTATGCAATTGGATTTACCAATGAAGATTTTAATAAAGCGCAGGTTGGTATTGTAAGTATGGGATGGGATGGCAATCCTTGTAACATGCACCTGAATTCGTTGGCAGATAGTGTAAAGAAAAGTGTAGATAATGTAAAGGACTTAATCGGCCTTCGCTTTTATACAATTGGTGTGAGTGATGGCATTAGTATGGGTACCGATGGTATGCGTTATAGCCTTGTAAGCCGCGATGTGATTGCAGATAGCATTGAAACAAATGCAGGCGCACAATATTATGATGGATTGATCACGATCCCTGGCTGCGATAAAAATATGCCGGGCTCTATCATGGCAATGGGAAGATTGAACCGCCCATCGTTGATGCTGTATGGTGGTACTATTGCACCGGGCCATTACAAAGGACAGGACCTGAATATTGTTTCATCGTTTGAAGCATTGGGACAAAAGATTGCAGGAAACTTGAGTGAAGGAGATTTTAAAGGAATTGTACAACACTCCTGCCCCGGCGCTGGTGCTTGCGGTGGTATGTATACCGCTAACACAATGTCTACTGCTATTGAAGCAATGGGCATGAGTTTGCCTTTTTCTTCTTCGAACCCTGCTATGAGCGAAGAGAAACAAAAAGAATGTGAAGAAGCTGGTAAAGCGATCCGCTTGCTGCTTGAAAAAGATATTAAGCCCCGCGACATTATGACGAAGAAAGCATTTGAAAATGCAATCACCGTTATCATGGCATTAGGCGGAAGCACAAATGCAGTATTACATTTTATTGCGATTGCAAAAAGTGTAAACGTGAAGTTGACGCAAGATGATTTTCAGAAGATCAGTAATAAAGTGCCGGTATTGGCTGACTTTAAACCTTCTGGTAAATACCTGATGCAGGACTTACACCAACATGGTGGCTTACCTGCTGTGATGAAATATTTATTACAAAAAGGTTTGTTACATGGTGATTGTCTAACTGTAACAGGAAAGACCGTTGCCGAAAACCTGAAGAATGTAAAAGCAATAGATTTTAAAAAACAGGATATTATTTATCCGTTGGAAAATCCATTGAAAGTAACAGGCCATTTGCAAATCTTATATGGTAACCTGGCAGAGAAAGGAAGTGTTGCAAAGATTTCTGGTAAAGAAGGTGAAATGTTTGAAGGCCCTGCGAAAGTATTTGATGGTGAAAAGAAATTAATTGAAGGCTTAGCAAAAGGAAAAGTGAAAGCAGGTGATGTAGTCGTAATTAAAAATGCGGGCCCGAAAGGTGCGCCCGGTATGCCTGAAATGCTGAAGCCTACTGCTGCAATTATTGGTGCAGGATTAGGCAAATCAGTAGCATTGATTACAGACGGCCGTTTCAGTGGTGGAACGCATGGTTTTGTAGTAGGCCATATTACACCGGAAGCACATGAAGGTGGATTGATTGGTTTGGTAAAAGATGGTGATATCATTCGTATCGATGCAAAAAAGAACAAGCTGGAACTGAAAGTGAGTGAGAAAGAAATAAAAGAGAGAAGAAAGAAATGGAAACAGCCAAAGCTGAAAGTAACAAAAGGCATTTTGTATAAATATGCAAAAACCGTGAAGCCGGCAAGTGAAGGTTGTGTAACGGATGAGTTTTAAGAACTGAGATTAAGGTTAAGTTTAAGGTTGAGAAGAAATGACAAAAAACTATTTCATACAGTTAGCTGAATATAATATCTGGGCCAACACCATTTTTATGGGATGGCTGCGACAGATAACTGATGAACAATGGAACCAACCAGCGGAAAGTAGTTTTAAAAGCATTGCTGAAACGGTTGTGCATACAGCCGGAGCTGAAAAAATATGGTTTGAGCGATTAACTGAAGTCCAAAGCCCTGTATTCCTTCTTTCTGTTTTTAAAGGCACAAAAGAAGAAGCATTAGCTATATGGGAAACGACTTCGCAAAACCTTAAATCATTTATAGAAAATCTGGATGAAACACAGATGCAAAAAGTATTGCGTTTTGTTCGCCTGGATAATAAAACATACGAATTAGAATATTACCAGGTGTTTGCGCATATATTTAATCATTCGACGTATCACCGGGGACAACTGGTAACATTATTACGCCAGGCAGGATTTACAGGAATTCATTCAACAGATGTATCGACTTATTTCTGGAGTTTAAAACACTAAATATGGAAACGACAACAATCAAAGACAAAGCAACAAAGAAAAAACAAGTAACAGAACCTACTACCATTACAGGTTCAGTCGCTGTGATGGAAGCATTGCTTGCTGAAAACGTCGAAACCATTTTTGGTTATCCCGGTGGAGCTATCATGCCTATCTATGATGCTTTGTTTGATTATACTGATAAACTCAATCATATATTGGTTCGTCACGAACAAGGAGCCATACATGCGGCGCAAGGTTTTGCAAGAACATCCGGACGCCCCGGCGTTGTATTCGCTACGAGCGGTCCTGGTGCTACAAACCTTGTAACAGGATTAGCTGATGCCATGATTGATTCTACACCTGTTGTATGTATCACCGGACAAGTGTTTGCAC
>Ga0164241_10003825_pt1 | contig 14904 bp, 9 predicted proteins | sample OricomyardsoilBY_FD_108780 | JGI IMG/M metagenome (GOLD analysis project Ga0164241, IMG submission 108780) | Backyard soil microbial communities from Emeryville, California, USA - Original compost - Back yard soil (BY) | ecosystem: Environmental > Terrestrial > Soil > Unclassified | place: USA... | reverse complement strand
CAACGCGAAGATCTGCTGCACGGCATAGAGCGGCTCCTTGAATTGGCGCGCCGCTTCCTTGTCCATGTCGAGATTGGGACAGGCCGTCGGATCGATCTTGCAGATGTCCTCGAGGCCTTCACCGCCCGGTACGTCCGCACCGGGAACCCCTTCCCCACCGGGCGTGCCTTCGCCGCCAGGAGTGGCGGATGCATCTCCCGCTGCCGCATCACCGTCGGCCGTGGCCGTGGCATCGGCGCCCGTGTCGGTCGAAGCCGACGCGGATGCTGACGCACCAACACTTGCCTTGGATCCTGCCCAAGCGTTGATGGGGACGAGCCAGAGGGCCGTTGCTACCAGGAGCCCGACGCCAGTTTTCTTCATCGATGCCTCTTACTGCTTTCCCCGGCGACAGGTAACGCAAGCATGTCCGCAACTACCCGTAATCATTGGAAATTTCAGCGATTCACACAACGGCCCGGGCACTATATCACGCAAAATTTCGGTGGATCAACCACCAAAAAATTCCTCGTCTGAGGAATACACCCGGTTTCTCAGTGGCTCAATCGTCAAGAGTTAGCTCGCCTCCGAGGAGGCGTCGTTCGCGCCGGACTCTCGCCCCAAGAGCGCTTCGACGAACGGCTCCGCGGCAAACTCACGCAGATCGTCGGCGCGCTCGCCGAGGCCGACGAAGCGGACGGGCAACGACAAACCTTGGGCGACGCCAATGACCACGCCGCCCTTGGCGGTGCCGTCGAGCTTCGTGAGAACGATTCCCGTGAGCGGCAGCGCTTCCTTGAATTCGCGAGCTTGAGCGAGCGCGTTCTGTCCGGTGGTCGCGTCCACGACGAGGAGGATCTCGTGCGGCGCGTCGGGCAGCGCCTTCTCCGCCGTCTTCGCGATCTTCTTCATCTCGGTCATCAAATTGGTCTTCGTGTGCAGGCGGCCGGCCGTGTCGGCCAGCACGACGTCGGCGCCCGTCTCCTGCGCCTTCTTGATGGCGTCGAACACGACGCTACCAGGGTCGGCGCCGTCCTTGCCTTTCACGACGGTACATCCGACGCGCTCGCCCCACACGACGAGCTGCTGCACGGCGGCCGCGCGGAAGGTGTCGCCGGCGGCCAGCACGACCTTGTGTCCCGAACCGGCCAGCTTGGTGGCGAGCTTGCCGATGGTGGTCGTTTTGCCCGCGCCGTTGACGCCCACGAGCAGCACGACCGTGGGCTTGCCGCGGAGCGCGATGCCCCCGGATCTGCCGCCCACATCGAGCACTTTGACCGCTTCGGCGCGCAGCGCATCCCAGACTTTGTCGGTATCGGAGAGCTCGCCTTTCGCGAGCCCCTGCCGCACCCGGTCGATGAGGAGGGCCGTCGTTTCCACGCCTACGTCCGAAGTGAGCAGGACCTCCTCGATCTGGCTCACGAGAGTCGCATCGAGCTCGCGTTTTCCTGCGAAGAGCGAGCGCAGGCGTCCGAAGAAACCTTCGCTCTCCCGTGATTTGGCGAGGCCGCGGCGCAGCCCTTGGACTTCGAGCTCGCGTCCGCCGGGCGGCGCCACCTGCGGCCCGGGTTCGGCCACGCGGGGTGGGGGCACCGACTCGCGGCCCATGCGCGAGGGCGGCGGCGGAGGTGATGCGTCAGCGCTCCTTGCCGCGGGCGGAACCGACGGTGCGGGTGCACCTGCGGGTGACGGCGTGGCGGGTGCCGGTCGCGCTTCACCGCGCTTGGGCTCGGGCACGCGCGCCTTCGGCTGTGCTTCAATCGGCGGGGCTTCCGACTTCTTCCGGAGGAAGAGGAAGTAGATGGCCACCGCCGCGACGACTGCGATGAGAACGTAGAGCATCGACCGGCTTTTCCGCGGACTATAGGGAGGCCGGGTTTCGGCCGTCAATGGCCGTTTCAGCGTCGCGGTTCGCGCGCCTCGATTCGATCGGGCGGCTCCTTCCGATTCACGTCCTGCTCGACGCTCTCGTCCACGGCGCCCGGGCCGTAGGCCGCTGCCTCGACGGCGCCGGCCCACTCGACGATGTCGTCCTTGTGCGCCCGGCGTCCATGGCGTTTCACGTCCCCGGGCGTCGGTTCGGCGCGGGCCCGGCCGAGCGGGCCGCGCCGTTCGGCCCAGCGCACGAGCCGGTCGAGCACGTGGCGGCGTCTCGATACGAGATCGACGCGGAGCTCACCGTGAGGCGGGGCAGGGCAGCTGAAGTCACTGTGGAGCCGTGCCGTCACGAGTAGCTCGACGGCGCCGTCCGAGGGCGCCGAGAGCTCGAAGCGGCCGTCGTGATCGGCGCTGACGCGCGCGTGGACGCGGCGCTCCGGCGCAACGCCGACGAGCGACACGAGCGCCCCTTCGAGCGGGTGCTCGTCGTGAGCGTCGCGCACGACTCCGCGCCAACCGATGTACTCGTCGTCGCGCTGGATGACGTGCACGCCCGCTACTCGCAGCGCGACGGCGTCGCCGGCCGCCGCCGCGCGCTCACTGCGCTCGGGACGGCGCCAGCCGCCGACCAGCCACAGCGCGAGCGCGCCGAGCAGGCCGAGCCAGGCGAGACTCGGCCAACGGTTCTGGGCAAGCAGCCCGACGTCGACCGCGAGCGGCTCACCGGGGCGCCACCACGGCTCCGTCGGAAGGTAGCGTAGCTCGAGCCGTGCGTTCGGGCCGCGGCGCGGAAACTGGGCCACCACGCGCGCGGCGCCGCGGGCGACGGGCGCGATGCCGACCGTCTTGCCGTCGAGGCGCGCCTCGACCGAGCCTTTGTCGACGGCGCCCGCAGCCGAACCGAGCGCGACGTCGAGCACGACCCCGTCCGTGGGATCCGCGGCCGCGGGAGCGCGACTGAGCGCCAGCCGTACGCGTGCCGTGGCGAGCACGCGTCTGCGTGCCTCCGCTGGTTGCAGCGTCGCGCTGCCCGCGAAACGCAGCGCGAGCTCGATGGGTCCCGGGCCGGCGAGCTTGCTCGTCGCGAACTCGAGCTCCGTCGCTCCGTTCATCGGACACGCCCCTTGCGCCAGGAGCGTCTCCGCGTTCGGCGTGAGCGCGTAGACCGCGAGCGGTAGCGGGGGAGTGACGGGCGAGAGCGCGCTCACCGAGCGCACGTTCACTTGCACGCGCTGCGTCTCGCGTTCGACCTCGAACGTCGCCGTGAGCGGCAGGAGCCGAAGCTCGACGGCGTGACGGCTGCGGTCGATGGTCACCTTTTCTTCCGCGGCGTCGAGCAAGCCGCGCTCGTCGGCGAACGTGACCGTGAGGGCGGCGAGGCCACCCGCGTCGGTGCTCACGCAGAAGCGCCCGGCCGCATCGGTCGTCACGCTCTGTTCGGCACGTCGCGCGGAACCGCCCGGGCGGAAGCCGCCCGGCGGGGGTTCGCGCGCGCACGCGACGAGCGCGGGCAAGGGAAGCGTCGTCCCATCGAGAGCCACGCCGCGTATCCGGAGCGTCGCACCACCGACCGGGCGTCCGGTGTCGTCGAGGAGCGTACCAGCGACCACCGCTGATTCTTCACTGGCGGCTGCGGCCGCGCTGATTTTGGCGCTTCCGCGCACTCGCACCTCCGGCGTGGCGCCGAACAGCGCCGGCGTGACTACCAACGCCGCGAACGCGAGGAGCACACGTGACCACACGCGCCCAATCCTTGCCACGGAACGCCGCTCGTTGCGATGGAAGAACCGGACGGCCGGCGCCGTACGACTTTCATGATCCGGCGCTTTCCCTGGAGTCAGGTCGCCCGCTCTCCCTGCGAAGAATGTTAGAGTCTTCATCGATGATCCGCGCCCGCGGTGCCGCGTTGCTCTTGGCTCTCGCGGCCGCGTTCACCGGGCGCCACGCCAACGCTCAAGGCACGGGCGATGTCGATCGCATGATCGACAATCTGAAGAACGGAGCCGACTTCCGCGTGCGCACGCAAGCCGCGCTCGCGCTCGGTGCTTCGCATAGCGCGCGCGCGACCGCGCCCCTCTGCGCGGGCCTCGCCGATCCGAACATCACCGTGCGCGCGGCCGCCGCTGCCGGCATCGGCAAGTTGCAGCTCGGCGGCGCCGATTGCCTCTCGTCGCGTCTCGCGGAGGAGCCGAGCCCGATCGTGAAGAGCGCCATTCAGAAAGCGCTCGAGCAGGTGAAGGGCGAGGCGCCGCCCGTGATCGGGCCGGCGACCAAGTTCTATATCTCGATCGGTAAGACCACCGATAAATCCGGTCGCACGGGCGATGCCATCGAGCGCATGGTGCGGCGCGCGATGCAGACCGCGGGCGGGCCGCTCGGGATCGCCGTCGCGCCGAGCACGGAGAGCGCCGCGGATGCGAAGAAGGTGCTCGCGGCGCACGCGGGGCTGCGCTCGTTCTATCTGTCGCCGAAGGTAGGACCCATCGAGTACTCGGGCGACAACCTGAAGGTGCGCATCGAGATCGCCATTTTCACGTACCCCGACAAGGCGCTGCTCGGAAACTATGCGGTGCCGCTCACGCAGGAAGGCGTGTCCGGGAAGGATACGGCGTCCGAGGACGATCTCGTGAAGATGGCCGCCGAGCGCGCGATGGAGAAGTTTCCCGGCATCGCGGCGAGGATCCAGTGACGGAGGAACCTTTGCTGCTCGCGCTGAGCGAGTTCTTGCTCGCCTGCGAGCCGAGGGCCTACCCTTAAGCACTCTGGGAAATGATGTGCCGCCCGCCGGGGCGGTCGGTTCGAGGAGCTCCCCATGGCAGAAGCCGCCACAGCATCAGCGACCCTCGGCGGTCGCCATCAGCGACGCCTGAAGAACTACCTCCTCGATCCGCATTTTCAATTCAAATACACGGGTTACCTCGTGCTCATCGCCGTCGTGCTGAGCGTCGGTCTCGGTGCGCTCATTTGGCGGACGAGCAACGCCGTCATCGCCGAAAGCCTGAACGCGATGCACCAGGGGGAGGAGGTCGTCGCGCGCGGCAGGGAGCTCGTCGCCGAAAGCCAGAAGGTGAGCCTCGTCGTGCAGATGAACATCATCAAGGACCCGGTCTACAGCGACAATCCTGCGCTGGCCGAAGCCTTCAAAGCCGACGCGGCGCGCCAGGACGAACGCCTGAAAATCCAGCAGGATCGGCTCGTGAAGCAGGCTGCCGATTTGAAGCTGCAAGCGGCCGACCTCGCACGGCAGCAGCGCGTGATGCTGTGGACGCTGCTCGGCGCGTTCGCGCTGCTCGTCGTCGTGATCGGCGCCGCGGGCATCGTCGTCACGCACCGCGTCGCGGGTCCCATCTTCAAGATGAGGATCAACCTGAAGGCGGTCGCCGACGGGCGGCTGCGCGTGCCGACGCCGCTCAGGAAGGGCGACGAGCTCGTCGACTTCTTCGAGACCTACCGCACGATGGTTATTTCGCTTCGCGAGCGTCAGGAGGCGGAAATCGGCAAGCTCACGCGAGCGATCACGACGCTCGAGCCCAAAGCGGGCCCCGGCGAGCTCGAGCCCCTCTATTCCGTGCTCCGCGACATGGAAGACGCGCTCGAAGTGAAACCGTCCGTCATGCCGACCCCCCACGCGTAGGCGGTGCAGGGGTTTCGCTCGTACGAAGCGTCGCCGAGCCTCAAAACGCCGCGATCACGTATTCGATAGTTGGCGGCTCCGTGTAGAGCCGCACGCTCGCGACGTCGAAACGCAGCCGTTCGACGCTCGCGTCACGCCGGTAGCGGCGTTGCCAGAGACGCTCGCCCGCGCGGCGGATCCGCTCGCGCTTGAGCCGAGTGACGCTGCCGAAACCCGTCGTGCGCGCCGTCGGACCGCGCGTCCGCACTTCCACGACGGCGACCACCGGACCTTGGCGCGCCACGAGATCGATCTCCAACATGCCGATGCGCAGGTTGGTCGCGACGATCTCGTAGCCCTGCTCGACGAGCCACGCCGCCACGAGTGATTCGGCACGCCGGCCGTGGGAGCGGCGCGTGTCGTCGCCCGCCACGCGCCCTGCCTTCGCGAGCCCCGCTTACGGGTTCGCGTACTTCGCGCCGCAGATGTCGGCGATGTTGTACTTCTGGTCCAGGCTCTGCGTGCGCGGCGGCGATGCGTCGCGCGCGTCGGCGCAGGTCTCGGAGGCCGTCGCCTCCGACGGCTTGTACGCCGTGTTGGCCTTGATGCAGTACGAGCCGGCGAGCTGCGACTTGCCCGGCAAGCCGAGCTCGCGCACGAGCTCCGTGCACTCGTAGCCGCTCGGGCACTCGCAGTAGCGCGCGTTCGCGTCGTTGCCCTTGCAGCGGCAGGAGCAATACACGGTGTCCTGCGCGTTCCGGCTGAGCTTCTGCGACTGGACCGGCACCTTGATTTCGTCGATGTTTTGGGCGCCGGGGCTGTTACAGGCGACGGTGTTCTTGCCGTCGGCGTCCGCGCAGTGCTCGCCGCTCGTGCCCGGGATGCGGCAGCGGCGGTCGTGCGTCGGCGGGTAGGCCGTGAGGTCGGTGTCCGACTGGCCGTAGGGGCAGGACACGCGGCCTTCGAAGTGGTTCACGAGGCAGACGCGCGTCTCGCACTGGAACGACTTGCTCTCGATGTTCACCTCGGTGACGCCGTAGCCGTTGAACCCCTGCTGGTACTCGTCTTCCGGCGTGCACGGGTCGCCGACGCCGCCGCTCTCGCAGCCGAGGGCGGAGAGACCGGACAGTCCGGCCGCGAGCAACAGGTAGAACGGGGAGATTCGGGTCATCGTCTTCTTACCCATGGTGGTGTGCGATCGAGGAGGCGACGGCTCACGGGGCGTAGCCAAGCCCGCGGCAACGTAGCCTCTGCCCGACATTTGCGTCAACGCCGAAAGGCCGCGCGACCCGCTCGCTTCGTTCATTTTACCCGAGCTCCGTTCGCCTGCGTGCGAACTTTCGCCCGCCCGCGGTTTCGTCGGCTCGCGGCTCCCGCGTGTGCGTTGGACACGACGCGGTCGCGTAGCGTGACGCGGCGCGCGCAGGACACCCGCTCACGGCTGCGTGGCATGACGGCGAACCAACCGACCCCGATCCGCACACTAGGGGCTCGTGATCGGAGCTCGGCTCCAAGCCCACCTTGGCCGTCCGTGTCGGAGTCTTCAGGAGCCGCAGAATCGCGCTCTATGAAAAAATTTCGACAGAGCAATCTTGCCGGCCGGTAGGCTCGGTGGCCGCATTCCGACGACACTTGACAACCATTCCTTGCGGTATCTAACATCGCGTCGGTCGCGCTATCTATCTAGCGGTTCTTATTAGGTTTTTCGGCGTGCCCACGCCCCCGCCCCCGCCCGAGTCGCGGCGGCGCCCCCCTGAGGGCGCTGATTTAGGAGAAGAGGATCCATGTTCCGAAAGCGGCTGGTTGCTGTCTCGATGGTCGCCTCCTTCGTGCTCCCGAGCACGGTCGTTACGAGAGCGTTCGCGCAGGAGGTCATCGATCTCGACGACGCTCCGCCTGCGCAACCGACGAAGAAGCCCGCTGGTAACGGCGGCGCCAAGAAGCCGGGCAAGAAGGGCGGCGTCGATATCGATCTCGACGAGGGTCAGCCGGCGGCGGGCGGTGCTGCCGCCGTCACCGCGGGACAGATGACCGAATCGGCCGCCGCGGCCAAGCAACTCTTCGACAAGGAGAAGTGGAGCGAGGCGGCGCAGGCTCTGCATCGCGTGGTCTCGGGCGAGACGGGCGACGACGCGGGCAACAAGCAGCTCGCCGAGTATTACCTGGCGATTTGCCTCTATCGCCTCAAGTTCTACCAGGCAAGCTACGCGATCTTCAGCGTCGTCGCCGACAACCCGAATCACCTGAAGTTCAAGGAGACGCTGCTCTGGCTCGCCAAGCTCGCGCTCCAGTTGCCGGAGCCGGCCGACATCATCGAGCGTGTCGGTAAGTACACGGACGAGCAGGTCGCGCGTTTCGACAACCCGCAGCAGCGCGAGCTCTACTGGCAGCTCAACTACATGCTGGGCCGGTACAAGTACCGGAACCGCCAGTACGAGGACGCGATCCGCCTGTTCCAGATGGTCGATCGCAACAGCCCGCACTACGTGAAATCACAGTTTTTCGCGGGTATCAGCTACGTCCAGCTGCGCAAATCCGTGCCGGGCGTCAAAGCCTTCCAGCGCATCTTGAAGGCGGTCGACGAGGGCGTGGAGGGCGTGGACGACGAGGACCGCATGCGCGACCTCGCGAACCTGTCGATCGCGCGCACGTACTACTCGGCGTCGATCACGCTCGACGCGGAATCGAACGCGCCGAACGTGAACCAGACCAAGCTGTCGGCTGCCGTCAAATACTGGAACAGCGTCGACCAGACGAGCGAGTACTGGCTCGACGCGCTGTTCGAGGAGTCGTGGGCGTACTTCATGGCCGGCGATTACCCGCACGCGCTCGGCAACATCCACACGATCGAAGCGCCGTACTTCCCGAACTCGTTCCACCCCGAGGCCGACATTCTGAAGGCGGTGATTTACTTCACCAACTGCAACTACGACGCCGCGACCATCACGGTCGCTCGCTTCCACAAGAAGTACGTTCCGATCCGCGACGAGCTCGAGAAGGTCCTGAAGAAGTACTCCGGCCAAAACCAGGAGGAGCCGTTCTTCAAGTTCCTGCTCCAGGTGCGCGAAGGGAAGGGTGACCTCGACGAGCGCATTCGTCCGATCGTCGAAATCGCGCTCAGCGATCGCCAGCTCCTTCGCAACATCGACTACGTCCGCCTGCTCGAGGAAGAGGACAAGCGCTTCCACAAAGCGCCTTCGAGCTTCCAGAGCTCGGGCCTCGGCCAGCAGGTGGGCGACGCGCTCAAGCTCGCGCGTGACCTTGCCGTGCGTCAGGCCGGCGAGCTCGCGATCCAGCGCTACCGGCGCAACGTCGACGAGCTCAACGAGCACATGCGAAACGGCGAGAAGATTTTGATCGATATCACCGCTGCCCAGAGAAACATCTTGGATACGAAGATCCAGACGGGGCAGGTGAGCAAGGCTGAATCGAAAATTTACGGTGTCGTGAAGCCCGACGAGGAACACGTGATCTGGCCGTTCAACGGCGAATATTGGCGTGACGAGCTCGGCTTCTATCGACAGGTCGTGGAGTCCGCGTGCGGGAGATGAGGATGATGAGCCCCATGAATCGAGCGATTTCCTTCTTCGCGACGCTTTCGAGCGTCGCTCTCGTCGCCTTGGGCGCGAGCGCCGCGCCCGAAGCGAAGATGACGGACCTCAGCAAGGAGTGCGTCGGCACCGAGGCGCCGAAGACTCTCGAAGCTTGCCCGGGCGGCCCCAGCAAGTTCGAGGGCAAGCAGAAGCACGGCGCCGCTTTCAAGAGCGCGCCGCCACCGATCGAATCGAAGAAGCGTCAGGACGATTCGAAGCCGATCAACCCCGAGGAGCTCAAGAAGTACGCGGAGCGCGACACGCGCAAGACGCGTCTTCAGGCGCGCGCGCGCGCCCTGCTCATCACGGAAATCCAGGGCCTCGAGCGTCTGTACAAGAACACGCCCGAGAACTCGCCCGACAAGCCGCAGCTCACGCGCCGCCTCGCGGAAGGCTACGTCGAGCTCGAGAGCGCCGCCGTCCGCGACAAGATCGCGGCCGACATCCAGGCGCAGGACGCGAAGGCGAAGAAGCGCGACGCTTCCAAGTTCCGCACCGACTCCGCTGCCGCCGAGAAGATCCTCAAGGCCGCGCGTCTCAAGGCCATCGCGTTTTATACCGCGATGAAGGACAAGTACCCGAAGTACGCGAAGATCGACGAGGTGCTCTACTACCTCGCCTACGAGTACGAGCAGTCGCAGAACTACGACAAGGCGCGCGAGGTCTACCTCGAGCTCATCGACAAGGCGCCGAAGTCCCCGTACATCCCGAACGCGTACCTCGCGTTCGGCGAGCTCTTCTTCCAGGAAGCGCAGGGCGATCCGTCCAAGTGGGACCTGGCCGCCGCCGCCTACAAGGAAGTCATCAAGTACCCGCCGCCCAACAACAAGGTGTACGGCTACGCCCGTTACAAGCTCGGGTACGTGCACTGGAACAAGGGCGACTATCCGAACGCGCTCAGCGAGTTCAAGAAGGTCATCGAGTACGGCGACAGCTTCCAGGAGCTGCCGAACGCGAAGCAGCTCGCCAAGTCCGCGCGTCGTGACCTGATCCCGGTCTACGCCGTGAGCGGCGCGCCGGACAAGGCGTACAACTTCTTGAAGCCCATCTCCGGCGACAAGGGTGGCGAGACCAAGCTCACGGTCGACATGATGAACGAGCTCGGTCTGGCCTACATCGACACCGGCCACTACAAGGAAGCGATCGTCCTTTACAAGGACCTCCTGAGCCGCGACGCCGGCGAGAAGAGCTGCTTTTATCAGGGCCAGATCACGGCGGCGACGCAGGCGCTCTTCTCGGGCGACAAGGAAGCCGTGAGAAAGGAGCTCGACAACCAGCTCCGCGTCCGCAACGAGTTCGCCAAGGGCGGCACGAGCGAGAAGTCGAAGTTCGAGTGCTCGAACAAGACGGCCGAGCTGCTCGCCGAAACCGCGATGAGCTGGCACTTGGAAGCCGTCGGCTCCGGTGGCGTGCGCGGCACGGGCGACAAGAAGACGATGGATCTCGCCGCGTACCTCTACAAGAAGGTCAGCGAGAATTTCAGCGCCGACGATTTCTCGAAGTTCCAGTTCCCGCGCATCGTCAAGGACGACTGGCCCACGATGTACAAGATCAAGTACGCGATGGCGGACTTGCTCTACTTCCAGCAGCGCTGGGAGGATTGTGGTCCGGCATTCGACTCGGTCGTCGACGAGAATCCGAAGGCCGAGCAGGCCGCCGAAGCCGCTTACGCGTCGGTGCTCTGCTACCAGAAGATGTACGACCAGATGTACAAGGGCGACTCCGACCGCAAGGGTCGTGACGAGCTCGCGCTGAAGGGCGCCGGTGAGAAGGAGCGCTCGGCCAAGAAGGGCCAGTGGGACACCTTCAAGCCCAAGGACCTGACGACCCAGCAAAAGGGCATGCTTCAGGCCTTCAACCGCTACATTTGCTACATCAAGCCGACCAAGGGCGACAAGGAGTCGGAGGAGCAGTACGTCGAGGTGAAGTACGCCCGCGCGCGTACCTACTTCGAGGCACAGCGGTGGGAGGAAGCGGCGCTCGCGTTCCGCGAGGTCGCCATCAACCACTCCGACAAGGACGCCGGCATCTTCGCGGCGCAGCTCTACCTAGAGTCCATCAACGTGCTCGGCTCGCGCGCGGAACCGCCGCGTCCGACCTGCTTCGACGACATGGGCAAGGACGTGCCCGTGTTCCTCGAGCTCTACTGCAAGGGGCAGAAGTTCGAGGACAACAAGGAGCAGTGCGAAACCCTCACGCGCATCCAGTTCGACATCCAGCGCATGAAGGCGCAGAAGATCGTCGAGCTCGCCGACGGCCAGCAGGAGAAGGGCCAGTATCGCGAGTCGCTCGACAACTACAAGAAGGGCGCCGACGCGTACCTCGAGCTCTGGCGCGGGTACTGCGAAGAGCCGCTCGCGAAGGGCGAGCACCCGAAGCAGTGCGAGAAGGCCGACGAAATCGTCTACAACATGGCGCGCGCCTACCAAGCCGCCCGCCTGCTGGCGAAATCGATCCAGGTTCGTCAGATCCTGTTGTCGGACAAGTACGGCCTGGACAAGAGCGAGCTCGCGAAGAAGGCGACGTACGAAATCGGCGGTAACTACCAAGCCATCGCCGTTTACGACCGCGCCGCCGACTACTTCGAGCGCTACGCGAAGGCGACGGACTACAAGGGCGAGACCGCCGACCAAGCGCTCAGCGACGCCGTCGTCCTGCGGCTCGGTCTCGGTCAGGAAGACCAAGCCATCGCCGACGCCGCTGCGTTCAACAAATACTACGGCGCCCGCAAGGCCGCACAGGCGGCGCAGATCGCGTTCGCTGTCGCGGCGCACTACGGCGAAAAGAAGGACTGGGGCAACGTTCAGAAGCGCCTCTCGGGCACGATGAAGCTCATCGACTCGAAGGCGACCCTCGACGTCCAGGTCCAGGCCCACGCGCTGCTCGCCCGCTCGCTCGTGCAGACGAAGCGCGAGGGACCGGCCGGCGCGGAGTACGGCAAGATCGTGAAGACGTGGGCCGACCCCAAGGCCGCGGCCGCTCAGATCATGGACATTCCGGGCGAGGATCCGAACGGCAAGCAGCGCCGGCTCGGTCGTGCGCTCGAAGCCGTGGGTGAGGCGACGTTCTTCTTCGCAGAGGTGAAGAAGGAGAAGGTCGATAAGGTCGAGTTCCCCGCCTACAAGGGGCCCGGCAACAAAGAAGCGGTGCTGAAGCACATCCAGACCAAGGTCAAGGAGTGGATTCAGAAGAAACGCCCGCTCATCGACGACGCGAGCCTCGAGTACAAGAAGATCGTCGATCTCCAGCCGGTGCCGCCACCGCGTTGGGTCATCGCGGCCGGCTCTCGCGTCGGCGAGATGTGGGGCACCTTCGTGAAGGAGTTCCGCGCGGCGCCGATCCCCGACGGTATCAAGAAGGACTACGAGCTTCGCACCGCCTACTTCGGCGCTTTGGACGACGCGTCCGAGCCGCAGAAGCAGCAGGCGAAGGGCGCCTTCGAGATCTGCCTCGGGTACTCCGTGAAGTATCAGTACTTCGACCAGTTCAGCCGTACGTGCGAGGAGTGGCTCGCGACGAACTACAAGAACGAGTACCACCTGGTCGACGAGTTCCGCGGCTCTCCGAACCGCGTGAACAGCGTGCTCAAGGAGCAGGGTAACCCGCTTCGCATCGGCGGCAGCCCGATCGCCGCGCAGACGGCGGCCGAGCCGCCGCCCGAGAAGAAGCCCGTCGCCAGCGCGACCGACGACAAGAAGGAAGACAAGAAGTCTTCGGACGACGCCAAGCCCGAGAAGAGCTCCGGCAAGAAGAAGGGCAAGAAATGACCCGCGTCGAGCAGCAGAGGAATACGATGATGAAGCGTTTTTCTAGCCTAATGCTCGCGGGCATCCTCCCGACGCTCGTCGCTTGCGGCGGTGCCACCGGCACCGGCACGGCCACGAAGCTGAAGGCCGAGGACGCGAGCGGTCGCAAAACCGGCACCGGCCAGGAAGTGTCGAAGCAAGCCGCGGCGAGCTTCGACACCGCCCTCGAGTCGTTCCTCGACCACGACAAGAAGGGCGACTGGAGCGACAGCACGTGCAAGGCGCTCGCCGACCAGTTCCAGAAGGCAGCCGAGACGCAGCTCTCGGCGACGAACCGCAGCTTCCCGGAGGCGCTCTACGACGGTGGCCTCGCCTATCAGCGCTGCGGCAAGGACGCGGAAGCGCGTAAAATGTTCGAGGCAGCGGCGGCCGCCGACTCGAGCTTCCACCGCGCCAAGGCGCAGATCACGCTCTACAACTACGGCAAGACGGGCGATATCGACTCGACCATTCGCGAGCTCGATCAGATCATCCGCGACGCGAAGTTCCAGAACGTCGAGGCGCTCGTGAGCCTCGCGGCGCTTCAGATGGAGCGCGGGAGCGACCAGGCCGACAGCGACGGCAAGAACGACCTCGAACGCGCGCAGCGTAACCTCCAGCGCGCGCTCGCGATCGACGACGGCTACATGCCGGCCTTCAATCAGCTCGCGAACTACTACCTCGAGCTCGCGAAGAACGCGGTCGGCACGAACAAGCAGCGCTCGCGCCGCGGCAAGCGCGGGATGGAAGTCTCCGGCGCGAACAAGGTGGAAGCGAACGGGCAGCAGCTCGATCTCGCGGCGCTCGTCGCCTCGCAGGCGCAGAAGAAGAACCCGAACTACGCGCCGATTCACAACACCACGGGCCTGATCCAGGTCGAGCTCAAGAACTTCAACGCCGCCGTGAAGAGCTTCGGCCGGGCACGCCAGCTCGACCCGAAGTTCTTCGAGGCGCAGATGAACTACGACGCCGTAAACCTCTCCTTCCGCGGCTACGAGGAAGCGGAGAAGGCGTACCGGGAGGCGCTCAAGCTGCGACCGAACGAATACGAGGCGCAGCTCGGCCTAGCGCTCGCGATTCGCGGTCAGGTCAACGACGCGAACTTCGACAAGTACGTCGCCGAGGCGCAGCAGCACCTCGACGCCGCCAAGAAGATCGACGCCGGACGGCCCGAGACCTACTACAACGAGGCGATCCTCACGCAGGAATTCCGCGCAAAACGCGGCGATCCGGTGCCCGGCCTCTCGAAAGCATCCGAGCAGTACAAGGCCTTCATCGAGAAGGCGGGTGACGATCCGGTGTACGCCCAAGCGGTCAAGCGCTCCAAGGACCGCATGGAGGACATCGACGACACCATCAAGTTCATCAAGGAAGGCATCGAGGCCAAGAAGGCGGACGAAGAAGCCCAGGTCGCGATGAAGAAGCAGGCCGAGGAAGACGCCAAGAAGAAGGCGGAAGAAGACAAGAAGGCCGCCGAGGACAAGGCCGCTGCCGACAAGGCTGCTGCCGACAAGAAAGCGGCGGACGACAAGGCTGCTGCCGACAAGAAGGGCGCGAAGCCCGACGACAAGAAGCCCGCCGATCCGAAGGCGGCAGCCCCGGGCGCGGCTGCTCCGCCTGCCGGTGGCGCCAAGGCGCCGGCCGCACCGGCAACTCCCGCCAAGACCCCCGCCAAGAAATAGTGGGCGAAGCGGGAACCTCCCGATCCGGCTGGTGTCGAACCAGCCGGATTAGTGGTTGACCGCTCATCCTCGGCGCGAGTACAATATTACTGTAATCAGGGCGTAATTTTCGCCCACCCGGCGACTCCAGGAGAACGAAAAATGGCGACTTCGAAGCGAACGAAGGTGGTTGGTACCGTGGCAGGCCTTGCCGCGTTCTTGCTCGCGTCGAGCGCGTTCGCTCAGGACGCGGCCGTCGCCAAGGACAGCCCCGCTGGGGACAAGGGTGGCGAGGGTTACGGCTACGAGTTCAGTGACGATCCGCTTGCCGCCGGTGGCTTCGGTCCGAACGACGCGACCATCAAGGTCCGCCCGAAGGCGGCGCGCACGACGCT
>Ga0164241_10003824_pt1 | contig 14904 bp, 16 predicted proteins | sample OricomyardsoilBY_FD_108780 | JGI IMG/M metagenome (GOLD analysis project Ga0164241, IMG submission 108780) | Backyard soil microbial communities from Emeryville, California, USA - Original compost - Back yard soil (BY) | ecosystem: Environmental > Terrestrial > Soil > Unclassified | place: USA... | reverse complement strand
GGCCGTCGCACTCGCCAAAGCGGAGGGACGCACGGGCCGGCGCCGCGCCTCCTTCTCGTTCTCGGTCTCCGAGCCGGCCAAGGTCACCGCGGTGCTGACGCGAGCGGCGCCGGGGGTTCGTGTCGGCAAGCGCTGCGCCGCGCCTCCCAGCCGCCGGCCGCCCAGCGCCAAGCCCTGCACCCGTCAGCTAGCGGCGGCGCAGGCCACGGTCGCCGTGCCCGCGGCGGGCCGGGGAACCCTGCCCCTCCCCGCGGCCCTGGCCAAGGGCCGGTACACCGCGACGCTGACCGCGGTCGACGCGACCGGTAACGCCTCAGCGCCGGTCGTCATCCGTTTCACGGTGAAGTAGGCACGACCAGGGAGCGAACCCAACCGGCGATCGCGGCGACTGCCTCGCGCTTGATGCGCCGGCGGCGGTCGTAGTAGTCCTCGATCGAAGGCGGCGATCCGCTGGAGCGCAGCAGGTGATTGGCGCCGGGGATCAGGGCGAGCTCGACCTCGACCCCGGCGGCGCGGGCCGTGCGCTCGAGCTCTGTCGCCTCCGCCACCGGTACCTGCTGGTCGTCCTCGCCATGGACGATCAGCAGCGGGCAGCGCAGGGAGGCCACCAGCTTCCTGGCGTCGTAGTCAAGGAGGTCGCGGAAGTAGCGGGCGAGGGCGCGACGGGGAAGCAGCCGGTCGGAAACCGCGCCCGCTTGCCAGTGCTCGTCGTCGACCTCACGGGCAGCGTCGAGTAACTCCTCCAGGTCGCGGACCCGGGCCGCCGTCGCCGCCGGGGCGAGGCCGAGGCGGGCGGCGCTGGCGCGGACCTGCTCGATCATCACGGTCCCGAAGTCACGCGCGGGGAGGGCGAGAGTGATCACGCCCGCGGGGACCGCCCCCTCGCTGGCGAGGGTCAGGGCGACGAGTCCGCCTTCGCTGTGACCGGCGAGGATCGACGGCAGGCGGGCGGCCTCCCGCTCAGCAACGACACGGCAGCGGCGCGCGTCGGCGAGCTTCCCCTCGAACCCGTACTCGAGCGCGTCGCGGCCGATCGCGGTGGCACCGGCGCCGCGGCTGTCGAAGCGCAGGCTCGCCAGCCCCCGCCCCGCCAGCCGATCGAGCAGTTCGTGGTACCCGAGGTCGAGCTCGCCGGCGAAGCCGTGGCGATCGTGAGCACCGGACCCGCCCGCGAACAGCGCCAGCGCCAGCGGCTTCCCCCGCGCCGGCGAGGCGACCGAGTACCCGATCGGCGTGCCACCCCGCCGCGGCGTCATCCCGTCCCGCACCCGCACCCCCGGCGGCGGCGAGTACCGCGAGGTGGGCGCGGGCGACGCCTCGGCAACCACGGCGCCGTCGTCACCGATCGGCGGCCAGCCGGGGCGGCGGCTGCGGCTGCGGCGCGCCTCGACGCCACGATCGCTGACCGCAAGCGCGCTCACCCCGTGCCCATCCAGAGTGATCACCTCGCCGAGGTTGGTCGTGATCTCACCCTGCACGCGCTCGAGCCGGTAGCGCAGCGGCGACAGCGGCTCGGGTGCAAAGACGACGCCCTCCCACACCTCCCCCGGCGCCAGGCCAAGCTCAGCGACCATCGCCGCCAGCTGCGGCAGCGCATTGGCACCGAGCAGAAACCGCGCCCCTCCCGTACTGACGGTTATCTCAGTGCCGTCTGAAAACCGCACTGTAGCTTTTTCACTCCTTACCTTTAAAGACCACTGTGTACGTCCGCGGTCGTCGAGCACGAAGTATGAGAGCGGCCGCAGCTCCGGGTCGGCGACGAGGTGGGTGTAGGAGCCGCGCGAGGACTGCCGTAGCCGCCCGGGCGTCGCCGGCCGCAGCCAGGTGGAGAGGAGGCGCTGCCCACCGTCATCAACACGTTCCTCACCCCAGACCGTGAGGACGAGCCGGGCGTCCCGTTCGATCCTGTAACACCACTGTCTTACTGGTTCACCACCCAGAAATTCCTTGCGTAAACTCGTTTCGTGTGGAACCATGACCCTTCACTCCGACGGGTAAGGTGTTATGGAGGCTCTGGGTACGGTATCGGCAGTTCGGGAGAATGTCGCGACGCTGTGCCTCCGCGTCCTCGATGCGAGCGGTAAGCCGCCGCAGGGGAACGTCTTCGTCTCACTCACACATGTCGAGTCCGGTCGTGAGTGGAGGACCCTGCGCTGGCAGCGCTCTCAGCAGGGATTTCTCTTCGCGCGGCTGCCGTTCGGAACCTACTCCTACAAGGCTTGGACCTCCCCTCTGCACCGGGTCCAGGGCCAGGTCGAGCTGCATGAGGCGGGCTCGCGACACGAGCTGGTGGAGCTCGGGGACACCCCTTCCTCGGAGCTGCTCAAGCTTGACGTGAGCGCTCGCATCGCTCCCTGGCGAGCCGAGCTGGCGCAGTGCGGTCTCGATGCCGCACTCGCCGACTCGGCCGCCGCCAACCTCGCCCCCGGCAGGGCCGGCCGCCTGCTCGCCGAGTTGCTCGCCGACCCGGTCGTCGTCGCCGCGGCCACGCAGCCACTGGACGCGCTGGCGGTGCCGGCGGACGTCTGGCGCTACCTCGACGCCTGCGCGCCGCCGGGGGGCGGGGACGGACGCGCCCGCGCCCTGATCGCCCGCGCCCGCTTCCTGACCCTCACCCGCTGCCTGGCCGCCAACCCGGCCCTGCACGGCTGCCTCGCTCCGGAGGCGACGATGCCGCAGCTATGGACGGCGATCATCCGCGTCCTCGGCACGATCGACAGCCCCGAGCTCGATGACTTCTTCATCTGGGCCGCCCGCCTGCACGATCCCCAGGTAGCCGGCTTCGAGCAGTTCGCGCGCGCCTGGGCCGAGCGCTTCAACGGGCTCGACAACCTCCGCCCAATCGGCCGCGGCGGCCCGGCGGCACCAGCCGGCTCCGCACCGATACCGGCACTGCCCGACCCGCCCGACCCAGCGCCCGGCGGAGCCTTCGCCGCCGGCGCCGCGCCGCTACTGGCGGAGATCGCCCACGTCGCCGCCAGCTGCACCACCGGGGGGCGCCGGTGAGCCAGCGCTACCCCGAGATGGTGACCATGATCCCGACCTACGACTGCACCGCGGCCTGCGAGAACTGCTGCTTCGGCTCGCATCCCGGAATCACCGAGCGGCTGCCGCTGGAGCGCGTCCTGCACCACATCGACGAGGCCGCCGCGCTCGGCTCGGTCAAGCTGATCGTCTTCACCGGGGGCGAGTGCTTCAGCCTCGGCGACGACCTCACTGCCGCCGTCGCCCGCTGCACTCGGCACGGCCTGGCCACCCGCTGCGTCTCCAACGGCTACTGGGCGAAGAGCGAGGAGGCAGCGCTGGAGCGGCTGCGACCGCTCGCCGAGGCCGGCCTGGGCGAGCTCAACATCTCCACCGGCGACGCCCACCAGGCCTACGTCCAGGTCCGCAACGTGATCAACGCGATGCGGGCCGCCGATCGCCTCGGCATCGATGCCCTGGTCGTGGTCGAGTCCCAGCAGGAGCGCTCCTTCACCGCCGCCGCCCTCAAGTCCGACCCGCGCTGGATCGAGCTGCTGACCAAGACGGGTGGCGAGGGCGGCCCGGTCGTCTTCGAATCCCCGTGGATGTCGATGGACCCCGAGGCGCCGGTGACCCAGCCCGAGGAGAAGCTGGCCTCGCGCACGACCCTCCCCCGCAAGACCGGCTGCGACAGCGTCCTGCGCACCGTCGTCGTCACCCCCGACGAGCGGCTCGGCGCCTGCTGCGGCCTCACCCGCGAGCAGATCCCCGAGCTGACGGTCGGCTCACTCGCGGAATCGAGCTTGTCGGAACTGGTCGCCGGCATGCTCGACGACTTCGTGAAGATCTGGGTGGCGGTCGACGGGCCCGACCACATCCTCGCCTGGGCCAGCGAGCACGACCCCTCGATCGAGTGGGAAGGACGGTTCGCCCACTACTGCGATTCCTGCCGCTTCATGTACTCCGACCCGCGCGTGCGGGCGGCGATCCGCGAGCACTGGGAAGACGTCGCCGACGACGTGCTCTTCCGCTTCGCCGCGATCACCGCCGAGCCCGGCGCCGGCGAGGTTCCACTGCCCCTGACTTCAGTCGATTCGAGTCCAGTCCAACCCCGCTACGAAATGTGAGGCTCCGATGTCAGACGAGACCGATAAACCGCTTGGGCGCCAGCGGCTGGAGGCGCTGACGGCAAACAAGGAGGCGGTCGCCTCGATCTCCGAGGCGGTGATGGCCGACCCGCGCAGACGCGAGGAGTTCCTCGCCGACCCCGCGGCGTTCCTCGAGCAGGCCGGTGTGCAACTGCCGGGCAGCGTTGAGTTGACCGACCGCGACCGCGAGTTGGTCCGCATCGTCACCGACCAGGAGATCGGCGAGATCTACAAAGGCGGCGACGTCGAGAAGCTGAAGGACCACCTGCGCGAGAACTACCCCGGGATGATCTCCGAGTCCACCATGGTGGCCGACACGGTGGCCGACTTCGAGGTCGCGGTCGAGGCCCTGGTGATCGCCGTCGGGGTCGCCTTCGTGCCGATCCTGGTCGCCGACAAAGTCTCCGAGGTGGCGCGCGTGGAGTCGGTGGTCAACGCCCGCCTCTCCGAGCACGAGGCGCGCTTGGCGGCGCTCGAAAAGACACTCGGATAGGCGGCGAGCGTCGCGATGAATCCGCCCGGCGAGGGGGAGCGCGTCCTCCTGATCGTGATGCCGTTCTTACCGCTGCACCGGCCGGCGCTCGGGGTCAGCACCCTCAAGGCCCAGTGCGCCGACGCCGGGATCGAGTGCGACATCGCCTACTTCACCTTTGACTACGCCGAACTGATCGGGGTCGAGCTCTACAACCGCATCGACGGGAAGCTGCCGACGCAGGACCTCGTCGGCGAGTGGCTGTTCGCCCGCGAGGCGTTCGGCGACGGCGTCGCCGCGGACGAGCAGTTCAGCAAGCTGGTGCTCGAAAGCGGGCCGCCGGAATTTTACGACCCGGCCCTGGTCAAACAGCTCCGCGAGCTGCCCGCGCTCAGCGGTCCATATATCCGGGCCTGCGCCGACCAGGTGCAACTCGACCGCTACGACATCGTCGGCTTCACCTCGACCTTCCAGCAGAACTGCGCCTCGCTCGCCCTCGCCCGTGAGCTCAAGCGCCGCCGCCCCGGTGTCACCACCCTGTTCGGTGGCGGTAACGCCGACGGCGAGATGGGCGGCGAGTGGCAGCGCCAGCTCGACTTCCTCGACGTCGCCGTCTCCGGCGAGGCCGACCTCGTCTTCCCGCGGCTGATCGAGCGGCTGCGGCGGGGCGAGAGCACCGCCGATCTGCCCGGCGTCTGGGCGGGCGACGGGGCGACGGGGCGGCCGCCCCTGCCGGTGCACAACCTGGACGAGGTCGCGGTTCCCGACTTCAGCGACTACTTCGCCGCCGTGGACAGCTTCGAGCAGCGCGACGCGCTCGTGCTCGAGCTCAGCATCGAGACCTCGCGCGGCTGCTGGTGGGGCCAGCGCCACCACTGCACCTTCTGCGGCCTCAACGGGACCAGCATGGGCTACCGCAAGAAGAGCCCCGAGCGCGCCTTCGACGAGTTGCGCTCGCTCTCGGAGACCTGGGGGGTGCGCCGCTTCTTCGCCGCCGACAACATCGTCAACCCCGCCTACTTCCTCACCGTCTTCCCCTGGCTGACCGAAGCCGGCCTGCAGCTGGACATCCAGTACGAGATGAAGTCCTCGCTGCGGCGCCAGCACCTGCGGGCCCTGCGGGCGTCCGGCTCGACCTGGTTCCAGCCCGGGATCGAGAGTCTCTCCACCCACGTGCTCGAGTTGATGGACAAGGGGTCGAAGGCGATCGAGAACGTGCAGGTGCTGCGCTGGGCGCGCGAGATGGACTTCAGGATCACCTGGAACTGCCTCTGCGGCTTCCCCGGCGAGACCGCCGCCGACTACGAGGGGATGCTGGAGACCTTCCGTCACATCACCCACCTCACCCCGCCTGCCTCCTTCGCCGTCTTCCGGGTCGATCGCTTCAGCCCGATGTACGACCAGGCCGAGGCCCGCGGCCTGCGCAACACGAGGCCCGGCCGCGCCTACCGGCTCCTCTACCCGTTCCCCTCCGAGTCGCTGGGGCGGATCGCCTACTTCTTCGAATGCGACCGGCCGCTCGACCCCGAGGCGCTGGCCGCGGCCCGCCGGGCCTGGCTCTTTTACGCCGGCACCTGGTGGCCGAACTTCGGCTCCGGCACCCTGGTGGCGCGGGTCGCCGACAACTTCGCCCTGGTCGAGGACTCGCGGCCGGGCTGGAAGCCCCGGCGCGAGCTCTTCTCGGGCGTCCAGCGGGCGACGCTGCTGGCGGCCGACAGCGCCGCCTCGATCGACTCGATCCTCGCCATCGTCCGCGATCGCAACCCCGAGCTCCCGGTGGAGCGGGAGGAGGTCGAGGCCGCGGTGGAGCACCTCACCGAGCTCGGCTGGATGCTGCGCGAGGACGACCTCTGCCTCAGCCTGCCCCTCTTCCACGGCTGTGAGGACGAGGAGCTCGGGCCGCGACAGCGGAGCCACCCCCGGCGCGAGCGCAAAGAGTCGCGTGAGCTCCTCCCCACCGCCTAGCGCGCCGGCGCCGCTGACCGCGCTGCTGGTGCGGCCGATGTCGGCCCGGGTCGGCAGCACCCTGCTGATGCGCCTGCTCGCGACCTCGGCCGCGGTCGTCTGCGATCGCGTCCCGCCCTACGAGCATCGCTACCTCGCCTATCTGGCCCACACCGCGCGGGCGATCGGCACGCCCTGGGAGCGCGGACGCGACTGGCAGCCGAGCGAACTGCTCGGCGGCGCCCTCGGCAGCTTCGGGCCGCTGCCCTTCGTCGCCGAGAGCGTCGCCGTGGACGACCTCGGGCGACGGTCCCTGGCCCATCTCTGGGAAGCGTTCTCGGCCTCGGCCCGCGAGCGCGCGCCGGCGGCCCGCTACTACGCCGAGAAGCTGGCTGGGCCGCTGCAGCCGCTGGCGGAGGCCGGTATCCCGCTGACCCTCCTCGACCTCGTGCGCGACCCCCGCGACGTCTTCGTCTCCCTGCGCGCCTTCAGCGAGCAGCTCGGGACCGGCATCTCCGGCTGGCGCCTCGGGCATCCCGACGCGGCCAACCTCCCCTTCTTCATCGCCGCGCTCGACGAGCGCCTGGGTGCGCTCGGTCGACACACGGGCGGCGTCACTCCCCTGGTGGTCCGCTACGAGGACCTCGTCCTCGACGGCCCGGCGACGGCGGCCCGGATCGGGGCGGCACTCGGCCTCGAACTCGACCTCACCCTGGCCGCCACCGACGCGGCGATCAGAGGGCAGATGACCGTCGCCGCGGCCGACGAGTCGATCGGCCGCTGGCGACGTGAGCTCGATCCCGATGTCGCGGCGACGATCGGCCGGCTCCTGGCCGACCAGATCGAGCGCTGCGGCTACGAACCAAGCTGAGCGGGAGGCGGGCGGAACCCGCCTCCCGGAAAGCTTCTAGCCGTTGACGGCCTTCTTCAGCTCCGCGCCGGGGCTGAACCTGGCTGACGTCTTCGCGGCGATCTGCAGGGACTCGCCGGTCTGCGGGCTGGCGCCTTCGCGGGCCGGGCGGGCGACGGTCGAGAATTTGCCGAAGCCGGTGAATTTGACCTCGTTGCCGGCGGCCAGCTGCGCGGTGATCTCCTCGATCGTCGCGTCCACGGCGGACTTCGCCTGGCCAACCTCGAGCCCGGTCCGCTCGGCTACCTGCTTGGCCAACTCATCCTTGGTCGTAATCGCCATCGTCATCTCCTTGAAGTAGAGGGCACAGAGCCAAATCTGGCCTGCTTTACCCGCCTTTCTACAGGCCAGGGCGGGCGTCGCCGCGGGTCCACGCCAATTCGGGCCCCTGAACGCCGAGCTTTTACCTCCCCTTGACCTGCGCTGAAGCTTTCGGCGCAATCCTCGGACAAACCAGCCGAGGAGGAGAAAAATGTCCCAGATCTTGGTCGTGACCGACTCGAATGAGAGTGCCGGAGAGGTCGTCTACCGCGAGCGAATCGATGCCATCCACCTCGCCTCCGAGCACTCCCGGCGCCAACTCGCCGAGCGCCTGGTCTGGGCGGTCGGCGATGCGACGCAGGCCGAGCGGAAGCTCACGCTCGTCTCGGTCCGCAGGTCAGCAGGTACTCCAGCTCGAAGCGCGGCGCACCGGTAGTGCCGAGGGCGGCCTCCTCGAAGAAGCCATCGAGGGCCTGCTCGAACTCTTCCTCGCGACCCTCGCGGCGGGCGTTCGCCTGGGCGGCGATGGTCGGCCCGTAGCGGCGCTTGAAGTGCTCGGCGAACTCGGAGGGGCTCGCGAACGCGGTCACCTCCAGGGTCGCGCGCTCGCGGTGCTTGAACTCGACGCGGTCGCCGAACAGCTCCTCCAGGTGCGCCTCGCTGCCCCACAGCGGCGGCGGCTGCGCACCGGGAGGCGGGGCCGGCGCGAACGGGCCGATCGTGCGGAAGAGCCCGCCGATCGTCCCCTCCGGCGTCCAGCTCAGCAACCCGACCGTGCCGCCGGGCCGGCAGACCCGCACCAGCTCGTCGGCGGCCTCCTGGTGGTGCGGCGCGAACATCACACCGATCGCGGAGATCACCGTGTCGAAGGAGCCGTCGGCGAAGGGCAGCCGCTCGGCGTCGCCCTCGACCCACTCGAGCTCGGCCGACTGCGCCTCGGCCCGAGCGCGACCCGCCTCCAGCAACTCCGGCGTCAGGTCTGAGGCGGTGACCTGCGCGCCCCGCAGCGCCGCCGGAATCGAGGCGTTGCCGGTCCCGGCGGCGACGTCGAGGACCCGGTCGCCCGCTCCGATCCCGCAGGCGTCGACCAGCTTTGGGCCGAGCGGCTCGAGGAAGGTCTCAACCATCGAGGGGTAGTCCCCCGATGCCCACATCGTGCGGTGGCGGGCCTTCAACTCGGCGTCCGGACCTGCCGGCGTTCTCGAACTCGCATCCATCGGAATCTCCTTGGTGTTGCTGCGGATTATTTGGTGTGTGTAACTGTCTACGCCGGTCGGGAGCACAGTTCAACTTCTAAATCTGCAGTTGCGCTCTTAGACTGGGAGACATGCCCGAGAGTTACGGTCAGTTCTGTCCAGTCGCTCAGGCAGCCGAGGTTCTGACCGAGCGCTGGACCCTGCTCGTGGTTCGAGAGTTGTTGATGGGCAGCACCCGCTTCAACGAGTTGCAGCGGGGGGTGCCGAGGATGTCCTCCTCACTGCTGAGCAAGCGCCTGCGCGAGCTCGAGCGCAGTGAGTTGATCGTGCGGCGGCCGCTGCCCGGCGAACGCGGGCACAGCTACGAACTGACGCCGGCCGGGGAAGCGCTGGGGCCGCTGGTCGTCGGGCTCGGCACCTGGAGCCGCGACTGGCTGAAGCGCGAAATCAGCGCCGCCGAAGCCGACCCGGCCCTGTTGATGTGGGACATGCGCCGCAGCATCCGCCTCGACCGCCTGCCGCAGGAGCCCCTGGTCGCCTTCTTCCGCTACCGCGACGCCGAAGAGGGCAAGCGGGTCTGGTGGCTGGTGGCCGAAGGCTCCAACGCCGACCTCTGCTTCACCGACCCCGGCTTCGGCATCGACCTCCAGATCGACGCCGAGGCCCAGACGATGGCCAAGGTCTGGATCGGCCAGCTCGAGCTCGGCGCAGCGATGCGCTCCCAGAAGATCAAGGTCACCGGACCCGACCACCTGGTCCGCAGCCTCCCCGACTGGATCGGCCTCAGCAACTTCGCCTACCCGGACCCAGCGGCGGAGATGGCCTCACGGCAGTCAGGAGCGGGCGCACCCTAGATCTGGTTAGACGATTAAACGTTTAATCGTTTATTCTTCGGCCGTGATCTACTCGACTCCCCAGATACCGCCCGCCTTGCAAGGGCAACTCGACGAGTTGGCTCAGCTGAGAGAGAGGTTGGGGCACGAGGTCACAACGCGGAGCCGCTGGATGGGCTCGCTGCGACGCGAGGTACGGGCCAGCTCGATCGAGAGTTCGACCTCGATCGAGGGCTTCAGCGTCTCGCCTGATGAAGCGCTCGCGCTGACGAGCGGACGCGAAGCAGGCGAGCGCGATGAGGAGAATCGCCAGGCCGTCGCCTCTTACGCGCGGGCGATGGACCTGGTCGGGACGATGGGAGTCGACCCGTGCTTCCGCTGGCTCGATCGCGTCATCCTCGACCTCCACTTCAACGCCTGTCACTTCCAGCGCGACAAGGACCCCGGCCTGTGGCGAACCGGGCCGATCGGCGTCACCGGGGCCGACGGCTCGCTCGAGTACCGCGCGCCCGAGAGGGGCCAGGTGGTCGAGCTGATGGGCGAGGTTGTCGACTGGCTGGCCAACGGCGATCTCGACGCGGATGTCGTCGTGCGGGCAGCGATGGCGCACCTGCACGTGATCTCGGTCCACCCCTTCCGCGACGGCAATGGTCGCGTCTCGCGCATCGTCCAGTCGCTCGTCCTCGCCCGCGAGGGACTTTCCTCGCCGGAGTTCTTCTCGATCGAGGAGTACCTCGGCGCCCACACGCAGGAGTACTACGCGGCGCTGCGCCAGGCACAGGCCGGCAGCTACCAACCGCAGCGCGACGCCTCGGGCTGGGTCGCCTTCTGCGTCGAGGCCCACCTCGTGCAGGCCCGCCAGCGCCTCGCCCAGATCGAGTTGGCGGCGGAGCGCTGGCGCTTTCTCGAAGAGCTGGTGGCGGACCGCAAGTGGCCCGAGCGGTTGGTGATCGCGCTCGAGCAGAGCCTGGTCGGTGGCACCGAGCGCGGAAAGTACGGTAGGGAGGCAGACGTCTCGCCAGCCACCGCGAGCGCCGACTTCCGTCGCCTGCTCGACGCCGGCCTGGTCGACCAGCGCGGACGCGGGCGGAACATCCGCTACACGGCGAGCGTGGCGCTGCACGAAGCCTTGAAGAGTCCCCCCGGGAGGCGATGACGGCGCGGTCCGCACCCTGCGAGGGATCTCCCCGATGCGGGTGCGGAGCGGCGGTCCTACCTTGCTCCGTCCCCAACCGCAAGGAGCCTCCGCATGATCCGCGCCCTCGCCCTCCCCTTGTTCCTCGCCGCCGCCCTGCTCGCCGGGCCGAGCGCCGCCGGTGCCGCCGGCCCGAAGCTGACCTTGGTCCCGAAGGGCTCCGCCGCCGGGCGCATCGCGACCATTACCGTGACCAACCCCAACGCCTTCGCGCTGCACGGCTCGCTGGCGCTGAAGCTCGACGGGGTGCGCGTCGGGGGCGGCAAGCTGACCGTGGCCGCGAAGGCCACGCGCTCGCTTCAGCTGCGCCTCGGCGGCCGTGCTGCGAGCGTGCTGAAGAGCGACGGCCGGGTGACGCTGCGCGCGGTCGCGACGGTGCGGGGGCCGAGCGGTCGGGCGCGGACGACGAGCGCCGGCGTGACCCTCACGGTGGCGAAGAAGCAGCAGGGCAGCGGTGATGGCGGCCCGGTCGTGCCCGACGCCGGACCCGACGGCACCTACCGCGGCGACGACGGGCTGACGATCGCCGTCAGCGGCGGCAAGGTGACCGTGTTCAGCGGCAGCATCTCGACCTACTGCACCGAGACCCAACGGCAGAAATCCGTCAGCTTCGGGATGTACGGCGACGACCCGCAGCCCAGCGTCGCCGCCGACGGCAGCTTTGCCTGGGAGGCGACCGAAGGCTACGGCTTCGTCAAGCTCAAATTCAGCGGCCGCATCGTCGGCTCCACGGCCTCGGGCAACTTCATGGTCGAGGACCGCTCGCCGATGTCCACGTCCGACGGCAAGCTCGCCTTCGACTACTGCTTCGCCGGCCGGGACTGGACCGCGTCGCGCTGAGATGGGGCAAATGCCCCATCGACCGCGGGCCTTTGCCGGGCGATGCTGTCCGCATGTCGATCTCAACTACCTCACCAGTACAGCCCGAAGAGCAACGCGTCCAGGCGGCGCGGCCCTCCCCCCGCGCGATCCTCACCCGCGCCGGAGAGCAGGCGATCCGGGACGACCTCGAGCGGCTGCGGCAGAGCCTCGAGGGTGAGTTCACCGATCGCCTGCGCGAGGCGCGCGGCTTCGGCAGCTCCCGTGAAAACGACGAATACCTCCAGATCAAGGAGGAAGAAGCCGTCGTCGCCTCGCGGATCCACCAGCTCGAGAGCCTCCTCGCCTCGGCCCAGGTGGTGGACGAGGAGGGAGAGGATCCCGGCGTCGTCGCAATCGGGTCACTGGTCAAGGTGCGGGACACGCGCTCGGGGACGGTCCGCGAGCACCGCATCTCCGGCAGCTTCGAGCCGGCGAGCCCGGAGAACGTCTCGGCGAGTTCACCGGTGGGGCAGGCCCTGCTGGGTCGCTCGCAGGGGGAGCAGGCGACCGTCGAACTGCCGAACGATCGCGCGATCGTGCTCGAGATCCTGGCCGTGAACGCGGCGCCTACGGCTCGACCAGACCCCGCTTGATCGCGTAGCGGGTCAGTTCGACCCGGTTGCGCATCCCCAGCTTCTCGAGGATGTTGTCCCGGTGCCGGTTCACGGTGTTCTTGGCGATCACCAGGGTCTCGGCGATCTCGTCGCTGGTCAGGCCCTCAGCGATCAGCTTCGTCACCTCCAGCTCGCGCGGGGTCAGCAGGTCGGTCGGGGTCGCTTCCCCCCGCGCTGCCCGGTCGCGGTAGTCCCTGACCAGGGCCGAGGCGGCCGCCGGGTAGATGAACGGCTCGCCGCGCAGGGCGGCGCGGCAGGCGTCGATCAGGTCCTGGTTGGCCGATGACTTGAGGACATAGCCGGAGGCGCCGGCCTTGAGCGCCTCGAAGAAGTACTGCTCGGAGTCGTGGACCGACAGCATCAGGGTGCGGAGCTCGGGACGATGCTCGCGAATCTCGGCGGCGACCTGGAGGCCCGTGAGGCGGGGCATGGAGACGTCCAGCACGGCCAGGTCGAGGTCCTCCCGGATCGCCAGTTCCAGCGCCGTGGCACCGTCGCCCGCCTCGGCGACCACGCTCAGGTCCGGCGCCGACTCGAGGACCAGCTTCAGGCCGCCGCGGACCAGTTCATGGTCATCGGCGAGGAGGATGCGGGCGGTCAGGGGGACCGGCACGTCAATCGCCCCGCAACGGGATCTCGAGGGTCACGGCGGTGCCCCCTTGCGGCCCCGGCCCGATCCTCAGCTGACCTCCGACGAGCAGGGCACGCTCGCGCATCCCCTCGATCCCGATCGTCTCCGCGCCCACGTCCGCCGGCATCCCGGCCCCGTCGTCGAGCACCGTCAGCCTCAGCGTGTCGCCGTCCGCCTCGAGCCGGATCAGGCAGCGGTCGGCGCCGGAGTGGCGAAGGACGTTCGTCAGCGCCTCCTGGGCCACCCGGTAGATGACGAGCTCGACCTCTTCCGACATCTCCGGCAGTTCGGCGCTGAGCTCGCGCTCCACCTGGATGCCCCCTTGCCTGCCGGCGCGGGAACTGAGCGCGATCAGCGCGTTGACCAGCCCCAGGTCGTCGAGCGCCTCGGGTCGGAGTTCCCTTGCGATGCGGCGGATCTCGTCGAGCGTGTCGTACAGCTGCGCCGCCAGCGCGTTCATCCGCGCCGGGCCCGCATCGGATTCGCTGGCAGCGATCCGCTCGAGCTCCAGCGCAACCGCGGTCAGGTTCTGCCCCGCCTCGTCATGCAGCGCCCCGGCGATCCGGCGCCGCTCGCGCTCCTGGGCGAGCAGGGCAGCGCGGGCGCCGGCCAGCCGCTCCTCCCGCAGCCGCGCGAGCGCCTCGTTGAAAGCGTCGGCGAGGGCGATCAGCTCCGGGGTCTCATCGGCGCTGTCGATCACGACCCGCTCCTGCCGGGAGAGGTCGACGTTCCTCACCTGCGACGCAAAGCGACCCAAGGGCGCGAGCGTGCGACGGACGTTGGCGACATTGAGCGCCAGCAGGACGAAGAAAGCCGCGAGCAGCACGGCCAACTCGCCAGCACGGATCGGCGCGCTCACGGTGACCGGCGTGACCACCAGCAGCGTCAGGATCAGCGCCAGCAGGGCGGTGCTCGACAGCAACGCCCGCTCGACAACGGTCAACCGCCGCAATCGCCGGGGGCCGGGAAGGCTCACTGCCGCCGGCCGCCGTTCTCAGCCCTCCAGCTTGGAGCTGGTCGCATCCAGAACCCGAGCGAGATCACCTGGAGTGTCGTTGGCATAGAGCGCACCACGGCCATCTTCCAGCAAGTTCGATGCCATGGCGAGCCCCCGCACGGCGTGAGGGCCAGGACCGCGGAGCTCCTCGGCAAGGGCGGCGATCCGCCCCACGTTCGGCCGCACCCGCTGGTGGCGAAAGGGGGCCCCGGCCGGCCCAAGGTGCCGCCGCGGGTCGCCGAAGGCGGTGGCGATCAACTGCTCCAGCGCCCGCGCCAGCCGCTCACGTGTCCGCGGCTGCCGAAGCTGTTCGGAGCGCAGGGTCAACTCCGGGCTTTCCGCCGGCTCCACGCCGCTAGCCAAGGCGCGGTCCAGCCGCAGGCGACGCAAAGCGACCCGCACACGCAGCAACATGACCGCTCCCTCCGTTCTCTCGCACGATGTGTCCTACGAGGATCGCGGGCCGCGGGCCCCATGACTATGGGGCGAAATAACCAATTAGCCGCACTCCAATCTGACTACCCGCGCCGCCTCCTCACTTCCGAGGTATGGGATCAGGGTCAGGTGGACCAGATGCGGTGTCAGGGCCGGCAGACTGTCTGCCTGGTCGTAGAACAGCCTGCGCCCTACCACCGAGGTAATCGCTCCGATCATGGTCAGCTCGGTCAACTCCGGCAGCGTGGCACCACGCGGAGACTGTTCACGTCCGTTGCGCAGCAGGCCGACGAAGAAGTCACTGGAGGCAGCCGCCCGATCGGCCAGGACGGGATCCGCCACAAGGGCCTCCAGCACAAGCAGTCGGGCCGCGTCGGGAGAGCGAACCGCAAACGCGAGTGCCGTGGTTATCGCCGCCGCCACCTTCGCCGGCCACCCCCCGT
>Ga0164241_10003823_pt1 | contig 14910 bp, 9 predicted proteins | sample OricomyardsoilBY_FD_108780 | JGI IMG/M metagenome (GOLD analysis project Ga0164241, IMG submission 108780) | Backyard soil microbial communities from Emeryville, California, USA - Original compost - Back yard soil (BY) | ecosystem: Environmental > Terrestrial > Soil > Unclassified | place: USA... | reverse complement strand
TCGGCGACGCGGTCGAATGCCGCGAGGAGTGGTATTCACTTAAAGAATTCGCCGCAAATCTCCACGTGCTGCTCGCTCTGCGCACCGCGGGCATGGAGGGCGTTCACTACCAACGCCCGGACTACCCGATCGCCTGGGCGCGGGCTTTTGGCAAAGGTCGCGTCTGGTTCAACGCGATGGGCCATCGCGAGGACGTCTGGGACAGCCCGGAGTTTCAAGCGATGCTGCTCGGCGGTCTCCGCTGGGCGGGCGGGCGTATCGACGCCGACATCACGCCCAACCTCGAAGAGACCACGCCGGGCGCCGCCACGCTGCCTCCTCAGAAATAAAATCGGGCGCGTCGTTGACCGCTCTCTTCCCGCACCGCGATCGTGCACGGTTAGCGCTCGCCACCCGGAAACGCCCACCCACCTTTCGTCCCCGTGACTTTCGAAATCGGACTCCTCCTCGGACTGATCGCCGTCGCCTTGGTATTTTTTTGCTTTGAATGGGTGTCGGCCGACGTCGTCGGTCTCGGCCTCGTGCTCGCACTGATTCTCACCGGACTCGTGCCGGTGAAAAACGCGTTCGCCGGGTTCGGGAGCGACACGGTGCTCATGATTTTGAGTCTGCTCATCATGACGGCCGCGCTGCTGAAAACCGGCGTGGTCGATCTGGTCGGCCGCGCCATCCTGCGCCACGCCGGGAGCCAGCCGAATGTGTTGTTGATCGTGGTCATGCTCTCGGTGGCCACGCTGAGCGCGTTCATCAGCAACACCGCCGCCGCCGCGTTTTTTGTGCCGGTCGTGATCGGCATCACTGCGAAATCCGGGATCTCCGCTTCGCGCCTGCTTATGCCGGTCGCGTTCGCGTCGATCCTCACCAGCTCGGTGACGCTGATTAGCACCTCCACCAATCTCGTCGTCAGCGGCCTCATGACCAACGCCGGTCTCGCGCCGCTCGGCATGTTCGAACTCGCGCCCGTCGGTCTCCCCATCGCCGTCGCGGGCATCGCTTATATGTTTTTCGTAGGTCGCCGCTGGATACCTGAGCGCGGCGCGGGCGCCGGCCTCATCGATCACTTCGGCGTCCGTCCCTATCTCACCGAAATCGTTCTCCAGCCAAAATCCTCGCTGGCCGGGAAAACACTTCGCCAGGCCGCGCTCGGCGAAAGCATGGACCTCAACGTGGTCCGCGTGATCCGTGACGAAAAATACCGCCTGCCTCAACGCGACATGGTGCTCCTTGCCGGCGACGTGCTGCTGGTCGAAGGCGCGCGCGAAAACGTCCTCAAGGTCAAGGACACCACCGGCATCGAAATCAAAGCCGACGTCGAACTCTCCGATCCCCTCCTTCGCACCGATGAAGCCGCGCTCGTCGAAGCCATTGTCATCCCCGGCTCGCCCCTCGTCGGACGCCGCCTGCGCGATTTGCGCTTCCGCGATCGCTACCGCGTGCAAGTCCTCGGACTCAACCGCCACGGCAAAAACCTCCTCCAAAAAATCAGCGATATCACGTTAAACGCCGGCGACGTGTTGTTGATGCAAGGCGGCAAGGGAAACATCGCCACGCTCGATGAGGAACGCGTTTTGAGCGTGCTGCATTCCGTCGCGGAAAAGCGCCCTGACCGCGCGCGCGCCTGGCGGACCGGCTTGATCTTCACCGGCGCGCTCGCGCTCGCCACGTTCAAGATCGTCCCGCTCGCCGTCGCGGGTTTGCTCGGCGCATTCTTGATTTTCGCCACCCACTGCGTGTCGCCGGCGGAAGCGTATCGTGAGGTCGAGTGGCGCGCCGTGATCTTGATCGGCTGCATGCTGGCGCTCGGCGAAGCGATGTTGCACACCGGCACCGCGCAATACCTCGCCGTCCAGCTCGCCAGCGCCACGTCCAGCCTCCCGCCCATCTGGCTGCTCGGTGGATTTTTCCTGCTCACGGTTCTTCTGACGCAACCCATGTCGAATCAGGCGGCGGCGGCGGTCATCCTCCCGATCGCCGTGCAGACCGCGCAGCAACTCGGACTGAATCCGCGGTCGTTCGCCGTGATCATCGCGCTCGCCGCCAGTTGCTCCTACCTCACACCGCTCGAACCGGCCTGCCTCATGGTGTATGGGCCCGGCCGATACCGCTTCTCCGACTTTTTCCGCGTGGGCTCCCCGCTGGTCGTGGTCATCTTCATCATCGCGATGATGCTCGTCCCGCATTACTGGCCGCTCGTCCTTCCAGCGGCGGCACCCTGAACCGGTGGCTCAGGCTCCGGCCCGGCGCGCACTCCCCGCCGCGATCGCCGCCTCGATGATCGCGATGTTTTGATTAACCGCGTCAATGTATCGATTTCTCCCCGACGGATACGGGCGCGCCAGAAACCGGTACAACCCGATCAGCTCGTTATCCAGTTTCGGCAGGACCGCCGTGCGCCAGAATTGCGGCGTCTTCGCCGTGAGCTCGTCCACCGAGCGGTACACGCGCTGATCCATCGGCACGCCCGCGAAATTGTCCGACTCCTCGAACTCGGCAAAGAGGTTCGGCAGATCGCCGAGATAATTCGGCGCCGCCATCTGGCCGAGATAATCCGCGGTCGCCACTGCGCAGCCGATGATGCCTTCCACCGGGTTTTGAAAATGCAGGCGGCGGATCACCGTCGTCGAGTTCGTGCAGCGGATCGCGCCGAGCACGCCGTCCAATTCGTCCAGCGACACGCCCAGAGTCGGCAGATACGACGACGCCACCGCGCAGCTTCGCAGCACGTGCGTGAAGGTATATTTTGCGCCCGTGCCCGTCTGGTCGGAACGCAGTTTCAAGTAGCCGGTGTCGTGCAGCAGCGCCGCCGCGATCCCCAACTCGAACTGGCGTGCATCCATCCGCGGCTCGATGCCCGCGATGTGCCGCCCTTCCATGATCTCGGCGAAACAGAACGTGACCTGCAACGTGTGCTCAAGATCGTGATACGGCGTATCGATCGGCTGATAATCCAGATACCGCCCGGCAAACATCGCGTCCACGTCCGCAAAAACCCGCACGAAGAGCCCCGGCTCACGCCGCGGGAAAATCCGGCGAAAAACCGCCAGCGTGGCATCGGCCACCGTAAACGCACGTTTCGTGTCGATCGGGTGAGACATTGGACCTGCCTTGCAAAACCTGGACCGGCTTCGAGCTGCCAAGGGCTTTGAGACGCGTGTGACTAATTATTTGCAGGAAAAACCGGCAAGCCCAATCTCCGGCGTTTCCCGACCCAAAACACGCTTTCCCTCGCATGATAATCGGCCTCACCGGCGGCATGGGCTGCGGCAAATCCACCGCCGCCCGCCTTTTCGAAGAACATGGCTTCTCGCGCCTCGACTCCGACGACCTCATCCGCACGCGCATCTTGGTCGATCCCGAAGTCGTCGCAGCCGCCGCCCATCACTTCGGCCCGACCGTCCTCGATGCGGAAGGCCGGATCGACCGGTCCGCGCTCGCCCGCGCCGTGTTCTCCGACGAAGAGCGACTGAGACTTTGGGAAGAGGAGATCCACCCGCGGTTGTACGCACTTTGGCGTCGCGAAATCGACGCCGCCCCGGCCGGCACACCCTGGTTGATCGAGGTTCCGTTACTGTATGAGAAAGAGCTGGAAAAATGGTTTGATCTCGTCGTGTGCGTCACCACAACCTCGCCCCGTCAATTCGCCCGGCTGCAAGAGCGCGGAATTTCCCGAGCGCTCGCCGAGGCCCGGATTTCCAAGCAATTGCCCTTGGCAAAAAAAATAGAGCTCGCTGACTTCGTGCTGTCTAACGACGGCTCCCTGCGCTTCCTGCGCGACCAGATCACCCACTTGGTTGCCCGCCTCGATTTGAATCGCTGATCGGCTGCGTCTCGCGCCGACAACCCCCGCAGGCTCTCCCGCTTTTCTTCGCAACTCCCTGTATCTTTTTTATGGCAGACTCCACTTCTGACGGCGACACCGCCAAGTCCGGCAAATCCGATGGCGCGCCCGCGTCCAAAAAGAAAGCGCGGGCCACGCCCGCGACTCCTCGCGCTCCCCGCGCGAAAAAACCCGCCAAGGCCACCACCAAGGGCCGCGCCGGCAAGGAGGACGCCTCGGCCCCGGAACTTCCCTTCGCTCCAGAATCCGCCTCCGTGGTTCACGAGCCTGCGCCCTCGCGGCCTGAGCCCCGCGCCGAGCCCGAACGTTCCGCCGAGTCTCCCACTGAACCCAGGCGCGAGGTGTTCACACCGCGCCGCGAACGCGAGGCCGAACCCGCGCCCGCCGCAGAATCCGCGCAACCCGCCGAAAACGCTCACTCCGACGCTCCCGCCGGCGATCAAGGCGCATCCTCGGGCGGCGTTGAAAATGCCTCAACCGGCGGCGGAAACGACGGCGCTCCCGAATCCAGCGGTCGTCCGACCCAAGGCCAGCAGGGCGGTGGCGAACAGCAGGGACGTCATCAAAATCAAAATCCCAACGAGCCGTTTTGGAAACGCGACAAGCGCGGCAAACGCAATCGGGGCGGTAAACACGGCGGTGGCCCGCACGGCGGCGGAGGCCAGCACGGCGCTGGTGGTGGCGGAAGCTGGCAGCAGCACGAACGCGCGCCCAAACACCCGCAACAACCGCCGCCTCCCAATCTGAACCCGGTCTACGGCGAGCTTCCGAATCCCAACCGCTTCACCGACACCGCTGCTCTCACCACCTCCGCCGCGGAAATCGCCTCCGGCGGCGGCGAGCCGTTCTACGTCGATCAGCTCTACGCGCTCAATCTCCACGAGCTCACCGCCGAGGCCCGTCGTCTCGGCGTCACCTTCGAGGGCGCGCCCAATCGCAAGCAACTCCTCTCCTCGATTTTCAAATACGCGAACGAAGCCAAACGCCCCATCATCGATCGCGGCTACATCGACCTCACCGACAAGGGCCACGGCTTCATCGTTCACCAAAAGCTCAACTATCGCCTGTATCCGGAAGACTCCTACCTGCCGGAAAGCCTCGTCAAACTCTACGGTCTCAAACGCGGCCACCTCGTCGAAGTCCAGGTCGAGGCTCCCCGCGAGGGCGAACGCTGCCCCTCGGTCATCCGCATCGAAAAAGTGATGGGGCTCGCCCCGGACGAGATTTCCAAGATCACGCCGTTCGAAGAGCTCACGCCGTATTATCCCCTCCAGCGCATCCTGCTCGAAGCGACGGAAATCCATAAGGACGTCTCGATGCGCATGGTGGACATCCTCACGCCCATCGGTTTCGGCCAGCGCGGCCTGATCGTCGCCCCGCCGCGCACCGGCAAAACCGTTCTCATGCAGAACATGGCCAACTCGATCTCGAATAATTTTCCCGAGGCCAAGTTGATCCTCCTGCTCATCGACGAACGCCCCGAAGAGGTGACCGACTTCAAGCGTCACACGAAGGGCGAGGTCGTCAGTTCCACCTTCGACGAAGCGCCCGAGAGTCATGTTCATTGCGCGGAAATGGTCGGCGAAAAAGCCCGCCGTCTCGTGGAGCAGGGCGAACACGTGATCATCCTGCTCGACTCCATCACGCGTCTCGCCCGCGCCTACAACGCCCTCGCCTCCAACTCCGGCAAAATCATGTCCGGCGGTATGGAAGCCACCGCTCTCCAACGCCCGAAACGCTTCTTCGGCGCCGCGCGCAACATCGAGGGCGGCGGCTCGCTCACCATCATGGCCACCGCGCTGATCGATACCGGCAGCCGCATGGACGAAGTCATCTTCGAGGAGTTCAAGGGCACCGGTAACATGGAGCTTCACCTCGACCGCGGCCTCGTGGACAAACGCATTTTCCCGGCGATCAACGGCGACCGTTCCGGCACTCGCAAAGAAGAACTCATCTACCATCCCGAGGAGATCGCCCGCATCCACGGCCTGCGCCGCGCCATGCAGGGCATCCCGCCCGTCGAGGCGATGGAAATGCTCATCAACCGTCTCAAGAAGACGAAGACCAACGCCGAGTTCCTGATGAGCTTGAATCGCTAAGTATCCGAAAACCCACGACTCGCCGCAGACTTCGCGCCGTCCGTCATCGGGCGGCGCGAATTGTTTAGAAGCATCGCCGATCGTCCCGCGCGCCGCCGACAGCATCCGCCGCTCAGCCCGCGACCGGATAACTGCCGAGCCACTTCACCATCGTGCAGAACTGCTTCAGCTCCGCGATCGCCTCGCGCATCGCCGGGTCGTCGTGATGGCCCGCCACGTCCACGAAAAAGTAATAATCCCACGCGCGCCGCTTGCTCGGGCGTGACTCGATCTTCGACAGGTTGATGCCGCGATCCGCGAGCGGCTTGAGCATCTTCAACAGCGCGCCGGAGTTCGCCGCATCTTCGTCGCCGAGCGAGATCAACAAGCTCGTCATGTCGCGGCCGTTGCCGACCGCACCCGACGGCTTCTTGCCGATCACGAAAAACCGCGTGGTATTGTTCGCCTTGTCCTGGATGCTTTTCGCCACGACGGGAACGTCGTAGAACGTCGCCGCCAGCTCCGGCGCCACGCCGGCCGCGCCGTCTTCATCGCGCGCGATCTGCACCGAGCGCGCCGTGCTCGGCGCATCGATCAACTGCGCGTGCGGCAGGTGTCGCTGCAGCCACTGCCGACACTGCGCCAGCGCCTGATCCTTCGAGTAAACTTTCGTGATTTTCTCCAAGGGCGACCGGGAAATCAACGTGTACGAAATTTCCAGATACAACTGCGCCACGATCTTCAGGTCCGAACTCACGAACTGATCCAGCGCGTCGCGCACCGAGCCTTCAGTCGAGTTTTCGATCGGGATGATGCCGTAATCCGCCTCACCCTTTTCAACGGCCGTAAAAATGTCCGCGAACGTCGAGAACGGCTGGTAGTTCACGCTCGCGCCAAACTTCTTCAATGCCGCCTGATGGCTGTTCGTCGCCTCCGGACCGAGGTAGGCGACGAGCAACGGCTGCTCAAGTGCGATCGCCGCCGACATGATCTCGCGATAGATCGCGCGCAACGCGTCGTCTTTGATCGGCCCTTGATTCAGCCCGCTGACTTTTCGGAAAACCGCGTCCTCCCGCTCCGCGACGTAAATCTGTCCGCCCGATCCTCGCTTCAACTTTCCAATCTCGGCGGCCAGGGTGAGACGTTGGTTGAGCAACTCGACGATCTGCTGATCGAGACCGTCAATTTTTTCGCGGATGGGTGTGAGATCCATGGATTGCCTCGTTAAACGTTTTTCGTTTCGGCGTCCGCCGCCGATTCCGGCTCAGCCTCGGAATCTGGCTCCGACTCGCCACTTTCATCCACCGCCAGGCCCTCGTCCCCCGTCGGCTCTTCGATCGACTCCTCGGTGTCACCGTCCTCTGAAATCTCGTGTTCGTGATGCTCGACGGACACCGCCTCGAGATTCGGTGAATCGCCTTCACCTTCTTCCAACGGCAATCCCATTTCCGCGTCGGTCGGCATCTTGGGATTGATCGCGTTTTTCATCCACTCGTCGATCTGGCGCGGCGACAACACATCCGACGCCGGCAGTTCGACGAGCGACTTCACGCCGACGAAATCCAAAAACTTGTCCGTCGTCCCGTACTGCAACGGACGTCCCGGCAGATCCGCGCGGCCCGTGATGTAAACCAGCTCGCGCTCCATCAGTTTGTTCAGTCCTGCCTCGGCGGATACGCCGCGGATCGCTTCGAGTTCCGTGCGCGTGACCGGCTGGCGATACGCGACGATGGCAAGCGTTTCCAATGCCGACTGCGTCAACTTCACCGGCGCCGGCTCATCGCGAAGGATGCGTATCCACCGCGCAAATCGCGGATGCGTCACGATCCGGAATCCCGTCGGCCCCTCGATCAACAGATAAATATCGGCCGCCGCCTTCAGCTCCTCGGCGATCGCATTCATCGCTTCGCGGATTTGCGTGCCGGTGATGAGCGAGGGCACGTCTTGATAAAGTTCCGCATCCATCTCTTCCGGGGACGCGACTACGACCTCGCTCGCCTCGACGGAAACGCCGCCAGCCTCCGGATTTTGTTCTCCGTTTTCCGGCTGCTCGTCTCTGGCCTCTGGCATCTGCTCCCTGCCATTCTCGTCATTCGCCGCGGGAGACGCACCTTCGTCGCTTTCCGTCACGATCGACGGCACCGCTTGATCGTGGAACCGCGCAAAAACGGCCTGAACATCTTTAACGGACAGCGGCTGGCTCGAGGAAAAGAGCAGCGCCTTAAGCACTTTTTGCAGATTGAAAGCCATGCGGGAAAGCCGGTCAGTGAATGCGGCGCGCTCCGGGCTAAGCAACCCCAATTATACCCGCGCGGCTCGCGCCTGTTTCCCCCTTTCCGCGCCTTGTTCACGCCGTCATCGCGCACCGCCGATGCCCCGGCTTTTTCAACCCGCACACCATCGCATCATCGCAACCCGCACACGAACTCCACCCTTGCCCGCACTTCCCGCGTTTGGTGTTTTCCCACCTTCCCATGAGCAACTCCACGCCCGCCGATCCGCTCCGCCCCCACTCCGCCGTCGTCGTTGACGGCAACGACCGCGCCGCCGCCCGAGCCATGCTTCGCGCCGTCGGTTTCACGGACGACGATTTCCGTAAACCCCAGATCGCCGTCGCCTCGTCCGCGAGCGATATGACTCCGTGCAACGTTCACCTCAACGATCTCAGCGAGCACGCTCGCAAGGGCGTCAACGAGGCCGGCGGCAAGGCCATCTATTTTAACACGATCACCGTCACCGACGGCATCAGCATGGGCACGCAAGGCATGCGCTACAGCCTCGTGTCCCGCGACGTCATCGCCGACTCCATCGAGACCGCCGTCGCCGCCGAAGGCTTCGACGGTCTCGTCGCCATCGGTGGCTGCGACAAGAACATGCCCGGCGCGATGATCGCCATCGCCCGCCTCAACCGCCCCGCCGTCTTCATCTACGGCGGCACCATTCTTCCCGGATTCACGCCCGGTGATTGCGACCACAAAAAGCCCCTCGACATCGTCTCCGTCTTCGAAGCCGTCGGTAAACACGCCAAGGGCGAGCTCGACGACGCCGGCCTGAAGGAGGTCGAAAAATCCGCCATTCCCGGCCCCGGCTCCTGCGGCGGTATGTACACCGCCAATACCATGGCGACCGCCATCGAAGCCCTCGGCATGAGCCTCCCCAACAGCTCCGCCCAGACCGCCATCGGCAAAGAAAAACGCGAGGACTGCGAACGCGCCGGCACCGCCGTCATGAACATGCTCAAGAAGGGCATCAAACCGCGCGACATCCTCACACGAAAAGCCTTCGAGAATTCCATCGTCGTCTGCCTCGCCCTCGGCGGCTCGACCAACCTCATTCTTCACCTCCTCGCCATCGCCCACGCCGCCGAGATCCCGCTCACTCTCGAAGACTTCAAAACCATCGGTGAAAAGGTCCCGCTCCTCGCCGACATGAAACCCTACGGCCGCTACGGCATGGCCCACCTCATCCGCATCGGCGGCATCCGCCCGATGATGAAGATGCTGCTCGACCGCGGCATGCTCCACGGCGACTGCCTCACCGTCACCGGCGAAACCATCGCCGAGTCCCTCAAGGACGTGAAACCCTACGGCGCGTATCCGACGGAGCAGGACGTCATCCGCCCGTGGGACCAGCCGATGAAACAAACGACCCATCTCCGCGTCCTCCACGGTAATCTCGCCCCCGACGGAGCCGTCGGCAAAATCACCGGCAAGGAAGGTCTCTACTTCAAGGGCACCGCCAAGGTCTACGAGGGCGAGGAAGACGCGCTCCAGGGCATCCTTCGCGGCGACATCGTTAAAGGCGACGTCGTGGTCATCCGCAACGAAGGCCCGGTCGGCGGCCCCGGCATGAGAGAAATGCTCTCGCCCACCAGCGCCGTCGCGGGCCGCGGTCTCATCAAAGAAGTCGCCCTCATCACCGACGGCCGCTTCTCCGGCGGCTCGCACGGTTTCGACGTCGGCCACATCACACCCGAGGCAGCCAAAGGCGGCCCCATCGGCATCGTTAAAAACGGCGACCAGATCGAAATCGATGCGGTGAAAAACACCATCAGCCTCCTGATCCCCGACGCCGAATTCGCCTCGCGCCGCGCCGCCTACAAGCCGCTTCCGCCAAAAGAAACCCGGGGCGTCCTCGCGAAATACGCCAGACTCGTCGCCACCGCCTCCGAAGGCGCCGTGACCGACAAGTATCTCTGAAGAACAGCCTCCCGCTCCTCTTTGCCTTATCAAAAGGCGCCGCCTGATCCGCGGCGCCTTTTTTATGGTCTGCCGTGCCTCGGCACCGCTTTCGATGGCCGCCTCGGCGGCCGCCCGCTTCTCCACTTCCCGAAAAGCAACGCTTTGCCATCGCGTATCCGAAAACCCACTCATCGCGCCCGACCCGGCCCAAGATAATTCCTCAAGTCTTCCGCCCGTCCGGCCGATAAAAAAAACAAGCACATGGATGTGCCCTGGCGTCGCGCCATCCGCGACCAACCTTCTCAATCATGACGATTCACGACTCCGCCTGCGCGACCTCGCGCTCCCCCTGATTTCCACGCCTGTTCGCGACACTGTCCGCGCAGGGTGAACTCCCTCGAACCGCTTGGCGGCCACGTCCGGTTCCCTCGCAGACTTCGCCAAACACGCCGATTTTCCATCGGCACGGCGCCTCCCGCGCGCCCCGGGCACTCCACGTCCGCGCCCTCTTTTGCCGCGCGCCCCGACTCCTTTCTCACTCGCCATACTTTTCAACTAGCACCTCCGCCTCCCGGCCCGACGGACGCCAACCGCCATGAGCCTTGTCATCAACACCAACTCCGCCGCCACCATCGCCAGCAATAACTTGGCGAGTTCATCTTCTCTGCTGAGCCGCAGCCTTAACCGGCTTTCCAGCGGCAGCAAAATCGTGTCCCCAGCCGACGACGCCGGCGGACTCGCCGTGTCGATGAAACAAAACGCCGCCGTCAAACGACTGGGCGCGATCAACAACAACCTCGGCAACACCACCTCCTTTCTTCAGACTCAGGACGGTGTTCTCAAAGTCGCCGGCAAGGTCCTCGAACGCATCGGCGAGCTCAAAACACTCAACGCCGATCCCACCAAAAACTCGTCGGACCTCGCCAACTACGACACCGAGTTTCAGGCATTGAAAAGCCAGCTCACCTCGCTCGGTGGCGAAAAATTCAACGGCGTCGCCCTCTTCGGCACCAGCTCGATGACCGTCCAGACGAGCGACGATGTCTCCGCCACGATGTCCGTCCCCGGCATCGATCTGCTCGGCGGCACACCCGGCACGCCCGTCACGATCAATTTCAACACCAACTCATCGACCACCAGTTTCACTCCGTCCGGACCGGGCACTTTGACCGCGCCAAACATGCTCTTCTTCACCAACAACGGTGTTTGGGGCGATGTGGCCGGTACTCTTCCTGCGAATACATCCGTGACCTACGACGGCAACGGCGGCTGGAGCAACTTCGCCTCCGGGACGACCGTCTATCTCGACGACGACAATGTCGGGGCGTCCGCCACCTTCACGCCTTCCGGTGCCGCCTCGAACACCGGCACCGTCGCCAGCGCCGCGTCTCTCTCCGCCGTCTCGCTAAGCACCATCACGGACGCGATCCAGGACATTGCCACACATCGCGCCACCAACGGCGCGAAACAAAGTCGCGTCTCCTTCGCCGGCGAACTTCTCGCCACCAACAAGGCCAATCTCGAAGCTTCCGTCAGCCGCATCGTGGACGTGGATGTTGCCCAGGAGTCCACTCAGCTCGCCCGCTACAACACGCTCGTTCAGGCGGGCACCGCGATGCTCGCCCAAGCCAACCAAAGCTCCCAAAGCGCCCTGCGCTTGCTCAGCTAAACAAAAACACTCGCAACCATCGCCTTCCCCAAAAGCGCCGCCACCCAAGCGGCGCTTTTTCGTTTTCAAAAACTCACCTCCGCCCAACTCCAATCTCACGTCCCCCAATCCTGTTCATTCTCTCAATCCTGTCGCCTCTCCGAACTTCGTGTCCTCTGTGCCCGCGCTCCGTGCTCTCGGTGGCCTACTCCGAGAGATGCGCCTCATCAGCCCGCCTGCATCCGTCATTGCCCGCACTCTCAATCCCCTTCATCCCATCCAACGGTAATTTTCATACTCCCTCGCCGCTTTTTTCTCCGCATCGGTCCGCCCTTCGTCTTCCGTTTCCGTCCCTCCGCATACTCGCTACCGACTACCCACTACCCACTACCCACTACTTCTTCCTCTCATGTCCTCCTGGAATCGTTTCAAAAAGTACTACTACCAAAACGCCGCGCTCGGCCTGTCGCTCGACATCAGCCGCATCCCTTTCCCGGATGACTTCCTCGCCTCCAAGGAAGCCGCGATCCAAAAGGCCTTCGCCGACATGGCCGCCCTCGAAAAAGGCGCCATCGCGAACCCCGACGAGAACCGCATGGTCGGCCACTACTGGCTCCGCGCCCCCCAACTCGCCCCGACCACGGAGCTGAGTAACGAAATTTCCACTACGCTCGCGTCCATCAAAGACTTCGCAGCCAAGATCCACTCCGGCGCGATCAAATCCCCCGGCGGCGCGAAATTCACGCACGTCCTCGTCATCGGCATCGGCGGCTCCGCCCTCGGCCCGCAATTCGTTAACCACGCCCTCGGCCAGCCGATCACCGACAAGATGTCCGTCGCGTTCTTCGACAACACCGACCCCGACGGCATTGAGTACGTCCTCGATTCACTCTCCGGCAAACTCGCCACCACCCTCGCCGTCGTCATCTCCAAATCCGGCGGCACCGCCGAAACCCGCAACGGCCAGCTCGAAGCCGCCGCCGCCTTCAAAGCCGCCGGCCTCGACTTCACCAAACACTTCGTCGCCGTCACCGGCACCGGCTCAAAACTCGAGCAGACCGCCATCAAAGAAAACTGGCTCGCCCGCTTCCCCATGTGGGATTGGGTCGGCGGCCGCACCTCCGAACTCTCCGCCGTCGGCCTCCTTCCCGCCGCCCTCCAAGGCCTCGACATTCAGGCCATGCTCGACGGTGCCGCCGCGATCGACGTCGTCACGCGCAGCACCAAGACCTCCGAAAACCCCGCCGCCCTCCTCGCTCTCATGTGGTACTACGCCACCGACGGCGTCGGCGCGAAGGACATGGTTGTCCTCCCGTATAAAGACCGCCTCCTCCTCTTCTCCCGCTACCTCCAGCAGCTCGTCATGGAGTCGCTCGGCAAGGAGCTCGATCTCAACGGCAAGGTCGTCAACCAGGGCATCGCCGTTTACGGCAACAAGGGCTCCACCGACCAGCACGCCTACGTGCAACAGCTCCGCGAGGGCGTGAACAACTTCTTCGTCACCTTCATCGAGGTGCTGAAGGACCGCGACGCCAAGACCTCCCTCGAAGTCGAGCCCGGCATCACCAGCGGTCACTACCTGCAAGGCTTCTACCTCGGCACGCGCGACGCGCTCTCCGAAAAAGACCGCCACTCCATCACGCTCACGCTGCCCGACGTGTCGCCGCGCACGCTCGGCATGGTGATCGCGCTCTACGAGCGCACCGTCGGCCTCTATGCCTCGCTCGTCGGCATCAACGCCTACCACCAGCCGGGAGTCGAGGCCGGCAAGAAGGCTGCCACCGGCGTCATCGCGCTGAAGCAGAAAATCTCCGCCGCGCTGCAAGCCGCGCCAGGCCAGCAGTTCACCGCCGAGCAGCTCGCCGCCACCATCGGCGCGACGGAGCAGACCGAGCTCGTATTCAAAATCCTGGAGCACCTCGCCGCCAACAAAACCAGCGGCGTGAAAAAGCGCGCCAAGCCCGACGTGACCGCCTCGCTCTACCGCGCGGCGTGATCCGTTCCGCCCGTAGCCCGCTTCGGGAGAAGCGGGACGGCACTCCCGTAGGGGCGCAGTCTTGCTGCGCCGTTTCCGCCTCCCTCGCGACCGGGCCGCTGCATCCACCGTGGCCCGCTCCGTGAGGAGCGGGATCGCATGAACCAACCGCCGGGCCGTCCGTCGCCAAATTTCCGACGCGCCCTGCCCTCATTCCATGCGAGGGCGCAGCAAGTCTGCGCCCCTACATGGCTGCTCCCGCCCGCGCCCTACCCTTTCGCCGCCGCGACAAATTTCGGGATGATGCCGTCGAAACTGCCATTGGTGAAAAACGCCACCACGCGCAGCCGGGTGCCGGCCGGCGGTTTCGGCGAACTCATCGGCGGCGGATTCGACACGCTCACCGCCGGCAGCGTGCGCGAGACCAGCTCCTGCAGCAGCCCGAGATTGGTCGGAAACCACAGCGCGGTCACGCCCTGCGTCTGCAAATGCTCCGCGACCGCCTCGGAGTCGAAGCGCTCCGCCTCGGCGAGCTTTTCCGCCCGGCTCACCGCGCCTAGATAGACCTCGTCCGCCAGCGCGAGCGCACGGAGAAAGCCGGCCTGCAGCGTTTTCGTCCGCGCCGTGTTGCTGCGCGGCTCAAACACCGCCGTCAGCGTCGCGCCGGGAAACCGCGCGCGAAACGACTCCAGCGTCTCCGCCAGCGCCGTCGGATGGTGGCCGAAGTCCTCGATCACCGTGAGCGCCGGCGTGCGGAGCAAAATCTCCTGCCGCCGCTTCACGCCCCGAAAGCCCGCCAGCGCGTCCAGCCGCAGCGCGGTGGGTTTGTTTTCGTCCAGCGCCAGCGCCGCCGCCGTCGCCGCCATCGCGGCGTTGCGCGCGTTGAAGAGCCCCGGCTGCGTCCACCGCACCTCGGCCCACGGTTGGCCGCGCCAGAGCAGGCGGAAGCTCGCGCCGTCCGCCGTCTCGGCGAAGTCCGCGATGCGCGTGTCGTTGCCCTCGCCCACCCCGACGCGCACGACGCGCGTCCACGGCAGCGGGCCGAGCGCGCGCAGGTTCGCGTCGTCGCCGTTCATCACCACGAAGCCGTTGCGCGGCACGATGCGCGCGAGGTGCGCGAACGTGCGCTGCACGTCGGCAAGATCGCGGAAGATGTCGGCGTGGTCGAACTCGAGGTTGTTCAGCACGGC
>Ga0164241_10003822_pt1 | contig 14910 bp, 8 predicted proteins | sample OricomyardsoilBY_FD_108780 | JGI IMG/M metagenome (GOLD analysis project Ga0164241, IMG submission 108780) | Backyard soil microbial communities from Emeryville, California, USA - Original compost - Back yard soil (BY) | ecosystem: Environmental > Terrestrial > Soil > Unclassified | place: USA... | reverse complement strand
TCACGTCGAAGACGGGGAGAGGCGCCACGCGGAGCCGTTCGTCGAGCACGGCAAGCGCGCGCTCCGCAGCCGCTTCCCCGCACCCGCCGAGGAACGCGAGCGTCAGGTGCACGTCGTCCGGGTGGAAGCGGCGGAAGGCCCCCGGCACTGCGGGAAGCTCCTCGACGAAGCGGCCGGTCACTGGAAACGCGAAGAACCAATTCGGCCGCACGGGTGCCCTTCCGCGCCAACGGTACGCGAGGCAGAGAGTTGCCGCTACACTTGAAGCACATGTCCGCCAGCGCTCCCGCGCCGGAAGAGCCGTTCGACTTCGTGATCGTCGGCAGCGGCTTCGGCGGCAGCGTGACCGCCATGCGCCTCGCGCAAAAGGGCTATCGCGTCGCGGTGCTCGAGGCGGGAAAACGCTGGGACGCCGGCGATTTTCCGAAGAGCAACTGGAACGCCTTCAAATACCTGTGGGCGCCGCGGCTGCGCTGCTTCGGCATCCAAAACATCACGCTGCTCAAAGGCGTGATGGTGCTCCACGGCTCCGGCGTCGGCGGCGGCAGCCTCGTGTACGCGAACACGCTGATGCGCCCGGCGGACGGCGTCTTCGACGACCCTTCCTGGGGCAACGCGGTGGAATGGAGGCGCGAGCTCCTGCCTCACTACGATACCGCTCGCCGCATGCTGGGCGTGACCCTGAACCCGGCGCTCGAGGAAGGAGAGCAGACGCTCCGGCGCGTGAGCGCGCGCATGGGGGCCGAGGCGACGTTTCACGCCACGGAGGTCGGCGTCTACTTCGGCACGCCGGGTGTCAGCGTCCCTGACCCGTATTTTTCGGGCAAAGGACCCGAACGCACGGGCTGCGTGCTCTGCGGCGGCTGCATGGTCGGCTGCCGTTTCGGCGCCAAAAACACGCTCGATCGCAACTACCTCTACTTCGCGGAACAGTGGGGGGCGCGCGTCGTGCCCGAGACCCGCGTCACGCGCGTCGTGCCCGTGAACGGCGGATACGAGCTCGAAACCGAGTCCTCCACGGCATGGTTCTTCCGCGCGCGACATACGGTTCGCGCCCGGCGAGTGGTCATCGCCGCGGGCGTGCTCGGCACGATTGAGCTCCTGCTCAAAAACCGCGATCATTACCGGACCCTGCCGAACCTGTCGTCGCGGCTCGGCGATCGCGTGCGCACGAACGGAGAGAGTCTGCTCGGCGCGACGAGCTTCGACGCGCACCGCAATCTCGCGCGCGGCATCGCCATCGGCGCGGCCTTTCACCCCAACTCGCTCACCAAAATCGAAAGCGTCCGCTACCCGAGCGGGTCGGGAGCCATGCGCCTGCTCGGCGTGCCCCTCACGCCCGACGGCTCTTGGCTCACGCGGCCATTGCGGCTCTTCTGGCGGCTTTTGACCCATTTCTTTCGCATTCTGCGGCTCTGGCGCGTCGCCGATTGGGCGCGGAGCACCGTCATCCTGCTCGTGATGCAGAGCATCGATCAGCACCTCCGCTTACGGCTCGCCCGCACGCTCGTGACACGCCGGCCGTACCTCCGCGGCGCGGCCACCGACCAACCGGTACCGAGCTACCTACCGGTGGCGCAGGAAGCGGCCGAGCTGCTCGCCCTGGAGCTCGACGGCGAACCGCAGAACGTCGTCTCGGAGGTGCTCCTCCGCACCCCAGCCACGGCGCACATCCTGGGCGGCTGCAGCATCGCGACCAGCGCGGACACGGGCGTGATCGACGCGCGTCACGAGGTCTTCGGGTACCCGGGGCTCTACGTGTGCGACGGCAGCGTCATCCCGGGCAACCTCGGCGTGAACCCGAGCCTCACCATCACGGCCATCGCCGAACGGTTCGCCGCGGGCTTCGCGCCCGCGCCGGGGACGACGCCGGACGCGCTCGCGGAACGTGAAATCCGCTTCAGTTGACGCACGGGTCGATGGCGCGGGTCCCCTAACTTTGAAAGCCGGTCCACTCGCTCGAGCGACGCGTCGAGCCGCTCGGGCGGCTCGCGAGGAGCCGGTACAGCCGTTCCGGCTCGGCGGGCTTCGTGAGGTGAGCGTCGAACCCGGCTTCCTCGGCCGCGCGCACGTCGGCCTGCGAGCCGTAGCCCGTGAGCGCGATGAGTAGCGTGTTCTCGCAGCCGTGGCTCTGGCGCACCGTGCGTGCGACGTCGTACCCGTCCACGTCGGGCAAGCCGATGTCGACGACCGCAGCGTCGGGGCGTTCGCGGCGAATGGCTTCGATGGCGTGACGAGCGTCCGCCGCCTCGATCACACGGTGGCCCTTGAGCTCGAGCAACGCGCGCATCATCTCGCGGGCGTCCTCCTGATCCTCGACGAGCACGATGCGGTACGACTCGCGCGTGCCGGCCGGCTCCTGCACCACGTTGTCTTCCTTCTGACGGGTCGCGGGGATACGCACGATGAATTCACTGCCGCGACCCGGCCCGTCGCTGTGAGCTTCCACGGTGCCGTCGTGAAGCTCGACGATGCGGTGCACGAGCGCGAGCCCGATGCCGAGCCCGCCGTGTGAGTGCCGCGGCGGCTGCTCGGCCTGCACGAACATCTCGAAAATCCGCGGCATCAGGGCGGGGTCGATGCCGCTGCCCCAGTCGCGCACGCGCAGCACGGCCACGTCGCCCTCCGTGCCGAGCGTCAAATCGACACGTGAAGCGGGCGCCGAATAGCGCGCGGCGTTCGAGAGCAGGTTCGCCACCACCTGCTGCAAGCGCGCGCCGTCGCCGTCGACCACGATGGGCGCGTCGGGGAGCTTCAGCTCCAGCGTGATCTCGTGATCGCGCAGGATGGGCTCGAGGGCCTCGACGGCCGCGCGCACGGAGTCGTCGAGCGACACCTGCTCCTTCCGGAGCTCGAACTTCCCGTTCGTGATGCGCGAGACGTCGAGCAGGTCGTCGAGCAGGCGGGCCATGTGCCGCCCTTGTCGCTCGATCACCTGCCGCGCCTTGTCCTGAAGCTCCAGGCTGCCGCTATTGGTGCTCACCACCTTCACGGCGTTCAACACCGCGGCGAGCGGGTTACGCAGCTCGTGCGAGAGCATCGCGAGGAACCGCTCGCGCCGGCGCGACGCCGTGCGCACCTCGTCCTCGGCCCGGCGGCGCTCGGTGATATCGAGGAAGGTCACGACCGCGCCCACGAGCTTCGACCCGCGCTCCACGGGGTGACTCCAGTACTCCGCGGCGAAGCAGGAGCCGTCGGCGCGCCAGAAGACATCTTCGCTCGAATGCACCCGACCGCCGCCTTCGAGGGTGCGCGTGAGCTCGCAGTCGTGCGCGTTGCGCCCTGAACCCCGATCCGAGCGGTGCACGACGTCGTGCATCTCGCGCCCGATCAGGTCTTCGGGCTTCGCGTAGCCGAGCAGGCGCACGCACGCCGGGTTCACGAACGTGCAGACGCCCGCCGTGTCCACGCCGTAGATCGCCTCGGCGGTGGAGTCGAGCAGCTCCTGGATTTGCCGCTTGCGCTCCTCGGCGTCGCGCTGGGCATCGCGCAGCGCCGTGATGTTACGCGAGATGGCCGAAGCGCCCACGACCGAGCCCTTCTCGTCGTAGACCGGCGAAATCGAGATCGAAACCGCGACCGGCTTCCCGCCCTTGCGCAGGCGCGTCGTCTCCACGTGGTCGATGCGCTCGCCGCGGCGAATAGCGGCCAAAAACCGATCGACGTCGCGCTGACCTTCGGGTGTGCACAAGAAGCGCGCGTCCTTGCCCACGGCCTCTTCGGCCGTGTAACCGTAGAGACGTTCCGCGCCCTGGTTCCAGGTTTCGATGATGCCGTCGAGGTTCTTACGCAGGATCGCGTCCTCCGAAGACTCGACGATCGCGGAGAGCTGAGCCAACCGTTGCCGAGCGCGGTGCAGCGCGGAAATGTCCGTGATCGTGAGCACGACGCCCGTGATCGGCAGCGACTCGGGCGGCGCGGTCCCCTCACCGCGGCTGCGCCCTCCCACGTAATACGGCAAGATTCGCAGGAAATGCGGGGTACCTTGGTCGTCCCGCACCTCGTCCTCGGTGACGACGCCCGCGCTCAACGCCCGCTCGATCTCTCCCATCAAGGTGGGACGCTTGAGGCTGTGCGAAAAATCTTGGATCTGACGGCCGATGTCGCGATCCTGGATACGGAAGACCCGGCCGATGCGCTCGGTGTAGCGCCGGATGCGGTAGTCGCGGTCCAAAAAGATCGTCCCCACCTCCGTCCCTTCGAGCAGGTGCGCGATATCGGCGTTGAGCTGCTGGAGCTCCTCGATCTTCGCCTGATACTCGGCGTTGACCGTGTAAAGCTCCTCGTTGACGGAGTGGAGCTCTTCGTTGGTGCTCTGGAGCTCCTCATTGGAGGCGACGAGCTCCTCGTTGGTCGCCTGGAGCTCTTCGTTGCTGGTCTCGAGCTCCTCGATCGTCGATTGCAGCACCTCGCGCGCGTACGAGAGCTCGCCCTCGAGGTTCTGCAGCCGCTCTTCGGAGGCCTGCGTGACGCTCACCTCGCCCCCGCTCTCCTTGGCAGGCGCGAGCGCCGGAGTAGCGTCCATCGGCTGGAGCGTCACGAGCACGTGGCTCTGATCGGTGCGCGGCTGGCGCACGATCTCGAGGCGCACGCAATGCTCGCGCGTCCCGGCGTCGGTCGCGATCAGGACGCGCGGACACTCGACGATCGTTCGCTCGCGCAGGACGCGCGAGAGCGCGCCCGCAATCACGGTCTTGAGATCGCCCTCCAGGAGGTCGAGCAGGTTCGACGTCGGACGGCGTGCCTTCACGCGCAGGTAGCGCTCGGCCCCCGCGAAGGTGTCGAGGAGCCGCGCCGCCTCGTCGATCAGGAACGACGGCGGCATGAAACGGTCGAGCAGCCGATCGTAACTGGCGAGCAGCTGCGGATCGACGCGATGGCCGCGCCCGGCGTCGAGGATCGCAGGGCGCTCGGCCGTGACCGGGCGGCTGCGCCCGAGGTTCAGCGGCTCGATCAGCCGTACGTCACGGCGCTTGCGGAAGAGCTTCCAGCGCTCGTTGATGGTCGTAAACTCGTGGGTCAGCGCGCCCGCGCTCTCGCTGGCGCCGAGGAACAGGATGCCGCTGCTGGCGAGCCCGAAGTGGAACAGGGAGAGCGCGCTGCGCTGCGCCTCGGGCCGCAGGTAAATGAGCAGGTTTCGGCACGAAATGAGGTGCATGCGCGTGAAGGGAGCGTCCTTCATCACGTTGTGCGGTGCGAACACGACGAGCTGCCGGAGCTCGGGCGAAACCTGGTAGCCGGTGTTCGTGGGGACGAAGTAGCGGGCGCGCCGATCGGGATCGACGTGCCCGAGCTGCTCGGCCGTGTAGACGCCGATGGCCGCGGTGTCGAGCGACACGCGGTGCATGTCGGTCGCGATCACCTTCAAGTTCAGCGGGCGTCCGAGCCGCGTGATCTGCTCGTGAAAGAGCAACGCGAGCGAGTAGGCTTCCTCGCCCGTCGCGCAGCCGGCGACCCAGACGCGAACCTGCTCGTTGGTGGGTACCGACGCCAGGATCTCCGGGATGACGGTGTTCTCGATCAGGCTGAACGCCTCCGGGTCCCGGAAGAAGCGCGTCACGCCGATCAACAGATCTTGGTAGAGCGCGCTTTGCTCGGCCGGATCCGCGCGGAGCTCCTCCACGTAGGTGGCCATGTCGGGCAGGCCCTTGAGGCCTACGCGTCGCTCGAGCCGCCGGCCCACGGTCGTGACCTTGTAGCGCGAGAAATCCAGCCCGAACTGCTCGTCCAGCAAGGCGAGCACCTGCGCGAGCGGCTCGTCCGGGGGCAGCACGGGTTCGGGCTCTGGTGACGGCACGCGGGGAGCCGCGACGGTCCCGGAGAGATAGGCCGCGAGCTCGTGCGGGGCACCGACGTAGTCGAGGAGGCCGGTGGCCGCGGCGGCGCTCGGCATGCCGTCGAAGGCAGCCGTTTCGAGGCTCTCGGCGAGCACGGCGCCGCCCGCCGACTTGAGCGCGACGAGACCGTGCGAACCGTCGCTACCGCTCCCCGAGAGCACGACCGCCACCGCGCGCGGGCCCAGATCCTTCGCCATGGAGCGGAAGAGGACGTCGATGGGTTGCGGCAGGGCGCGCGGCTCTTTTTGCGTGAGCCGGAGCTTGCCTTCGCGCACCTCGATGGCCTTGCCGGGCGGCAGGAGGTAAACGTGGTTCGGCTCGATCGTTTCTCCGTCGACCGCGAGCGTGATCGCCATCTCGGAGTAGCGGGCGAGCAGCTCCGCCATCAACGTCTTGAAGTCCGGCGACAAGTGCTGGACCACGATGAACGCGCAGCCGGAATCCACCGGCATCGCGCCGAAGAATTGTTGGAGCGACTCCAAGCCCCCCGCGGACGCCCCCAGGCCCACGACGCGGAACGTTGGTTGTTTGAACTCGGGAGACTCGTCGTTCGCCGCGGACACAGGCGGTCGGGTAACCTTTCTGGCTCTTAGCGAGCCACCGGCCGAGAGTTACAAAGCAACAGGCGTGCCCGCGGGCTGTTTCTTTTTGCGGCTATTTGGGGGGTGTCCGGGGCTCCGCGACCTGGCCATGCGCTGCAGCGTTCTGCCCCACAGCGGCGGCGTGCCCCAAGTGAGGGAGCCGAGGTCACCGGGATGTGCCCTCTTGCCTCGCCCGCCGCGCGCCTCTACGTGGTGTCCCCATGAGTCATCGCCTGCTTTCCTGCTTCGTCGTCGTGACCGCACTCGCCTGTGGCGGCACCCAGGCGCCGCCGCCCGCCGCGCCCGAAACCGCTCCACCGGCGGGCGCCACACCCGCGCCGTCGGCCGAAGCGCCCGTAGCGGCCGAGTCCACCGAAGCGCCCGCTGCACCCGGCGCCATCAATTGGGACGCGATGGATAAGAAGGCACGCGGCAAGTACATGAAGGACGTCGTGATGCCCAAGATGAAGGAGGTGTTCACGGCGTTCGACAAGAAGTACGCGAACATGCAGTGCATGACCTGCCACGGCTCGGGCGCGACGAACGGTTCCTTCGCCATGCCGAACCCGGAATTGCCCCAGCTGCCCGCCGACATGTCGAAGTTCAAGGAGTGGGCCGCGAAGAAGCCCGCGATGACCGAGTTCATGCTCAAGCACGTCAAGCCCGAGATGGCGAAACTTCTGAACGAGCCCGAGTACAACCCCGAGACGAAGGTCGGCTTCGGCTGCGGCGAGTGCCACACGATGGCGAGCAAATAGGCAACGAGCCTGCCGTAGGGTTAGACGACAGGCTCGTTGGGGAATAGGCAACGAGCCTGCCGTAGGGTTAGACGGCAAGCTCGTTGAGGGATTAGAGCAACGAGCCTGCCGTAGGGTTAGACGGCAAGCTCGTTGAGGGATTAGGGCAACGAACCTGTCGTAGGGTTAGACGACAGGCTCGTTGAGTGGTGGATGCTGGGAGCAACCGCTCCGTGCTGCTGGACCTCTTTGCAACACGCGGGCCAACGTGATTCTTCGAGATTTTTGCCCGCTGATCTCGTGTGGTCGTGCATTAACCGGGACGCAGGGTCCGGTAATCCGGACCCGCCGCAGCGGTGACGAGGAGGCGGCGGTTCATCAAAGCTGCCGCAGCCGGTGCATTGCGCGCCGTTTCGCGCGTACCCTCGCGCACCAGCCCGCAAGCTGTAACCGCCCGGACGCCTCGGCATATCACCGACCACGGCGTGGGGTGGCGCTGGCGACTGACTCAACCGAGGAGGATTGATGGACGCACTCGACCAGTTCAAGGCCAATCAAAAGGCCGCGTGGGCCAATTTCTCGCAGCTGGAGACCATCACGGGCACCGTGGCGCCTCACCTGGTGCGCTTCGCCGGCGTTCGCCCGGGAGCCAGGCTGCTCGACGTCGCCTGCGGGACGGGTGTGGTCGCGCTCACGGCGGCCCGCGCAGGCGCGAACGTGCAAGGCGTCGATCTGACGCCCGAGCTCGTTCAACACGCGCGCAACAACGCGGCGGTGATGCGTGTCGAAGCGAATTTTCAAGAGGGCGACGCGGAAGCGCTGCCCTTTGCGGACGGGACCTTCGACATCGTCGTGAGCCAGTTCGGCCATATGTTCGCGCCGCGTCCCGAAATCGCCCTGCGCGAGATGCTGCGCGTGCTCGTGCCCGGAGGGACCGTCGCCTTCTCCACCTGGCCGCCGGAGCTCTTCACCGGGCGCTGGTTCGCGCTGATGGGCCGCTACGCGCCCCCGCCCCCGCCGGGCGTCTCCCCGCCGGCGCAATGGGGGGATCCGAACATCGTCCGCGAACGGCTCGGCTCCGCCGTGCGCGACCTGGCCTTCACGCGCAACACCATGTGGGTGGCAACGCTCAGCCCCCAGCACTACCGCCTGAACATGGCCGAAAACTTCGGCCCCGCGAAGAAGCTCTTCGAGCAGCTCGACGCGAAGGATCCGGCGAAAGCAGCGGAGCTCCGGAGCGAAATCGACGCGCTCGCGAATATGTATTTCGAGGACAACCGCGTACGGCAGGATTTCTTGATCACGCGCGCCGTCAAAATCTGAACCGGCCCGGCGCGCGTCCGCCGAGCCGACGCACTCGCGGCTGAACCTTCGGCTACGTCGAGCTGGCGGCTTCGAGTCTGCTCACCCGAACTCGACGACGGTCCGGATCGACTCGCCCGAGTGCATCAAGTCGAAGCTTTCGTTGATGCGCTCGAGCGGCAGCTTGTGCGTGATGAGACTGTCGATGTCGAGCTTGCCATCCATGTACCAATCGACGATTTTCGGCACGTCGGTGCGCCCGCGCGCTCCGCCGAACGCCGTGCCCTTCCACACGCGGCCCGTGACGAGCTGAAACGGGCGCGTCGCGATCTCCTGACCGGCGCCGGCCACGCCGATGATGACGCTCACGCCCCAGCCGCGGTGACAACACTCGAGCGCCTGCCGCATGAGCTCGACGCTGCCGACGCATTCGAAGCTGTAGTCGGCCCCGCCGCCCGTGAGCTCGACGAGGTGCGCGACCAGGTCCCCCTTCACGTCTTTCGGGTTCACGAAGTGCGTCATGCCGAGCTGGCGCGCCAAGGCCTCGCGCGCGGGGTTCACGTCGACGCCGACGATCATGTTCGCGCCGACCATGCGTGCGCCCTGCACGACGTTGAGCCCGATCCCACCTAGCCCGAAGACGACGACGTTCGCCCCCGCTTCGACCTTGGCCGTATTGATGACGGCGCCGACGCCGGTCGTCACGCCGCAACCGATGTAGCAAATCTTGTCGAAGGGCGCGTCCTTGCGCACCTTCGCCAGGGCAATTTCGGGCACGACGCTGAACTCCGAGAAGGTGGAACAGCCCATGTAGTGATGGACCTTCGTGCCGCCGAGCGAGAAACGGCTGGTTCCGTCGGGCATGAGCCCCTTACCCTGCGTCGCGCGGATGGCCGTGCAGAGGTTCGTCTTCCGGCTCAAACACGATTTGCACGTGCGGCATTCCGGCGTGTAGAGCGGAATGACGTGGTCGCCGACGGCCAGCGTCGTGACGCCAGGGCCGAGCTCGACGACGATGCCGGCGCCCTCGTGGCCGAAGATGACCGGGAAGAGGCCCTCCGGATCGGCCCCTGAGCGCGTGAATTCGTCGGTGTGGCACACGCCCGTCGCCTTCATCTGCACCAAGACTTCGCCCGCCTTCGGCCCCTCGAGGTCCACTTGCTCGATCACCAGCGGTTTGCCCGCTCCGTACCCGACTGCTGCGCGCGTCTTCATCACTCCTCCGTTCGTGGCGCGGGAGAGTACACCATCGCAGCAGGGGGCGACCGCGCCCGCGACGGGTCGCCTAACCGTTGACGAGAGCCTCGAGCTCCGCCCAGCGCGCGTAGAGCCGGTCAACGCCGGCGCGGGCGGTCGCCATCTCGGTGGTGAGCGCGACGAGGCGCGTGTGATTCGAGACGATTTCGGGGCGACCGCTCTCCTCGGTGAGGGCGGCGAGCTTGGACTCGGCTTCGAGGATGCGCGCTTCGATGGTGTCGAGGTCGCGCTGGTCGTTGAAGCTGAGCTTCTTCTTCTTGCGCGGGGCCGCGGGCGCGCTCGAGGGTGACGGGACGCTCGCGGACGCCACGGCGCGCACGGGCTCGGGCGGCGCCATTTGGCCGGCGTGCCAGAGCTCCCATTGCTCGAGCCCGACCATTTTGGTGAGGCGGCCCTCCTCCCCTTGGCGGGTATGGAAGGCGATGAGCTCGGTCGTGACGTTGTCGAGGAAGTAGCGATCGTGCGTGACGAGCAGGACGGCGCCGTCGAAATTCTTGAGGGCCTCCTCCAAGACGTCGAGCGTGCGCAAGTCGAGGTCGTTCGTCGGTTCGTCGAGAACCAAGACGTTCGCGGGCGAGAGCATCAGCCGCGCGATCAGCAGGCGGCTCTGCTCGCCGCCGGAGAGGCTCGACACCGGCTGGTTCATCTGCTCGGGGCGAAACAGGAAGCGTTCGAGGTAGCCGTTGCGGTGCAGCGGCGCGCCGCGCACGTAAACGTAGTCACCCTCGGGACACACGGTTTCCGCCAGCGTTTTGCGGGGGTCGAGCGACCCGCGCATTTGCTCGAAGTGCGCGACGCGCAGCTGGTCGGCCCGGATGACCTCCCCGCTCGTCGCCGGCTCGTCGCCGAGCAAGACCTTGAGCAGGGTGGATTTGCCGCAGCCGTTCGGACCGATCAGGCCGAGTCGTGTCTTCGGGCTGATGAAAATGTCGAGGCTCTCGAAAATGCGTTGGGCCCCGAAGCTTTTGCTGATGGCGCGCGCTTCGATCAGACGCTCGGGGCGCGGACCGCCCACGTCGTTGTGGAAGTTGAGGTCGATGCGACCGACGCGGTTGCGCGAGTGGAGGTCGGTCGCTTCCTCGGCGAGGGCGCCCGCGCGATCGATGCGAGCGCGCTGCTTGGTGCTGCGCGCCGCGGCGCCGCGACGCAGCCACTCCGTCTCGCGCCGCAGGGTGTTTTGGACCTTTTCTTCACGCCGCTCCTGCGCGGCCATCACCTCCGCCTTGCGCTCGACGTAGGTCGCGTAGTCGCCGGCGACGTCGAACAGGCCGCGCTCGTTGCGGCGGTCGAGCTCGAGAATGCGGTTGGCAATCCGCTGCAAAAATAGCCGATCGTGCGTGACGGTCAGCGTCGCGAAGCGGGCATTGGCGAGCAGGCGCTCGAGCCAGAGGATGCTCTCGAGATCGAGATGGTTCGTGGGCTCGTCGAGCAAAAGCAGGTCGGGCTCTTGCACGAGCGCCTGCGCGAGCGCGACGCGCTTTTGCCAACCCCCGGAGAGGATTCGCACTTCCGCGTCCGGATCGAGCTCGAGGCGGTTGATCCATTCGTCGACGCGGGCTTCGTCTTCGTAGCTGGCGCGTTCGCGTGCCGAGAGGCCGGCCTGCACGGCGTCGCGCACGCGCGCGAAGGGGAGCTCGGGCGTTTGCGGCATGAAGGCGACGCGCGTCCCGCCCCGCCGCGCCACCTCACCGCGGTCGGGCGCGACGAGGCCCGCGAGGATCCGAAGGAGCGTCGACTTACCGGCGCCGTTCGGGCCGATGAGCCCGACGCGATCGCCTTCGAGCAGCGTGAAGCTCACGCCTTCGAAGAGCGGCTTCGCGCCGAAGGCGTGGGACAGGTTTTTGGCATCGACGAGGACGGCGGGCATCACTCCACACTCAAGATTTCGACTTCGCTCGTGCGGCCAGCCAGCACAAGCTCGAAGGATTCGCCCGACTTGCGGCCGAGCAACGCGCGACCGAGCGGTGATTGGGGCGTGACGACGCTGAGGGGGCCGCGCTCGGTCTCGAGCTTCAGACCGCCGCCCGCGGGGCTCACGATCACGGACTGGCGCTTGCCGGCGACGTCGAGCGTCACCACCGCGCCTGCCATCACGGCGGCGCCGGGGGCGACGGGCTCGGCCGGCAACGATTGCACGAGCGCGACGGCAGACTCGAGCTCGCGCGCGCGGGCGGCTTGTCCCGCGGCCAGGTAGGAGAGCTCGATCTTGCGCGTGTCCTTGTCGTTCTCGGGGCGCGCCTCGGGGTGGTTCGCGGCTTCCGCGGATTGGCGCGCCGCGCGTTCCGCTGCGGCAAGCTCCGTGCGGAGCGCTGCGAGCAGCGAGGCGAGGAGAACGCCTTTGTCGAGAGCGACGGTTTCCGGCACGGCGTCTCAATACCACCGGACGCCGTTGGAGCGGCCCACATGGTGGGACAAATCGCACGGCGTAACGTCGCGAAACGTCGTGTTGTGCTTCCATCGGGCCTCACGCGCCGGCAAAATTCGACGATGCGCGCCGTCTCGCGCACGTGGTTCTTACGAGCCGTCACGCTCGGTGCACTCGGGTGCGCCGTCGGCTGCCATGGGTCCATCGACGGCGGCGCGGGGGCGGGTGCCGCCACCGGCGTGGGAGCAGGCAGCGCGGCCGGCGGGACGGGCAGCGGGCAAACCGGGGGCACCGCGGCCGCGAGCGGGGGCAGCTCGGGCTCGAATGCCGGCGGATCGGGGGCGAAGGGCGGCTCGAGCGGCGCCTCCGGCAGCGCGGGTCAGTCGGGTTCGAGCGGCGGGCCGTTGCCGACGGCCCTCGAAAGCGGCGCGCGCCGGCTCACGAGGAGCGAGCTCGACCAAACCGTGAAGGATCTCTTCGGCGACGACACGCGCCCCGCGGCGAAGGTGCTCGCCGAGGACGAGTACACGCCGTTCGACAACGACTACACGCTGCAGCGGGCGTCACGCGCGCTCATCGACTCGCTCGAGGCGTTCGCCGACGACGTGGCCGCGCGCGCCGTCGCGAAGGAGAACCGGGCGGCGGTCGTGAGCTGCACGCCGCAGGGCAACGACGACGCTGCGTGTTTCGAGAGCACGATCACGAAGCTCGGGTTGCGGCTCTTCCGGCGTCCGCTCGCGCAGGACGAGGTCGCGGCGTACCTGACGCTGCAGTCCTTCGCGACCGAGGACAACCCCGACGTGCCGCACGACTTTTACACGGGGGTCGAGCTCGTGATTCGCAGCATGCTCCAGGATCCGGAGTTTTTGTACCGCATCGAAACCGGCGCGGAGCAGGCCGAAAAGGGCGTGTTCCGGTTGAACGACTACGAGCTCGCGACGCGGCTGTCGTTTCTGCTCTGGGGCAGCACCCCGAGCGCCGCGTTGCTCGACGCGGCCGCGGACCAAGGCCTCGCCGACGGCGCCGCCCGCCGCACGCTCGCCGCGGAGCTACTCGACGACGCGCACGCGCGCTCCACGCTGCACCGCTTCCACGCCATGTGGCTCGGCTACCGCAGCATCCCCGCGAGCGCCGCGCTCGCGAGCGCGTTCGAGCTCGAGACGTCGCACCTCATCGATCGCGTCGTGTTCGAGCCCGGCCATAGCTACCTCGAGCTTTTCACGTCCCCGCAGACGTACGTCAACGATCTGCTTGCCGACCAGTACGGGCTCACGCGGCCGGACGGCGGGGAAGGTTGGGTCAGCTACGGGAAAACGACACGCGAGGGCATTCTCTCGCACGGCAGCGTGCTCGCGGCCTTCAGCAAGTTCAGCGACACGAGCCCGACGCAGCGCGGGATTTTCGTGCAAACGCGGCTGCTCTGTAACGAGGTATCGCCGCCGCCCGCCAACGTGAACGTCGATCAGCCGCCGACTTCGGCGGATTCCGTCTGCAAATTCGACCGCTACTCCGAGCACCGCAAGAGCTCGAGCTGCGCCAACTGCCACGCGAACCTCGACCCCATCGGCTTCGGGCTCGAGCAGTACGACATCGGCGGCAAGTTCCGCACGCACGACGACGGGCATCCCGAATGCTCGATCGCCGGTTCGGGTGAGCTGCCCGGTTACGGGACGTTCAGCGGCCCCGGAGAGCTCGCGGAGAAGCTCGTCGGCAGTGGGGCGCTCACCGGCTGCTTCGTGCAACACCTCCTGTCGTTCGCGCTCGGCCGAAAGGTCGCCGCTGGCGAAGCCGGGGTCGTGGGCGAGCTGTCGGGTGCGTTCGCAGGCAACGACTACGACGCGAAGGAGCTCTTGCTCGACTACGTGGCGAGCGAGCGTTTTGCGCTCCGGCGCGAGGAGCCCGCACCATGACGTTCCGCCTGCCTCGAAGGACCGTGCTCCGCGCGCTCGGCGGCATCGGCGTGAGCCTGCCCGTGCTCGAATGCATGCTCAATTCCCACGGTGACGCGCTCGCGCAGTCGACAGGGTTGCCGCTTCGTTACGCCATCGTCTTCGCGGGTCAGGCGCTCGGCGGCGACGGCTGGGAAGAAGACAAATCCCAGGTGGGCGGCGTGCGCAGCACGGAGAGCGGGCATTTCATCGTGCCGGCCGAGACGGGGGCCAAGTACAGCGTGACGACCCCGCTCGAGGCGCTCGACGAGCTCGGGCTCTTGCCCGACGTGAACCTGGTGTCGGGCCTCGCGATTCCGTTCAACGCCAATTCCGTCGAGGGCGCCGACGTGCCCGCGGGCGGGGCGTTCCGAGATTTTCACGGTGGCGGCGCCGGGCCCTTACTCTGCGGGACGCGCTCGACCTCGTCGAGCTTCACGTGCCGGAGCATCACCTCCGATCAGCTGGTCGCCGCTCGCAACAAAGGTAGCGTGCTCGATTCGCTCGTCGTGCGGGCGCAGCCGTCCTGGTACCTGTCGGGCTCGAGCTTCGCCGGCCGGCAGTACATCTCCTACAAGGGCGGCGGGGATCCCATCGAAGCGCAGACGAGCCCGCTCATCGTGTATCGGTCGCTCTTCGACGGCTTCACGCCGAGCGGCGGAACGGCAGCGGCCCAGCACGATTTCGAGCTCCGCGCCCGCAGAAGCGTGCTCTCCCTCATCACCGACAAGCGCGAGAAGATTTTGGGAAAGGTGGGCGCGGCGGACCGGCAGAGGCTCGAGCGCCATTTCGACGAGATCCGCGACCTCGAGAGTCGCATCACGAGCACACCGAGCTCGACCGAGACCTGCCAGAAGCCGGCGCAGCCCGGCGCTGACCCGCCCGTCGGCGGCGACAACGCGG
>Ga0164241_10003821_pt1 | contig 14910 bp, 15 predicted proteins | sample OricomyardsoilBY_FD_108780 | JGI IMG/M metagenome (GOLD analysis project Ga0164241, IMG submission 108780) | Backyard soil microbial communities from Emeryville, California, USA - Original compost - Back yard soil (BY) | ecosystem: Environmental > Terrestrial > Soil > Unclassified | place: USA... | reverse complement strand
TCGTGCTGATCGCCAGCGCCAACGTCGGCGAGGGGGTGGCGGTCAAGGTGCCGGCGATCCCGACCATCAGCAACGTCGTCGAGCCCGCGCCCACGACCACCACCGAGCGGCCGCCTCCGCCGGTCATCGGGACCGCGCGGCCGACCGTCGGCAGCCAGGAGGCGGTCGTCCAGCCCGCCCCGAAGCCCAAGCCGAAGCCCGCACCCAAGCCGAAGCAGAAGCCGGAACCGCCGAAACCGCCGACCAACAACCCGCCCCCGCCGCCGGGCCCCGATCCCGGCCAGCCGACCGCCGACCCCTACGACCGCTGCGCGCCGGAAGGCGCCAAGGCCTTCACCAAGCACCGCCACATCCCGCTGGTCTGCCGCGACGGCCGCTGGCATTTCGTCGGGATAGCGCGTTAAGAGGCGTTGTCCTTCACCCACAACCCGAGCAGCCCGCGGAAATGCGCGACGAACTTGTCCTGCTCGTGCGCCGGATAGGTCGCCTTCACCGTGTCCACCAGCAGCGTGTCGAACGACGGTGACGCCACCCAGTCCCGCACCATGTTGTCCACATTGGACAACGCGAAGGCGCAGAACTCCTGATACTGGACGGTCGAGAAGTAGTCGTCCGCGAGCCGTCGGTACTCGACCAGCTTGTCCTCATAGGACAGTGACGAGTCGGCGACGGCGAAGTAGTTCGCCGTGTCCAGGTCGAGCCGCGGCCGGCGAGCGGTGACCGCGCAGAACACCGACCACTTCAACAAGGTCGAGATCGCCCACGGGAAGTAGTAGTGCAGTGACGTGATCGAGATGTCGGGGCACGCGTTCGCGTAGTCGATCGGGTGCACCGAATCGTCGATCACCAGCGACTCGCACGAGTTGAACTCCCAGCGGAAGAACGCGTTGATCAGCCGGGAGATCGACAGCACCTCCTCGCCGGCCGTCGGCGACAGGAACGAATGCTCCACCGCGTACCGGTTGTGCATCGGCTCGTCGGGCTGGAACTTCATCACCATGCTGTCCGGCCCGATGGTCAGCGACCGCGCGAACACGTCGTAGCCCTCGACCGACGCCTGCAGGTGCATCAGCATCTCGCCCGACTCGTCGTAGGCCTCGTGCAGTGACCGCGGGTCCTTGATCCGCGACACCCCGCGCCACGCGCCACCGTCGAACGGTTTCATGAACAGCGGATACCCGACCTGTGAAGCCACGTCGTCGAGATCGAACTGCTGGTTGTACTTCGCCGCGGTGTAGGCGTACCGGGCGTTGTCGACCGGGTTCTTGTACGGCACCAGCCAGGTCGGTGGCACCTTCAGCCCCAGCCGGATCATCGCGCAGTACGCGGCGTGCTTCTCCATGGACTGGAACGTGAACGGGCTGTTGAGCAGGTACACGTCGTCCATCAGCGCGACCTTCTTCAACCACTCGCGCGGCACGTAGTACCAGTACGCGAGGCGGTCGATCACGAGGTCGTACCTCGGCTTGGCGCGCAGGTCGAACGGCTCGATCGTGATCCGCTCGGTGTTCAGCGTGTGTTCGGTGCCGGAGTGCGTCACGGGCCCGAGTCGGCGCACGAGCTCCTCGAAGGCCCGCGGCCAGTCCTCTTCGGTGCCCAGCAACAGGCCCAGCAGGTGTTCGGTGCGGTCGGGCATCGGGCTACTCCTAACAGAACCGGGGCAGGTGGTGGGCGAACTGCCTGCGCCACGACGGCCAGTCGTGGGGGACGTCGTGGCCCCACACGTCCAGTTCGCAGCGCAAACCCTTTTCGTGCAACAGGTGCGCGAAGTGCGTTGTGGACGGCAGCGAGCCGGTGGTGTCCTCCCACTGGCCCTGGCCGACCACCAGCAGCAGCGACAGCCGGTCGCGCAGCCAGTCCAGGTGGTCGCCGTGCAGGTTCGGCACGAAGTCGACCGGGTTGGCGAAGTAGGTGGCGTCCCCGCGCTCACCCCAGCCGTTCCAAGTAGACGGATCGTAGTTGCCGGACATGCCGAACGCGAACGGGAACAGGTCCGCGCGGCGCAGTCCGAACAGGACGGCGTGGAACGCGCCGAGCGAGCAACCGAGCGCGCCGATGTCCTGCGGGCCGCCGCAGTCGGCGTGAATGCCCGGCACGACGTCTTCTGTGATCCACGACTCGAACACGGCATGCTGCTGCGCGCGCTGCTCCAGCGGCAGCGAGTTGTTCGACCACGATGCCGCGTCGAACGAGTCCACGCAGTACAGCTTCGCCCGGCCGTCCTCGATCAGCCCGCTGACCGAGTCGATCATGCCGTTGTTCTCGAAGTCCTGCGCCCTGCCCTGCTCGGACGCGAAGACCAGGAACGGCCGCCCGTAGTGGCCGTACGCGATCACCGTGCCGCCGCCGATCTCGTGCTGTTCCCGCCGCATCAGCCCTCCCACAGCTCGCTGAGCAGGCCGGCCAGTGCCGGGTCGAACGCGTCCCGCCAGCCGACGTAGTTGTGCGCGTCCGGCACCTCCACCAGCCGCGCCTCGTATCCGTGCGCGTAGAGCGTGAGGGTCATCTGGCGGTTGTTCGCCAGGTTCTCCTCGGCGAGCCCGCAGGTCAGCACCACCGGCACGGTCTCGAACGGCGCACCCTCCGCCTGGACCTTCGCCACATACGTGCTCACCTGGGCGAACTTCGAGAATCGCTCGCTTTCCTGCGGGTCGAGCTCGATCGTGAGGAACGACGCCGACTGCAGGAACAGCCCGCCGAACAGGCCGGGGAGCGCCCGCTGGGCATGCAGCATCGCGAGGCCGCCAAGGCTCGCGCCCATCCCCGCGACCGGGCCGGTGACCGCCACGGCGTCGCGTAACGCGGGCAGGACCCGCTGGTGCAGCGTGGCCGAGTACCAGGGGTTGGCCGAGTAGTTGTCGTCCCGCGCGCCCGGCGCGAGCAGCGCGACCCGGCAGCGGGGCAGTCGCTCCTCGGCGATCAGCGCGGCGACGAACCCGGTGAGGTCGGCCAGCCGGTCGTACTCCGGGCCGTCGTGCGCGACCAGCAACGGCAGCGGCTCGTCGGTGTCGGCCGGTGTCCACACGCGCGCCTCGATGTCGTGGTCGAGCGCGGGAGCGGGGATCGACAGGTCGACGTACTCGCCGGGCACGCGCTCGGCGGACAGCCAGGCGGGCGCGGTGTAGTCCGGAAACTCCACGACGGACTTGTCGCCGAACGCGCCCGGCGCGCGCAGCGGGTTCGCGGGGTCGCAGACCTCCTCGGTGGCGCCCTCGCGGTGCAGCTGGAACTTGTACTCCATGCGGTGCACCGGCGGGCGGTCGAGGTGGAGCCGCCACTCACCGTCGTCTGGGGAGAAGTCCAATGGGGTGTCCGGCAGCGAGAGCGCAGGCAGCAGCCGCGCCCCGTCGAGCGTCAGTTCGTCCCCGTTCGGCAGCCGAAACGTCACCGAGTCGGCACTGACCAGGGGTGGAGTGTCCATCACGTGGCGATCACCGGTCCCATTCCAGTCATCGTTCCCGAGATACGTCAAGCTGGCACGGTGTCCACGCGTGAGCTGGTGGTTTTGGGTACGGCGAGTCAGGCGCCCACCCGCTACCGCAACCACAACGGCTACCTGCTGCGGTGGGACGGCCTCGGCCTGCTGTTCGACCCCGGCGAGGGCACGCAGCGCCAGATGCTGCTGGCCGGTGTCAGCGCGCACGACGTCGACCGGATCTGCCTGACCCACTTCCACGGCGACCACTGCCTCGGCGTGCCCGGCATCGTGCAGCGCCTCTCGCTGGACCGGGTGCCGCAGACCGTCGTCGCGCACTACCCGGCGAGCGGCGCGCACTACTTCGCCCGCATGCGCTACGCCGCCCCCTTCCACGAGCAGGCTTCGTTGACCGAGGAGCCGATCTCCGCGGCCGGCGTGCTCGCGTCGGGCGGGTTCGGCACGCTCGAGGCTTGCTCGCTGGACCACCGGATCGAGGCGTACGGCTACCGCCTCGTCGAGCCCGACGGCCGTCGCATGCTGCCGGACCTGTTGTCCCGTATGGACGTCAGCGGCCCGGACGTCGGCGTGCTGCAGCGCGAGGGCGTGCTGCGCCGCGGCGACCGGACGGTCCGGCTGGAGGAGGTCAGCGAGCCGCGGCGGGGGCAGCGGTTCGCGTTCGTCATGGACACCCGGCTCTGCGACGGCGTGTACGAGCTGGCCGACGGCGCCGACCTGCTGGTGATCGAGTCGACGTTCCTCGATTCGGATGCGGATCTGGCGCGCGACTACGGCCACCTGACGGCGGGGCAGGCCGCGCGGGTGGCCGCCGAGTGCGGGGTGCGCACGTTGGTGCTGACGCACTTCTCCGGCCGCTACACCGACCCGCGTCTCTTCCACGACGAGGCGGCCGCGGTGTTCGACGGGGAGATCGTGGTGGCCGAGGACCTCATGCGCGTACCGGTGCCGTCCCGACGGTGATCTCGGCCCGCAATTGCCTGAAATTTCCCAGAATTGCCCGGAATGCCGGGAACTCCGAGCCGCCCCGTGACTCGCAGCCCCCACCCTCTCCGGGGGCACCCCTCTGACGCCAGTCTACCGGTGTGGGCGGGCCGCAGGGCGGGCCAAGATCCACATGTGGACAAGGAGCCGGGTTGTGGATAACCGGGGCTTCAGGTGTGGGTGGGCGCCAGGCCCTCGATGATCTCCGTGGCTCGCTCGGTGGCCGCGTCGGTGGCAACGTCCGGGTTGCCGATCGACTGGTCCCAGTTCAGGTCGTAGTACAGCTCGGTGACGCCCTGCTCGGCCAGCCACTCGGCGTCCGCGCGGATCTCGTCGAACGAGCCGGACAGGCGGCCGTCGCGCTCGCCGACGCGGACCACGCCGCGCACGATGATCCGCGGGTCGCCGGACGCCGCCTCGCGGACGGCGGCGATCGGCTCGGCGATCCGGTCCAGGTCGGTTGCGCTGACGCTCAGCCAGCCCGCGCCCAGGCGGCCCGCCCTGGCCAGCGCGGCGGGCACCGCGCCGCCCAGCAGGATCGGCGGCCCGCCGGGCTGGACCGGCCGGGGCACCATCCGGCTCGGCGGCACCGTGTAGAACTCGCCGTCAAAAGAGGCGACCTCGTCGGTCCACAGCGTGCGCAGCACCCGGACGTACTCCACCGCCCGGGCCGCACGCCGGGCGGACGACGCGCCGGTCGCGGCGAACTCGGGCTCGTACCAGCCGTTGCCCAGCCCCAGGTCCAGCCGCCCGCCGCTGAGCACGTCGAGCGTCGTCGCCTGCTTCGCCAGCACCACCGGCGACACGAACGGCATGTTCACCACGGCGACCCCGAGCCGGATCCGCGTGGTCAGCGCGGCGGCGTAGGCCAGCGCCAGCATCGGGTCGAGCACGCTGCGGTACACCGGCGGCAGCTCATGCTCGGCGCCGACCAGCAGCCGCTGGAACGTCCACAGCGAGTCGTAGCCCAGCTCCTCGGCCCGCACGGCGAACCGCCCGAGGTTGTCCGGGGTGGCCCACGCGCCGGACACCGGCGCCCCGAGTCCGATTCTCATGCGGCCATCATTGCCCCTCCAGCTGCTCCAGGGCCGCGGTGGTCTTGGCCACCAGGTCGCGCAGGGGCTCGATGGCGAAGGTCAGCTCGTACTGGTGCGGTGCCTCGCCGATCAGCACGTACGCCTTCCTCTCGTCAGAAACCCGGCACAGCACCGGGCAGCCCTCGCGCACATCCGCCCACGCACCGCCGTTCAGTTCGTGCATCGTCACCCTTTCGGTTTGGATCTCCCGTTCCGGTTTGCGGCAAGCGTGAGGCCGGGTTCCACTGACCGCAACATTGCAATTCATGACCATGTGTTGCGATTTCGCAGGCGCAGTAAGAAAGGAACAGCATGGTGGTGCAAACGAGACGGCCCCCGACCGTTCGGCTCCGGCGGTTGGCGGCCGAGCTGCGCCGGCTTCGCAATGGGGCCGAGCTGAAATGGGACGAGGTGAGCACCGAGACCGGCATCAACAACGCCACGCTCTACCGCATCGAGACGGCCAAGTCCCGCCCGCAGATGCGCACGCTCGCCGCGCTGCTCAACCTCTACGAGGTCGGCGGCGAGCACCGCGAGTACCTGACCGCGCTCTGCCGCGACGCCACCCGACAGGGCTGGCTGCAGCCGTTCCACTCCGAGCTGCCGGAGGAGTACACGGCCTACATCAGCTTCGAACGCGAAGCAAAAGGCGTCCGCAACTACGAGTCGCTGTATGTCCCCGGCCTGCTGCAGACCGAGGACTACGTCCGCGCAATCGTTCGGGGCGGCTGGCTGACCGCGACGGATGCTGAGGTGGAGGATCTGGTTCGCGCCCGCATCGACCGGCAGAGCGTGCTCACCAAGGATGTGCCGTTGAAGTTCTGGGCAGTATTCGACGAAGCGGCATTGCGACGCGTGGTCGGCGGGCCGGATGTGATGCGCGCGCAGCTCGAACACCTTGCGAGCGCGACAAAGGCGCGGAATATCACTTTTCAGGTCATTCCCTTTGGCGCTGGTGCACATCCTGGAATGCCCGGTCAGTTCGTACTCATGGATTTTGCCGATCCGATGGACACCGACCTCATTTACGTCGACTCGATGGCAGGCGATCTCTTCCTCGAGTCTGAAGCGGATGTCAGCCGGTACCGGACGACTTTCGACACCCTTGTGGCGGTCGCCCTCAGCCCGAAGGACTCAGCATCATTGGTTACAAAGATAGCCAATGAGCTGGGAGAAAGTACCGATGATTGATCTGTCCCGCGCCGTCTGGCGGAAGAGTTCACGCAGCAGCGCCCAGGGTCAGTGCGTCGAGGTTGCGCACGTGCAAGGGCACACGGCCGCTCGTGACTCCAAGTGTCCGGGGCCGGTGCTGGTCTTCGAAGTGGAGGCGTTCCGCGCTTTCGTGTGCGTCATGGGTGACTGAGCCGAATCTGCGGGGTTACACTCCCCGGCATGCCAAAGCTGCGGATCAGCGAGGCCGCCGATCTGCTGGGCGTCAGCGATGACACGGTGCGCCGCTGGATCGACATGGGGCGGCTGCCCGTCGTGCAGGCCGAGAACGGCCGCATGGCCGTCGAGGGGCAGGAGCTCGCTGCGTTCGTCCAGCGGCAGGCCGAGGCGCCCGAACCCGGGATGACCGTGGCGGCCTCCGCGCGCAACCGCATGCGAGGAATCGTGACCCGCGTCGTCAAGGACGGCGTGATGGCCCAGGTCGAGATGCAGGCCGGGCCGTTCCGCGTGGTGTCCCTCATGAGCAGGGAGGCCGCGGAGGAGCTCGGGCTCGAGGCCGGCAGCGTCGCCGTGGCCTCGATCAAGTCAACCCATGTGGTCGTCGAGATACCGGAGTCGTGATGAGCCGTTCACTCCGGGCCGCCGTGCTGGCCGCCCTCACCGCCGTGTCCCTGGCCGGGTGCGGATCCGACGAGGAGCCGTCGACGAAGCCCGCCGCCGGCATCTCCGGTGACATCACGGTGTTTGCGGCCGCGTCGCTCACCGAGTCCTTCACCGAGCTCGGCAAGCAGTTCGAGGGCGAGAACTCCGGCGTGAAGGTCACGTTCAACTTCGCCGGCAGTTCGGCGCTGTCCAAGCAGATCAACGACGGGGCGCCGGCCGACGTGTTCGCCTCCGCGGCGCCGAAGAACATGGACGAGGTCGTCGACGCCGGCAACGCGTCGGACCCGAAGGACTTCGTGAGCAACACGCTGATGATCGCCGTGCCGAAGGGCAACCCGGGCGGCATCAAGGGGCTGGCCGACTTCGCGGACGACGCCAAGAAGATCGGCCTGTGCGCGCCCGAGGTTCCGTGCGGCGCGGCGGCGGACAAGGTGTTCAAGGCGGCCGGCATCACGCCCAAGCCGGACACGCTCGAGCAGGACGTGAAGGCCGTGCTGACCAAGGTCTCGCTCGGCGAGGTCGACGCGGCGCTGGTCTACAAGACCGACGTGCAGTCCGCGGGCGACAAGGTCGAGGGCATCGAGTTCCCCGAAGCCGCGGACGCGGTCAACGTGTACCCGATCGCGGTGCTCAAGAACGCCCCGAACGCCGATGGCGGCAAGGCGTTCATGGACTACGTCCTGTCCGACAAGGGCGAGGCGGTGCTGACGAAGGCCGGCTTCGACAAGCCATGATCACGGCCTTGCGCGGGCGCACGCGTGAGCGGGAGCGAAGGAGCGTACTGCGAGGACAACTCCCGACCTCGCCGGCAACGGCAGCGCAAGCCGCCGGGTTCGGAGCCGGCTCGTCGCGAGTTGTCCTCGGTCTGGACTGACGACCGCGCGCGGGCGCGTCAGCGCCGAGCCCGGGAGGAGGGAAGACGGCGTGTCAGCGACTGAGCGAAGCGAACAATTCAACACAGCAACCCGGCGGGGGCGGCGGCGAGGGCGGCTTCCGGTCGTCCTCGCCGTGCCCGCCCTGCTGGGGCTCGCGTTCCTCGTCGTGCCCCTCGCCGGGCTGATCGTCAAGGCCCCGTGGTCGACGCTGTTCGAGCAGCTGTTCCGCCCCGCGGTCGGCCAGGCGCTGACGCTGTCGCTGGTGTGCGCGAGCCTCGCCACCGTGCTGTGCCTGGTGTTCGGCATCCCGCTGGCCTGGCTGCTCGCGCGCAGCGACCTGCCCGGCCGGGGCGTGCTGCGTGCGCTGGTGACCGTCCCGCTCGTGCTGCCGCCGGTGGTCGGCGGCGTGGCGCTGCTGCTGGTGCTCGGCCGCCGCGGGCTCGTCGGGCAGTACCTGGACCAATGGTTCGGCGTCTCGCTGCCGTTCACCACCGGCGGCGTGATCGTGGCCGAGGCGTTCGTGGCCATGCCGTTCCTGGTGATCGCCGTCGAGGGCGCGCTGCGGGCGGCCGACCCGCGCTACGAGGAGGCGGCCGCCACGCTGGGTGCGTCGCGCTGGCTGACGTTCCGGCGGGTCACGCTGCCGTCGATCGCGCCGGGTGTGGTCGCCGGGACCGTGCTGTGCTGGGCCCGGGCGCTCGGCGAGTTCGGCGCGACGATCACGTTCGCCGGCAACTTCCCGGGCAGGACCACGACCATGCCGCTCGCCGTGTACCTCGCGCTGGAGACCGATCCCGGGGCGGCGATCGTGCTCAGCCTGGTGCTGCTGATGGTGTCGGTCGTGGTGCTGGTCAGCCTGCGGGACCGGTGGATCAGCGGACTGTCATGACGTTGCACGCCGATCTGCACATCGCCCGCGGCTCGTTCCAGCTCGATCTTTCGCTGTCGATCGCGCCGGGTGAGGTCGTCGCGCTGCTCGGTCCGAACGGGGCGGGCAAGACCACCGCGCTGCGGGCGCTGGCCGGGCTGCTGCCGGTGACGAGCGGCTTCGTCCGCCTCGACGACACGGTGTGGGACGAGCCGCCGCGGCTATTCGTGCCGGCCGAGGAGCGGTTCGCGGGCGTGGTGTTCCAGGACTACCTGCTGTTCAACCACATGAGCGCGCTCGACAACGTCGCGTTTGGACTGCGCGCGCAGGGCGTAGCGCGGCCGGTGGCCCGGGCGCGGGCGGGGGAGTGGCTGGCGAAGGTCGGCCTCTCGTCGTTCGCGGGCACCCGGCCGCGTTCGTTGTCCGGGGGACAAGCGCAACGGGTGGCACTGGCCAGGGCGCTGGCCACCGAGCCCGCGCTGCTGCTGCTCGACGAGCCGCTCGCCGCGCTGGACGCGAGTACGCGGCTCGCCATCCGCTCGGAGCTGGCCCGCCATCTCGGCGAGTACCCCGGGCACACGCTTTTGGTCACGCACGACCCGCTGGACGCGATGGTGCTGGCCGACCGGATCGTGATCATCGAGGACGGCGCGCTCGTGCAGGAGGGCCCGCCCGCGGAGGTGGCGCGCCGCCCGCGCACCGGCTACGTGGCCAACCTGGTCGGGCTGAACCTGTACCGCGGCACGGCATCCGGCACGACGGTGACACTCGAGGGCGGCGGCACGCTGACGGTCGCGGAACCGGCGTCGGGCGCGGTGTACGTGGCGTTCCCGCCGACCGCGGTGAGCCTGCATCCGTCGGCGCCGTCGGGCAGCCCGCGCAACTCCTGGCCGGTCACGATCGTCGACCTCGAGCAGCACGCGCACACCGTGCGCGTCCGCCTGGCCGGCCTACCGCCGGTGCGCTCGGACATCACCCCGGCCGTGGTCGCGGAGCTGGACCTGCGTCCCGGCACCGAGCTGTGGGCAGCGGTGAAGGCAACCGAAGCGGTCACCTACCCGGCCTGAGAGAGACCGCATCGGGGGCGGCTTTCTCGGTAGGGTTTGGGGAAAGTCGAGCTTGGGGGTCGGCGATGCGTGCTCTTGTGGTGGATCCGGCTGCACTCGAGTCGGTGCGGATGACCGACGTCGCGGATCCCGTTGCGCGGGACGGGGTGCTCGTGGAGGTGCGGCACGCCGCCCTCAACCGCGGGGACCTCAACGACGCGCGCTCCGGACGGGTGCCGCCCGGTGCCGTGCTCGGGTCGGACGTGGCCGGCGTCGTGCTGTGGGGCGGCTCGCTCGCGCCGGGCACGCGGGTGGTCGGGCTGGCGAGCGGCGCGTTCGCCGAGCGGGTGGTGATCCCCGCGGACTCGCTCGCCGAGGTGCCCGCGATGGTCGACCTCGCACAGGCCGCCGCGCTGCCGGTCGCCGGAGTGGCCGCCCTGCGCGCGTTGCGCGCCGCGGGCACCCTACTCGGCAAGCGCGTGCTGATCACCGGCGCGTCCGGCGGCGTCGGCCGGTTCGCCGTGCGGCTCGCGAAGATGGCCGGCGCGTACGTGATCGCCTCGGTCGGCTCGCTCGGCCGCGGCGAGGGGATCGGCGCGGACGAGGTCGTGGTCGGGCTGCACGGGATCGGCGACCCGGTGGACGTGGTGCTGGACAACGTGGGCGGGCCGCAGCTGGTCGCCGCCTGGCGGCTGCTGGCCGAGGGCGGCAGCGTGCAGAGCATCGGCTGGTCCTCCGGCGAGCCCGCGGTCTTCCCGCCGTACTCCACGATCGGGCCGGCCAAGTCGCTCACGTCGTACGTTACCATCGGACCGGTCGGCGCGGACCTCGCCGACCTCGTGTCGCTGGTGGCCGCGGGGCAGCTCGCCGTGGAGATCGGCTGGCGCGGCCCGCTGGAGAAGTTCCCGGAGGCGGCCGCCGCGCTGCGGGCCCGTGAGGTGCGCGGGAAGGCCGTGCTCGACGTGACGTAGTGCGGTTCCACCCGGTTCGGCGGTGTTCGGTCACTCGATCGTGAACCTAGGCTCAGCCGCCGTGACCAGTACGGAACAGAGCCGCCGCAAGTACGACGCGCTGGCCGACCGGTACGAGGAGATCTTCTTCTACGTCGCCGACATGGGCCGCCTGCTGGTCGACGTCGCCGCGCCGCGCGCCGGTGCGCGGGTGCTCGACGTCGGCGCCGGGCGGGGTGCGGTGGCGCGGGCGGCGCTCGTCCGCGGCTGCGTGGTGACCGCCGTCGACTCCTCCGCGGGCATGGTCTCGCGGCTGCGCGCCGACCATCCGTCGATCACCGCCCGCCAGCTCGACGCGGGCAGCCTGGACTTCCCGGACGGCTCGTTCGACCTCGTCACCGCCGGCTTCCTCGTGCAGGTCCTCGACGACCCGGCCGCCGCGCTCGCCCAGTTCCGCCGGGTGCTCGCGCCGGGCGGCACGATCGCATTGTCACTGGAGCGGCAGAGCGTCGGCCGGCTCGGCTGGCTGCACGAGCTGAACGCGGAGTTCTTCGGCCGCGGCGGCGAGGCGGCCGACCCGCTGGCCGCCGACCGCCTCGACGACCTGCTGACCGCGGCCGGGTTCACGGGGCTGACCCGCAAGGAAGTCGACATCCCCAAGCCGGTGCCCGGCCCGCGTGCCCTGTGGAACTGGCTCGCGCTGCAAGGCGTCCCGCAGGCGTTGACGGCGCTGCCACCCGAGCGCGCGGCACAGTTCCGGCGCGCGTTCTTCGCCGGCGCCGAGGCGATGCACGCCGACGGCGGCATCGTCCTCGACTTCGGCGCCACCCTCCACTGTGGAGTGAGCGCACGCCGGGCATGAGCCTGCTCGCGTAGACCGGGCTATTCGGTCAACTGCTGAACTAACAGACCGTAACCTTGCTGCTCACAGCACCCGTCCGGGTGTTCTGCGCCACGTATTAGGCCATTCAGCCTCTTAACTTTTGTTGCTCGGCGACATAAGTTCGAGTCGTTTGGTCGGAAGCCCACCCTGCGAGCCAACCCGCGAACCAACCCTGCAAGCCAACCCCCGATGCCGCGCCTGACGAGGTGGCGGCTCGCCCCCGCATGTACGGAGATCCTCAATGGACGAACACGCCCAGCGCGCCGGGTGGTCGCGCAGATCCATGCTGGCCGGGGCCGCGGCCGGCCTGGTGACCCCACTGATCGTCAACGGCAGTGCGGCGCCGTTCTCGGTCGCCGCGGCCGCGCAGGCGAAGGGCAAGCTCCGCCAGGTCACCATCTACGCGGAGGCGCTCGCCGGCGGGCTCGTCGGCTACGGCCTCGAGCCAGGCGGGGCCACGATCCCCGGACCCCTGCTGGAGATCTACGAGGGCGACACCCTCGAGATCGAGCTGGTCAACAACACCACCCAGCGCCTGTCGATCCACCCGCACGGGGTGGACTACGACCCGGCGTCCGACGGCAGCCCGCTCAACGCCTCGTTCAACGAGCCGGGCGAGACGAAGGTCTACACCTGGCGCACCCGCACCGCACGCAAGGCGGGTGGCTGGTGGATCCCCGGCAGCGCCGGGTTCTGGCACTACCACGACCACGCGATGGGCGACCACGGCACGACCGGCATCGCCAAGGGCCTCTACGGCGGGCTGATCGTCCGCAAGGTCGGAGACCCGTTGCCGGACAAGCAGTTCACGGTCGTCTTCAACGAGATGTCCGTCAACAACAAGATGGCCCCGGACACGCCGATGTTCGAGGCCAACCACGGCGAGCGGGTGGAGTTCGTCTGCGTCGGCCACGGCAACCAGCTGCACACCTTCCACCTGCACGCACACCGCTGGGCCGACACCCGCACGGGCCTGCTCGGCGCGGGCGACGACGTGCACACCCGGGCGATCGACAACAAGGACCTCAACCCGGGTGACTCGTTCGGCTTCCAGGTGGTCGCGGGCGACGGGGTCGGGCCCGGCGTCTGGATGTACCACTGCCACGTCCAGTTCCACGCCGACGGCGGCATGGTCGGGCTGTTCCTCGTCCGCAACTCCGACGGCAGCATGCCCGCCGGCGCGCAGGAGGCCATCGACCGCTTCCACGCCCACCAGCACGAGATCGCGAACAAGTCCAGCGGCCCGCACGCCGGACACCAGTGACTTCCAGACAACACAACCGAAACAAGGAGCGAGGGATGGGACGAAGAGTTCCCAGGAACCTGTCCAGGAGGCGTTCGGTGAGAACAGCCACGGTGGTGATGATCGGCGCGGCGATGTGCTTCGGCACGCTGGCCGCCCCGGCCGTCGTGGCCGCGGCACCCGCCGCCAAGGCCGCACCTGCCGGCCCGGTGGTGGCACCGAAGGTGCTGGCCGCGGGCGGTGGCGTCAACGTGCTCGTCTTCCACGGCGCCGCCGCGGACCAGAAGGACCCGGTCGAGCGCGCGACCGATGCGATCGCCGGCCTCGGCGCGCAGAACGGCATGACCGTCTCGGTCACCACCGATCCCCGAACGTTCACCCCGGAGAACCTGAGCAACTACCGCGGCGTCGTGTTCCTGTCCGCCGAGGGCGTGTCGCTCAACTCCGAGCAGGAGTCGGCACTGCAGGGCTACATCGCGGCCGGCAACGGCTACCTCGGTGTCGCCGACGCGGCCAAGTTCGCGCCGGACTCCGAGTGGGTGACCGGCCTCGTCGGCACCCGCCCGGTCGGCGCCCTGCCGCCGGCCCTGCCCGCGAGCGCGATCACCGCGAGCGCGGAGAACCCGCCGAACGAGACCAAGGAGAAGCTGAACGACGGCCAGGAGCAGACCAAGTGGCTGACGTTCAACCCCACCGGCTGGGTCGCCTACCAGCTCGCCGAGCCGGCCGTAGTCACCAAGTACGCGATGACCTCGGCCAACGACTCCTCCGGCCGGGACCCGAAGAACTGGACCCTGCAAGGTTCTCAGGACGGTGCCAACTGGACCGACCTGGACTCCCGGTCCGATGAGGACTTCCCGGACCGGTTCCAGCGCCGCGAGTTCGAGGTGGACAACTCCACCGCGTACGCGCACTACCGGCTCGACATCACCGAGAACGACGGCGAGCCGCTGGTCCAGCTGGCCGAGTGGTCGCTGTACACGGCCGACGCGGTGCCGCCGCCCGAGCCCGAGCCGCAGCAGGCGGTCGTCGACATCCTCGACCGGCAGCACCCGGCCAACGCCGGACTGCCGCTGAACATCACGCGGACCGACAAGTGGCGCAACTGGGCGCCGAACCCGGTCGGCACCGTGCACACGGTGGCGCAGGTGGAGGAGTGGAAGTACAACCCGGGCCAGGGCGCGAACGGCGCGTTCCACCCGATCTCCTGGTGCCGCGACTACGACGGCGGCCGGTCCTTCTACACCGGCATGGGCGGCACGGCCGACAGCTGGTCGGACGCCACGTTCCAGCAGCACCTGCTCGGCGCCCTGCAGTGGACGACCGGCACGGTGCGCGGCGACTGCCAGGCGACGATCGCGTCCAACTACGAGATCGAGCGTCTGTCCGCCCCGAACACCCAGGGCCAGCTCGACCAGAACGGCGAGCCGCACGGCCTGACGATCGCGGCCGACGGCACGGTCTTCTACATCGGGCGCGGTGCCTGCCCGACCGGTCCGATCGTCCCGTGGACCAACCCGGACGTCGGTCTCGGTTGCGGCACGATCCACCAGTGGGACCCGGAGACGGGCGACGTCTCGCTGCTCACGACGCTCGAGGTCATGGGCAACCGCGGCAGCGGCGACGAGCTCGTGAAGAACGAGGAGGGCCTGCTCGGGATCGTCCCCGACCCGGACTTCGCCGACAACCACTACCTCTACGTCTACTGGATGCCGCACG
>Ga0164241_10003820_pt1 | contig 14911 bp, 13 predicted proteins | sample OricomyardsoilBY_FD_108780 | JGI IMG/M metagenome (GOLD analysis project Ga0164241, IMG submission 108780) | Backyard soil microbial communities from Emeryville, California, USA - Original compost - Back yard soil (BY) | ecosystem: Environmental > Terrestrial > Soil > Unclassified | place: USA... | reverse complement strand
GGTTGCATCCAGCAGTGACAAAGAACTGGATGACACACACCTGGCGCCCACTGGCCTGAAGTCGCTACCCTCTGCCGTCCGCTCCGCCGTCGTCTATGGCCCGAATGCCAGCGGCAAATCGACGCTGCTGTTTGCGCTGAACTACATGCGTGCTGTGGTCGCGGAATCCGCTGCCGCCGTCCAACCCGGCCAGACCTACAACATTCAGCCCTTCAAGCTGGACGCAAGCACGGTGAACGACCCCACCGAATTCGAAATTACATTCGTGCTCGATGGAACTCGGCATCAGTACGCCTTCGCCATGACGACCAAACGGATCGTCAGCGAGTCGCTAATCGTTTATCGCACCAGCAAACCGACGCAATGGTTCAGCCGACGTCTTGCGGATGATGGCGAAAGCTATGACTACGAGTTCAGCGCTTATCTGACGGGCTCACGCAAGCTCTGGCAGGAGAGTACCCGTGCCAATGCCCTATTCCTGTCGACTGCGGCGCAATTGAACAGCGAGTTGCTCAGCCCTGTCTTTCGCTGGATCGTGGACAGCATCGTCTACCTACCTGCTGGCGCGCTGCTGAACCATGACTTCACCACTGAGATGCTGGCGACCGAAGAAGGCCGCAACACGATTCGCGACTTCCTCTCGGCAGCCGACATCTCCATCGCGGATGTTCAAGCAGTGCCTCGAAAGGGCTTTCGGACGCTTGTATCGTTCAACGCCGGCGGCGTGGGGCCTGCTTCGCATGAAGAGCGGGAAGTCTTGGTTCCAGTCTTCGAGCACAGCACGCCGAAAGGCCGAGCCAAGTTCGAACTGCATGAGGAATCCGAAGGTACCCAACGGCTGTACGCATTGGTTGCCCCGGTACTGGATGTCCTGCGGGACGGGCGAATTCTGATCGTTGACGAATTGGACAGCAGTCTTCACACCTTGCTCGTCCGCAGGCTGATATCGATGTTCCACGACCCTGTTGTGAACACAGCAGGGGCGCAGCTCATCTTCAGCACGCACGACACATCTTTGCTGGACCACTGCCTGTTCCGCCGCGATCAGGTGTGGTTCACAGAGAAGGACAACGACCAAGCCACTAGGTTGTATCCGCTGACGGATTTCAGCCCGCGCAAACATGAGGCATGGGAGCGCGGGTACCTCATGGGCCGTTACGGTGCCGTACCCTTTTTCGGATCCCTGCCTAGTATTCTGACCCGCTCCACAAAGAGGCCGGCCAGCAGCGAGAAGCGTCTCTCACCGTTCACTGCGGTTTGAACCTGTAAGAGCAAGCCGCCGAATGGGACAAGACAACCAAGCAAAGCACCGCCAGAAAGCTCGTGACTTGCATCGCCGAGCGGCTGTGCGCCAAGCATATGAGCGCCTGCTGATCGTCTGCGAGGGCGAGAAGACGGAGCCTCACTATCTGGGAGAGATCTGCGCGGAGATGCGCTTGGCGACGGCGCATGTGCATGTCCTGCACGGCGGCTTCGGCACCGAGCCGAACCAAGTCGCCGAGTTTGCGGAGCACATATTCAGGAACGGGGACCGCATCAAGCGCATCGAGGCCTGCGCCTTCGACCGTGTGTTCGTGGTCTTCGACCGAGATCAGCATTTGACCTATCACCAGGCGTTGGCCAAGGTCGCATCGTTGAACGGGCGGCTGACCAATGACGAGCACAAGCGAATTCCCTTCGAGGCGATCGCGTCAGTCCCCTGCTTCGAGTTCTGGCTGCTTCTACACTTCGAAGACGTTCAGGCGCCGCTGCACCGGAATGAGGTGTACAAGCGCCTCAAGGTGCATCTGCCAGACTACGACAAGGGGCAGCGTGGCCAATGGGCGAGCACCAAAGCGTGGCTCGAAATTGCCACGCAACGTGCGGCTGCCCGTACAGCCGCGACTACAGCACATGATGGACATGAGCCCTTTACAGCTATGGGTCATCTCGTAGCGACGCTACTGAACCTAAAGGGAGCAGCTACAGACTAAGAGCCAGTTGCGCGTACGTCGGCGCCTTTGATTCCTTGCGCCAGACCCATGCATCGAACGCTCTTCTGGAGACGCTTAACAAGTCAGCGGCCCCGCAAAAAACCTCGCGCAAGAAGTCGTAATCTTGAGACTGGACACCGGCACGCGATGCATAAGTACGCACATGGCGATCAACAGCAATGGCATCAATGCCGACAAGGCAAGACAAATAGTCGACGGTCTTCGGGCCGATCCCATCGATTGCCCTGAGCGATTCGCGAAACTCTTGACGACCTAATTGTGTCCGCAGGTCTACAGATGTTTCAACCGAACTTCGTTCAAGAAACCGAACAAGCCGCTCGAATCTGCCTAGCTTTGTCGGATGAACCCAGTCGAGGAATTCTGCAACGCCCTGCCGATCAACAATCTCCGTAAGCGCCGAGACGCGATCAGCCTCTGGATGATTCCGCAGAATCGCCGTCACGCGCGGGCGTACCACAGACGCGTAATTCAGGCCTGCTTGCAGTACTGCGTCAGCCACGACGGCCCCCATGTGCTCAAGCGATGGGCGCGGCGTAGATGCCACGCCCATAGCCCCCTCCGCGCGGGCAAAATCCGCCACTTGCCGGGCCGCCAGCAAGACCTCCACCACGCAAGCGCTCATACGAGGTCGGTTTCCATGAGGGCCTTCTGACGCTCGACACAGTTCGGACAAGCACCACATGGGAAGCGACTTGCCGCCTGGCAAGAATACGTTCTTCCGATAGGCACACCGAGCTCGACAGCACGCCGCGCGACCACCGCTTTGGAACTGAATCTGAACGGCGAAAAGAACCGCACCGGGCCGATGTCTTGCGACAGGCCGTCGAGGCTGTTCAGAAAATTCGCCGAGCAGTCAATTTCCTTGGCGTGATTGCTGTTGATGAATCCAGTGAAGACTTCAAGCATGCCGAGCGTTTGGGCCCGGGCCGCCGCGAGGGCAAAGAACACCAGCGTTCGATAGGGGACGTACAGATCGTCATCGACGACAGCGTCACGCCAAAGGTCCGCTTCGTCAATCAGACGGGAGGACGAGCCGCGAAAGGCATCGGACACGGTCAGCCGCTCGGGGCGCATCATCGAGGCCGGCAAGACCTCATTGACTCTCGCCCATTCCATTTCCACGCAGTGTTGCCCGTAGTCGAAGAACAGCGGGTGAACAGCCACTCCCTCCGCGTGCAATTGATAGGCGACAGTGGTCGAGTCCAGGCCGCCCGACGCCATGAGAAGCACTTTCCTCATGACAAATACGGGCTGGGCCGACCGAGAACTCGATAAAGTTCATTGAGACAATCGTCCAGGTCCGTGGAATACACCGCGCTGCCGGCAACGACCATAGTGTTGTTGTTTTCTTGCCTGGGATCGAACACGATCACCGGCTTTGCCAGCGCAAGCGCCATGCCCACTTCGACGAGCGTTCCAGGATCCCGACCGAGCGGCACCGCAAAGACTGCCGCACATTCCTTGAGCAGCGAGACGTCTCTTTCGTAGGCACCTTGGCGGTCCGCGAGCGACGCGTCGCGCGGCAGTTCGCCGACCTCTTGCACAGGCCGGCGCAACCTGAAGTTGTGATAACGCAGCGCATCGATCACGCGATCAATCTCGGGTTTGGGGAAATAGGAAAAATCCGGTGCAGCAAGGTAAATCGAATGCTGGGGGCGCTCGTGCCAAGGAAGAGAGGTCCCCCACAAGGCCCGCAGCGTGCTCAGACTCAAGCCGAAATCTCGCTGTACGTCCCGGCCCAAGTCGTCGGGGTAGGTGGTCTGGGCATATCGCGTCGCAACCTGCGCGCCTCGCCAGGCAGCTTCGACCACGTCGCCCTGCGCAGACAGGCCAGACAGCACTGCCGAGAACGCATCGCCGACACCAACAGAGTTGACGGTCTTACCCAACTGGGCGGGCAACAATTCTACTGTGCCACCGCCGAGCTTGAAGAGGCGACTGCCGCCACGGTTCTCCTTCAGCAATAACCATCTAGCGCCAAGCTGAGTCACCGCGTGCAGAAGAGGGCTGATGTCTTGCGCAGCCTCCCGCATGAATAGGGGCGAGGACGTCGAAATGATGACCGTTCGCAACTGTCCTTTGAACGGGGCTAGCGCAACCCAGTCGGCTACATCGTAGGCTACGTCGAGATCGAAGGTGGCGGGCACTCCCGCGAACATGGAATGCAGGGCATCCAGACGATAGCTGCCAGGGAACACGAGAACGTTCGTGTACTGCGTCAGGGCGGAGGCCTGATCGTGGAGCCGCGCTTGCCGTTTGTCGCGCAGGAGGTCTTCGTAGCCCTGCCATGCGATCTCACGGGTGTCCCCAATCACGATCACGTTGGGTGCACCACTGACCTCGCCCAGCCAAATGAATTCGGTGCAACCATGCGCCAGCACGTACATCCGAGCGTCGTCGACCAGATAGCTTGGGCAAACCGCGGCGACTGCGTAGGGAATTCCGCTCGCCCAGAGTCCGCGTGCCGCATGCACTACGCCGCCAAGACGCATCTTGCTTTCTGTGTCCGGGCTTGACATGGCTAGGTCCACGTACACGTCTCCGACGACAAGCACGGCTGCCTTGTCTGTCATTGCTACGTCGCCGCGATGAAGTCAGCGGAAATTCTGGGTACGGCGCCGGCGACCGACGAGGTAACAACGCCCGCGTACCGAAAGCCGGACTGCATACAGGCCGCGAGATAGTTGTACGAAGTGGGAAGCGCGCCTACGGTCGTTCCATTGGAGTCCACTGCGAAGACCCTGCCGTTCAGCACCAGGTCGAGACGCATTTGAACCGGAGGAAGGCTGCCGTGCTGCTGGAAGTAGTCGCACTGGGCGACTTCTTGCAGCGTGCACGAGAAGGCTTTAGAACAGTGATCAACGCCACTGGAGCCTCCGGCGCCGCCGGTTCCTCTCGAATTCGGTGACCCCGAATAGTCTATGAAGCTGCCGGATCCCGTGCTTCCCATGTTCTCTCCCCTATCTGGTTCACGACGGCTTGGATTGGTCTAGGTATGCCGCCGTCACTGCAATGTCAAGCAGCATGTCTTCAAGCGCCATGCGGGCTTGCCCTCATTCGTTGGGCAGCACGGCCGGCACGTTCAGCCTCTGGCGCATGGAAGACCCCGTTGCTCGGCTCGCTGTTCATCAAGGGCGAGAATTCAGGTAGTCACCAAGGCTCCTGCATTGGCGCTCCGTATTACAGCTTCCCGAAGTATTCCCGGATCTTTCCCGCCATGAGCGTCCGGCGCTCCTCCAGGTAGTCGTCAAAGGCCGGCACGTCGCCGTCGAGCAACCGTTCCGGAACGCAGTTCGCGCGGAGATTCGCGCGCATTTGCTCCAAGCCATCGATTCCGCCGTACTTCAGGGCTCCACCCGAGCACTGGTGGGCGAGTTCTGCGAAGTACGTCTTGGGGGCCTTGTCGCCAATCGCGATGTTGATTTCGGTCTGGGTGAGGACGAAATTGGCGATCTGGTTGTACTTGGCCTTGGTGAGCCCCTGGCCCTTGAGGTGGTTCCGGGGATAGAGGTGGTGGACATCGCAGCGGTTCAGGATAAGGTCGAGCGCAGTAATGTCCCGGGAAAGGAACCCCTTGTCCCCGAGCTTCACCTGGGCTGCCTGGTAGGCGAGGAAGTAGGGACTGGAGGCTGACGAAGTCTCCAGGTTGCGCGGCAGGAGGCCGGTCCAGTAGCTTTCGGAAAGCTGCGCCGCCACGACCGCGTCGGCGTACGCTGTGATGCCTTGCGATTCCATCGACCGGACGTCCTCGTCGAACTTGGTCTCCGGGCTTCCGGAGTACCGACCGGTCAGGACCGACATGACGAACCAGCGGCGCACGGTGCGTTCGAGTTCGGCCGCCGGGACGCTGGCGGCGCGGCCCTTCAGGTAGACCACGTACGCGAAATTCACCACATTCTGGCTGCTAATGAGCGAGCTGGCCACAAACCCGGCCGACCGGAGGATCATCGTGAATCGTTCGAAGTGGGTCTGGTTTACGAAATCCAGGATCCCAGCCTTGAGCTTGCCGAAAGACTCCTCGGCGATAGCGTCCTCGAACTGCTTGGTCTCGAAGTTGCGGCCAGAAAGCAGAGCGACGAGATCCTGCAGCTTCCCGCGGTTGAACCTCGACGTAAAAGCCACGCGGAGCATGTCCGTGTATGACGGATCGTAAATGTCGTCGTTGACGTCCTTCAGCCAGGCCATCTTAGGGAAGAATTCCGATGCCGCGAAAGCTGGGTCCCCGTTCTTGATCTTGGCGTAGAAGTCCGGGGCGACCGAGAGGTGGCAGAAGTAGTCGATTGCCTTCCGAAGCTGGTTGCCACCGTACGTCTCGTTTGCGGCGATCTTTGACATGGCGAAATCAGCCTGACTCAGGGAGGCGCCGGCGGAATTTACGCGGATGAAGACTTCGGTGACAGTCTCGATGTCGAGGTCGTCGTCGAGTTCGATGATTCCGACGTGGTTGTTGGTAATGCTGCGAAGCCGCTCCAGGACAAGGTAGACCTTTTCCTTGTCGCAATTCGGGTTCGCCTTCACATACTCATCGGCGAGCTTGAAGAGGCTCGCGCCCGGAGCGAAGACCCCAGCGACGTCGTCGATCCATTCGCTAGAGTTCGTCTTCGCGGGGTTCGAGACTTCGAACTCCTCGCGGAGGGGGTTGAAGGCAATCTTGATTCGAACGATCTCGTAGTCCTTGTTCAGGACTTCCCGACCCAGAATCGAGGCCATCAGCGCCGTGACACGCTGCTGCCCGTCGATGAGCACGCGCTTGCCGGCGGACGGAGTGCCGTCCTTGAGCTTAACCGTCGGGTTGCGCCAGGCGATGAGGTAGCCGACAGGGTACCCCTGGTAGAGGGAGTCGAGGAGATTGCGGACCTTAGTGGCATCCCAGACAAACGGACGCTGGATTTCGGGAATCGCGATTTCTCCGGACTTCACCCATGTGAGGATGGTCTCGATCGGGTGCGGGGTGACGGAATAGCGTTGGGGCATGGTTTGAACGTTGCTGGGTTCGATGACTTCGTGGATGTCAGAGGTTTTGCAGGATCTGGGCGACTTCGACCGTTCGCTGCAACATGCTAACGACCGCCATAGGCGGGGACTGTTTCCTGCGACCGGTTGAATCCGCAGGCTTTGAATTCGATCTAATGTATTTCCGCTTTGGGGCGATTTCACGACTCCTCCTGCCGAAACAGCGCTCATCCGACTGCGTAATCCCCCGGCTGCAAGGCTGGGTACGGGCGGTTGAGTCTGGCAGCGGAACGTCTGCTGCGCCGTGATCTGGCGCTCTGGGCTAGCAGCTTCGATTGCGCCAACGGTGAAGCGAAGGCCTCCATATATCCGCATTTGGAACTTGGCGAACATAGCGAACCTTGAGTCTTGGCGGCCGTCGCGCCCACACATGGCCGTTGCAAACTATTCGACGAGCGCCGCTGCTTGATCGTCAGACCAGGCGATAGATCGTTGCGGGTCGTCCTGGTCCGCCTCTGGATCTCGGATGAACCTCTACTCGGATCTTCGCCGGCGCAATATCGACAAGGTGCGCGAGCGCAGCATCAATGACCGAGGCCGGTTGGTGCCTGCTGAAGCAGTCCACCACGAGGTCCCTCCTTGAAGCGCAGCCTCGCGCCGCCAGAAAATCAGAGATCCTCTCTGCCGCCCACTTCACCTGCAACAGAGAAGGGTTGCTGAGCGCTCCTGCAAAGATGAAACATGCAGAGTCTGTCGCGTAGCGAATCCACGCCATCGCCGCCTCCACGTGCTTCACATCGATCTGCCATTGCAGATCCGCCAGTGCCAAGACCATGGCCAGACGCAACAGCATCGGCGCCCTGCGCTCAAGAACGCCGTCCACGAGCGTGTTGCCCAGATCCTGATTCAGCTCTGCTTGGTAGAGCTTCGCGTAGACGCTGCGCGCAGCCTCTGTCATCGCTATCGGGCAATGCCCTTGCACGGTCTTCTCGCTGACGAAGGCCAGCACCTCCGCCACCCGCCGTGCCAGGGCTTCCACCTTGGCCTGCGGAGTCCGTTTAGGAAAGGGCTGGATCTGTGTTCGCTCGCCCCAGACCATCAGAAACCGGTTGGCGAAACCATTGAGCAGATCTCGCTGCTGCACCAAGCTCAGCAGCTCGACCGGCGAGATCGCACCGCTCAGGCACACATGCGGCGCCGTCGCATGCACGCGGTTCGACTTGGTGGCCGGCTTCAGGTCAACCCCGTCCCAACAATCGCGTAGCGCCGCCGACAAGGTGTTGCCGCCACGCCGGCTCTGCTGCAGCACATTGGCGAACTCGGACTCCACGACCCACAGCCGTTTGTCCTCAATGGCCGGGACCTCTTGCTGGCCGACCCGGTAGCCATCGTGGATCAGCGCGGCCAGACCCTCTCGACTTGAGAGGCCGCCGCGATGTATCTGCGGCGCCAGCTCTCCGGCCAGGGCTCGGAGCGCCTCGTCGACGCGCAGCACCAGCGATACCGCATCGCCCTTCCTGCCACGGCCGGAGCGGCCAACGTGGAGAAAGAAGAGCCGCGGGTGGTGGCTCGTGTTTCCTATCGCCAGATAGGGCGCTCGGCCGATGGCGCAGGACAGATAGGCCAGGAAGTTCCCGGCGATCGCGATGGGATTGGTTTCCGCGCCGTCGCTGCCTTCGAGAGCCACATCGCCGACCAGCCCATACAGGCAAGCAGGGTCTGGTATCGGAGCGGCAGCCTGCTACTCACTGCCGCTGGCGCCGTTTGCAGACCGCCGGATCAGGGCATCGGCATGCGCGGACCCCAAGGAGCGCTTGGGCTGCCCATTCATCTACTTGTCCAAGGCATCGATCTCGACGATGTGCGTGAATTCGCGTAAGACGTCCGGCTGCCGCTGCGTCAAGAAGCGGGTGACCTCGGCGTTGGCCAGCAGCTTGGTGAGGTAACCCTTGGCAAGCACCAGGTTCAGTACGTCCTGGCCATAGGACTGCTCGATGGACTTGAACCGCCCTTGCAGGTTGCCCATCTCTTTTTCCATGCGGGCCATCTGCTCGGCGCTGACGCCGGCGATCTTTCGGGGTTTGCGCTCAACGACCAGCATCTCGGCTGGCGTTACGGCCAGCATGCAATTGGCATAGCCCACCGTCACGTTGTTGCTCGACACCATGAGCTCGGCGCACTCGATCTGCCGCGTCGGTTTCATCTTGCGCAGCACCGCGCCCATATTGGCCGAGAAGCGCTGGTCCTTGAGCAGCCCCGCAGCCTCCGCGCAGATGCCGTCGAGCAGGTTGAGCTTCTTCTGGATCTGGCTGATGTCGACCCGCAGGGCCTTGGCCAGCCGCGCCGGCGTCACGCCCCGCTCAACTGCGCGGCGAAGCATCATGTGTTCCTGGATGGTGGAGAGGCGATTGATGCGGTTGTTGTAGGTATAGGTTTCGTCGTCGGTGGCGACCAGGCACATCACGTCTTCAAAGCCCAGCTCCTGCAGCACGTACGCCCGGATATGGCCGTCCATGAGCATGCGCTTGCCGGTCGAAGGGTCTGCAGGGCCCACCGTCAGCGGTTCGATGAGCCCGACATCCTCGATAGAGGACTTGATCTGCTTGAACTTAGTCGAGGCAGGCAAGCCTTCCGGGATGCGTCGAGAGGGCAGTAATTGATCAAGCCGCACGGTGATGGGCTCAGGGATGAATGCCAATGGAATCTTGCTCATGCGGCTCGTCCTAGGGGCCAGACCCGGTCGGCCAGGTACTTCGGCAGCGTGTCGAGTCCTTCTGCCCGCAGAAGGGTGGTGAAGTTTTCGTCGGCGAGCAGTTGGCGCAGCGCCTCCGTCACGAAGAGCAGCCGCTGCTGCGCCAGCTCGGCCTTGCGCACCATGAGCTTCTGGCGCTCGACCTCCTGCTGATAGGTGCGCACCAGGCTGGCCGACGTCACATTGACATATGTCCTGGGCGCGCTACGCGCGACCGTACGGCCCAGCGTGCGGCGGCGCTCGATGATCTTGCGCGCCTGTAGCAACTGGCTGCCGCGCAGCTCGCGCTTCTCATACGCATCTTGCAGCGCGGCCTGGATGTCCTTGTCGTTGGAGCCTGCGCCGGCAATGGCGAGCGCGACATTCAGCGAGATGCGTCCACCCTCCATGGCAATCAGCAGTCGCTCTTCGCCGTGTTCTAGCAGGTGAAGAATGCCGGAGATGTATTCGGTCGTGAGCCCGGTCTTCTTGGCAATCGCTTTACGGTCATAGCCCTGCTTGCGCAGCTGCTCGATGCCGGCCAGCAATTCAAGGGTGCGCCCCTGGCGCCTGGCAATGTTCTCGGCCAAGCTCATGATGAAGGCGTCCTCATCTTCGACCTGGACGACCATCGCCGGAATGGTGGACTCGCCCAGCGCTCGGAACGCCTTGAGCCGCCCCTCGCCGCAGATCAGCAAGTAGTAGCGCCGCCCATTGCCATCAACGCGTGGCGTGACGGTCACGGGCTTCTTGAGCCCCAGAGCTTTGATGTTTCCGACGATCTCGTCGAAGACGCGCTCATTCCGGTCCCGAGGGTTGAGCACCTCGATTTGATCGATCGGAATCATCTGCAGCTCGCCCGGCGTCTGCGGGCGCGTCATGCAGCCCTCCGAAAGCGTGCCCGCTCAGCCATCCGGTGCAGGTAATCCAGGCTGTCGAAGCGATAGCTCTCGAACTCGATGCTGTTGTGGTCGGCCAAGCTGATCCGCGGCAACCCGAAATCCAACCGCGGCAGGAGGTAGTAGTCCTGGGCCGCTTGGTTGTCGGGCCGTAGACGCACGGCCACCGTGATGTCCGGCACCAGGCCGGTGTCGAAGCGGACTTTCCAGCGCCGGCGCCCGTCGTCGTGGTTCTGACATCGCGCCAACACGATGGAAACCGTGAACTCGCGGTTGATCTCCAGGAGGTCCGTCGCCGGATCACGGGCGACCATGCCACCCAGTTTCTGGATCTCGCGCTCCGTGTTCGTCACGATTTCAGGATGGATGCGGCGCAGGAACTTGTTGACCTCGAGGAACGCGTAGTCCCGGTCAGGCGTGAAGCCAACCGCCTGGTAGGCGCGGATCAGGCTGCCGAAGCGATGGATGTACGCCGCAGCCGATGGCATCTCATCGGCTTCGTCAATGATCAGTCCGGACAGGATGCCGCGCCGCTGGTAGAGGCTGCGCAGCTTCTCCAGCAGCTCGTCGTCAGTGAACCGGCGCGACCTCGCGCGGATGATGCCCTGGGCTGTGTAGAAGACTTCCGCCGAGACAATGGCGTCGAAGGCGCCATCCTTGCGGATCCACATATCGGGCTGGTTGATGACGCGGAGCTTCTTGAGCTTGAAGGACACGCGGTTGTAGACGTTGTTGCCGATGTACTTCTCGTTGGTCAGGATCTCACGCACGGTGGCGCGGGTCCAGGTACGGCCGAGTTCGGTGCGGATGCCGTGCTCGTTGAGGCGCCGAGCGATTTCCATCTCCTGCAGGCCTTCGTCGATGAACCACTTGTAGATGCCGCGAACGACGCCGACCTCGGAGTCGGGCCCCGGTACAAGAATCACACGATCGGTCTGCAAGCTCTTGTGCTCGCCCCGAGACAGTTCGCTTTTGACGTTGCCAGCCTGGTCGACGAGCACCCGGCGCAGGCCGAAGCCCGCAGGGCCGCCCTGGCGAAACCCAAGTTCGATCAGGCGGCACTGGCCAGCGAATACCTTGGTCGACAACTCCCGGCTGTACTCGCCCGCCATCGCCCGCTTCACGCCCTTGACGATGGTAGACACCGGTGAGCCGTCGTTCTCGAACTGCTCGGCGCAGTAGGCGACCTGGATACCGGCGCGTCGGCAGATGTACTCGTAGTAGGCGCTCTCGTCCGCGTCCTGAAACCGCCCCCAGCGGCTGACGTCGTAGACCAAGATAACGTTGAAATCGGCCTGACCGGACTCGACGTCCTTGATCAGTTGCTGCAAGCCTTGCCGGCCATCGATGCGCAAGCCGCTCTTGCCCGCGTCCGCGTAGGTCCGGATGATTTCGATGCCGCGGTGCTTGGCGTACTCGCGGATCTTGTCGGACTGGTTTTCGGTCGAGTACTGCTGATGCTCCGTCGACATTCGCACGTATTCGACCGCCCGAAAGCTGCCGCTTCGCGCACCATCCTCTTGTTGGTCTTCTGCTTGCATGGCCTGTTCCACTCCTGGAGTGATCCCGACTGGCTTCAAGACACGGAGGAATCGGCGAGGGCGGCAAGAAGCAATTGCATGCCGCGCAAGTAACCTGCGGGATCCTCGACCGAGTCTCTAAGCTACGCGTTGCGCACCTTACGCGCCATGCACCTCCCAGCCCATGACGTCCTCTATTTGCACACGTCACTATTTGCAAAGTGCACCGGCGGCTTCACGGTAAGTTCGACGCGCCAGGTCTTCGGCAGCCCGTCGGTGCCAGGCGCATGGATCTCTATCCAGCACAGTCCTGCCGCGGCATCGGCTCCGCAAGATGACGCGTCACTTGTTGCACACGGCCGGCCGGGAGAGCAAGGTGGGGCGGCGGGTTTTTTGCGCAGCCGGTACGAATGCCAGTAGCCTGGATTGCGGGCGTGCCAGGCTTGCTGCGCCGCTTGCTGATTGGCCCGATAGTCAGGATCTGCCTGCATCTTGTGCTTGTTCCACAGCAGCCGGCGCTTGCGCTGGCACTCGGGAGCTGAGCAGTAGGTCTGCGCGGGCGATTGCGGCCGGACCGTGAACAGCTGGTTGCACGAAGCACAGGCGGTTTGCGCCATGACCCCTCCTTGCGGGTTTTGATTCCTACAAGTTCGGGCGTAGGTGAGGCAGATTTAGTTTTGCCTCGCCGGGATGCAGCCTCCGTTTCCAGCAACTCCAACATCGCTTGGCGTCGGACAGCGGCAAACCCACGTGTGGGTCACCGATAAACTCATCGTGGCCGACTCGTCAAAGGAAGTTTGAATATCGAAAACTACCAAATTGCCCTATTTATTCGTGTGCACACTGACGTGAGTTTATCGAGTTACTATACAAGTATGACTTGTGTATAGTAACTCAATAAAATTGGCTGGAAAATACTGCTTCTCCGGCGTGTATATTCCACTGAAACTATTGAACGGCGAGCACTTTCCCGCATTTAATTAATAATTTCAGACTGACGGAAAGTAGCAATCGCAGAAGGGCGATTCCAGAGCTCAACGGCCGAGGTCCATTCACAAATTCCGGACAGTTCGCTGAACGAGTTCGAAGATTCAGATAATATGCTGCGCAAGTCAGATATTGAACTTCGCCGATTGGACACCCTGAAGTATCGATTAGTCATGTCACGCCTCTTTGGAGCCGCAGCCGCCAGCACTCGATGAGTTTCTTACCAGCATTCGCAAAGTCTGGGCACTTCGGCCAGGCGCGAGTTGCTCGGTGCCCGTTCTACGACGATGGCGAATGGGCGTGCAACCATTGCATTGGCCGTTACGCAACTTAGAACAAGATTACTTGGGGACAACCACGTAATCGTGGTCGGCCGTGGCATTTGGGTGTCGCTCTACGAGAAGGAAGTCGATACACCCGTCTCCATGGTCGGAGGCGGCATCGGTCTCGCCTATCCGGCCATTGCAAAGGTTCCGTTGTCGGGGCAAGAGGTTGATGCGCTGGACAATGAGCCGGAAGCGGACGCTCCGATGCAAAAACCCGAAATTCCCTTCACGATCGCCGAGGCCAAGCGGCGACTGGCGGCTGCTTTCGGCGTCAGCGAAGTCGACATCAAGATCGCGATCAGCAGCTGAAGCAACATCCTTGCAGAAAACTTTAAGATAACTTAGAGTTCTCTCCGCAGTGTTACGGAGGAGCAAGGCGATGCAGCAGATCCAGATTTCCGACGCCCTTTGGGCTCGCATGCAGAAGTACGGAACGACTTTGATCGACACGCCCGAAACGGTGCTCACGCGGGTGTTCGATCACTGGGACAAGACGGGCGGCTCAGGGCAGCACGTGACGATCAACACCCCTGTGGCTGAGCCACCCAAGTTCTTCCGGACAACTCGTGGAGTCGAACTGCCCATTGGGCTCAAGATGTTTGCCGATTGGAACGGCAACAAACTACTGGCGACAGTCACAGCAAGCGGGATCGAGCAGGGCGGGAAGACGTACGCCGATCCGTCCGGTGCCGCTAAGGCGGCCAAGCTGGCGCTCGGCGCTACTTCTACGCAGGCATCAACGAATGGCTGGGACTTCTGGATGATGGACGCGCCTGGGGTCGCCAACCGAATCTGCGCCATCGACCGCTTCCGCCAAAAGCGGTAACGCACGGGGCGCTGGCGCGCCCGGCCACCGTCGAGGCGAGGGCTTCAAGGTGCCAGAAGCGAGTACGTGACCTTGTTGCCGTTGATGGCGATGAAGGGCGACCCTGACGGTCACGATGTAGATCGAGGATGTCCGACCGGAACCGTTCACCAGGCAACTTCGCTGCGACCGGTGCGGCCAGCTCTCGGAACTCGGCGATGCGGAGTTCCGGGAGACGGTCTGCATAGAACTGAATGCAGCTAGCGCTGGTTCAACGCAGCAACTCGCAACCCCGTCAAGGCTGTCGGGCGAAGACAAAGTTCCCTGGGCGTTTGCCATGGGATAAGCCGGAACCCTGCAGATTTATCCCACCCAGTCTGAACAGACGCCCCAGGGCAACCAGATGCTGTTTGGACAAAATAAATTAACCCCAGGCAGTTCTGGACATACCTGAATTGCCCCTAGGACGCGACTCTTGGACAAGAAGAATTCCCCCTAGACATGGGACACGAAAGAAGGAGGGTGTGGATTATGCCGCCGCCCTCGATCCACCCGTTTGGGGAGGCTCGACGACCGCAATATGCATACCCTTAGCCCCCAGATTTCCGGGAGACAGACATGAGCGACAGGCATGCGATGGAGTTGATCAGCCCCTATGACGTGAACTCGGCGCAGGGGCTCTATCCCTTCGACCTG
>Ga0164241_10003819_pt1 | contig 14911 bp, 12 predicted proteins | sample OricomyardsoilBY_FD_108780 | JGI IMG/M metagenome (GOLD analysis project Ga0164241, IMG submission 108780) | Backyard soil microbial communities from Emeryville, California, USA - Original compost - Back yard soil (BY) | ecosystem: Environmental > Terrestrial > Soil > Unclassified | place: USA... | reverse complement strand
TGTCGTCGTGGTTCTCGTTGCCGCCCTGGGAGTTGTGCCCGCGACCGCCGCCGCGTCGCCGGCGCCGACCGTGCGCTGCGAGTTCATCCCGACCCCGGACAACCCCGCCGCGAAGCCGGTCCGCCCGCCGTCGCCGAAGGCCCCGGCCCGCGGCACCCCGACCGCCGTCGTCGCGACGAACTACGGCGTGGTGGTGATGGAGCTGGACCGCGCGAACGCCCCGTGCGCCGTGCACAACTTCACCCACCTGATCCGCAGCCTGTTCTACAACCACACGCAGTGCTGGCGCCTGACCAACAGCGCCCGGCTGGGCGTGCTGCAGTGCGGCGACATCGTCTCGGTGGAGGTGGGTGGTCCTGGATACCGCTTCGCGGATGAGCTGACCGGCGCTGAGACCTACCCGCGCGGCACGGTGGCGATGGGCAACCAGGGCCCGGACACGAACGGCAGCCAGTTCTTCATCGTCCACTCCCGCGCCCAGATCTCCCCGGCGTACACGATCCTGGGCCACGTCACACACGGAATGTCCACATTGGACAGAATTGTGGCAGCAGGCATCGAGGGCGGCGCCGAGGACGGCGCACCCGCGAGTCCGGTGAAGATCTACTGGGCGCTGACCTTCTAAGGACAGCACGGCTCAACCCCACTGCCGACCGAAGATCACGAAGGTTGGGCCGGGTGGTGTGGGCAGGCAGCGCGGAGGCTACCGGTGCTGGGCGAGTTCGAACTCCACACCAGGAGAGGACGGCGTCCAGTGCGGTAGCCAGCGGTCCGCCACCGGCAGCGTGCCGTCCAACGCGGCCAGCATGTGCCGCTCCGCCAACGGAAGCACCTCGGCGACAGTCACCTGGCGCCCCAGCTCCATGGACAGCGACGTCACGCCCGCGTCGCGGATGCCGCACGGGATGATGTGCTCGAACGCCGTGAGGTCGGCGTCGCAGTTGATCTCGAAGCCGTGCATCGTCACGCCGCGCTGGACGCGGATGCCGATGGCCGCGATCTTGCGTTCCGGGCGCTGGTCGGCGGCCAGCCACACGCCGCTGCGGCCCTCCACCCGGCCCGTCTGCAGGCCGAGCTCGTCGCACACCGCGATCAGCGCCTGCTCGATCCGGCGGACGTACTGGACCACGTCGATCGGGTCGGCCAGCTTCACGATCGGGTAGCCGACGAGCTGGCCGGGGCCGTGCCAGGTGATCTTGCCGCCGCGGTCCACGTCGACCACGGGGGTGCCGTCGTCGGGGCGCTCCTCCGGCACGGTGCGCTTGCCCGCCGTGTACACCGACGGGTGCTCCAGCAGCAGCAACGTGTCCGCGCCGAGGTCGTCGGCCCGCGCCGCCACCAGGGACCGCTGCAGGTCCCACGCCTCGATGTAGTCGATCGAGCCGAGCTCGCGGACGTGCATGGGCGCGCTCGACGCGCGGCAGGAAGCTTGGGCCACGTCAGCGACCTTACGCCGTCACAACCGAGGCTCCGTCGTTCACCGGTGGAGCGCCGCGTCCAGGGCATCCTCGAGGACGGGGTAACGGAAAGTGAACCCCTGCGCGGTCAGCGCCGCCGGTACCGTGCGCTGGCTGTAGAGGATCTCCTCCGCGCCGTCGCCGATCGCCACCCGCAGCGCGATCCGCGGCACGAACCACGGCGCAGGCCGCCCGAGCGCCTGCCCGAGCGCGCGGGTGAACTCGCGGTTGGTCGCCGGGTGCGGCGCGCACGAGTTCACCGCGCCGGAAATCCCGTCGGTCTCCAGCACGAACCGGATCGCCGCCACCTGGTCGGCCACGTGCAGCCACGGCATGTACTGCAGCCCGTCGCCCAGCCGGCCGCCGAGCATCAGCGTGAACAGCGGCTTCAGCGTGCCCAGCAGCCCGCCGCGCCGCGACAGCACGTGCCCGGTGCGCAGCCGCACCACCCGCGCGCCCGCGGCGGCCGCCCGCTGCGTCGCGGCCTCCCAGTCGCGGCACAGCCCCGCCAGGAACCCCTGCCCGTTCGGCGTGCTCTCGTCGCTCTCCCGGTCGCCGGTGTCGCCGTAGTAGCCCACCGCCGACGCGTTCACCAGCACCGGGATGCCCCGCTCGGCGACCGCCGCGGCGAGCACCTCGGTCGGTTCGACGCGGCTGTTGAGCAGCATCTGCTTGCGCGCGTGGCTCCATCGCCTGCTCGCGATGCCCGCCCCGCACAGGTTGACGACGGCGTCCGCGCCGTCCAGCGCGCCGTCGTCGATCCGCCCGGCGGGCGGGTCCCACTCGCGCTCGTCGACCGCGCGGGGCCTGCGCCGGACGAGCCGGACGACGTCGTGCTCGGCCTCGCGCAGGTCGTGCACGAGCGCCGCGCCGATCATGCCCGACGAGCCGGCCACCACGATGCGCATCGGTTACAGGCCCAGGTCGCCCTCGAAGTTACCGTCCTGCAGGCGGTTCTTGATCGTCGTCAGGAACCGGCCCGCGTCCGCGCCGTCGACCAGCCGGTGGTCGTAGGTCAGCGCCAGGTAGATCATCGAGCGGATCGCGATCGTGTCGTTGCCGTCGGCGTCGGTGATGACGACGGGCCGTTTCACGACCAGGCCCACGCCGAGGATGCCGACCTGCGGCTGCTGGATGATCGGCGTGTCCCACAGCGCGCCCTGGCTGCCCAGGTTGGTCAGCGTGAACGTCGCGCCGAACAGCTCGTCCGGGGTGATCTTGTTCGCGCGGGTGCGCTCGGCCACGTCGGCGATCTTGTGCGAGAGGCCGGCGACGGACAGGTCGCCCGCGTTGTGGATGCACGGCGTCAGCAGCCCGCGGTCGGTGTCCACCGCGATGCCGAGGTGCTCGGCGCCGTGGTAGGTCACCTCCTTGGTCTCCTCGTTGATCGACGCGTTCAGCTTCGGGTGCGACTTGAGCGCCTCGACCGCGGCCTTCGCGAAGAACGGCAGGAACGTGAGCTTGACGCCCTCGCGCTGCTCGAACGCCGTCTTGGCCCGCGACCGCAGCTTCGCGACCCTGGTGACGTCGACCTCGACGACCTGGGTGAGCTGCGCGGAGGTCTGCAGCGACTCGACCATCCGCCGCGACACGGTCTGGCGCAGCCTGCTCATCTTCTCGGTCTTGCCGCGCAGTTCCGCGGTGGACGCGGCCGGGGCGCTCGGCGCCGACGACCGCGCGGCGGCGGGTGCCGGGGCGGGCTGCTTGGCGGCCTCGGCCGCGGCCAGCACGTCCTGCTTGCGGATCCGGCCGCCGACGCCGCTGCCCTCGACGCCGGACAGCTCGATGCCGTGCTCGGCGGCGAGCTTGCGCACCAGCGGCGTGACGTACGGGGCGTCGCCGTTGGGCCGCCCGCCGGCGGGCGGGGCAGCAGGGCGCGGGGCCTCCTGGCGGGGCGCCTCCTGCTTCGGCGCCTCCTGGCGCGCGGGCTCCTGCTTGGGGGCTTCCTGCTTCGGAGCCTCTTGCTTGGGCTCTTCCTGCTGCGGGGGCTCCGGCGCGGCGTGCCGGGACTCCGCCTGCGCGGGCTGCTCCTGCTTGGGCGCGGCGGATCCCGAGCCGGAGCCGACGACCGCGAGCCGACCGCCGACCTCCACGGTCTCGTCCTCGTTCGCGGTGATCTCCAGCACCGTGCCGGCCACCGGCGACGGGATTTCGGTGTCCACCTTGTCCGTGGAGACCTCCAGCAGCGGCTCGTCGACCTCGACCGAGTCGCCGACCTGCTTGAGCCAGCGGGTGACCGTGCCCTCGGTGACGCTCTCGCCGAGCGCCGGCATGGTGACCGGCGTGCCCTCGCCCGACGAGTCCGAAGTGGACTCCTGAGCGGACGCCTGCGCGGGCTCGGGCTCGGCCTGCGGCTCGGACTCCGCCGGAGCCTCGACGTCGCCGCCGGACTCGGCCTCGACGTCGCCACCCGACTCGGGCTCGGACTCCGCCGGGGCCTCCACGTCACCGCCCGACTCGGCCTGGGCATCCCCGGAACCGGAGCCGCCGTCCCCGATCACCGCGAGCTCGGCGCCGACCTCGATCGTCTCGTCCTCCTGGGCGACGATCTTCTGCAGCACACCGGCGGCGGGCGACGGGATCTCGGTGTCGACCTTGTCCGTGGAGACCTCGAGCAAGGGCTCGTCGACCTCGACGGTGTCGCCTTCCTGCTTGAGCCACCTGGTGACAGTGCCCTCGGTGACACTCTCGCCGAGGGCCGGCATCTGGACGGAGAACGCCATGGTTCGCTGACTCCTTGGTACTAAACGGCTTCAGCCGTGCACGTGCAGTGGCTTGCCGGCCAGGGCGAGGAAGGCCTCGCCGAGCGCCTCGGTCTGGGTGGGGTGGGCGTGGATGAGCGGTGCCACGTCCTCCGGGTAGGCCTCCCAGTTGTAGATCAACTGTGCCTCGCCGACAAGCTCGCCGACCCGGTCCCCGACCATCGTGATGCCCACGACCGGGCCGTCCGGCGCCTTCACCAGCTTGACGCCGCCCGAGGTCTTGAGGATCTGGCTCTTGCCGTTGCCGCTCAACGCGTACGTGTAGGTCTGCGCGCCGCCGAACTTCTCCTTGGCCTGCGCCTCGGTCAGCCCGACCGACGCGACCTCCGGCTTGCAGTAGGTGACGCGCGGGATGCCCGCGTCGTCGGTGGGGCGCGGGCTCAGGCCGGCGAGCTCCTCCGCGACGAAGATCCCGTGCTGGAAGCCGCGGTGCGCGAGCTGCAGGCCGGGCACGAGGTCGCCGACGGCGAAGACGTTGTCCAGGTTGGTGCGCAGGCGGTCGTCGGTGAGCACGAAGCCGCGCTCCATCGTGACGCCGGCCTCCTCGTAGCCGTGGCCCGCGCTGTTGGGCCCGCGGCCCACCGCGACCAGCAGCGTCTCGGCCTCGATCGTCTCGCCGGACTCCAGCGAGACCGTCACGTTCGAGCCGTTCTGCTCGGCGCCGGTGAACTTCACGCCCGTCTTGTACTTGATCCCGCGCTTGCGGAACGCGCGCTCGAGCTGCTTGGAGGCCCACTCGTCCTCGAGCGGCACGAGCCGGGGCAGCGCCTCGACGATCGTCACGTCCGCCCCGAACGACGCCCACACGCTCGCGAACTCGACGCCGATCACGCCGCCGCCCAGCACCACGACGCTCGACGGGATGTAGTCCAGGTGCACGGCCTGGTCGCTGGTGATGATCCGGCCGCCGATCTCCAGGCCCGGCAGGCTCTTCGCGTACGACCCGGTGGCCAGCACGACGTTGCGGCCGGTGTAGCGGGTGCCGTTCACGTCGACCGCGTTCGGGGCGACGAACGTGCCCTGACCCTCGACCACCGTGACCTTGTTGGCCTTCGCGAGTCCCTGCAGGCCCTTGTACAGCCCGCCGACCACGCCGTCCTTGTAGGAGTTGACCCCCGCGATGTCGACGCCCTCCAGCGAGGACTTCACGCCGAACTGGTCGCCCTCGCGGGCCAGGTCCGCGACCTCGGCGGCGTGCAGCAGCGCCTTGGTCGGGATGCAGCCGCGGTGCAGGCAGGTGCCGCCCAGCTTGTCCTTCTCCACCAGGATGACCGAGAGGCCGAGGCCCGCGGCGCGGAACGCGCAGGCGTAACCACCTGATCCGCCACCCAGGATCACGAGGTCAGCGGAGGTATCAGTCACGGGTTCTCCAAGCGGTGGACGAACGGGCAGACGGTAACCCAGGTCGCGAACCGGTCACCACACATCATCTTGTCACTACCTGCGGCAGGCTTGCGAGGTGGCCGCGTTGGCACAATGTGAGTGACGACGTTTCATACGGAGGTAGCCGCCGTGGGAGTTTTCGACTCGCTGCGTAAGAAACGCAAGGGCGGTCAGGGCCAGGTGCGCGCGTCCAGCAAGGACGACACCGCGCACCTCGACGAGTGGGCCGGCCAGCGCCAGGGTGTCGAGGCGTTCGTTGAGCCGCGCACCCACGTCACGGAGACAACAGTGCTGCTCGTCGCACACGACGGGGAGTGGACCAGGCGGCGGATCGCAAGCCCCGAGGCGGCTGCCGACTTCGCCCGGAAGCGAAAGATGCCACTTTACGAAGTGGAACGGGTTGGCTACCCGAAGCGCATGAGGGAGTATCAAGCCCGCCAGAAGAAGGAACGCGGCTAGCCGCCCGAGACAAGTTCAGAAGGGGCGTTGCGTGAGCGGGGTCACGGTCGTCGTCGACTTCGGTGCCACCGACACTGTCGGTGTGCTCCGCGGGCACGACGGTGTGCCGCGGACCGTCCGCGTGGGCGGCGAGGTCCGAGTGCCCTCCGCCGTCGCGCTGAGCCCCGAACACCAGCTGGTCGTCGGCCGGGACGCGGTGAGCGTCGGGACCGCGGAGCCGGACCGGGTGGTCAGCGATCTCCGGCACCGGCTGGACCGGCGCGACCTGATGGTCGGCGACATCGTCCTGCCGGTGACCAGGCTCGTCCGCGCGCTGCTGACCCGGGTGGTACGTGCCGCCGGGGCGCCACCTGCCGAGCTCGTGCTCACCCATCCCGCGGACTGGCCCGCCGAACGCGTCGCGGTCCTGACCCGCGCGGCGGCCGGGCTCGCGCCGTCGGTGCGCACGGTCGTCGCGCCGCTCGCCGCGGTGGCCGGCGCGGAGCTCGACGGCGACCAGACGGTGCTGGTCGTCGAGCTGGACGGCGACGCGGGCGTGGCGACCACGGTGCGGCGCAAGGGCGGCAGGCCTGCGGTGCTCTCGACCACGGACCTGCCCGCCGACGCCGAGATGGCGAAGCTGGCGGCGGGCGCGGACTCGGTGCTGGTCGTCGGCCGCTCCTCGCGCACCCCGGTACTCGCCCGGCGGCTGGCCGAGCGCGGCCTGTCGGTGCGGGTCGACCAGGACCCGGCAACCGCGGTGGCCCGCGGCGCCCTGTCCTCCGAGTCGGCAGCCGTGTCGTCCAACGGCGCATCGCCCGAGTCGTCCCGCCGCCGTCCCACCGGGTCCGGCCGGGTGCGGCCGTGGCTGCGGCGCACGATCGTGACCGCCGCGGTCCTGGTGATCGTGGCCGCGGTCGGCGCGGTGCTGACGATCGGTGTGAGCCCCGGCCTGCGGACGGCCGGCAGCCCCGGCCCGGCGGCGGGTGCCCTGGTCGATGCCCCGGACGAGGAGGGCGGCGAGACCATGCCGCCCGTGGTCGAGGGGCAGGAGCTGGTCACGGCAGGCCAGCCGGCATATGTGACCGCCCGGCAGGGCCTGCCGGCGAAGTACCGCACAGCGGGTGGCGCGGAGCTCGAGCTCACGGTCAAGGCCGTGCGGCCGGCGGCGCTGCAGCCCGCGCTCGGCGACGCGCCCGCCGGCTACCGCTGGATGACCGTGGAGCTGACCGGGACCAACACGAAGGGCCCGGACTGGGACGCCGACTTCTCCCGCGCGGTGTCGCTGGTCGACGACCGCGGCCTGTGGATCCACCCGCTCGGCGACGGCGTCGTGGACTGCACGGCGACTGCCTCGAAGCCGCCGCGGATCCTGCCGCAGGGCCAGACGTTCGACGCGTGCGTGGCGCTGCCGGTGCCGGAGCGGACGCCGGTGACCGCGGTGGTCTTCGGTGCGCTGAGCACGGACCAGGACGCGCAGGCGCCGATCCGCGTGCCGGTGTCGGTGCCCGCCGTGCCGCGGGGCGCGCCCGCGACGCCGCGGGTCGCCGGCAAGCTCGGTGAGCCGCCGGTCGAGGTCACCCTGGCCGACTCGACGATGCGCGCGGGCTTCGATGTGGTGCTGACCCCGTCGGGCTACCTCGGCGACCGCAAACCCGTCGCCGGCAACCGTTTCGTGGTCGTCCGCGCCGCCCTCGGCCCGGCCGACGACGTCTTCCTGCGTGACGACCGCGGGGTGCTGACCCGCCCGGTCCAGGGCTTCGAGCGGCTGCGGGACTGCCCGCCGTTCGTCGGCCCGGGCACGGCGGAGGAGCCGGTGTACGCCTGCTTCGTCTACGAGCTGTCCGCGCAGGCCAAGGTGGCGGGCGTGACGTACGGCGACCTGGCCCAGGACGCGCCGCTGTCGGGCCGCGACCTGGAACGCTGGCCCACCTGGACGGCCTGAGCGGGCTCTCAGCCCTTCGCACCGAGTCCGTCGGTCCTTGCCGATAGCGTTGAAATCGGGGGCTCCCCGGGCGGGTTGTCCACAACCGCCGCGATCGTCCACAGGCTGAGGGGCTCCTCAGCCGCTCGCGACCCTGCTGTCAGTCGGCGTCCGTAGCGTGGAAATCGGGGGGACCCCGTCGCGGTTGTCCACAAGCTGCCGGATCGTCCACAGGCTGAGGGGCATCTCAGCCGATCACAGCAGGGCGGTCGGTGGCCGTCCGTAGGCTGGAAATCGGGGGCCGGAGGCCGAACCTCAACCGTTCTCCGCGATGTCGGCCAGCACCGCGGCGATCGTGCGGACCGGGACGCCCGTGCCGCCCTTCGCGGTGTAGCCCCACGGGCTGCTGTTGTTGTACGCCGGCCCCGCGATGTCGATGTGCGCCCACGGCAGACCGACCGGCACGAACTCGCGCAGGAACAGGGCGGCGGCGAGCATGCCGCCCCACCGGTGGCCCGTCACGTTCGACAGGTCCGCCAGCTTCGAGTCCAGGTCCCGGCGCAGCTCCTCCGGCAGCGGCATCGGCCAGCCGGCCTCGCCGTTGGCCTTCGCGATCGCGGCCACGCGGTCGCGGAAGTCGTCGGTGCCCATGATCCCCGGGGTGCGCCTGCCGAGCGACACGATCTGCGCGCCGGTCAGCGTCGCGGTGTCGATCAGGTAGTCCGGCCCGTCCTCGCACGCCCGCACCATCGCGTCGGCCAGGATCAGCCTGCCCTCGGCGTCGGTGTTGAGCACCTCGACCGTCTTGCCGCCGTACATCGTCAGCACGTCGCCCGGCCGGTACGCCGCCCCCGACGGCATGTTCTCCGCCATCGGCACGGTCGCGATCACCTCGAGCGGGTAGCGCAGCTTCGCGGCCAGCACCACCGAGGCCACGATCGCCGCGGCGCCGGACATGTCGGAGGTCATCTCCTCCATGTGGGAGGCCGGCTTGATCGAGATGCCGCCGGTGTCGAACGTGATGCCCTTGCCGACGAGCGCGACCTTCTTGCGCGGCTTCGGCCCGCGGTAGGCGATGCGCACCACCCGCGGCGGCCGGCTCGAGCCCATGCCCACGCCCAGCACGCCACCGAATCCGCCCTTGCGCAACGCCTTCTCGTCGAGCACCTCGACGTCCAGCCCGGCCGACCGGGCGAGCGTGGCGGCGCGCTCGGCGAACGAGGCGGGGTACAGGTCGTTCGGCGGGGTGTTGACGAAGTCGCGCGCCGTGGTGACCGCCTCGGCGATCGCCGTCGCCGCCTTGAGCACCGCACGGTGCTCCTTGGCACTGCCGTCGGCCGGGCTCACCAGGTCGACGCGCTCGAGCGGGCGGTCACCTGGTTCCGAGCGGTACTCGTCGAACACGTACGCGCCGAGCACGGCGCCCTCGGCCGCCGCGTGAAGGTCCACAGTGGACAGCGTGCTGAGCGCGCGGCCGGTGCCCGCGAGCGCCCGGGACGCCGCGCCGGCCGCCCGTCGCACCTGCTCCGGCCCGACCTCGCCCGCCTTGCCCAGCCCGGTGGCGACCACGACACTGGCCTTCATCCTGCCGATCGTCGGGACCTTCACGACGTCGTCGGGCTTGCCGGTGGCGCCCAGCGTGGCGAGCACCTCGGCCAGCTTGCCGTCGAAGGCGGCGTCGACCTGCTCGGAGCCGGGCGCGAGCGCGACGTCCTCACCGTCCTGCACGGTGCCGACGATCACCGCGTCGGCGGTGGCCTCGGCAGCCGAGGTGGTGGTCAGGGACAGCTTGGGCGCGCTCAACGATCTGCTCCTGTCGGTCGGGTTGTGACGCATGCTAACGACCGGCGCCCCACGTGCCCACCGTCAGGTGCCCCTGATGTGGTCTGACACCGTTGGCGTCGTGGCCACAGCGGTACGCAGGGCGGACGTCGTCGCGGGCGGCGTCGCGGCGAGTTTCGGCGCGGGTCTGTTCCTGGGGCCCGGGCAGGCGGCGGCGCTCGCCGGCGGCCTGCTGCCGCTCGCCGCGCTGCTGGGCGTGCTCGTGGGCGCCGCCGCCGTGCTGTCCACATGGAATCGTCCACTTGAGACTGTGCCGGACTCGTTGCGGCCCTTCGGCTTCGCACTGTCCACGACGGGCAGACTGGCCGCGGCGGTGGCGCTCGCCGGGACGGTCGCGGTGTACCTGACGCCGTTGGCCGCGCTGGCGGTCGTGGTCGTGGCGGTGGTGCTGGCGGCCGTGGAGGTGCCGCCGGTGGTTGTGCGGGTGGCCGCGGTTGTGGTCGTGGCAGTGCTGATCCTGGTGGTGGTCGCGTGCCTGGCGATCGCACCGGTCGCACCGGCGGTCGCCGCGCCGGACGGGGCGAGCTTGCCGGGCGTGCTCGGCGCCGCCGCGATGCTGGCGGTGTGCATGTTCGGCGCGACGCCCGCTGGCGACCACGGGTGGCGGTGGGGGCGCTTCCTGATTGTCGGAATCGTGGCGGTTCTCGTGCTGGCCGTAGTCGTGGCGGCGGTGCGGCAGACCGGCGCCGCGCGGCTCGCGATCTCGCCCGCGCCCCTTCGCGCGGCGCTGGACGCCGCCGACGCGACGGCCATGGGGACCCTCCTGCTGATCGCCGTCGTGGTCGGGTGCGGGTTCGCGCTCCTGGCCGTCCTGCGCGGGCTGCCGTCCGGTGGCTTGCCGCACGTGCGGGTGGTCGCCGCCGCCGGGGTGGTCATCGCGGCCGGGATGCTGCTGATTCCCGCCACCGCGGCTCTGGTCGGGGCGGCGGTCCTGCTGCTCGCGGACGCGGCGTTCCGGGTGGTCACGGGCCGCCGGCGGTGACGTCACTTGGACGACGGATTGTCTGATCGCCGAGTTCTCAGCGGGCCGCCTGGCGGTTACCGTGCACACATGACGCCCACATTCACCAGGACTCCCCATCCGTCACCGGCGACCCCGGAGCGGATCGCGGAGGTATTGGCCAATCCTGGGTTCGGGATGCACTTCACCGACCACATGGTGACGATCCGCTACAACCGGACACAGGGCTGGCACGACGCGAAGGTCGAGCCGTACCGGCCGATCACGCTGGACCCGGCGGCCATGGTGCTGCACTACGGGCAGGCGATCTTCGAGGGCCTGAAGGCCTACCGGCAGCCCGGCGGCACGGTCGCCAGCTTCCGGCCCGAGGCGAACGCGGCACGCTTCCGCGGCTCGGCCCGCCGGCTCGCGATGCCCGAGCTGCCCGACGACGTGTTCCTCGCCTCGCTGCGCGAGCTCGTCGCCGTCGACGGCCACTGGGTGCCCGAGCAGGACGAGTCGTCGCTGTACCTGCGGCCTTTCATGATCTCCACGGAGGTCGGGCTCGGCGTGCGCCCCTCGTCGGAGTACCTCTACGTGCTGATCGCCTCGCCTGCCGGGTCGTACTTCGCCAGCGGCATCAAGCCGGTGAGCGTGTGGCTGTCGACCGAGTACGTCCGGGCCGCCCCCGGCGGCACCGGCGCGGCGAAGTTCGCCGGCAACTACGCCGCGTCGCTCGTCGCGCAGGCGCAGGCCGCCGAGAAGGGCTGCGACCAGGTGGTGTGGCTCGACGCCGTCGAACGCCGGTGGGTCGAGGAGATGGGCGGGATGAACCTGTTCTTCGTCTTCGGCTCGGGCGCCGACGCCCGCGTGGTCACGCCGGAGCTGTCCGGCTCGCTGCTGGCCGGCGTCACGCGCGACTCGCTGCTGGCGCTCGCCTCGTCGCTCGGCTACCAGATCGAGGAGCGGCGGATCTCCACCGAGGAGTGGGAGAAGAAGGCCGAGTCGGGCGAGCTGACCGAGGTCTTCGCGTGTGGCACCGCGGCCGTCATCACCCCGGTCGGCTCGGTGAAGCACGCCGAGGGCGAGTACACGATCAGCGGCGGCGCGACCGGCGAGGTGTCGATGCGGCTGCGCGGCGCGCTGACCGCGATCCAGCGCGGCACGGCGCCGGACCCGCAGGGCTGGATGACGTCTCTCAGCTAGCTCGCCGCTCGGTCAACTCATCGTGCAGGTGGCCGCCACGATCGTGGTGGCCACCTCGCAGGCCGCGCCCAGCACGTCGCCGGTGATCCCGCCGAGCCGCCGCCGCACGTGCGCGACGAACACGACGGTGCCGAGCACCGCCACGACCACGGCGACCAGCCCGAGCCAGAAGTGCTCGCGGTCCACGAACACGCCCGCCACCAGCAGCCCGGCGACCCAAACCACCGGCACGGACACGTGCTGCGTGCCGGCCACGAGCGCGCCGAGCCCGTCCGGCCGCGCCGCGGGGATCCCGCGCAGGCAGCACGCGGTGAACGCCACCCGCCCGGCCACGACGGCCAGCACGATCGCCCACCACCGGTGCCCGGCGAGCGCGCCGAAGGCGGCCGCCTGCGCGCCGAGCGCGATCACCAGCGACACCACGCCGAACGGCCCGACACCGCCGTCGCGCATGACGGCGAGCGCCTTGTCCGGTGGGCCGTAGCAGCCGAGCCCGTCGGCGGTGTCGGCCAGCCCGTCGAGGTGCATGCCGCGGGTGAGCAGCGCCAGCAGCCCGACCGTGAGCAGGCCGGCGAGCAGGCCCGGCATGTCGGTGCGGGCCAGCAGCGACACCACTGCGGCGGCCGGCAGGCCGAGCAGCAGGCCAATGACCGGCGCGACCGCGATCGCCCGGCCGGCGACCGTGCGGTCGACGTCGTGCCGGCCGGCGGGGATGACGGTCAGCCAGGACAGGGCCAGCCGGAACGCGGCGCCCACCGGCGGCTCAGGTGGCGTCGGCGTCGATGCCGGGCGCGGGCTTGGCGGCGACCTCGCGGGCGCTGATCCCGGCGTCGGCGAAGGTGGCCATGTCGCGCAGGACGTGGACGGCCATCGTCAGCAGCGGGATCGCGGCGGTGGCGCCGGTGCCCTCGCCGAGGCGCATCTTCAGGTCCAGCACGGGTGCGAGGTCCAGGTGGTCGAGGACCAGCGAGTGGGCGGGCTCGGTCGAGCGGTGCCCGGCGATCCACCAGGCGCGGGCGCCGGGCGCCAGCTCCTCGGCGACCAGCGCGGCGGCGCCGGAGACGACGCCGTCCAGCACCACCGGGGTCCGGCGGACCGCGGCGTGGGCGAGGAAGCCGGCCATCGCGGCGATGTCGGCGCCCGCGACCGTGCGCAGTAGCGCGACCGGGTCGGCGGTGACCGGCTTGGCGCGGCGCAGGGCGTCGCGGATCGCGGCGGTCTTGCGCATCCACGTGTTGTCGTCGATCCCGGTGCCACGGCCCACGACCGCCACCGGCTCGGTGCCGGTCAGCGCGGCGACCAGCACGGCCGCCGCCGTGGTGTTGCCGATGCCCATGTCGCCGGCCACGAGCAGGTCGGCGCCCGCGTCGACCTCTTCGTCCACGATGGACTTCCCGGCCGCGAGGGCGGCATTGACCTCGTCCTCGGTGAGCGCGTCCTCGGCGTCGATCGGCCCCGACGCTCGGCGGACCTTGAACGTCTCGTCCGCGGTCTCGGCGTCGACGGCCAGGTCGACTACCCGCACCCCGGCGCCCGCGGCGGCCGCGAGGACGTTGATCGCCGCGCCGCCGTTCGCGAAGTTGGCCACCATCTGGGCGGTGACCTCGCTGGGGTAGGCGGACACACCGCGCGCGGCCACCCCGTGGTCACCGGCGAACACGACGATTCGCGGCTGCCGCAACGGGTTCGGCGGGCACTGGCCCTGGCAGGCGGCGAGCCAGACGCCGAGCTCCTCGAGCCTGCCGAGCGAGCCCGGCGGTTTGGTCAGCTGCCCGTGCCGGGTCAGCGCGGCCTGCCGGGTCGCCTCGTCCGGCGCGTTGACGATGTCGAACTCGACCGGGTCGGTCATCCGTTCCCCTCCAGGTCAGCGCAGTCGCAGCGGGATGCCGGCAACCAGCAGCACGACGTCCGTGCAGCGGTCGGCGAGCGCAGCGTTCAGCGCACCCAGCTGATCGCGGAAGAGCCTGCCAGAACGGGTCGCGGGCACGACGCCGAGGCCGACCTCCGCGGACACGAGCACGACCTCGGCCCGGCTCGCGGCGAGCGCTGTGCCGAGTTCGTCGCATGTCTGACGCACGTGTTCGAGGTCGCCGCCGTCCCAGGCGTTCGCGTCGTCGAGCAGAGCGGTCAGCCAGGTTGCGATGTCGTCGACCAGTACGCGGCCCGTCGCTTGCTCGAGGAACTTCGGAAGCTCGGCGGGATCGGGCAGCTCGATGGTGTTCCAGGCGGCCGGCCTGCGCCGCACATGCGCGGCGATCCGGGCCGTCCACTCGGCGTCGTCGGGGTTCGTGCGGGCGGTGGCCACGTAGGTCGCCGGCGCGTCGGTCAGCAGGCCTTCCGCGTGGGCGGACTTGCCTGATCGGGCGCCGCCGAGAACCAGGGTTCGTCGCACGCCGCTATCTTGCCGGTCGTGGAGTACTGGTGGCGCTACGGCGCGGGGCCTGATCGGTCGTCGGGGTTCGCTGATCAGTCGGCGGCGGAGTCGTGGTTGTCGGCGTCGTTCGGTGAGCTGCGGGATCGGGGGGTTGAGTCGGTCACGTTGTTGGTGGGGGAGGACGAGGTCTACGGGCCGATGAGTCTCGATCCGGCCGACTAGTTCCTCGTGCACGCTCTGCTTGGTCGTGCTTGGTCGTGCTTGGTCGTGCTTTGGTCGGTCGTGACCGGGTGTTGAGGAAGGCTGCGGCTGGGCTGGGCGACGTGCAGCGTAAGGCCGCTCAGCTCGCTGTAAAGTCCCCGCGCCCCACCCAGCGCTGGGCGCGCCGCCGTTGGCGGGGACTTGACAACGAGCCTCCCTCGCGGCCTTGGCACGCCTTTAAGGGCGGCCTGCCCGGATCTTGCGCACACCACCCAGCCCAGCCGCCCATAACCGGGAACCGCTTGGTTCTGCCGTGACCGGGAGCTGGCTCTGGTGCCGTCGCGTCCGGGAGCTGCCGTTGGGCGTCGCCACGAGCGGAGGCTG
>Ga0164241_10003818_pt1 | contig 14914 bp, 10 predicted proteins | sample OricomyardsoilBY_FD_108780 | JGI IMG/M metagenome (GOLD analysis project Ga0164241, IMG submission 108780) | Backyard soil microbial communities from Emeryville, California, USA - Original compost - Back yard soil (BY) | ecosystem: Environmental > Terrestrial > Soil > Unclassified | place: USA... | reverse complement strand
GTCCGGCGTGAATGCGTGCGTCCTGGTGAATGAGCACCGAATCATCAGCCTGGTCGGGTGACGCGACCAGGCACAACCGGCCCCGCCGGTCCTGCGTGCTGAAATGTTTCTCTTCGTAGCTCGGCGGGATACCCGTCACGTTCGGGATGATCCAGATCTGCAGGAAGTGCACGAGCTCGGTCTTGGAGCCGTTGAACTCGCTGTGTTGCACGCCGCGGCCCGCGCTCATGCGTTGCACGTCGCCAGGACGGATCACCGAGCTCGTGCCGGTGGAGTCCTGGTGCGCCAGCGACCCTTCCAGCACGTAGCTCACGATCTCCACGTCGCGATGGCCGTGCGTGCCGAATCCCGCGCCGGGCGCCACGCGATCTTCGTTGATGACGCGCAGCGGCCCGAAGTGCACGTGCTCCGGATCCTGGTAGTCGGCGAACGAAAAGGTGTGACGCGATTGCAGCCAGCCGTGATCGGCCTTGCCGCGCGCGTCGCTACGACGGATTTCCTTCATGACGTGATCCGGGATGTGGCTCGGAGCGCCGAGCATACATCCCGGCCACGGGAGGCTTCATTGAATCAGCGGGATTCGCTGCGAGAGCTGCACCTGCGTGACATTGCCGAGGCGGCGATCGAGCTGGATGGCGCGCGCGGCCATGGCAGTCGGAACCACTTCCTTGAACTTCGCCAGCCACTTCACGCGCATGTCATACATTTTCTTGTCGCGCGTCAGCAGCATGTTCAGGTAAGCGATCGCGTTTGCGTCGGTCAGGTGCTCATAGTTTTTGGCGTATTGGTCGGTGGCCTGGATCTGCTCGTCGACCACGAGGTCCTGCTCCTTCTGGAACTGCTGGAACAGCGGCCAGAACTTCGCGGCCTGCTCCGCGGTCAGCGTCAGGCCCTTGGCCATGACGTCCGCGCGCCGGGCCATGAGTTCATTGCGGAATCCCGCCACCACCTGTTCTTCAGTGGGAGCCGGCTGCGTCAGCGATGCCGGCTGCGCCTTCGCCGGCGGGTCGGCGGCCCAGGCGGAAAAGGAAACGGCCGTCGCCATTGCGGCCAGGAACGTGGATTTCATGCGGGTACCTCCGTTGGTAGGCGCAACGATGAGGCCTCGGCAAATGCCGGGAAGTAACGCGAGGTATGTTACTGCGGCGCGCAACCGCTACACGGCGGCGGGATGACCCAGGATCTCGCTGATGCTGGTCCCGAGATCCTTCAGCACGGCGCGCTGCACCTCGGGGAACATCTCGCCGTGTTTGCCCGACGCGAGGTGCGCGGCCATCGCCATGTCCCAGATGATGTTCTTGGCCGCCGAGAATTCGGCCTGCGTGAGCAGGTTCAACGCGGTGCGCGTCATCTCGGAACACGCCGCGGCGGCGCCTTCCCAGTCACCGCGGCAAGCACGCGTCGTCGCGCGCAGCACGTGCATGGTGATGCGCGTGACCGCGAGTGTCTGCGTGCCCAGCGAGCAGCCATTGGCCCAGTCCGCGTAGTCCTCGACCAGCTCCCAAAAGATTTTTTCGGCTGCGTATCTGTTTGCCATACCGGTACCCCGGGGTGCAGAGGCTACGAACCTCGGCTCACGGACAGGTAACGCTCGGAGGCCAGAGACCATCCGGGTACCCGGCCTGGCATCGGGCAATAAAAAGGGGTGGGCCCGGGCGGGCCCACCCCAGGTCAAGACGGACGGGTCAGGGCGTATTGCCGTAGCCGATCGCGCCGTTGCAATGCATCCATTCGCTGTTCGATCCACCGCCACAGCGGCCATTCGCATACAACCCGGTGTTGTAGGTCTGCGCTTCGGACTGGCGGGTCTGGCCGTTCACGACGATGTAGTCCACCTGCACGTCACGGTTGCCGCTGTCGTTGGTGTAAGCCACGGTGATGCCGCCGCTCAGCCTGGTCGAGGCGGTGTAGTTCTGCATGCTGGTGGTGAGGTTCCAGCTCCCGACGGTCTGGTTGTTGACCCGTAGCTGGATGTTCTCGCCGCCCACCGTGCCGCGCGCACGCACCGTGAAGCTCTTGCTGCCGCCACTCCCGCTGCTGCTGCCGCTGCTGCCGCCACCCGACGAAGAGGACGAACTACCGCCGCCTTCGGTCACGGTGATGTCGGAGCTGCCGCTGCTCTGGTAACCCTCGGTGGCCATGACCTGGTAGTTGTGCTGGCCGAGGTTCATGCCCAGCGTGGCCCAGGTATTGAAATGATTGGCCACGGTGATGGTGCCACCGACACGTTTCGACTGCCGCACGCTCCAGTACTGGTAGAAGGTGCAGCTGTTGCCGGTGATGCAGGGCTGATTCACGCGTTGCGTGCGATAGACGTCATAGGTGCCGCCATCGCTGTTCACCGTGCCCATGAAGCCTTGTCCGCCCGGCGGGCGATAACTGCCCCAGCTGTCGACGATGTAGTACTCGACCAATGGGTTGGTGGTCCAGCCGTACAGGGCCAGGTAGCCATTGCCGGGTGAGTTGAACGTGCCCGAGTAGCTGATGGTGTGGCTGGAGCCGGTGGCCCAGCCCTTGCCGCCCACCCAGTTGTTGATGCCGCTCCAGCTGGAGGTGTAGCGGCCATTCGCGTACATGCAGAAGTTCACCGAGCCCGGGCTGTCTTTCCAGAATGAAAAGTAGTTGCCGTTGTTGGTGCCCGTCTGGCTCGACGAGATACAGGTTTGCGCGTGCGCGGCGGTGATGCCGAGCACGGCGAGGCACGCGAGTGCCCCGAGACTCTTGAAACTAACAATCATAGAAATCCCCTTCGTTACGCGGGCCGTCACGATCCGGCCCGGACAAAAAATCCACGTGTTAGCCGATGAAAAGCCCGTAGCGGTGCGGTACCCCCTGGAAATGTTACCGGTAAATGGTACCGCTACCGTGCGAGCATCGATCGAAGGGGTCAATACGTGGAAATCACGTCGCGTCTCAGCTGCCGGCGGCGATGTTCCTGGCGTCCTTGGTCGCGCGTCATTGCGTATCCGCCGCCGCACTCTCGGGAAGATCGAAACTTCCCTTGGTCGCGAAGCGGGTCGGGCTGAAGCCGCTGCTCAGCTTGCCCTTCATCTCGTAGTCGATCCTGCTGATGCCGCCGCCTTTCATCGCGCCCACCACCTGGCGCGCCATGCGGAATGCGGAAATGGTCACCGGTACCTCGATGACCGATTCACCGAAGCGCGGCACGCTGCCGGTGAGGTCGGCGACGCCGGTCGCGAACGTCTTGCCCTGCACGTCCATTTCGACCGCGACGCCGTTGTACTCGACCGGCGCATCGTTCGGGTTCTGCACGCGCAGCTTCACGTTGAGGCGTAGTTCGAGGCCCTGGCCCTGCAGCGGCTCGATGCCGGCCACGGTGACCTGCAGCGGGTCCTGGTTCTGCAGCGAAGCGCAGCCCGCAAGAATGAGGGTGCCAAGGGCCACCAGGAAAACGGCGCGTGAGGTTGCGTGCATGAGCCTCCCCCTGGATGACTCGTGATGAGTGGACCCGGTCTACCGGAATGAATCCGGGCGTCAATCGGACCAACGCATCCGGGAGTCGCAAACTATCGGATTCCGCCTACACTAAAGCGTGAACTGGGCATGCACACTGCGCCGCACGTTGGTCGAACCTGACGCCCGGGAGCAAATGGGGACGGCGTTATCGTGAACGGTCGTCATCAGTTCAAACGTCAATACGTGCACCTCAAGGGATGGCTCACGCTGGGCAGCATCGGCATCCTGCCGCGCCTGATCATTGCCTTTGGTTCCGTGGCCGCGTTGGCGGCCACGGCCAATCTCATCGTCGAGAAAGGCGTCGCCATCCTCGAGCAGCAGCGCAACGTCGCGATGGAACGCAGCGCGCTCGACGCACGGCAGATCGTGGCGTTGCGCGAGTCGATGGGACGCGCCCGTCACGCCGCGATGTCGTCCGAGGTGCTGGGTGCGCTGGGCGACTTCGAGCGCGCGGCGCAGGAGCACTCCGATGCGGATTCGCGCGCCTCCGCCGCGCATTACGCGCATGCACGAACCGCGCTGGAACTGGCGGCCGGAAAATACGTCGACGAGAGTGGCCAGGATCCCGCCCCACTGGCGCGCCTGCTCGCCGAGCACAGGAAGAGCGCGGACACGCTCATACAGTCCCGACGCGCACGCCGCGAACTTCTCATGCAGTACTCCGGCCTGCTGACGCGCCTGGAGATGCGCGCGCGCAGTGCGATCGAACAGAGCTGGAAAAGCGCGAGCCGCGCCGCGGCGCGGGAACCGCTGTTCGAAGTCCGCGCGCAACTCGACCTGGTGCGCGCGGCCTTCGCGGCTCGCGGCGCATTCGATGCGCGTGAGCTCGACACCGGCGCGTTGGCCGGCGCGGAACGAACGCTGGCGAATACTTTGCGCGATCGCGAAGCGGTGTTGCGCCGCTCGCCGGGCGCGGACTGGTACCACGCGATGGCCGATGACGCTCAGGAGCTCACGGTCACGCGCGTGGCGCTGTTCAGGAACGAGGAGCGTCGCATGGCGGCGCTCGACGCGTTCGCGCGTGAATCGCGCCACATCTCGGCGCTGTTGCCGGCGCATTTCCCCGACGCGCCGCTCGAAGCCAGTCAACCCGGCGCCACGAACGCTGTCGAGGCGACTTCCGCGGACTCCGGGCCGAACCGGTCGTTGGTCGCCTGGGTGAGCGCCGTGGTGCTGATCGTGCTGGTGTACCTGTGCTTCGCGACCATCCTGAGCATCGTGCGGCCGGTGCGCCGCCTGCTGGCCGCGACCCGGCGAGTGGCTCGCGGTGAGAACACGCGTGTCGTCGCCAGTGGTGGCATCCGCGAACTGGACAACCTCACCGAGGCTTTCAACTCGATGGCGAAGCAACTCGCGGTGGCGCGCGCCGCCACGCGCGACGCGCAGCAGCGCCTGGAAGCCAAGGTCGAGGAGCGCACCCGCCAGTTGCAGGAGCTGGCCGAGCAGGATCCGCTCACCGGCATCGCCAACCGCCGCCAGTTGTTCGTCGAGCTCAACGCGGCGCTCGAGCGCGCGCGCGCATCCGACCAGCGCGTCGGCGTGTTCTTCCTCGACATCGACAACTTCAAGACTCTCAACGACAGCATGGGACATCCCTACGGGGATCGCGTGCTGATCGCCATCGCGCGGCGGCTCGAATCGATCGCGCAGGAACACGGTTTCGCGGCGCGCCTCGGCGGTGATGAATTCACCCTCGTGCAACAAGGAGCGGCGGATGCGGACGGGATCCTGGCCTTCGGCACCCGCATCGTGCGCGCCTTCGACACGCCGTTGCAGGTGGACGAGCGCGAAGTCATCGTCAGCGTCAGCGTGGGCGCCAGCGTCTTCCCGGACCACGAGCGCGACGCCGAGGCGCTGCTGCGCGCGGCCGATGCGGCGCTGTTCCACGCCAAGGAGCTGGGGCGCAGCCGGCTCGCGACCTTCACCCCGGAACTGTTGACCACGGCCTCGGCCAAATTCGCCATCGAACAGAAATTGCGGCGCGCGATCCAGGGCGACGAATTCGAGTTGTTCTACCAGCCGTTGCTGGATATCGAGACACTCGAGGTGACGGTGGTCGAGGCGCTGATCCGCTGGCGTATGCCGGACGGCAGCTATCGTTCGCCGGACGAGTTCCTCGCCGTGGCCGAGGAGTCCGGCCTCGTCGTCGAGATCAGCGACTGGGTGCTGCGCACCGCGATCCGCACCGCGGCGCGCTGGCATCGCGGCGCCTGGCCCAAGGCGCGCGTGGCGATCAACGTCTCGCCGCGGCATTTCCTGGACTATCGATTCGTGAGCCGGCTCGAAGCGTTGCTGCGCGAGTTCGAACTGCCGGCGCATTGCCTCGAGATCGAGCTCACCGAGACGGTGCTGCAGACCGGCACCCACACCATCAAGACGCTGGACCAGTTGCGCGCCATTGGTGTGTCCATCGCGCTGGACGATTTCGGCACCGGCTACTCGTCGCTGGCATCGCTGCAGCGGCTGCCGCTGACCCGCGTGAAACTGGACCGCAGCCTGATCGCCGGCATCGATGACAACGAACGCTCGGCCTCGATCGTGCGCGCCACGATCGCGTTGTGCCGCGGCCTCGGCCTCGACGTCACCGCCGAAGGCGTCGAGCGCGTGGAGCAGTTCGCGATGTTGCTGCCGCACCGGGCCATCTCGCTGCAGGGCTATCTATTCTCGCGGCCGGTCTCCGAGCACGGCCTGCTGCCGTTGCTCGAACGCCTGCCGGCCCAGTGTCTGGAGCTCAAGCAGTCCGCGCAAAAGCTGACGCCGCAGACGCTGTTCACCTCGCGGGCCGGCGAACGGCGTCGCGCAACGCTGGCGCTGGTGGCGGATCGCCCCGAAGCGACCTGACCGGTCGATGTTGCGCCGCGGGGTGGCGTGAATGTCGCCGCCGATCGGTGCACCCGGGCGCAACAGGGGAAGCACAAGAAGTTAGTGCCGGCCGCGCGCGTCGCGGCGTCGTGCTTGACTATCCTCGCGCGTTGGCGGAAGTTTGCGCGGTGGCAGGGAATGCCGGGATCTCGACCAGAGGCGAAGGAAACTTGCCGCGGACACAACCCCCGTTGAACTTCTAACTAACAACCGGTTCGTGCGGCTCGTCGTTCTCCGCGCCGCGCAGGACCGTGCAAGGGAGACTGACATGAGACTGATCAGTGCGGCCTTCAGTGCCGTGCTGGTTGCCGCGTCATTGGCAACCAGCCCGCCGGCGAATTCCACCACCGTCAAGCATTTCGACCTCAAGGGCATGGCTGGCTCTGCCGCCCGCGTGTTCCGCGGCACCGTCACCGACGTAAGCCCGGGTCCCTTCTAGGTCGGCGGCGGGGAACTGGCGACGACCATCTATCGCATCCGCGTGACCGAGGCCTTCAAGGGCGACTTCGCCACGTTCAAGAACATCACCTACGCCGACGTCGAGATGATCGGCAGCATCAAGGCCGAAACGGCAGGCAAGGGCGTGCGCCACTTCTCCGCGTTCCGCGACATGCCGGTCCTCGAGCGCGGGCGTGACTATCTACTGTTCCTGACCGCCGAGAGCAGCGTCGCGCTCTCGAGCCCGGTGGGCCTGGCGCAGGGTTGCTTCGACATCGACACCTCCGTGCCGAGTGAGCCCACCGCCAATCGCCTGAACAACGCCGGCCTGGCGGCCGACGTGGCGAGGGGCGCGATGCCGTACGCCGATCTCGCGGAACGCCTGCGCGCCATCATCTCGGGCAAGGGAGAGAAGCGATGAACGCCCTGAAGCGGATCGCGCTGCTCGCCTGCGCACCAATTTTCCTGGCCGCCACCGCCCATGCCGCCGGTCCGTTGGCGAAATGCGATGACGGTGTTCCGTACCTCTGGCCGAACGGCGGCCGGAACATCACCTGGAATCCCGACCTGGGTAACCTCGGCGCGCTGAGCAAGGCGCAGGCCGACACATTCGTCGGTGACTCCTTCACCCAGTGGCAGAACGTCGCGTCCTCGACCATCAGCTACGTGCAAGGCGCGAACCTGGCGGTGGATGTCGACGAAACCAATTTCCTCCCGTTCCTCGAGGCGCCCGCGCCCGACGGCCTTTCCGCCATCGTGTACGACGATACGGGCGCCATCTTCGAGCTGCTGTTCGGAGCAGATTCGGGCGTGCTCGGATTCGCAGGACCTGAATTCGGCGATCCGGCGACCTGCACGATCACGGAAGGTTATGCGTTCCTGAATGGCCCGGAGTTCTCGCCGGCGGATCCGAACACCGGCCTGTCCATCATGGTCCACGAGTTCGGGCACTTCAGTAACCTGGCGCACACGCAGACCAACGGCGGCATCCTGCTGGGGCTGGCGGTGGGCACGCCCGAGCCCAGTGGTCCGGCGCCTGACAACACCTTCGGCGCGCCGACGGTCGCGGATTTCGTCAACAACGGCCTGCTCGAGACCATGTATCCGTTCTTTTTCGGGCCGGAGTTCGGCGAAGTGTCACCGGGTGCCGACGACATCTCGTCGATCTCGCGCCTGTATCCGGAGCCTGGCTATTTCGCCGCCACCGCGAGCGTCGCCGGGAGCATCTTCGCTCCCAACGGCGTGTTGCGACTGTCCGGTATCAACGTGATCGCGCGCAACGTCGCCAACCCGTTCCTCGACTCGGTCTCCGCGCTGTCGGGTGACTTCACCGACGAGACCGATCCCGACCTGAGCGCCGTGGTTGGCACGTACCGATTCACCGGGTTGACTCCCGGGGCCCAGTACGCGGTGTACGTCGACGAGATCCTCGATGGCGGCTTTTCCACCGAGCCACGCAACCTGCCAGGACCAGAAGAATTCGCCAGCGGCGCCACTGAATCCAACAGCGACGCGCCCGGTAGTTATGCGGCCGTGAGCGCGGCGGCGGGTGGCACCCGCACCGGCGTCAATGTCATCTTCAACGTGTCGCTGCCGGGCCAGCCGCTGCCTGTGGGTGACGACGGTGATGTCGAACTGTTCCCGACGTTTCCGATCGATTTCTGCGGCCAGCGCTACACCTCGCTGTTCGTGAACGCCAACGGCAACATCACCTTCGGCCGCGCCGACAGCACGCTGGCGGAATCGACGGCCGCGCACCTGAACGGCCCGCCGCGAATCGCGGCTCTCTGGGATGACCTCAACACGGAGGCCGGCGGCACCGTCACGTTCGAACAGACGGCCAACACGTTCACGGTGCACTGGCAGGGAGTGCCCGAATATCCCGCGGTCGGTGCCAATACCTTCTCCATCACCATCAACAAGAAGAACCTGCTGGCCGAATGGGTGGGATCGGTCGCGGGCAATCCGTTCTCGATCTCGTACGGCTCGCTCAGCGCCGCGGACGCACTGGTGGGATATAGCTGCGGCGGTGGCAACACCAGTGGCTTCGAGCAGGAAACCGATCTCAGCGCGATGCGCGGTCCGATCGGCGGGCTGATCCCCGTGCCCGCGATCTTCGAGGACCTGGTGGGCACGGGCCCGACCGAAACGGTCGACCTGCGCGGCACGCTGCGCTTCAACGGCGTGAACCGGATCATCGACCTGACCGAGATCCGTCGTAACGACAGCATCGCCAAGGCGACGCCGCTGCCGCGCCTGCCGTTCGACAGCGCCAACCCCGCGTTCGCCACCGCGATCGATCCGGACCGCAACGACGTCGACTTCTACAGCTTCCGCGTCCGCACGGGTGATGTGCTGGCGATCGAAGTGGTTCGCGGCACGCTCGACAGCGTGCTCGGCGTCTTCGATGCGGACACCGGTGAGCTGCTGGCGGTGGACGACGATGGCGGCAATGGCACGCTCTCGCGCCTGCTGCTCCAGGCCGACGCCGACATCCGCCTGGCGGTGGCGGTTTCCACCTACCCGGACGTGCAGTTCCTCGGCCTGGGCGAAAGCAAGGGACGTTATTCGCTGTACGTGAATACGTATCGTGGAACGCCGATCACGCTGGACGACGACGATTCGGTGCCGGTCGTCCTGGCGAGGCCATTCAAGTTCCAAGGCAAGGCGCGTAGCACCGTTTACGTGAACTCGAACGGCAGCCTTTCGTTCGATGCGGGCGACCCGGACTTCGACGCCACCGTGCCGAATTTCCTGGCCGGACCGCCGAGGATCTCGCCGTTGTGGACCGACCTCGATCCGACCGGCTCGCTGGGTAACCAGGGCCTGGTGCTGGTCGACCCGGGCGCGAGGCCCGCGGCGGTGCACTTCGTCAGCGTCAGCGAGTTCTTCTCCAGCAACCCAAACTACTTCACGGCCGAGCTGGGAGACCAGGGCAAGATCGCGCTGAAATGGGGACCGACCGCGCGCGGCGCGGCACTGGTGGGCGTGACGCCGGGTGCGGGCGCCGCGGATCCGGGACCTGCGGACCTGGGCAGGCGCGGGTTGCGCGCCAACGGGACGACGTACCAGGATTTCCAGTTCAACGTCACGACGAAGGGGGTCAGCGACTTCGACCTGTTCTTCGACGAGGTCAGGAACAAGTAGTGAGGAAAAAAAGTCGGCCGCCCTTGCGGGCGGCCGACCAGGGTCCAGCCAGCTATTGCAGCGGCCGGGGAGGAGGCGCTTGATTGAGCGGCTGGAGATTCACGGTCACGGTCTCGCTCCAGTGACCGCCCGAACCATTGGAGCTGTTGGCGAGATGGAATCTCACCTGGCTCGGATTGACGGTGTCGGTGGTGATGAAACCAGGTCCTGCGCCGTCACCGGCGTAGCCGTCCTGCAGTCCCACCGCCGTGAAGTAGGCCCGAGTCGCCGATCCCTGCGCGCCGCTGCTGCAGCCAGGGTTCGTCGCGGAACCCTGATAGACCAGCGGGCTCTTCTGAATGGGTGACGGGAACCAGCCGTTGTTGTTGGCCGGAATCGTAAAGGTCTGGCCGGGGAGCGGAACAGACAGCGTGTAGGAACTGCCGTCGGGGCAGGCGATGTCCATTTCAATCTTCCCGTTCGGCACTTGCACTGTCGCCTCCGGGTGAGCTGTGGGCATGCTGACGGCAAACCCTGCCGCGATCGTATCGCCGGCATTGATTCGATGTACCTGGTTGTTCATCACCAGGTCGAACGTGCCACCGGTATTCCAGTTGTTGGGGAATTCAGGCTTGTTGCTTCCCCACCAGCTGGTCCACCGGCCGTAATCCATGGTCGTGAAGAGATATGGATAGTTAGTCGGATAGCGATTCCCGTCACGGCCGATATAACGCCCGGTGTTGTTCCCATGGGGCAGGTAATACGGAGGCGCGGTCTGTTCCTGGACGTACGGGTTTGGCTGGACCTTGATGTCGGTAGACACGTCCTGGTCCAGCAGGAACCGGTTGATGAACGCCGCGACCTGGGGCTGCTGGATGGCCGGAATGGCACAGTGGGCATGGTCGCCGTCGATGACCCACCCGAACCTGTCGCCGATGCCAAACTCGTCGTAGACGCGCTGCGCTGCCCGTGACGAGACATACGCGGCACCATTCCCCAGCCAGTAGTAACCCGTGTTCCCGGTTTGCAGAATCGCCCTGGGCGCGATCATGGCAACCAACTCGTGCTGGTCAATCGGAAGCTTGTAAACGTTGGAGCCGGCGAACTGGAACATCTGGCCGCTGAACCAGCCGTAGTTTGTATTGTTGATGTTTTCAACCGCGCCGACGGAAGCGCCTGCGGGCGTGCCCGCAGGAGCCTGGGCTTCGACATTCTGGTTGAAACGCCAGGACGGGACGCCACCACCACCGTTTTCCTGGGCGATCGTCAGGGCGATGCGCTCGTCCATGGCTCCGGCGTAGAGCGCCTCTTTTCCGCCGAAGGAGCATCCGGTCACCGCCGAGCGAGCGGTATTGAGCGGGAGCGCAGTGCCGGCCTGTCTGGAGAGGATTTCAATGGCGTCGATCACGCGGCTCACTCCCCAGGACCATGCGGCGTATTGCCCGGAGTTGCTGCCTCCGACCCCGTAGTTAGGAGCCACGTTGCATGCCGCTCCGGCGCACAGCTCGGGATACAGCGAATAGAACGCCGTCAATATCTGGTTGTTGTTGAACGAGATCTTCGCGACGTTGGTGAGAAGGCTGGCTGGGACGCTTCCGGTGCCTGAAGCCGAGAAGCCAATGATGTAGGGGAAGGGGCCGGATCCCGACGCCGGCAGGGTTACCGCGGAGGTTTGCGTCGCCGTAATCCCATTCCTCGTCACATTGATCGTGAGCGTTCCGCGCAGGGGATCCGTGGGGTTCTGCACATAGTTGGTGGTGATGGTGCAGTCGTGGCAATCCGGCTTCGGGCCGAGCATGTACTTCTGGACCGCGCCGAAGATTTCATTACGCCGCTCCTCCCAGCTCGAGAAGCGGGTGTCGCGCCGTCCGTCTTTGAAGAAGACGAATGGGTCGGGCAATGGCCTGATGATGGGGAGTTTATCGAACGAGGGAAACGTCGGCGCCGCATGATGCGCGCCGGTATTTTCCACGTCATAAACCAGGGGTAACGAGTCTTGGGCGACCGCTTGTACCGCGACTGCCGGAACGAGCAGCGGCATCAGCGAAAGACATGTTTTCGCGAGATTGCTGAGATTGAATTTGCCTTGGGACCTGTACACGGAGTTTCTCCCTCGGTTGGCGGGTTGCGACAGGCTGTTCAACACCGGGAGACCATTCGCTTTCGGCGCTGCAGCGAGTCAGTTCATGGCACGACCGAACGAACCCTAACAAGTGGTAAGGCCAAAAGCAACGCGCGGCCTGACCGATTAGTAAAGTGGTCAGGCCGATTATTGAATATTTTTCAGGCTCACAGCCCGTTTCTGACGGAGGCCACTAGTGGTTCTGCTGCAGACGACCTTCGTACATGTACGTATTGCTCGAGATTGCTCCAAGGTGAGGAATTCGGGTCGCCGTCAGATCGAAGTTGATCGGCCACCCAGCGGGTGGACGGCTCACGTCAGGTACTTGACCAGCCACTCGCTCAGTCGACGTTGACGCTCGCCATACGGTGGGAACAGCAGCGCGAGCGCCGACCAGGGGCCGGCCGACATCACGGCGCGTTCGTGCGAGAACGCCTTGAAGCCATGGAATCCATGCGCGCTGCCGATGCCGGAGTCGTTGACGCCGCCGAACGGCAGGTTGTGCTGGGCAAACTGCTGCAGGCACAGGTTCACGCCGAGGCTTCCGGAACTGGTGCGGGTTCGCAGCGACTTGAGCGTGTGCGAGTCCCGTGTCCACGTGTAGATGGCCAGGGGCTTCGGTGCCGAGTTGATTTCCGCGATCACCGTCTCGAGGGAATCGAAGGTCAACACCGGCAGCACCGGACCGAAGATTTCTTCGTGGCGGATCCGCGCCCGCCACGGCACGTCGGTCAGGATGGTCGGCGCGACATAGCGCGCGTCGACATCGAATTTGCCGCCGCAGGCGATCAGGCTGCCGGCCACCACCGCGTCTTCGATGAGCCCGGCGACGCGCTCCGCGTGCCGGCGGTCGATCATGCGCGGGAAGTCGGGGCTGCAGCGGACCGCGATGTCCGTCTCGCCGTAACGCCGCGTGATCGTTTCGCGGCACAGGTCCACGAACCGGGCTGCGACGTCACGTTGCACGTACACGTGATCCGGCGCGACGCAAGTCTGGCCCGCGTTCACCATTTTTCCCCAGACGATGTGCTCCGCCGCACTGCGCAGGTCCGCGCTGGCGTCGACGATGGCGGGTGACCTGCCTCCCAGCTCCAGCGTCACCGACGCCAGGTGGTTCGAGGCGGCGGCCATCACCTTCCTGCCCACCGCCGCGGAGCCGGTGAAGAAAATGTGGTCGAACGGCAGGGTGAGCAATTCGGCGGCCGCGTCGGCACCGCCTTCGACGACGGCCACTTCGATCAGCGGGAACACCGCCGCGATGATGTCCTTGACGATGCGGTTGGTCGCTGGCGTGAACTCCGACGGCTTGAGGATCACCGCGTTGCCCGCCGCCACCGCGGAAACCAGCGGCCCCAACGCCAGGCTCAGTGGATAGTTCCACGGACTGATGATGAGGCAGCGGCCCTTCGGCTGGTGAATCACGCGCGAATGCGTTCCGAGCGTGGCCAGCGTCGAGCTGACCCGCCGGGGTTTCATCCAGCGCCGCAGGTGCGACAAGGCATGTTTCACCTCGCCCACCAGCGGCAGCAGTTCGATGAGGTTGGTTTCCGCCGGATGCCTGCCGAGGTCCGCGTGCGCCGCGTCGAGAATCGCGACGCGGCGCGCGAGAATGGCGTCCAGGAGGCCCGCGAGCTTGCGGCAGCGCTCGGCCGCCGTCGACTCGCGCAGCTCCAGGGCCGTCGCGGTGTGAGTCGCGAACAATCCCTCGACGAAGGGATTGGTGCGCTCACGCTGGTAGGTGCGGTTCATCATCGAGGGTCCAGGCATGATCAGAACGAGACGGTCGCCTCCACGCCCCACATGCGCGGCTCGGACACGGACGCGAACGGCGTGCCGAAGATGCCGGTAGTGAGGTTGTTGATGCCCGTGACGTACTGGTCGTCCAGCGCGTTCGTTACGTAGGCCGCGAATCCGTACTTGTCGTCCGTGCTGTTCCAGCCCAGTCGCAGGTCGAGACGCTGCGTGGCCTCGTTGACTTCGAACGGCGTCAGGCTCGCGCAGGAGCCCTGCACCACGGAGTCCGCGTTGCAGCGACCGGCGCCGCGATACGCGTAGCGGCCGGAGAAGTCCAGCTTGCCCGCGCCGCCCAGCGTCCAGTCGTAACGCGCGCCCAGTGCCGCGCTCAGCGAAGGTTCGCCGGTCGGCTCCCCGGACAGGTTGATACCGCTCTCGGTCATCTTGTCCTTGTAGGTCGCGTCGATGTACTCCAGGTTCGCGAACAGCGTGAAGTGATCGGTGGCCTTCCACTGCGCATCGACGTCGATGCCCCAGGCCTGTTCGTCGCTGGTGTCGACCAGGTATTCCGGCAGGCCGGATCCGTCGGTACCGGTGAGCGTGAGCGCCTGCTTGTTCTCGTAGACGTAGTAGAACGCGGACGCGTTCAGCACCACGCCGGTGTGCGGGAACGCGCTCTTGATGCCCGTCTCGAAGTTCCAGACATCCTCGTTCGCGAATTCCGAGCCGACCTGGACGCTGTTGTAGCCGCCGGCCTTGTAGCCCTTGGCGAGCGAGCTGAACCACATCACGTCCGGCGTGAACTTGAAGTCCAGCACCACGCGCGGGCTCACGTCGCTCCACGAGTTCTCCTGGGTCAAGCCCTCGGACGGCGTGTCGCCGGGGAATGCGATGTCGTCGAAACGATAGGCCGCGGCCGGGATTCCGATCGCATCGAAGAAACCCTGGCTGTCGAGCGCCGTTACGATCGCGTCCAGTTCGGGCGTTTCATGCACACCGTTGATCCAGGTGAACTCCTTCTTGTCTTGCGTGTAGCGCAGGCCGATGGTCAGGTTGGTCCTGTCGTTCACGTGCCAGATCACGTCGCCGAAGGCGGCGTAGGCCTGGAAGTTGCCGTGGTTGTTCATGGCTTCGCGCCACGGCAGTCCGAGCATC
>Ga0164241_10003817_pt1 | contig 14914 bp, 13 predicted proteins | sample OricomyardsoilBY_FD_108780 | JGI IMG/M metagenome (GOLD analysis project Ga0164241, IMG submission 108780) | Backyard soil microbial communities from Emeryville, California, USA - Original compost - Back yard soil (BY) | ecosystem: Environmental > Terrestrial > Soil > Unclassified | place: USA... | reverse complement strand
TCGGCGTCGAGATCCGATAGTCCGACGTGAGAGAGCAGTCGCGCCGACAACGCCGCGACGCTCGCAGGCGAGCCGTCGAACTTGTCCGGGAAGAACTCGCCGTTCGGTAGGACCATCGCGCCGACAGGCTCGGCGCCCGCCATCGCGAGCGTCGCCGCGCGTCGAAACACCCACCGCGCCTGGTCGGGGCTCCAGGTTTCGCTCATCGCCCGAGCGTAGCAGCTCCGGCGGTGCGGTCGCGCCGCGCCTCGTGCTTGCTCCTCGGGTTTCGCGGCGATACGGAGCCCGCATGACCGAAGCGCCCGCCACCGACATCTCCAAGCGGAAGGCCGACCACATCGATCTCTGCGCCACCGGCGACGTCGGCTTCCGCGCGAAGACCACGCTCCTCGCCGAGGTCGAGCTCGTCCACGACGCGCTGCCTGAGATGACGATCGACGAGGTTGACACGAGCGTCACCCTGTTCGGCAAGCGTCTTTCTGCGCCCATCATCATCGCCGCGATGACCGGCGGGACCGAGAAGGCCCGCGAGATCAACCTCGAGCTCGCGCGCATCGCCGACGAAGAGGGCTACGGCTTTGGCCTCGGCAGCCAGCGCGCGATGCTCGACACGACGCTCGGCCGCGATCCGACCTACGACGTACGGCGGGTCGCCCCGAACGTGCTCTTGCTCGGCAACATCGGCGGTGTGCAGGCGCGCGCCTCGGGCAAGGCGGCGCTCGAAGACCTCGTCGGCCGCGTCCGCGCCGACGCGCTGTGCGTGCATCTGAACCCGGCGATGGAGATCGTCCAGCCCGGTGGAGATCGCGATTTCACTGGGATCGTGGACATCCTTGCCGAGCTCGCGGACGAGCTCGAGGTGCCGGTCGTCGCGAAAGAGACGGGTTGTGGGATCGGTCCGGCGGCCGCCGCGAAGCTCGCGAAAGCTGGCGTGCGACACGTCGACGTCTCCGGCGCCGGCGGTACGTCCTGGGTCGCGGTCGAGATGCTTCGTGCCGAAGGTGACGCCAAAGAGCTAGGCGTGATGCTCCGCGATTGGGGCGTCCCGACGGCTGCGAGCGTGCTCTCCGTCGCCGCCGCGAAGCCGCGGTTTCAGACGATCATCGCCACGGGCGGCGTCTCGAGCGGCGTCGACATCGCGAAGGCGATCGCGCTAGGCGCAGACGCCGGTGGGATCGCCCGCCCCGTGTTGCAAGCGTTGACCGAGCGGGGCCCGGAGGGTGCGCGCGCGTTCCTCCGTCGCGTGAAGAGCGAGATCGCCAGCGTCATGTTGCTCACTGGCGCGAAGACCCCGAAGGATCTGCGTTCGGTCGACCGAGTCCTCGGCGAGCCGCTCGCGCGTTGGGCCGACGTCGTCGCGCGATCGGGGCGATCCAAGAAGAAGGCGAAGAGCCGGCGAAATCGTTGAAATGCGGGCCAACGCGGGGGGACGGCTTCTGCGACGAGAGGTTCTTCCTTCACGCCGAGTCGGCGTGATAGCGTCGCATGCGTCATGGCAGAGACGCCCAAAGGCGAGCCGCCGAAAGCCGCGCTCCGAAGCGATCCGCCCCCGGAAGACCTGAAGCGGGAGCGGGACACCTTCATCCAGCAGTTCTTCCGTCGCGGCGCTCAAATTTCCGAAGAGCTCCTCGGCGACATCGAGCGACTGCGTACGCAGGTGCGAGAGCTCGAAGGTGAGAACGCGCAGCTCCGCAGTCAGCTCGCGAGCGACGCGGCGATCCGCGATCTGCTCCACAAGATCGAAGATCTCGAGACCGAGAAGCAGCGCCTCATCGCGCACGCCAATCGCGTCTCGGGCGCCGACGAGTTCGCGAACCGCTTCGCAGAGCTCGAGGACGAGCTGGCCCACTTGGGGACGCTTCACGTCGCGAACGTCCAGCTGCACTCGAGCACCTCGGTGCGCCGTGCATTCCGCAATCTCCGCGAGCTCCTCGCGCAGTTCCTCGGTGCCGCCGAGTTCGCCGTCTACTGGGAGAGCGACGACGCGCGCCTGCTCGTGCCGATCTCGGTCGAGGGCATCAGCATGAAAGAGGCGAGGGACTTCACGCTCGAGGACAAGCCCGCGGGCCGCGCGTATCAGCAGGGCGAGATCTTCGTCGACGTCGGCATCGACGCACACTCTGGCAGCCTCGAACGCCCTGCGGCCGTCATCCCCCTGATGATGAGCTCGCAGCGCCTCGGCGCGATCGTCGCTTTCAAGTCACTCGAGCAGAAGACGCGCTTCGACGCCGCCGACTTCGAGCTCTTCAAGCTTTTGTCCACGCAGGCTGCGGCTGCGATCGTCCACGCCTATCTCTTCGCCGAGGCGGGACGCAAAGCACCCAGCGTCCAAGCGTTCATCGATCAAGAGGACTGAGGGAATGGCCGAGTACTCCTGTCTCATCGTCGAAGACTCGCCCATGATGCGGCAGCTTCTGGTCTTCGCCCTCGCTCGGGTGAAGGGCCTCAAGGTGACCGAAGCCGATGACGGCGTCGACGGCCTCCGCAAGCTCGCGGGGCAGAAGTTCGACATCATCATCACGGACATCAACATGCCCATCATGGATGGGCTGAAGCTCGTGAAGCGGGTGCGCAGTGATCCGGTTCACAAAGACACCCCGATCATCATCATCACGACGGAAGGCTCTCAAGAAGACCGTCAGCGCGCCCTCCAGCTGAGCGCGAACGCCTACATCACGAAGCCGATCCAGGCGCCGCAGGTCATCGCGAAGGTCAAGGAGCTGCTCAAGATCGAGTAGCCCGCGGGGGCTCTATGCGGCGCGCGATGCCCGATCCCTCGCGACGCTCGGCCTGCTCAGTGGGCCTTGCGCGACAAAGCGAGGGCACGCGCGGGGTCCCGAGGAACGCCGGACCCGTCCGCGTACATGTCGGCGAGATCGGCGCACACCCCGCGCATGCCCAGGTCGCATGCTCGCTCGTAATCGGGCAGTCCACGGGGGACGCCTCTTCGGTCTGCCAATTTGAAGCACGCCGTCGCTTGGCTCGCTTGGCAGGCCTTTGCGAATTGCTCGTCCGCGAAGCGCCCCTCTTCTGCGGCTGCCTCTGGCGTTCTGGTCGGCGCCGTCGCTCTCGCGGCGTGGAGCGAGCCGGCCGCGGTGCAGCTCGGTGCGAAGCCGGCCTTGCAACTTCGGGTGAAGACCTGGAGCGCGCCCACCTCGTCGATCTTTGACGCTTCGCCGACGAACTGGATCGTCGAGCCGTGCTCGAGAAGCGCCCCGAGTGCGTAGCAATAGGGTTGGGCGCCGGCGACGCAAGCCCTCTCGAGCGGTCGCTTCAGCCACGCGCGTCGATCGGACAGCTCGGCGCTGCACTGCGCTTCGCAGCCCTCGATGCATGGACGCATGACGCCACAGCACGACGCCATCCGAATCGAGATGCGCGCGTCGAGATCGGATCCGAGGTCGCAGACCCCGAACTCGAGGGAGTCGTCGTGGATCGCACGGAGATAACCGAGTGCGACCCGCGTCGCGTCGGGCTCTGCCCTCTGAAGTACGGCGGCCGCGGCGGCGGCGCAGGCCTCTGCCGATGGATGGGCGATGGTGCAACCGTCGTCTCTGTTCCCCGAGGAGACGGGGATCTCGCTGCTCGCCTCGAGCGCGCGGAGGATGAAGCAGCTCTCGCCGTGACCGGCCTCGCAACCGAGCGCGAGCCAGCTGGCCGATGCTGCAGACGGAGGCCCGTCGAGGACGGCTCGAAGCTCGCAAGAGCCGCCGTCCTTCAGCTCACACGCGCGTTCGGCGTAGGCCTTCGCGTCCGTCGCATTCGCCAAAGCCCCATGGCCGTAGGCGTACATTTTCGCCAGCTCGCCGCAGAATCGACCCTCTCCCGCAGCGCACGCCGCACGCATCCACGGGAGCTTCTCCTGCCGGAGCGGTTCGCAAGCGGCTGCGCCCTCGATTCTCGGTCCCAATGCGCTCGTCGCTGGTGGGCTCGCGAGGGACGCGGGGCATTCACCGGGCGCGCCGCACCCGAGCACGCTCGTGGCGACTGCCCAGCCGAGACGACGAGCGCCCATCACTCGAGTCTACAGGAAGGTCGGCCGGCGCGCGCTCCGGGAGGGGCGGCGTCGATGTCCGAGCGCGACGCGACGCTCTATCCTCGACGCGTGAGAGACCGAGACGGGCCGGGTGCATCTTCGGGGAGAATCTCGCCGAACGAAGACGAGGCCGCGGCGACGCAGGACCTCGGCGCGATCGCGAGCACGGTGTCTCTCGCCAGCGATCCGGCTTTGGCGACCACCGCCTGCGCGCTCGACCGCGCGCTCCCTCTTGCGGGAGTGGCGCTTGGAACGGGCGTCGGCGGTTTGGGCCGATACCACCACCTCGGGCTCCTTGGCGAGGGCGGGATGGGCCGCGTGGACCGCCTGCGTGATCGCGATCTCATGCGGGACGTCGCAGCCAAGCACCTTCGCGTCGAGCTCGCCGACGATCCACGAATGCTCGCCCAGTTCGTTTGGGAGGCGCGGATCCTGGCCTACCTCGACCATCCGAACATCGTCCCGGTTCACGACCTCGCGCTCACTCCGGACGGCGAGCTCTTTCTCACGATGAAGCTCGTGCGCGGCCACACGCTCGAGAAGGTCATCGCCGACGCATGCAAGGAAACCGATGCGAGCTCGAGCACGACCAAACGTCTCCGATGCTTTCTACAGCTCTGCAACGCGGTCTCGTTCGCGCACTCGCGCGGCGTCCTCCACCGTGACCTGAAGCCTGCGAATGTGATGCTGGGCGCGTATGGAGAGGTGCTGGTGACCGACTGGGGTCTCGCGCTGCCGCTCCCGGACACGAGCGGCGACGAGCTGCGGAGCGCGATGCCACCAGAGGTGGGAACGATCAGCGCGGGTACCCCGCTCTACATGTCGCCGGAGCAGGTCCGGGGCGATCCCCTCGACGCTCGCTCGGATCTCTACGCGCTCGGCGTGATGCTCTATGAGCTGATCGCGCTGACCGTGCCGTATCAAGCGACGAGCGCAGTCGACGTCCTCGACCAGGTCGCGCGCGGCGAAGTCGTCCCGCTCTCTCAAATGGCGCCTGGGACTTCTCATTCGCTCGTCGCGGTGGTCGACAAGGCGATGGCGCACGACGCCGTGGACCGGTACCCGGACGTTCGGTCGTTCGCGGACGATCTCGAGACCGTGCTTGAAGGGCACACGCCGTCGTCGGAGCACGTGTCGATCGGTCGGCGACTCGGTCGCTACTACGTCGCGCGCGATCCCGCGATAGCGGGCCTCCGCGTCGTGGACATCGACATGTGGGTCCTCTCCGCGACGCTCCTCGGCGCGGGCGTCGCCCTCTCTCTTGCGCACTGGCTTGCCCCCGGCGCCTGGGTCGGTTGGGCGCTCATGGGCGCGGCCGCGTTGGTGCTCGTGCCTCCCACGCTTCGGTGGCGACGCTTGCGGGCATCGCGTCGATCGGGCGAGTGAACGCGCGTCGAGTCAGCTCTGCTTCAAGAGGACGCGGTTGCGTCCGCAACGCTTCGCCTCGTAGAGGGCGTTGTCGGCGGCGGCGATGAGTTGAAACGGCGTCTCGATGGGTGACGTCGGGTACGACGCGACGCCGATGCTCACGGTGATCGAGAGATGCTGGCCCTCGTGATCGAAGGTCGCGGCTTCGACGGCGCCGCGTAGGCGCTCCGCGAGCACGCCCGCGTGCTGAAGCTTCACGCCGCGGCAGAGGATGGCGAACTCTTCGCCGCCGTAGCGCGCGAAGATGTCCTCTTGGCGCAGGCCGCCCATGCCGATCTGGGAGAGCTTCACGAGCACGGCGTCGCCGGCGAGGTGGCCGTACGTGTCGTTCACGCGCTTGAAGTGATCGACGTCGAACAGCAGAAGGCTGAGGTCGAAGTGGTGTCGGCGCGCGTAGCTGAGCTCGCTGTCGAGCCGGTCCAGGAAGTACTTCTTGTTGTACCCACCGGTGAGGCCGTCGCGGAGAGCCGCGTCGTACATCCGCTGCTGGAAGCTTTCTTCGATGTCGTCCGCGTACCCGAACTTGAGGATCGTCGTCGGGCCAAGGCGGATTTTGTCGCCGTCTTCGAGGGCCTGACGCCCGGTGATCCGCACGCCGTTCACCAACGTGCCGTTCGCGCTTCCCATGTCCTCGACGAGGAAAGCCCCCGCTTCGACGACGAGGCGCGCGTGTCTGCGCGAGATCCCGTCGTCGGAGAGGCGCACCGTCGCGTTCGAGGCGCGCCCGATCACGACCTCTACGCCCTCGAGTCGGTACATTTCGCCGACGTTGGTGCCGGCGAGCACCACGAGGTTCGCGCGATCTCTACCCCCGCGTTTCTTCAGCTCGGTCTCGAGCTCACCGACACTCGCGACCATGGTCGCGTCGGGGTCTTCGTCGAGAAACCGACCTGCCATCAAAGGACAAGAGACCATCCTGATAACGTCCGGTCAAGCGGCGTTTCTTGCCTTTTCCGTGTGGTTCCCCCAGCCGAAGTCGTGGGGCGCGTTTTGAGCCCGAGATCGGCTTTCTGGTGAGCTCGCGCCTCAGGAGGTCGGAGCGTCCGGGCGCGCCGCAAAGGCGTCGACCGCTCCGAGCGGGACGTTGAGCGGCAGCGCGTCGAGCTTGGTGCCGGACACGTCGATGACGACGGCGTTCGCGAACCCGGGCGCGCAGGACTCTCCGACGGAGCCGACATTGACGATGCGCACCCCCATCACGTCGCGGTCGAAGGGCAGGTGAGAGCCTCCGCAGACGATGACGTCGGCCGGATCGTCTCCGAGGAGCGCGCGAAGCTCGTCGTCGGTCATCTCGTGGCTCATCGGCTCGAGCGGGTCTGCCGGCGACCCGTGGACGAGGAGGAGCTCGCCACCGTCCGGCAGAGGCAGTCGCGCCGACGTCGGCAGGGCAGCGAGCTCGGCGAGGATGCCGGCGCCGAGCTCGGCGCGAACGAAGCGGAGTCGCTCTCGGCGCTCTGCCTCTTCGGGTGATTTGGGTCGAATCAGCTCGGGATCGATCGCGGCGACGGCGCGATCCGACACGCCCTGCACGATGACGGCGCCGGCTTGTTTCAAGCGTCGCCAGACCGCGAGCGGCTCGGGCCCCGGAAAGCAGAGGTCGCCCGCGACGAGCAGGCGATCGTAGCCGACGCGATCCGCTGCCGCGAGGATGGCGCCGAGCGCGTCCGCGTGGCCGTGGATGTCCGAGATGGCGAGGAGTCGCATGACCCTTTCCCTATAGTCGATCTTCCGAGCTTCGCCCGCGCGCGTCTCCGGGCTCTGACTGTCCCCGCCAGCGTTGGGCTGTGGCACAAGGCGCCGTGCGGATCCGGCCCGAAGACCTGATGACGCTCGCCGAGCGCGCGGACCCTTTGCGGGCGGCCGTCCTGCGCAAAGACCTCACGCCGCGTTTCGAGGGCGACGCTCTGGGGCTCGCGTGCGCGGTTCTGCTCGGCGCCGCCTTCCCCGCGATGGCCGCCGCGATCGCGGCGCACCCCGAGGAGCTCCGTCAGGCGGCGCGCGGGTGGGATCGCCCGCGCACGCGAAAGAGCCTCGGCGAGGTCGTCCGAGCCGAGCTGGCCCCCGCCGCCGACTATGACGCCGTGCTCGGGGCCCTGCGCCGCGTCGCGCGCCGAGAGCGGATGCGCGTCGCGCTTCGAGAGCTCTTGCCGCGCGCGCTCGGCGGCGCCGACGTCGACGTCACGGCGCGCGAGCTCGCGATCCTCGCGGACGTCACCATCGACGCGGCCGTCCAAGAGGCGCTCGCCTGGGCGCGGGAGCGGTTCGGCGAACCGCTAAGCGACAATGGCGAGGCGGTCGGCTTCGTGGTTCTGGGCATGGGCAAGCTCGGCGGCGAAGAGCTCAACGCCGGCAGCGACGTCGACTTGATCTACTTCTACGGCACCGACGACGGCGAGGTACGCGCGAAGACCACGTCCGATGGCCCGCACGGCGAACCCATGACGCTCGCAGAGCACTTCGGTCGCGTCGCGAAGCGCGTGACGCGCACCATCGAGGAGCTGACTGACGAAGGACAGGTGTGGCGCGTCGATCTTCGTCTGCGTCCTGACGGCGCGTCGGGCGCCATCGCGATCTCGCTCGCCGCGGCCGAGCGGTACTACGAGTCGTTCGGTCGGACCTGGGAACGCGCGGCGCTCCTGCGTGCGCGCCCTGTCGCCGGCGATCTCTCGCTCGGTCGAAAGCTCCTCGCGGACCTCGAGCCATTCATCTGGAGAAGGCGCATCGATCCGAGCCTCGCGGTCGAGATGGTCTCGCTCGTCCGCAGGGCTCGCGCCGAGCTCGCGCGCGAGCCCGATCGCGATTTGAAGCTCGGGCGCGGCGGCATCCGCGAGGCTGAGTTCTTCGTGCAGACGCTTCAGCTCGTTTGGGGCGGAAAGGACGCGACCCTCCGCGTCGCGCCCACGCTCGCGGCGCTCGCGCGCCTCGAGGCGAAGGGCCTCTCGACCGAGCGCGAGGCCGAGGAGATCGCAGCGGGGTACCTCGCGCTTCGCCGCGCCGAACACGTCGTCCAGAACGCGAGCGGCATTCAGACACACGAGCTGCCCGAGGGCGAAGATCTCGAGCGTGTCGCGCGGACGCTCGGCTTCCGCGGCGCGCCGGAGCTCGAGCACGATCTGCGCAAGCGGCGTGCGCGCATCGAGAAGCGCTTCCTCTCGCTCTTGCCCGAAGGCGCGCACGACCCGCTGGCGTGGGTCGCCGAGATCGCGGCGATCGAGCGCGGCGACGGCGCCGCGCTCGAGCTCGCTCTGCAAAACGCGCTCGGCGGTGGCGAGAACGCGATGGATGGCGAGCGCATCGCGCTGCTCGCGAAGAGCCTCCTCGCGCTCGGCAAGCACCCCGACTCGCTGCTCGGCGAGAGGACGCGCGCGTCGTTTCCCGGCCTCGACGTCGAGCTGCTCGACGCCCTGGTCGAGGCCGCGGATCCGGCCCAGGCCGGCCTGTATCTCCGCGTCTTCTTCGAGCGCGTGAAGCAGCCGGCGGTCTACGTGCGCCTCGCGTTCGCGGAGCTCGCCGCGCTCAGGCGAATGACGGGCATCCTCGGCGCGAGCGCGTTCATCGGAGACGCGCTCGCGAACAACCCCGAGCTCGGCGATCTCGTCTTGTTCTCGCGGGACGTCCTGACCCCGGAGTCTGCGCGCGCCGAAGTGCTGGGCTCGCCGCTCGCCGCGCCGGCCGACGAGGATCCAGACGAGGGCGTGGTCGGGGCGCTCCGTCTCGCGAAGACGCGCCTGACTCTCGAGGTCGCGCTCGCCGATCTCGACGGACGGCTCGACACGCGCGGCGTGGGGTACGTCCTGAGCGCGGTCGCAGACGCGTCGCTCGAGGTGGCGCTGCGGCGGGCGCTCGGCGCCGAGGTGCCCGTAGGCCTCGCCGTCATCGCCATGGGCAAGCTCGGCGGACGCGAGATCTCCTACGGCTCGGATCTCGATCTCATCTTCGTCTACGAGCCACAGCTCGCGCCCGATCCCATCGACGCGGCGTCCTTCTTCACGCGGGCTGCCCGGAAGGCGATTCGTTACATCTCGACCATTCATGGCGCCGGGCCGGGCTACGAGATCGACGCGCGCCTGCGCCCGAGTGGCAACCAGGGGTTGCTCGTGACGAGCCTCGACGCGTTCGCGCGCTATCACGGCGTCGCGCTCGGCTCGCCCAGCTCTGGCGCCCGCGCGGCGGTGTGGGAGCGACTCGCGCTGATCCGCGCGCGCTCCGCGGCCGGGGACGCGGCCCTCGGAGCGCGCGCGCTCGACGTCGCGCGTCGCGCGGCCTTCGACGAGCCGATCGACGCGGCGGCGCTCCGGCAAGAGCTTCGCCGGATCCGGGCGCGCTCGGTGACCGAAGCGAGCCGAGAACGAGGACCCATTCGCGACATCAAGCTCGGACCGGGCGGCCTCTTCGACGTCGAGCTCGTGACTCAATACCTCGTGCTCGCGAACGCCGCGAAAATCCCCGAGCCCCATCGCGCTGCAGAGACGATCTCCGCGCTCGAGATCCTCGTCGCCTGCGGTGTGCTCGAAGAGGCTCGCGGAGCCGGGCTCATCGACGCGTATGCGTTTCTACGCAGGCTCGAGCTCCGCGTGCGCGTCGCGCGCGCTGACGCGGCGCACGTCCTCGACACCTCGAGCGGGACGCTCGCGGCCCTGGCAAGGCGCATGGGCGTTCGTGATCACGCCACGCGGAACGCCGCCGAGTCACTCTTGGTCGCGTTCGACGAAACGAGGGCGCGCGTTTCTGCCGCGTTCGACGAGATCCTCGCGGATTGAAGCGCTTCCTCCGCGTGGGGTTCCCTGTTAAGAGCCGCGACGTGGAGCCGACAAAAGACGAACCGCGTGTGGCTCAGGAGCCGTCGGGGAACACTCGCCCCAATTCTGGGTCGAGCTCTCGACCGGGCGTGGGACGCTTCTCTTGTGAAGAGCTGGTCGGCGCGCACGCCGACACCCTCCGCGATCTGTTCGCCGGGGCGTCACCTGCAGATCCCGAAGACCTCGGCGACGCGCCGAGAGGGCGGCTCCTCGGTCTTCACCTGAGCGGCGACGCGCACCTATTGCTTCGCCCCGTCGTGCGCCTCGTCTCGAAGCGGCTCGTTCCGTGGCAGGGCATCGTGTTCGACCACGGCGGGAACGCCGGCGCGAACGTGATGCTCGGTCGCGAGGTCCAGCGTTTCAAGGCGCGCATCGGGCCGAGTCGCTTCGATTCGAAGTCGTCGCTCGTCCTCTCGTACGACGCGCTCGGCTTTCCGCTCTCCGCGCTCTCCGACGAGCTGCGGTCGCTCGGCTCGGGCACCGCACTCGGGGCGACGTACGTCGGCTCGAAGCTCGTCGCATGGTTCGGGCTCACGCGTCGCGACGGCTCCGGCTCGGCCGCCTGACATGTCGCTGGTCGCATCGCGGTCCGGGCTCGAGCTCGCGGCGCTGATTCGTCGCCGAGAGGTCTCGCCGCTCGACCTCCTCGAGGACGTCCTCGATCGAATCGGTCGCTACGACGGCCGCCTCTCGGCGTTCGTCGACCTCTGTGCGCGCCAGGCGCGGTTCGAGGCGAAGTCCCGCGCGCGCGCCCTGGCACCGATGTCGCTCGCCGCGTTGCCGCCGCTCTACGGCGTCCCCACCGGCATCAAAGATCTGAACCCCGCGCGCTTCACGATGACGCGCTTCGGTTCGAAGGCGTACCGACACGTCTTCACTCCGTTCGACGACATCTCGACGCACGTCGTCCGCAAGTCGGGCATGGTCATCGTCGGCAAGCTCGCGACGAGCGAGTTCGGCGCCGTGCCAGTGACCGAGCCGCTGATTCATCCGCCCACGCGGAACCCGGCGGACTTGACGCGCAACGCAGGCGGCTCGAGCGGGGGCTCCGCGTCCGCCGTCGCGGCCGGGCTCTTGCCGGTGGCGCACGCCTCCGACGGTGGCGGCTCCATCCGCATCCCCGCCTCGTTTTGCGGCCTCTTCGGCTTCAAACCTTCGAGCGGCGCGGTCGTCGATCCGTACAAGCGGGCGAACAAGGAAGAGATCAGCGTCGTCGGCGCGATCTCGCGCACCGTCTCCGACTCTGCGGCGTTCGTCGATGCGCTCGCGCGCGACTTCTCTCCCGAAGGGCGAATGCTCGCCGCCTCTCGAGGCGCGGCGCCGCGTGGCCTGCGGGTGAAGGTCGTCGTCGATCTCCCAGAGACGCCCGTCGATGCGGGCGCACGCGACGCGACGCTCCGAACCGCGAAGCTCCTCGAGTCGATGGGCCACCAGGTGACGGTCGTCCCGCCGATCTCGATCTCCATCGAAGAGTTCCTCCCGATCTGGGAGCGCCAGCTCGCGATCCTCCCGACTCCGGGTGAGTCGTCGCTCATGCCCGTCACGCGATGGCTTCGCGAGCGCGGTCGGCGCCACACCGACGAAGACACGCATCGCCTCAAGATCACGCTCGCGAATCGAGTCGACGCGTGGCTCGAAGGCGCCGACGTCATCCTTTCGCCGACCGTGCCCGAGCCGGCGCCGCGCGTGGGCGCGTTCATCGACCTCGAGCCAGAGGCGGCGTTCCGCGCCGTGGCGGTCTTCGGTCTCTTCACGGCGATCTTCAACCTGACGGCTCGACCGGCCGCGACGCTGCCGCTCGGACGCTCCGCCGACGGTCTGCCGATGGGCGTTCAGATCGCAGGCAAGCGCGGCTCCGATGCGCTCATTTTTGCGCTCGCGGCCGAGATCGAGCGTGCAGACCCCTGGAGCCTCGCGCTCCCGCCCGAGTTCAGCTGAGCTCGACGCAAGCCTCTCGCGCAGTCGTCGAGTCGTGATCGACGAGGCGCGCCCGCGACGGCGAGCGCGCCTGGCCGGGGCTCAGAAGCAGGTGCCCGGTCCGCAGTTCTGGCCGAGGCAGAGCAGAGCCTGGAACGCTTGCGGGTCGTTCACGCACTGAAGGAGGCACTGCACCGGGCTGCCGCCTTGCACGCATTGGATGAAGCACGTGAAGTCGTCGACGCAGTCGGGCGAGCCGAAGCAGCCTTGGATCTGCGAGCAACAGTTCTCGGCGACGCAGTCCCCGCAGGTGCTGCCGTCGCTCGGGCACTGAGAGAACCCGCAGAAGCCGAGGACGCACGTTCCGCTGCAGCAGCCCGAGCCATCCTGGCAGAAGCTGCCGTCCGGCTGACACATGCCGCCGCAGACGCCGCCAGAGCAGTTGTTGCTGCAGCAGTCGGCGAACGTCGAGCACATCTGTCCGTCGGGCTGGCAGGTCTGGACGCAGAGGCCGCCGTTGCAGGTGCCGCTGCAGCAGTCGGCGCCGACCATGCACGCCTGACCGTCCTGATTGCACATCCCACAGTCCAAACCGCAGAGCTGCTCTGCCTCTGCGACGCAGCCGGCGTCCCAGTTGTTCTGGCAGCAGAAGGGATCGTTCTGGCAGACGTTGTTCGCGCACGCGCCGCACTGCGGCCCGAGTGGCGCGCCGGTAACGCACGGATCGTGGGGACAGGGCATCATCCCGCCGCACTTGCCGTTCGCGTTGCACGTTCCGCTGCAGCATTGCGCCGGCGACGAGCAGTTCGTTCCGTTCGGCTGGCACATGCCGCAGCCGCCGCATTGCTGCGCTGCTTCCTGCACGCAGATTTGATCCCACTGGACCATGCAGCAGAAAGAGTCCGTCGCGCAGACTGTGCTCGCGCACATGTTGCACGATGGGCTCATCGCGCTGCCCTCTTCGCACTCCGAGTGGTCGCAGCTCGGCGTGCCGCAGAAGCCCTGGTTGCACTGGCCCGAGCAGCATTGGTTGGGGCCGTTGCAGTTCGAGCCGTCCGGTTGGCAAGCGTTCTGGCAGGCCCCGTTCTGGCAGGAGCCCGAGCAACAATCGTCGGGGACGTTGCAGCCTGCGCCGTTCGGCTGACAGGGGCCCGCGCACACACCGAGATCGCAGATGCCCGTGCAACAGTCGCCGGCGGTCGAGCAGAGCTTTCCGGCCGGGACGCAGCCTCCGCACACGCCGCCGTTGCATTGCTGCGTGCAGCAATCGCCGGGCGTCGTACAGCCAAACCCGTTGGGGAGGCACTTCTCGCCGCAGACGCCGCCCTCGCAGTTGCCGCTGCAGCACTGGGTCGCGACGCCGCACGGCGCGCCGTCGTCTTGGCACTGGCTCGTGCACACGTTGCCCGCGCAGTTCAGCGAGCAGCACTGCGACGCCGACGAGCACGTCCCGCCCTCTGTGACGCACTCCCCGAGGCAGGTTCCCTCTGGGCCGCACGCGGCCGAGCAGCAGTCGACGGCCGTCTTGCAGGGGGCGCCGGTGTCGCCGCAGGTCGCGGGACCGCACGTGCCGTCCTCACATGAGCCGGAGCAGCAAGAGCTGGCGGACTCGCAGAAAGATCCATCGCCGAGGCAGACCGAGGTCCCACACACGCCGCCTTGGCAGGTCCCGCTGCAGCAGGTGTCGGCGTCGACACAGGAGAGTCCGTCTGGCTGACAACTCCCTCCTCCTGCCCCCGCACCGTCGTCCGGCGTGCCGAGCGAGTCGCGCGCGCCGCACGCAGAGAGAGAGACGACCAGCGCCGCAGACGCGGCGATCAAAAGGAAGGTGCTTCGAAGGCTCACCTGGCGAAGATTACACCCGTCTTCGAGGCGCGGGCACGAAGACGGCTTCGTTTGCCGGCAGCGAACGAACGAGCCTTACGCGCTCAGCAGCCCTTGCCGCAGGCAGACTCGACGAGCGCGGTACAGGCGAGGCCCCAGTTCGTGCTGCAACAGCTCGCGTTCGCTTGGCAGACGGCGGTCGCACACAAACTGCAGGACGATGGCAGCGCCGCCCCGGAGACGCACTCGTCGTGGGCGCACGTCGACGCACCACAGATGCCGTGATCGCAAGCGCCCGTGCAGCAGTCCGCCGGGGCGTCGCAAGCCTGGCCGTTGCCGTTGCACGAGTTCGCGCACGTCCCGCCATTGCACTGGTTGGAACAACACTCGCCCGGCGTGGAGCACGTCGAGCCGCCGAGCTTGCAGTCCCCAGCGCCGCAGGCGCCCGCGTTGCACTGACCCGAACAGCATTCGTTGGCGTTGGCGCAAGTCGCGCCGTCCGCCGCACAGCTTCCCGGACCGCAGACGCCCGCGACGCAGCTGCCGTTGCAGCAGTCGGCGGGCAGCCCGCAGGTGAAGCCGTCGAGCTGGCAGGTCGGCGGCTCGCACCGGCCGTCGGTACAGGTGCCGCTACAGCAAGACGTGCCGAAGTCGCAGAGGTCCCCGGTGTCGAGGCAGGTCGGTGCGCACTTTCCTTCGGTGCACGTCCCGCTGCAGCACTCGGACGCCGACGAGCACACGCCCTGCGCGAGACATCCCGCGCCGCCGGTGCCGTTGGTCTCGGCCGAGCCGCCCTGGCCCCCGCCCCCGAAATCGACCACGGTCGACGTGCCGCACGCGGACGTCGCGACTCCCGACGCAGCGATTGCAGCCGCTGCAGTCCACCGAAATATGCCGCGGTTCACGGCTG
>Ga0164241_10003816_pt1 | contig 14915 bp, 15 predicted proteins | sample OricomyardsoilBY_FD_108780 | JGI IMG/M metagenome (GOLD analysis project Ga0164241, IMG submission 108780) | Backyard soil microbial communities from Emeryville, California, USA - Original compost - Back yard soil (BY) | ecosystem: Environmental > Terrestrial > Soil > Unclassified | place: USA... | reverse complement strand
TCGACGCTCATTCACGCGATGAACGCGACCCAGCCCTGGGTGCTCGGGCTGAGCGCGCGCGACACGATCCTGCCGATCGTGCCGATGTTCCATGCGGCCGCCTGGGGCCTGCCCTTCGCCGCGCCGCTCGCGGGCGCCAAGATGGTGTTCAGCCAGACCAACGATGCGGCCGTGCTGTGCGATCTGATGAACGGCGAACAGGTGACGCTGGGCAGCGGGGTGCCGACCGTGTGGCTCGCGATGTTCCAGCATATCGACGCGACCGGCGAGGTGCCGCGTTATCTCAAGCAGATCACCGTCGGCGGGTCGGCCGCGCCGCGCGCGATGATCGATCGCTTCATGGATATGGGCGTGAAGCCGACGCACCTCTGGGGCATGACCGAAACCTCGCCGGTGGCAACGGCTGCGGCGCCGCGCCCCGATTGGGATGACCTCAGCCGCGACGTGCAGCTCGACATCCTCCAGAAACAGGGTGCGATTCCGTTCGGGATCGAGCTGCGCGTGGTCGATGACGATGGCGTCGAGCAACCGCGCGACGGCGCCAGCTCGGGCCGCCTGCAGGTGCGTGGGCCGTGGATCGTGCAGCGCTATTTCGGCGCCGAGCACGACGCGGTGGACGCCGAGGGCTGGTTCGACACCGGCGATGTCGCCGTGCTCCATCCCGACGGGATCATGCAGATCACCGATCGCTCGAAGGACGTGATCAAATCGGGCGGCGAATGGATCAGCTCGGTCGATCTGGAGAATGCCGCCGTCGGCTGCGCGGGCGTCGCCGAGGCGGCGGCGATCGGCGTGCGTCATCCGAAATGGGACGAGCGGCCGTTGCTGCTGGTGGTGCGCAAGCCGGGTAGCGCGGTGACGCCCCAAGAGATCAACGCGCACCTTGCCGACCATGTCGCCAAATGGTGGCTGCCCGACGAAATCCTGTTCGTCGACTCGCTGCCCCACACCGCCACCGGCAAGCTGCTCAAGACGGCGTTGCGCGAGCAGTACAAGGATCATCGCCTGGCGAGCGCGGCCTAGCGCTCGCCTTCAATTCACTTTACCCGCCATCCCGGATGTTAGGCTTTCCCGGGAAACCTCTTGGTTTTTCGTTGGAAAGTCTTGCAGTCCGGGACCCACCTCTCCGCCAGTTCCTGCCTCACGGTGGGTCCCGGACAGCGCAATTTTCTATTCAAATCAAGATTTGAAGAAAATTGGCTTCCGGGATGACGGTGGTTGCGGACAAACCCTCGCCCGTTCGGGGGCTTGCATCGCGCCCCGCGTCCCGGCAACCTGCGCGTTTCGACCCACGGGACCCGCATGGACGCTGAACCGATCGCCACGACAGACAATCCCAGCGTCACCTTGCCCGCGCGGCCCGAGGCGCTGCGGCTCGATCCGAAGCGCACCGCGGTGGTCGTGATCGACATGCAGAACGCCTATGCTTCCGAAGGCGGCTATGTCGATCTCGCCGGGTTCGACATTTCCGGCGCGGCCGGCGTGATCGGCAAGATCGCGACCGTGCTGGAGACGGCACGCAAGGCCGGTGTGCAGGTGATCTTCCTGCAGAACGGCTGGGATGCCGACTATGTCGAGGCGGGTGGGCCGGGCTCGCCCAACTGGCACAAATCCAACGCGCTGAAGACGATGCGGGCGCGGCCCGAGCTTTCCGGCCAGCTTCTCGCGCGCGGCGGCTGGGATTACGAACTGGTCGATGCACTCAAGCCGCAGCCCGGCGATATCACGCTGCACAAGACGCGCTACTCGGCCTTCTTCAATTCGCAGCTCGATTCGATGTTGCGGGCGCGCGGCATCCGCAACATCGTGTTCGTCGGCATTGCCACCAATGTCTGCGTCGAGAGCACGCTGCGCGACGGCTTCCATCTCGAATATTTCGGGGTGATGCTGGAGGACGCGACGCACCATCTCGGCCCGCCCGCGATGCAGGACGCGACCGTCTACAATGTCGAGAAATTCTTCGGCTGGGTGAGCAACGTCGCGGATTTCTGCGGCAGCTTCGGGCAGGTGTCGGAGTGAACCGATCCGTTTGCCTAATAACCCGCCGTCATCCTGAACTTGTTTCAGGATCCATGGATCAGCAAGCAGCTGAGGTGCCGGTGGCACGGTGGATGCTGAACCAAGTTCAGCATGACGGGAAACAATGAGGAAACATGAAAATGCCTTTCGAACCGATCAATCCGCCGCAATTCCCCAAGCCGATCGCGCCGTATTCGGCTGCCGCGAAGGCGGGAAACACTGTCTACGTCTCGGGCGTGCTGGCGCTGGGCGATGGTGGGGCGGTGCTGCATGTCGGCGACGCTGCCGCCCAGACCCGCCACGTCCTCGATGTGATCAAGATTACGCTCGAAGCGGCCGGCGCGACGATGGCCGACGTGGCGATGAACCATATCTTCCTGAAGGATCTGGCCGATTACGCCGCGTTCAACCAAGTGTATGCGGAGTATTTTCCCGGCGACAAGCCGGCGCGCTATTGCATCAAGGCCGAGTTGGTGAAGCCCGATTGCCTGGTCGAGGTCGCCTCGGTCGCGCACATTGGCTAAAGGTCCCGCCTTCTACGCTTCCCCGGCGAAGGCCGGGGCCCAGCTACAACCGGCTCGATACTGGGGCCCGGCCTTCGCCGAGGAGGCGTAAGTGGGGCAGAATGCGGGTCTATATTACGAAGAGCATGGCGATGCCGATGCTCCGCCGCTGATCCTGTCGGCCGGGCTCGGCGGCTCAGGCGGTTATTGGACACCAAACCTCGCGGCACTCGCCGAACGGCATCGCCTGATCGTCTACGATCACCGCGGCACCGCGAAGAGCGATCGTGCCATCCCCAACCCGACCAGCATCGACGACATGGCGCGCGACGTGATCGCGCTGATGGACGGCATCGGGCTCGATCGCGCCGATCTGATGGGGCACGCGCTCGGCGGGATCATCGGGCTGGCGCTGGCCCGGATCGCGCCCGAGCGGCTGGGCAGGCTGGTCGTGGCCAATGGCTGGGTGAAGACCGACCCCGTGACGTTGCGCTGCTTCGCGGCGCGCTTGCGCATCCTCGATGCCGGCGGCCCGACCGCCTATGTCGCCGCGCAGCCGATCTTCCTGTTTCCCGCAAGCTGGATCGCCGAGCATGGCGAACGCCTCGACCGCGAGGCCGCGCAGCATATCGCGCGCTTCCAGCCTGAAACCACGCTCCGCGCCCGCATCGCCGCGATCGCCGCGTTCGACGCGACGCCGTGGATTGGCGATCTCACCACCCGGACGCTGGCGCTCGGCGCGCGTGACGATGTGCTGGCGCCCTATGCAACGTCCGAAGCGCTCGCCGCCGCGAACGCCAATTTTTCGTTGTCGATGATGGAATGGGGCGGCCACGCCTGCAACGTCACCGACGCGGAAACCTTCAACTGCATCGTTCTCGATTTCCTGAGGAGCTAAGCCCATGCAAGTCGGCGTTTTCGTGCCCATCAACAACAATGGCTGGCTGATTTCGGAGAACGCGCCGCAATACATGCCGTCGTTCGATCTCAACAAGCAGATCGCGCAGAGCGCCGAGAAGCACGGGCTCGATTTCCTGCTCTCGATGATCAAGCTGCGCGGGTTCGGCGGCAAGACCGAGTTCTGGGAATATGGCCTCGAAAGCTTCACTCTTATGGCCGGGCTCGCCGCGGTCACCGAGACAATCAAGATCTATGCGACCTGCCCGACGCTCGTCATTCCGCCCGCCTTCGCCGCGCGGATGTGCAACACGATCGATTCGATCAGCCACGGGCGGTTCGGCCTCAACCTGATCACCGGGTGGCAGCGGCCCGAATACAGCCAGATGGGGTTGTGGCCGGGCGACGAGCATTTCCGCAACCGATACCAGATGTTGGACGAATATGCTCGTATCCTGCGTGAACTGTGGGAGACCGGGCGCAGCGACTTCAAGGGCGAATATTACCAGATGGACGATTGCCTCGTCCGCCCGAAGCCCGAGGGCGACATGAAGATCATCTGCGCCGGCTCCTCCGATGAAGGCCTCGCCTTCTCGGCCAAGTGGGCGGATTATGCCTTCTGCCTCGGCAAGGGCGTCAACACGCCCAAGGCCTTCGCCTCCAACAACGAGCGGCTCGCCGGCGCGCTGGAGAAGACCGGGCGCGACGTATCGGTGTTCGTGCTGATCATGATCATCGCCGCCGACACCGACGAGGAAGCGATGGCGCGGTGGAAACACATCAACGCCGGGGTCGATATCGACGCGATCGGCTGGCTCGCCACGCAGGGCGCGGCCGACAAGAACAACCCCACCACCAATGTCCGCCAGCTCGCCGCCCCCGAAGGCGCGGTGAACATCAACATGGGGACGCTGGTCGGCTGCCATGCCAGCATCGCGCGGATGCTCGACGAAATGGCCGAAGTGCCGAACACGGGCGGCGTGCTGCTCACCTTCGACGATTTCGTAAAGGGGGTCGAGGATTTCGGGACCAAGATTCAGCCGCTGATGAAGAGCAGGCGGTGAGCACGACTCGTTTTTGATATCGCGCTAGCCAACCTTCCGTTTCCGCATGTCATCCCTGGCTTGCGACAGGACTTGCGCAACACGAGTCAGCACGGCCAGACTTGCACTTCGATAAAAGACGCGTTCGTAACGTTGAACCTGCTGCGCCTTCGAGCCGATGCCTTTGGCCAGGTCTTCCTGCGTCATGCCGGTGGCGATACGCGCCGAAACAAGATCTCGACCGACTGTTTCGACCTGCGCGATTCGACTGAAATCGAACGCTCCGCTGGCGGCTTGGCAATAGTGAGCGATCTGCGCGTCGAGCTTGGCGATGTCCGTTCGCAATGCCGCCGCGCGACCCGCTGTAAAGGGATCGTCCTTCTCCGCGTCCAGTCTCCGCAGTGCATCGTTGAGCCGTTCGCGCTGCGCACGCGTTACCGAAAGCTGCTGGTCATTCTTGATCAAGCGAAAACTCCGTAAGAACGAGTTGGATTATCCCCTTGGGTTCGCCATTCCGGTCGATTTGAAAGAATTCGAAATAGGTCGCATCGCTTTCAAGCGGGGAGAATTTGTCGGGACGTATGTCGCCACCATATTTCGCCTCGATCCCTGATTTTCCTTCATCACTTCCGTCCAGGAGCAACGGATCGACGCTTTCGAATTTGACTCCTGTGACGTCCCAGCAGGCATCATAATCGTTCGGCATCTCCTTGCCGGTGACAAAGCTGCCATCGATGAAGAGCGATTTGCATCCCACCGCCTTAAGATGATCAATCAAGGCCGTCATTTTGGCGACAAGCGCCTTACGATGCGCATTGGTTTGGAATTCCTCCCAGTCTGCTTCGTGAACGCCCGGGGGAAGATATCCGCGCCTATCGAATTCCGGAATCATGGCTAGCCCAACATTATTGTTGTGTCAATATTATGGACTCAGGCGATTGAAACTGCGCCCTGCTCCTGACTGCTACAGGACCGCAGAGCCGCAAACGATATTTTGCGCCATTTTGCATGCAAGCTGCGGCCCTAAAACAGCTCCCCCTGCGCGCCCTTTGGCGGCCGGAACAGGTCGGTGCGCAGCGTCATGCGCTCCTTGCTCAGCCCGCTGCGCTTCATCGCGATCTGGAAGCGGGTGCGGATCAAGTCGGCCCACGGGCCGCTGCCACGCATCCGGGTGAAGAAATCGGGATCGTTGTCGCGGCCGCCGCGCAGTGCATGGATGATCGCCATCACCTTGCCCGCGCGATCGGGGAAATGCTCCTCTAGCCAGGCGCGGAACAGCGGCGCGACCTCGTGCGGCAGGCGTACCGGCAGATAGAAGACCGAGCGCGCGCCGCTTTCCGCCGCGCGCGCGACGATATGCTCGATCTCGTGATCGGTGATCGCCGGGATCACCGGCGCGATCGACACGAAGGCGGGGATGCCGGCATCGGCGAGCCGCCGCACCGCGGTCAACCGCCGCTCGGGATGCGGCGCGCGCGGCTCGACGGTGCGCGCGATCGCCGGATCGAGCGAGGTCACCGACAGCGCCACCGCCGCCAAGCCCTTCTTCGCCATGGGGCCAAGCAAATCGATGTCGCGCACCACGCGGTCCGATTTGGTGGTGATCGTCAGCGGATGGTCGGTCTCGGCCAGCACCGCGATGCATGCCCGCGTGATCCGCCACTGCGCCTCGATCGGCTGGTAGGGATCGGTATTGGTCCCGAAGGCGATCGGGCGGCATTGGTAGCCGGGCTTGGCCAGCTCGGCGCGGAGCAATTCGGGCGCGCTCGGCTTGGCGAACAGCTTGCTCTCGAAATCGAGCCCCGGCGACAGATCGTGATAGGCATGGGTCGGCCGCGCGAAGCAATAGATGCAGCCATGCTCGCAGCCGCGATAGGGGTTGATCGAGCGATCGAAACCGATGTCGGGCGATTGGTTGCGCGTGATGATCGTGCGCGGCTGCTCGACGGTGACGGTGGTGCGCAATGGGGGAGGGGCTTCGTCCATCGTCGCGCGCGCATCGAGCCAGTCGCCGTCCGCGAGCCGTTCGGGCAAGGCGAAGCGCGCGCTGTCACAATTGAGCGTGGCGCCGCGGACCGGGCGAGGCTTGGCCATTGCGCAATGCTAGCGGCCTGTGTAGAACATTTCAAGAACAACGAAAAGGTGAGGGCGATGGCACGCTTCAACTATGTCGAGCTTCCGGTGGCGGATATCGGCCGATCGAAGGGCTTCTACGCCGCGGCGTTCGGCTGGGCCTTCACCGATTTCGGCCCGACTTATGCCGCGACGCTGAGCGGCGACACCGATATCGGGCTGCAGGGCGATCGCGAGCAGGCGACCGCGGTGCTGCTGCCGGTGATCGACGTGGCCGATCTCGAAGCCGCGCTGGAACAGGTTCGCGCCGCGGGCGGGGTGATCGCGCAGCCGATCTTCGCCTTTCCCGGCGGCCGCCGCTTCCATTTCCGCGATCCCGACGGCCACGAGATCGGCGTCGTCCAGGCCGATCCCGCGCACGATTGAGCATTGCGCGGCGCACGCATCGGGCTAGCGTAGCTCCCCAAAGGGGGAGTTTGACGATGATCGATCGTATCGCACTGGCGCTGTTCGCCGCCGGACTGTTTGCCGCCACGCCCGCTGCCGCACAGGACAAGAATCCGTGCCCGGCCGGGCTGATCTGCGCGAGCGATCCAGCGACCGTGAAGGCGGCGATGGAAAAGGCCGGGCTCAAGGTCACGCAGTCGACCGACGATGGCGGCGATCCCATGCTCTCGGCGAACGACGGCTATGATTTCGACGTCTATTTCTACGATTGCGTCGATCACAAGCAATGCGACGCGCTGCGCTTCGAATTGGTGTTCAAGCAGGATCCGACCAACACCAACGATCTCGCCAACCAGTGGAACGTCAGCAAGCGTTTCATGCAGATGTCGGTCCTGAAGGACGGAAAGCTGCGCGCGGCCTATGACGTGGCGACGGTCGGCGGGATCACGCCGGCCAATTTCGCCGACGTGCTGGACTGGTGGCAGAGCATGTCGAACGAGCTCGACAAATTCTTCAAGGCGCAGCCGCCGGCAAAGTCCTAACGCTCGGTCAGCCGCGGCATCAGTGTCACGAAATTGCAGGGTGCGTGGCGGCTGTCGAGCTGGTCCTTCAGGATACCGTCCCAGCCGTCCTTCACCGCCCCGGTCGAGCCGGGCAGCGCGAAGATATAGGTGCCGCGCGCGACGCAGGCGCAGGCGCGCGACTGCACGGTCGAGGTGCCTATCTTGGCGTAGCTCAGCCAGCGGAACAGCTCGCCGAAGCCGGGAATCATCTTGTCCGCGACGCGCTCCAGTGCCTCGGGCGTCACGTCGCGCCCGGTGACGCCGGTGCCGCCGGTGGTGATGACGCAATCGACCGCCGGATCTTCGATCCAGCGGTGGAGCTCGGCGACGATCGCATCCCGGTCGTCCTTCACGATCGCGCGTTCGGCGAGCACATGCCCCGCCGCGGCCAGCCGCTCGATCAGCGCGTCGCCCGATCGGTCCTCGGCCGGGCCGCGCGTGTCGGAGACGGTGAGCACCGCGATGCGCACCGGCACGAACGTCGCGCTGTCGTCGATCGGCACGCTCAGTTCGTGCTGGCGGTCTGGTTCGCCGCTGCTGTCGCGAACACGGGCGCCGGGGCGGCAAACACTGCCGGCGGCGCGGGCCGGGTCGTGATCCGCACCGCGCTGGCGCCCGGCAGGCCGGGGAATTTCGGCCACAGCCCTTCGGCGAGCGCCGCGCGGCTGGGCGAGGCGGGCTTGCCGGTCTCGCGCTCGTACATCCAGTAATTGCGCAGCACCGTCACGACATAGCCGCGCGTTTCCCAATAGGGGATCGATTCGATGTAGAGCAAAGGATCGCCGCCGTCGCGCGCCTGCGCGTTCCACGCCTCCACCGGCAGCGGCCCGGCATTATAGGCCGCGATCACCTTGGGCAGCAGCCCCTGGGTGCAAGACTGGTCGCGCAATTGCAGCAGATAGGTCTGGCCGACCGCGATATTGGCGCCGGGGCGCGACAGATCATCCTTGCCATAGCTGCGCCCGGTCGTCCTGCCGACATCGATCGCGGCGCCGGGGCGCACCTGCATCAGGCCATAGGCGCCGGCCGGGCTGATCACATTGGTCTGGAATTTCGATTCCTGCAGCGTGTGCGCGAACACCAGCGCCTTGTCGACGCGCCAGCCGCCATCGGGGGTCCAGTCCGGCGAAGGATAGCGCGCGCCGACCGGCGGCGTCGCCCCGGCCGGCGCGTTGTGCGACAGCCACAATTCGGTCGCGGGAAGGTCCATGCTGCTGGCGAGGCGGATCAGCGCGGGAAATTCCGACGCGTCGCCGATTTTCGCCTGCTGGCGGATCACCTCGTCGGCAAGCTCGTCCTCGCCGATCTGGTGCAGTGCCACCGCGACGCGGATATTGGGGCGGCGGCCCAGCATCTGCCAGTCGGCCGCGACGTGCCCGTCGGGCCGCGCGATCGACTTTTCCTTGAGGCCCAAAGCCTGGCGCGCGAGCAGCCCGTAGAAGGTCTCGTTATATTGCGCGGCGGAGGTCAGGTGCGGCGCGACCTGCTCGGGATGGCCGCATTTCATCTCGGCGCGCGCCGCCCAATAGAGCCCGGCCGCACGCATATCGACATCCGCGGCGCGGGCCGCCACCGTCTCGAACCCTCGCCCGGCATTGGCGCAATCGCCCTGCCGCCACGCCGCCAGCGCGCCGGCCCATTGTCCCTGCACCGCCCAATCGCCGTCACCGGTCGCCGCCTCCGCGGCCATCGCGCGCGCATGGGTGTCGTCGCCCGACAGATAATACATCCAGGCGACCTTTTCCTGCCATTCGGTGGTCGCCTCGGGCGTCATCCCCGGGGTGCTTTCGAGCAGCGCCTGCGCCGAGGCGCCGTCATCCGCCTTGATGAACGGCTGCATCTGGATCGCCAGTCCGGCAGCGACGAGATCGCTGCGCACGCTCTTCGCGCGCTTGCGCGCCGGCGCGCCGTTGACCCAGTTGAGCGTCTGCGCGTCGGGCAGGGCGGGCAGGTCCACGCCGCCACGGCTCGCCGCCATGTGCGCGATCTGCTGCGCCTGAGGCAATTCGGGGGCATCCGCGAGCAGCTTCATCAGCGGATCGAGCGCGACCTTGGGCGAGCCCTTGGCGGTGTAGAGTTCGGCGCGCGCGATCGCGTGCAACGGCCCGGGCGTCATCGAATCGAGCGTCAGCTGCGCATCCTGCCACTTGCCCTGGGCGATATCGTCGAACACCGCGCGATAACCGGCGCTCTGCCCGGCATCGAGGATCGGCGGGATGCCGCTGGAATCGGTCGCGACGGATTTCAGCGTGGCGTCGCCATCGGTCGCCGCCAGCGCCGGCGTTGCCGAAAGGATCGCCGCCACGGCGCTCGTCAGCAACAGCTTCGCGTTCACTCGTCCCACCCCTCGATCAGCATCCGCAAGTCTTTCCAGGCCTCGGCCTTGGCCGCCGGCCGCTCCAGCAGGAAGCGGGGATGGAAACTCGCGATCACACCGGTCCCCGCGACGGATGCCGTTGTTCCGCCTTTAGGGTTAACGCCGTGTAAACGGCCACGCGCCCGCGCCACATCCGCCCCGAGCACCGCACGGCTGGCCGCATTGCCCATCAGCAGCAGCCGTTTCGGCGCGGCCAGCGCGACATGATGGCGCGCGATCTCGCCCAGCCGGGCCTCGGTTTCGGGGGGAATGCGGCCCGATACTGGCCGTGCCGCGCTGACGGCGGCGAGATAGATCGATTCGCGGCTCCGCCCGATCGCGGCGAGCATCCGGTCGAACAAGCGCCCCGCCGCACCGCCCAGCAGGCTGCCCGCCTCGCCATCCTCGCGCTCGGGGCAATCGATCAGGATCATCAATCCGGTTGCCGGATCGCCGCGCGCGCCGATCAGCGCCTGACCCCAGCCGGCTTCGGGCGCGTCGGGACCGGTCCGCCAGGCCGAGAACGCATCGAGCGTGGCAGGAAGCGGAACGTCCGGAGCCGCGCTTTCCGTAACGGCGGCAGTCGCGGGCGCGCGTACCGGCGCGGCGAGCCAGTCGCGCGCCTCGTCCTCGACCAGCGTGTCGACGCCGGCGTCGCGCCACCATTCGAGCGCGCTCGCGGCCGCCTGTGCCCAGTGGATGTTTTGATCCGCCCCCATGAGCTTGCCATAGAGTCAGCGGTTGACGCCGAGGTCAATTCAAGGGATCGGATCGAAGGACAAGCCGTTGCTGGGGCGCGACGAGAGCCTTCATCGCCGTCCCGAGAGGAGACAGGCCCTAGAGGAGTCAGGGAAGTGAGCGAACGCGAGTCCATGCCGTATGACGTGGTGGTCGTCGGTGCCGGCCCGGCCGGGCTGACCGCCGCGATCCGGCTGAAGCAGCTGGCCGCCGAAAAGAGCGCCGAGCTGTCGGTCTGCGTGTTGGAAAAAGGGTCCGAGGTCGGCGCGCATATCTTGTCGGGCGCGGTGATCGATCCCAAGGGACTCGACGAGCTGATCCCCGACTGGCGCGAGAAGGGCTGCCCGCTCGCCGAGGTGCCGGTCAATGACAACCAGCATTGGGTTCTGGGCAAGCGCGGCAAGTTCGGGCTGCCGCATTTCATCACGCCGCCCTTCATGCACAACAAGGGCACCTATACCGGCAGCCTGGGCAACCTGTGCCGCTGGCTGGCGGGGCAGGCCGAGGAATTGGGCGTCGAGATCTTCCCCGGCTTCGCCGCCGCCGAGATCCTGTTCAACGAGGACGGATCGGTGAAGGGCGTCGCGACCGGCGACATGGGCGTGGCCAAGGACGGCACGCACAAGCCGGATTACCAGCCCGGGCTCGAGCTCCACGCCAAATACACCTTCTTTGCCGAAGGGTGTCGCGGGAGCCTGACCAAGGAGATCATCCGCACTTTCGATCTAGCGAAGCACGTCGAGCCGCAAATCTATGGCATCGGCATCAAGGAATTGTGGGACATCGATCCCGCACTGCACGCCGCCGGCCGGGTGATCCACACGCAGGGCTGGCCGCTCAGCGAGACGCCGGGATCGAACGGCGGCGGGTTTCTGTATCATCAGGCCAACGGGCAGGTCGCGCTCGGCTTCGTTACCTGGCTCAATTACACCAATCCCTATCTCTCGCCGTTCCAGGAGATGCAGCGATGGAAGACGCATCCGGCGATCGCCGCGATCCTGAAGGGCGGCAAGCGCGTCTCCTACGGCGCGCGGGCGATTTCCGACGGCGGGTTGCAGGCGATCCCCAAGCTGGTCTTCCCGGGCGGCGCGCTCGTCGGCGACAGCGCGGGCTTCCTCAACGTGCCGCGGATCAAAGGCACGCACACCGCGATGAAGAGCGCGATGATGGGCGCCGACGCCGCGTTCGCTGCGCTCCAGGCTGGCCGATCGGGGGACGAACTGACCGCTTACCCGCAAGCCTTCGAGCAGAGCTGGGTGAAAAAGGAACTCTCGATCGTCCGCAACGTCGCACCGCTGGTAAAGAAGTTCGGCGATACGGTCGGCACCGGCTTTGCGGGCCTCGCGATGTGGATGGAATATCTCGGCCTGAAATGGCCGTTTACGATGAAGCATCACCGCGACAATGAAAGCCTGTGGCGCAAGGATCAGGCACGCAAGATCGCGTATCCCAAGCCCGATGGCGTGCTGACCTTCGACCGGCTCTCCTCGGTATTCCTCTCCAACACCAATCACGAGGAGGACCAGCCGGTCCATTTGACGCTCAAGGATCCCGACATCCCGGTCGAATACGACCTGCCGATGTTCGACGAGCCGGCGCAGCGTTATTGCCCGGCGGGCGTTTACGAGATCGTCGGCGAAGAAGAAGGCGATCCGAAGTTCGTGATCAACGCGCAGAACTGCGTCCACTGCAAGACCTGCGACATCAAGGACCCGACCCAGAACATCAACTGGGTGGTGCCAGAAGGCGGCGGAGGGCCGAATTATCCCAATATGTAAGCCCGTATTGCTCGCCACCGCGTTGCTGGCGGCATCCCCTGCCTGGGCGAACACCGACGATGTCGCGCTCGCCGCTTATGTGAAGGCGCGCGCCGCCGATGCCGCGGGCGCGGCGCATGACGCGGCGGCGGGCTACGCCGCGGCGCTGGGTGCGATGCCCGGCAATCGCGACGTGGCCTTGCGCGCCTATCGCGAGGCGCTCGAAGCGGGCGACGACGCGCTGGCGATCCGCGCCGCCAACATACTGGCCGCCGGTGACGATGCGCCCGACGATGTCGCCTTGTTCCGCATCGCGGTCGCCGCGCGCGACGGCGACATGGCGTCGATCGAGCCCGCGCTGACGAAGCTCAAGGGCACGCCCTTTGCCTTCATCGCCGGTCCGGTCCGCGCCTGGCAGGCCTTCGTCATGGGCAACGACCCCTTGCCCTTCGTCGAGCCGGGCAAGGGCGCGAACGCGCTCGAAGCGGGCTATGACGCGGAGAGCCGGGCGCTGTTGGAGATCGCGCTGGGCAAGATCGACGATGCGAGCGCCACCCTGCAGATGCTGCTCGTCGCCGATCCGGCGAGCATCGATCTGCGCTGCAACGCCGCGCAGGCGCTTGCCGCACAGGGCAAGGCCGATCTCGGCCAGGCCTTGCTCCAGGGTGATAACCCGATCCTCGCCGCCTGCGCCGCCGGCCTCGGCGGCGGCGTGAAACCGTCCTTCGCGTTCGGCGTCTCGCGGCTGTTCACCCGGCTCGGCAGCGACCTGTCGAACGGCAAGGTCTCCACGCTCGCCATCGTGGTCGATCGCGCCGCCCTGATCGCCGAGCCGGGCAACGATCGCGCGCGGCTGCTCCTCGCCGGCGCGATCGCCCAGGACGGTGCGCCCGATTACGCGACCGCAACCCTCGCCGCGATCGGTCCCGGCCACTCGCTTCATGACGTCGCCGAGGACGAGCGAATCGCCGTGCTCCAGGGTAGCGACGATCCGCAGGCCCTCGCCGCCGCGCGCAAGCGTGCCGCGGCTCCGGGCGCCACGGCCGCCGACGCGCGCCAGCTCGGCATGTTGCTAAGCGCGGCAGGCGACAATTCTCATGCCGCCGCCGCCTTCGCGCTGGCGCTCAAGCGCGCCGGCCGCGATGCCGAATGGACCTATCATCTCCAGCTCGGCGGCGCGCTGGAGCAGGCGGGACGCTGGCCGGAGGGGCGCGCCGAGCTGAAACGCGCCTTGGCGCTCGCGCCCGACGAACCGCTCGCGCTCAATTATCTCGGCTATGCCGATATCGAGCATGGAGAGGCTTTCGCTCCCGCGCTCAAGCTGCTCGAACGCGCGCATAGCCTGGCGCCCGACAACGGTTCGATCACCGATTCGCTCGGCTGGGCGCTCTACCGCAGCGGCGACACGCAGCGGGCGCTGCCCTTGCTCGAAGAGGCCGCGGTCGCCGAGCCCGCCAACACCACGATCAGCGAGCATCTCGGCGATGCCTATTGGGCGCTCGGCCGGCGCTACGAGGCGCGTTACGCTTGGGCCGCCGCCAGAGTCTCCGCCGATACCGCCGACGCAGCCAGGCTGACGCGCAAGATCGCCGATGGGCCGGGGCCGCGCACCGCCGAGGCGCATTGAGCCGATGATCGTCGAGCGTGCGCCGGCCAAGATCAACCTCGCGCTTCACGTCCGCCGCCGGCGCGAGGACGGTTATCACGAGATCGAGACGCTGTTCGCCTTCCTTGAGGATGGTGACGAGGTGCGCGCGGCGATCACCGATACGCCGAGCTTCGTCGCGACCGGTCCGTTCGCCAACGCCTTGGGCGATGCGGGCGACAATCTGGTCATCCGTGCCGAGGCTGCCTTTCGACAGGCCTTCGCGATCGATTCCGCGCACGCGCTGTTGCTGGTCAAGCGCCTGCCGGTCGCCTCGGGCATCGGCGGCGGCTCGGCCGATGCGGCGGCGACGTTGCGCGCGCTGGCGCGGCTGCATGGGGTGCCGCTCGACGATCCGCGCCTGATCGCCTGCGCCGAAGCGCTCGGTTCGGATGTGCCTGCCTGCCTGGTTGGCACCACCGCGCTCGGCCGCGGGCGCGGCGAGCAACTGCATCCGCTCGAGGGCACTGCGGGCATCCCGGTGCTGCTGGTCAATCCCGGCGTCGCGCTCTCCACCGCGGACGTGTTCGCGCGCTGGGACGGACGGGATAGCGGCGCGCTGGGAGCGGGGCGGCCGATCGTTCTCGCGATGCGCGGCCGCAACGATCTGGAAGTGCCCGCGCGCATGCTCGCCCCGGACATCGACGCGGTGATCGAGGTGCTCGGCAAGGCCGCCCGGCCCTGGCTGGTGCGCATGTCGGGCTCGGGCGCGACCTGCTTCGCGCTGTACGACACAGCCGACGATCGCGCCCGCGCCGCCTCCGCCATCCGCCGCAGCGGCAAAGGCTGGTGGTGTCTCGAATCGGCACTACTGTGACAATTCTGCGTGCCAGATCGGGACCTTCGGGGCGCCCATCGGCTGGCGCTACGCCTT
>Ga0164241_10003815_pt1 | contig 14917 bp, 13 predicted proteins | sample OricomyardsoilBY_FD_108780 | JGI IMG/M metagenome (GOLD analysis project Ga0164241, IMG submission 108780) | Backyard soil microbial communities from Emeryville, California, USA - Original compost - Back yard soil (BY) | ecosystem: Environmental > Terrestrial > Soil > Unclassified | place: USA... | reverse complement strand
TATTTTTCTTATACACAGAATATGTTCCGTGAGTTTTTGCAACAACACGGGCAGGAGCCTAAATCAGAATTTTTTATTCCTATTGTAGCGGATCGTTTTATTAAGGAAGGCGGAAGGGTAGAAGTAGTGCCTACTACATCATCATGGTTTGGTGTAACCTATAAAGAAGATGCCCCTTTTGTAGAAAAAAGTTTGAATGATCTGATCGCAAGCGGCGAGTATCCGGAAAGATTGTGGGTATGATAGTTTTTAGTTTATAAGTTTTGAGTTTATCGTTTATCAAAGCTGGAAACCCAAGTTATAAAGAAAGAGTCCTGTTAGAACTTAGTCATAACAGGACTCTTTTTATATTGTTAGATGTATCGATCTGAGAAACGAAAACCCCCAAACCCCAAACGATAAACCTCTTAGTCTCCTTTCACCATAAAAATGCAATCATCTTTAATTTTCTTTACTTGTGTTGATTTGTCAACACCCGCTAAGCTTGTTTTTGAAGATAATTTTACATTCTGGTATTCGGGGCTATTCTTCAGTTCATCAATAGCCTGGTAAATATATTTTGACTGCACAGCGAATACAGCACCTTCTGCTTTTATTTCTTTTGAACTTAAGATACCAATTACTTCACCATTGTGATTGAAGATAGGGCCGCCGCTATTACCCGGGTTAGCAGGAATAGTAATCTGGCAGCTTAAGGTGTCACCATTATATCCAGTACTTGCGCTCAGGTATCCTTCGCCATATACAATCTGCTCGCGTGGAAATCCTAATGTAAAAATTGGTTCTGCCAGTTCACTCGTTGTTTTGCGAATACTATATGGAAGTGTAAAAGGCTTGAAATTAGAATCATCAATACGGATAATGGCAACGTCGCGTGGTACATCCAGTTTTACAACAAAGGCTTTAAACTGCTCGCCTTTGTTATTCTGAACATAAATGTTTCGCGAGTTTTTTACAACGTGTGCGTTTGTAATCATCAACCCTTTATTATTGATTAAAAACCCTGTGCCGTTGAAGCGTACATCCATCGCAATAGAAGTCTCCTGTGAGCCTTTATCTACGGATTGAATCTTTTTATCGAGTACGCGTTGGTTATGTTTTAAAGTATTGACTTCTTTTACCAGTTCCTGTACTTTATGATCTTTTGCGGTAGGTGTTACAGAATTAAAAAGAAAAGAAAGGGTAATAGCAGTAATACCGGCAATAGATGCAGCAATGCCTGCTACTTTTTTATAGCGGTTCCAGAGATAAATTACTTTTGATTTGCCCTGGGAATTTTCTGTATGAATTTTTCCCTGCTCTTCAAGAGAGGTATGTACAAAGTCCAAAGAAGATTTAAATTTCTTCCATTCACCAAAACGGTTCATCTGCTGCAGGAACAAAGTATGCTCTACAACCATCTGATCAAGTTCGCTGTTTGCCTTGCGCATATTTTCGAAATGCAAACGCTCATCAGGGCTCATTTCACCACAGATATATCTTTCTATGGCGTCAATCATCATCAAATCGTTACGATCGTTCATCACGGATTCCCATTTTTATAGTGAGAAAAAAATATTTTCTTCAGCCGCATAAGGCACTTATACTTCTGGGTTTTTGCATTTTCAGCGTTGGTGTAGCCAAAACTGGCTGCAATATCCAGCATCGATTTCTTCTGTATATAAAAAGCCTCCAGTAAACTTTTACAGGGTTCTCCCAAATTGCCGATTGCCTTTTCCATTGTCTCAAAATCTTTGTCACGCTGGGCATGTTCTTCCACATCGTTTTCCACCTGTACCACGCCATCTATATTAACAATCTCACCTGTGTAACGGTTGGAATGTTGCAGCTTTTTCAGCCAAAGCCGACGGGATACGGAGTACAGATAGGTTTTGATCAGGCAATTGAGTTCAAAATTTCCTGACCGGGCCTTTTCATAAAGAACTATCATAGCTTCCTGAAAAATGTCCTTAGCGTCGTCTGATGAGCCGTTGTTGTTGATTATCAGCGTCTGAACCGAATTATAATTTTCTTTATAAATAGATTCAATGGCTTTTTTGTCATTTCGTGCCAGTCCTTGCAGTAAAATCTTTTCGTTAATCTCAGGTTTCACTATGCTCTTTTATTAATACGTTTTTATAAAAATAGTAACCCTGCCCGACTGTAAAAAAAATATAATAAAAGATAGGAGGCGGGCCTGCCCGACTGTAAAAAAATATAAATAAAAGGCCGCCACAGATATTTAAGGCAGTAAAAGGTGGAGGGTGACTTGCACCAGCGTAAAAAAAAGTTTAAAATTCCGGGTTACCTTTTTTCAATACAGGTATAAATAGCTGGAATATATTTCAAAAATCAAAAAACTCACGAAAACATGAAAAAGCTTTTCATCGTATTAGCAGTAGCAAGCCTTGGCTTTGTAGCTTGTAACAACGAATCAGAATCAACTACAACTCCTGATACTACAGTAGTTGAAGCTCCGGTTACTCCTCCAGCTACAGTTGATAGCCCAGCTGCATCAATGGATACTACAGCTGCAATGGATACTACTAAAAAGTAATTTACCACTAAGGTAATACGAGCCATTCCGGACATCCGGAATGGCTTTTTTGTTTTCCTCCCGTTTAAAAAGCTACCTTTGCCGCCTTATATAGCGTAAATAAAAATTTATCAGTGATTACATTCGAAGAATTAGGACTTGAAGAAGGGATTTTACAATCCATTATAGCACTGGGTTTTACCCAGCCTACTCCAATACAGGAGAAAGCTATTCCCGTTTTATTACAGGGGACCAAAGATTTTGTAGGCCTTGCCCAAACCGGCACTGGCAAAACGGCTGCTTTCGGCTTGCCGCTATTACAGTTAGTTAATAAAGCAGATCGTTTTCCTCAGGCATTGATTATTTGCCCTACAAGGGAACTATGCCTGCAGATCAGCAATGACCTGGAAACATTTAAAAATAAAAAAGAAAGCCTGCAGGTCACAGCCGTATATGGTGGCGCATCTATTGGCGACCAGATCAGGAGTTTGAAAAGAGGAACGCATATCGTAGTGGCTACTCCCGGCCGTTTGATTGATTTGATTGAGAGAAAAGCAATCAATCTGGAGCAGATTCATTATGTGATATTAGACGAGGCAGATGAGATGTTGAACATGGGCTTCAAAGAAGATATTGAGTTTATCTTAAAAAATACGCCAAACCGCCAAAGCACATGGTTGTTCAGTGCTACTATGCCACCAGAAATAAGGCAGGTAAGCAAGAAATATATGGACAAGCCTTTTGAGATTACGGTAGGCAAAGTAAACTCTGGCAATGCCAATATCGATCACCAATATTATGCAACACAGCACCATAACCGCTACGAGGTATTAAAAAGAATTATTGATTTTAACCCGGGTATTTACGGAATCATCTTCGCACGTACCAAAGTAGATACACAGGACATAGCCGAACGATTAACGCGTGAAGGATATGATATCGATGCATTGCATGGTGACCTTACACAACAACAGCGTGATAAAGTAATGGGCCTTTTTCGTGATAAAAGCATTCAATTGCTCATTGCTACAGATGTAGCAGCAAGAGGGATTGATGTAACTGGTATTACCCATGTTATTAATTATGAATTGCCAGATGATGTAGAGGTTTACACACACAGAAGTGGCCGTACAGGCCGCGCTGGCCGCAGTGGTATTTCGGTTTCTATTGTTACGCCAAAAGAAACCTATCGCCTTCGCCAGATTGAGCGTCTCGTTAATACGAGAGTGCATAAAATGGATATACCTACCGGTAAAGATGTTTGCCGCAAACAGTTCTTCCATTTTATCGACAAAATGTTGCAGGCTGATATCAGTCATGGTGATTATGAAACTTATCTTCCTGTATTAAAAGAGAAGTTTGCCAACGTAGAAAAAGAAGAAATACTGCAACGCGTAGCTGCACTGGAGTTTGACCGTTTCCTTAAATATTATGAGAACTCTGCTGACCTTAACCTTCGTGAAGAAAGAAGAAGTGAAAGGCCAGAGCGGGGAGCACCAAGGGATAGGGATTCAAAAGGAAAGAGTTTTGACAAAGGCGGAAACTACCAACGCTTGTTCGTTAATTTAGGAACAAAGGATGGTTTCTATAAAGCCAGTTTCTTACAGTTTATCCTGGACATGAGCGATCTTAAAAAGGATGTACTCGGCCGTATCGATATGAAAGACATGAATAGTTGGGTTGAAATAGAACCAGTCGCCGCTTCGAAGATGATAAAATCACTTGATGGCAAAAACTTCAAAGGCCGTAAGATCCGGATGAATGATGCTAATACCGGTGGTGGCCGCAGAAAATAATTAAAATAAAAATTGTTTAGAATCGCATCACCATCTATATTTGTTGCACAATGACACTCGCTAACACATTTACCAGCTTTTATTTTTACTTCTTTTATTTTAGAATGAAGCCGGGAATGCTTTTGTTGAGAGTCAAATAAGCGAAACAACTAAAAATCAACATAAGAGTCCCGGCTGAAAAGGCCGGGATTTTTTTTGTACCTCCCCCAACCCCTCCAAAAGAGGGGCTTCGGAAACAAACAAACGATGGAACAGGTTAAACAAAATGAATCTTCAAAAGCACTTCCCACCGGGAAGAGTTTGAGTTATGCTATACAAGGGTACGAAGGCAGTTTTCACCAGGAAGCTGCAAGGAATTTTTTTGGTAAAAACGTGGAAGTAATTTGTTGCGATACATTTAAAGATGTCGTAAGAATTGCTTCTGATAATAAACAAAGCGATGGCGGAGTTATGGCCATTGAAAATTCTATTGCGGGCAGTATTCTTCCTAATTACAATCTTTTACAAAAATCGAACCTCCGTATTATTGGTGAAGTGTACCTGCATATCCGCCAAAATCTGATGGTGAACCGCGGCGTTACACTGGATGATATTAAAGAAGTGCATTCACATACCATGGCATTGCAGCAATGCTATGATTACCTCGATCAATACAAATGGAAACTGGTAGAAACAGAAGATACAGCCTTAAGTGCAAAGCATATCCATCAGTATAAGAGCAAACATATTGCAGCGATAGCGAGTAAGCTCGCCGCTGAATTATTTGACCTCGATATTATTACTCCCAATATTCATACAATTAAAAATAATTATACCCGCTTTTTGGTAGTACAACCTGCGGGTGAAGAAAAGAAAGTTGATGACGCCAACAAAGCTTCATTGAATTTTCATACGGATCATTCCAAAGGAAGCCTTGCGAAAGTGCTGACGAAAATCGCTGATGGTGGTATTAATCTCAGCAAGCTGCAAAGCTTTCCGATTCCCGGTTCTGATTTTAAATACAGTTTTCATGCAGATATGGAATTTGATTCTCTACAACAATTTGAAAATGTAATAGAGCAGATCAAATCATTGGTAGCAGAAATAAAAATATATGGGGTGTATAAGAATGGGAAGAGTATCTGACATAGGATTGTCTGAACCAGGATTTATTGGATTAAAGGGATTATGAGGAATAAGAAAGGTTGAGGTTTAGATTAAGATTAAAATTGAGCGAGTTTAAAATGTTGGGTTTACGATAAACAATAAACCAAAAACGAGAAACAAGTAGGACGAATATAGAAAAATAACGATGGGATAAAATATACAATGAAAACAAGCAAACGATTAGAAGGTATTGGTGAATATTATTTTTCGCAAAAGCTGCGGGAGATTGATGGGATGAACAAAGAAGGAAAGAATGTAATCAATCTCGGTATTGGAAGCCCTGACTTACCACCACATCCTGAAGTGATAAAAACCTTGCAGGAAGAAAGTGCAAAACATAATGTTCATGCATACCAATCTTATAAAGGTTCGCCAGTGTTACGCAATGCAATCAAAGACTGGTACCAGAAATGGTATAATGTTTCATTGAATGCTGATACTGAAATATTGCCATTGATCGGAAGCAAAGAAGGGATTATGCATATCTGTATGACATACCTCGACAAAGGCGACCAGGTATTGGTGCCAAACCCTGGCTATCCAACCTATAGAAGTGCCGTTACATTAGCAGGAGGTAAATGTGTCGAATATCAACTCAAAGAAAAAAACAACTATGAGCCAGACTTTGAAGCACTGAATAAAAAAGATTTGAGCAAGGTAAAATTGTTGTTTGTCAACTATCCGCATATGCCCACAGGCCAATTGCCGACAATAGAACTGTTCAAAAAGATTGTTGCTTTTGCCAAACAACATAATATACTGGTTGTACATGATAATCCCTATAGTTTCATTTTAAATGAAACGCCGATGAGTTTATTAAGTATAGAAGGTGCGAAAGATTGTGTGATTGAATTGAACTCCCTGAGCAAGTCGCAGAATATGGCGGGCTGGAGAGTAGGTATGCTATGCGGAACAAAAGAAAGAATAGAAGAAGTGTTACGCTTCAAAAGTAATATGGATAGTGGAATGTTTTTGCCTCTGCAATTAGCTGCTGCCAAAGCATTAACCTTAGGTAAAGAATGGCATGATGAAGTGAATGCTGTTTATAAAAAGAGAAGAGACAAAGTATATGAGTTATTAAAATTGTTGAACTGCAAATTTTCAAAAGACCAGGCAGGTATGTTTGTTTGGGCCCGTATCCCTTCAAACTATAAAACAGGATATGAACTCAGTGATGAAGTATTATATAATGCAAATGTTTTCATTACTCCCGGTGGCATATTTGGTAGTGCTGGTGATAAATATGTGCGTGCGAGTTTGTGCAGTACAGACGAGAAAATAGAGGAAAGTATTAACAGAGTGAAAGCAATTTTAAATTTCAAATCTTAACTTTTTAATTGTGCTCAATAACGTAACAATTGTCGGTGTCGGATTAATCAGCGGATCATTTGCGCTGGGGCTGAAAGATAAGGGCCTTGCAAAACATATCATTGGTGTGAGTCGTACGGAAGCGAGCGCAAAGAAAGCGTTGGAATTGGGATTAATAGATGAAGTGTTGCCATTAGAAGAAGCAGTGAAAAAAAGCGACCTGATTTATGTGGCAATCCCTGTTGATGCAACATTACCGATCATGAACCAGATCATGGATTTGGTAACAGATAAACAAATTGTTGCAGATGCAGGTTCTACCAAGTTTGTATTGTGTGATGAACTGAAAGATCATCCGATGCGTAAGCGTTTTGTAGCAACGCACCCCATGTGGGGTACAGAGTATAGTGGCCCTGAAGCAGCGGTACATGATGCATTTGCCGGCAGGGCTTGTGTGATCTGTGAAAAAGAAAAATCAGATAAAGATGCAGCAGAGACGGTGGAAAAAATATATCGTGAGTTGGGTATGCATATTATCTATATGAATGCTGATGCACATGATATTCATACCGCCTATATCAGCCATATATCGCATATCACTTCGTTTGCGTTGGCAAATACAGTTTTGGAAAAAGAAAGAGAAGAGAACGCCATTTTCGAACTGGCTTCCGGTGGTTTTGAAAGTACGGTGCGTTTGGCAAAAAGTAGCCCGTCGATGTGGGCGCCAATATTTATGCAGAACCGGGAGAATATATTGGATGTATTGAATGAACATATATCGCAGTTGCGAAAATTTAAAGCATGTTTGGAAAAAGAGAATATGGACTATCTGTGGGAGTTGATGGAAAATGCGAATAAGATAAAGAGGATTATAAAATAGTCTGAACCGGGATTTGGGGAGATTGGAAGGATTGTGGGGATTTGAAGTTTGAGATTTAAAATTTGAGATGGGATGAAGTAAAGTTTGTAGCAACGATTTATCCTCGTAATCTTTTTAATCGCCCGTCCGAACGGATTCATACGGGCGGATTTAAAATCATGGTTCAGACAATGCTGAATAGAATTACCGAACGATGAAGTGAGTGACACAACAGACGATCATAGTAGCAATGCAGATGACAAAATATTAAAAATAATAACCGCTCAAATTCCCCTTTAGGGGCGAGGGGCTTAACTTTACAAATTCAATGAATATGCAAACAATGGAACAAACGACAAAAGAAGCCGTGCAGCAGGCTTGGAGCAAACGCCCGATGATTATCGCCGGTCCTTGCAGTGCAGAAACAGAAGAGCAGGTGTTGCAAACGGCACAACGCTTAGCGGCTACTGGTAAAGTAGATATGCTACGTGCCGGTATCTGGAAGCCCCGTACAAAGCCAGGTGGTTTTGAAGGAATCGGTGCAAAAGGATTACCCTGGTTACAACAAGCAAAAAAATTAACAGGTCTGCCTGTAGCTGTGGAAGTAGCTACTGCCAAGCAAGTAGAAAATGCATTGCATTTTGATGTGGATGTATTATGGATAGGTGCCCGTACTACAGTAAACCCATTCAGCGTGCAGGAACTAGCCGATGCGCTGCGTGGCGTTGATGTACCTGTATTAATAAAAAATCCGGTAAACCCCGACATTGAATTATGGGGTGGTGCGGTAGAGCGTGTAGCGCGAGCCGGTATCAAACAAATCGGTTTGATCCATCGTGGTTTCAGTTCGTATGGTAATACGGAATACCGCAATGCGCCCATGTGGACATTGGCTATTGAAATGAAACGCCGCAATCCTGAACTGATGATGATTAACGACCCTTCACATATCTGTGGCCGTCGTGATATACTACAGGATGTAGCACAAAGAGCGATTGACCTTGACTATGATGGCTTCATCATCGAAAGCCATATCGATCCTGATAATGCATGGAGCGATGCGAAACAACAGGTAACACCTGAGCGACTGAAAGAAATGCTGGATACATTGGTATGGAGAAAAGAAGATGTAAACTCTGAAGAATACCATGCTGCATTGGAAAAATTGCGCCAGCAAATCAATCACCTCGATGATGAGCTGATGCAGATACTGAGCCAGCGTATGAAGATTGCAGAAAATATCGGGCAATACAAGAAGAGCAATAATATCACCATCCTGCAAACAAACCGTTGGAATGAAATCATTGAAAGGGCGGTACAGAAAGGAGAGAAGATAGGCCTGAGCAAAGAATTCATCACTAAGTATTTTGATGCGGTACACATGGAAAGTATCAACCATCAGAAGAAAGTATTGGATGCGTGAGCGTGAATGGTGAATCGTGAGTGGTGAGGATGATTATGTATGAGCTGTATTGCTACTATCATCGTCTGTTGTGTCACTCACTTCATCGTTCGGTAATTCTATTCAGCATTGTTGAAATATTCCTGCGTTCAGGTATTTTATAAACTCTGTATAAACTTATCATGCAAAAACACTTTGCGTTCTCTTAGTGCCTTTGCGTGAAATACAAACAAATGGATAAGCTTACATATAAGTTTTCGGCTCTGGTTGATTTTTATTTCAATTCAGCAATTTCTAAACTAAAAGATATTGTTGATAAGAGAGCAGCTATTATCATCACTGATGAAAATGTTTTTAGTGCACATGCACAGCGCTTCAAAGGATGGAATACGATTGTATTAAAACCCGGCGAAGAATATAAAGTGCAGGCGACAGTAGATGCCGTGATCGAAAAATTGATCGAGCTGGAAGCAGACCGTAAGACTACATTGATAGGTATTGGTGGTGGTGTCATTACTGATATTACCGGTTATGTGGCATCTGTCTATATGCGGGGAATTCCTTTCGGGTTTGTTCCAACTTCGATACTCGCATTAGTAGATGCCTCTATTGGTGGTAAAAACGGAATTGATGTAGGTATTTATAAAAACATGGTCGGCATCATCCGCCAGCCAAAATTTTTATTACACGATCTCAGCTTATTAAGTTCATTACCACAAGCAGAATGGGAAAATGGTTTTGCAGAAATAATAAAACATGCCTGCATTAAAGATGCGGCAATGTTTAAACAACTCGAAGCAAGCGATTTTAAAACCTTTCAGAAGAATAAGAAAAATTTATCAGAGCTGATTCGCCGCAATGCTATGATCAAAGGTAAAGTAGTGCAAGCGGATGAATTTGAAAAAGGCGAAAGGCGCTTATTAAACTTTGGGCATACACTGGGACATGCATTAGAAAATCAATATGAGTTATCGCATGGCCAGGCTATTTCAATTGGTATGACTTATGCGAGCTATATTTCTGAGCAGTTGACGGGTTTTAAGCAAGCAGAAAAAGTAATCAAAGTATTAGAGCAATATCATTTACCTACCCACGCTGAGTTTGATAAGAAAAAAGTATTTGAAGTGTTGAAGATGGATAAGAAGCGGGAGAGAAAAGAAATGAATTATATTTTATTGGAAAAGATTGGCAAAGGGGTAGTGCAATCAATCGAATTAAAATCATTGGAAAAAATTATCAATAGTCTGTAACGTGAAAGTAACTGTATATCCTTCTCAATTATCAGGAAATATTTTAGCAGCCGCTTCTAAAAGTTCGATGCAGAGGGCTTGCGCAGCAGCATTGCTTGCTAAAGGGACAACGCATATTCATAATCCCGGGCATAGCAATGATGACAAAGCAGCCATCGATATTATTACACGATTAGGTGCTAAGGTTGAAGTGAACGATGAACAATTAACAGTGAACAGTGAAGGAATACGCCCTGTAAATAATGAAATCAATTGCGGGGAGAGTGGTTTAAGTATCCGCATGTTCACGCCACTTGTCGCATTGAGTGAGCAGGAAATTACAATCAACGGTACAGGCAGCCTGACTACAAGGCCGATGGATTTTTTTGATGAGATATTGCCAAAGTTGGGAGTGAAGATTAAAAGCAATGAAGGTAAGCTGCCAATGGTAATACAAGGGCCATTGCAGCCGGCCAATATTGAAGTAGATGGTTCATTGAGCTCGCAATTTTTAACCGGATTGTTATTGGCATATGCGGCCTCCCCAAACCCCTCCAAAGGAGGGGCTTCAGCGCCTGTTACCATACGCGTAAAAAATCTTAAGAGTAAACCATATATTGATCTCACATTAGATGTGATGAAGAAATTTGGATTACAAGTTCCGGAGAATAATAATTATGAAGAGTTTACTTTCTATAAAGACTCTTCCATAGTTCCTCCGCCAGCCGGCGGGGGCGAGGGGGCTGAATACACTGTTGAAGGTGATTGGAGCGGTGGTGCCTTCTTATTAGTAGCTGGAGCCATTGCAGGGCCTATTATGGTACGTGGATTAGACATGGCTTCTACACAAGCTGATAAAGCGATTGTCGATGCTTTGATGGCTGCCAATGCAGGTATCGCTATGGAAGCAAAAGGAATACGTTTACATCCTGTTGAGATGAATGGTTTTCAATTTGATGCTACGGATTGCCCGGATTTATTTCCTCCATTAGTAGCGTTAGCGGCGCATTGCAAAGGCATAACAAAAATTAAAGGCACGAGCCGCCTGACACATAAAGAAAGTAACAGGGCTATTACATTGCAGGATGAATTTGATAGTATGGGTGTGCAGATCGATCTTGAAGATGATTATATGATTATACATGGAGGTGGAGTAGTAAAAGGAGCAGATGTACATTCACGCCATGATCATCGTATTGCAATGGCCTTAGCAGTAGCAGCATTGAAAGCTACAGACGAAACAGTTATTGACGAAGCACAGGCTGTAAATAAATCATACCCTGATTTTTATGGTGATATTGCAGCGCTGGGAGCGAATATTGATTATCCCGTTCAATTTGTAAAATCTTAAATCATTCAACCGTGAACTCATTCGGCCGTTTATTCCGCGTATCGATTTTTGGAGAATCACATGGTGAATGTGTCGGTATCACATTGGATGGTTGTCCTGCAGGATTAGAATTGTCTCCCGAAGATTTATTATCTGATCTTGAAAGAAGAAAAGGTGGTAAACAAAAAGGTGCTACACCACGACAGGAAGAAGATTATCCTTTGTTTAAGAGTGGTGTGTTTAATGGTAAGACAACAGGTTTCCCTATCACTATTTTATTTGAAAATAAAAATACACGCAGTGGTGATTACCAGAAACACCGCAGCATTCCACGTCCCGGCCATGCAGATTGGGTAGCTCATCAAAAATTTGGCGGCCACGAAGATTACCGCGGAGGTGGCCATTTCAGTGCAAGATTAACTACCGGCCTTGTAGCAGCCGGCGCGATTGCAAAGAAGTTGATGCGATATAACCTCACCCCCAACCCCTCTCCGGAGGAGAGGGGAGTTCTTCCCAATAGTTATATTACTAATACTGTAGGTGATTGGTTTAGTGTTAAAGAGTTTGCACGCCAAAATAGAAAAGCAGCTACAGAGGCAGAAGATAAATTATGGCAGGAACTAAGAAATAGGCAATTGGATGGATGCAAATTCAGGCGGCAGCATCCGATCGGGGGGGTTATTCCTGATTTTGTTTGCTTAGAAAAAAGATTGATTATAGAGATTGATGGAGGATATCATAACGAAGAAGAACAAAAAATTTATGATCAGGGAAGAGAAAATTGGTTAAAAGAAAATGAGTATAATTTTTTAAGGTTTACTAATGAACAAGTCCTGAAGGAAACGGATAAAGTTTTACAAACTATAAGCGAGTCGCTCCGTTCCCCTCTCCCTTGGAGAGGGGTTAGGGGTGAGGTCAAAAATAATGGCATTACCATCGAAGCCACCATCACCGAAGTAGGTGGCGAAAAAGATATTGAAAAAGGATTGCAGAGAGGCATTGACGCAAAAGATTCTGTCGGCGGAATTATTGAATGTCGTGTGAAAGGTTTGCCGGTCGGATTAGGTGAGCCTTATTTTGATTCAATAGAATCTTCATTAGCACAAATCATATTTGCTATACCTGCTGTACGCGGCGTTGAGTTTGGAACAGGTTTCGCTGCGGCAAGAATGTTTGGTAGTGAGCATAATGATGCTATCATTGATATGGACGGTACTACAAAAACAAATCATGCTGGTGGAGTAGTTGGCGGTATATCCAATGGAAATGAATTGGTATTCCGCCTTGCGGTAAAACCTACTTCTTCTACGCCCAAAGAGCAGGAAAGCCTGAACTGGGAAACAGAACAGGTAGAAAAATTTTCTGTGAAAGGCAGGCATGACCTCTGCGTAGCTTTGCGGGCACCAGTAATTGTAGAAGCAGTAACGGCATTGGTATTAGCAGATTTTATGTTACTGGAACAACGCATTCCCCGTATTATCAAAAGCTGATTTTTTATGCATGATTACATTGTTAATGCTTCTATACAGATTCTCCCGATAGTGCAGGATAAACATCCCTATGAATGGGTAGATGAGGCAATAGGCATAATTCAGCAATCAGGTATAAAACATAAAGTTGGGCCTTTTGCTACAGAGTTAGAAGGTAGTTACAAAGAAGTAATGAATGTAATACATGCTGTAAATGAATTTCTTTATTCAAGAAATTGTGCGGAATGGATCAGCAGCATACAAATACAAATAAGGTCTGACAGGGATATTACTGCCCTGGAAAAAACCTCTAAATTTGATTAGTAATTTTTTTTCTCCCATACCTATTCGCAACGTTTTCAGGTAGTGTTTCGTCACTTTAAAAGCCAATTCTAAATCCTTTATAGTAAAGCCTGCTTGCATATGTACTATTGAATTATTGAAATCATTTACTATATTGATATATTAATTATGCCATCGTCCTTATTCCCCATGTCTAGAAAAAATATTTTCATACCTATTGCATTTTGCATTTGTTTTTTTGTTGCCTGTAATAATGCAAAGCCACCTGCAGAAGAATATGTGGCTACCCCCGAGGAACTGAATACAAAAACAACAGAGCTTATAAAAGAAACGATCGAATATGCAGCTGCCAATAACCAGCGCATTGATGACTCTATCCAGCTTATAGCATTACCTGTCGTTCAAAAAATATATGATAAAAATGCGTACACTACAATATGGAGTGAAAGTGAAAAATGGAAACCGATAGGCGATTCTTTGCTTGGGTTTATTGAACAGGCAAAATTGTATGGGTTATTTCCGGAAGATTATTTTCATCTTTATCTTGATTCTATTAACAAGCAATTTTATAGTGATAGCCTCGCAAAAAATGAAAGGCGCAATGCTGCTCTATGGGCGAAAGCAGATATATTAATGACAGACGCTTTTATTCATTTAGTAAAAGATATCAAACTGGGAAGGCTACCCCAGGATAGTATAAGCCTCCGGAAAGATTCAGTTTTATCAGATGAGTTTTATATTGATAAATTAAGGCTTGCCGAAAATAATAATTCGCTGAGTGTTATTATGCATTCCTTAGAACCTAAATTACCCGGCTACCAGCAACTGAAAGCAGCTATACCAGATTTTATTGCCAATACAAATGATAAAGTATTTACAATAGTTCCTTCACCCAAAAAGAATGATCCTGCTTTTAAACAATTATTACAAAAACGATTGTATGAACAGGAGTTTATTTCTTTTGATAGTGTGCAAGCCGATTCAACTGCTTTATCTGAAGCGGTAAAAAAATTCCAGAAACACAGTGGCATTACTGTAGATGGTAAAGTAGGAGAAGAGACGGTGAGGATTATGAATATTACAGATAAAGACAAGTTTGTCCGCATTGCTATTACAATGGATCGTTACAAGCTTATGCCCGATGAAATGCCTTCACGTTACATACTTGTCAATCTTCCTGGTTATTACCTGCGCTATTATGATGATGATACGGTAGCATTAACCTCTAAAATTATTTGTGGAAAGCCAATAACCCGAACGCCATTACTTACAAGTGCTATTTCTCAAATGATCACGTATCCGCAATGGACGATGCCTACAAGTATTATTGTAAAAGAAGTGCTGCCCGCTATAAAAAAGAACCCCGGCTATCTTGCAAAAAAAGGATATAGTTTAATTAATAATGATGGGGATGAAGTAGACCCCTATTCTGTTGATTGGTCAAAATATAATAAAGGCATTCCCTATAAAGTTGTACAGGGAAGTGGCGATGACAATGCATTAGGTGTTTTGAAATTCAACTTCCCTAATAAGTATGCTGTTTACCTGCATGATACTAAC
>Ga0164241_10003814_pt1 | contig 14922 bp, 9 predicted proteins | sample OricomyardsoilBY_FD_108780 | JGI IMG/M metagenome (GOLD analysis project Ga0164241, IMG submission 108780) | Backyard soil microbial communities from Emeryville, California, USA - Original compost - Back yard soil (BY) | ecosystem: Environmental > Terrestrial > Soil > Unclassified | place: USA... | reverse complement strand
GGCGCTCAACGCGCGGTGAGAGAAGGGCTGCCGAGGCAGCCCGGGGAAAGCGGCGTCGAGCCGCCGCACTCCATAACGGGCCGGAGTGGCGGGCGGGTTAGAGCGAAAAGTTTTCGCTGCGATCGGGGAGCTTCAAGGTCACTTCGCCGGTGGAGATTTTGAGGTGAACCGTGCGATTCACGTTTCCACCGAGATCCTGGCCGGCGATGGGGTAGGCGTTGGTTTTTAGATACTGAAGGACGGCGACGCTGTTGCGTTCGCCGATTTTGAACGGGTCGGCGCCGTTGAGGACGCTGGCGCCGCCGGCGAGAAAAATGCGGAGGCGGGTACGTTCGGCGCGGATACCGGTGAGCGCTTTGAAGAGCATCGGCAGGCCGGTGTTCGCGAACATGGCGGGCTGTTTCGCGGCTTTTTCCGCGGAGATGGCGGAGTCGGGGAGCATCAAATGCAGGATGCCGCCGGCGTGTGAGACCGGATCGTACACGATGACGCCGACGCAGGAGCCGAGCGCGTACGTGGAGAGCGTGACCATCTCGTTATTCGAGGCGGCCATATCGCCGACGCCGATGACGACGCGCTGTGAAAAGAGTGCGGAAACGGTGGGTGCGCCGGCCATGGGATTAATGCAGGGCGAGTCCGCCGCTTGGGAACGTGCGGCGGGAAATGAGTGAAAGTTGACGCATGGAAACGCCGTCGGTCAGGGAACGGCTGCGCTCTTGTACGGCTCGACGTTCGGCAAACTTGAGATGCCGTGGGGTGAAAATATGCGGTTGGTCGCGGATTATTCACCTCCGGCAATGCGGCGTGCATTGGCGGGCGGATGCGGCGGCAAAAACGCGGGTTTGCCGCGAAAAACGTGAGAGAAGCCGGAGCATCGCGGGCAACGCGCAGGCGTTACACGCGCGGAAGATTTTCGAGAGTGGGACGGCGCTGGCGGCCGAGTAAGCCGCGTCATTTAAGACGCGGATGGGTGGCGCCGGGCGTTTGTCCGCGTCGAAAATGACGCGGCTATGTTTCGAGGGCGGAGGCGAGCCATCGCTTTTGATGCGCGTGCATCGGAAGCGGGCCCGCGGGCGGCGTTTTTTTCGGAGTCGGAGTGGCCGGCGGGCCGCCGGCCACTCCACGCGGGCCGCGTGCGCTCCCCGGACCGACGAACCGCCGGAGCGCGGGGCGAGTTCGATCAGCGCTTGGCCGGGAGGACGTGGAGTTCGGTTTTCAGGAGTGGCTGATCGGAGGCGGGGCCGACGGTGAGGCGGTAGGCGCCCGGATCGACGACGGAGCGGTGATGCGTGTCGTCCCAGCGGCGGAGGCGATCGACCGGGAGGGCGAACTCGATGGTTTTCGTTTCGCCGGCGTGGAAATTCACGCGTTGAAAACCGACGAGCTGGCGGAGCGGCATCGGCACGGGCGAGGCGAGAGCGGTGGCGTAGAGTTGGACAACTTCGTCGCCGTCGCGCGCGCCGGTGTTTTTCACGGTGGCTTTGACGGTGATGGTGTCGGTCGGGCGGGCTGAGTCGGACGAGAGGGCGAGTTTTTCGTAGGAGAAAGTCGTGTAGCTCAAGCCGTGGCCGAAGGCGTAGAGAGGTTTGCCGGTGTAGTAGCGGTAGGTCCGGTTCGTCATCGCGTAGTCGTCGAAGGCGGGCAGGTTGTCGGTGTTGCGATAGAAGGTGATCGGCAGGCGGCCGGCGGGATTGGTTTCGCCGACGAGCGCTTCGGCGACGGCATCGGCGCCGCGTTGACCGTAGTACCAAGCGAGGAGAACAGCGCCGGCTTGGGAGTCGTCGAATGCGAGCGCGCTGCCGGTCGTGAGGACGATGACGGTGGGTTTTTTAAGCGCGGCCACGCGGGCGAGCAGGGCGCGTTGGGTGGCGGGAAGTGCGAGATCGGTGCGGTCGCCGCCGCTGAAACCCTCGGCGGTGACGCTCATGGATTCGCCTTCGAGGTCGGGCGTGATGCCGAGCGTGAGCACGATGTGATCGGCGGCGCGCGCGGCGACGAGGGCTTTTTCGAGGGCGTCGTCAGTGCCCGGCGCGATCCAGCCAAACTGGATGCGACCCTTCGGCGTGAGCTGCGCGTATTCGAGGCGGACTTTGTACGTGCGGCCTTTTTCCAACGTCACCGTGGTGCTGAGCGGGCGTTCCGGATCGCGGCGCCAGGAATCGACGATGGCTTTGTCGTCGAGGTAAAGACGGACGGCGCCCTCGGCGACGACGCCGAGTACGTATTCTCCGGATACAGGCGGAACCATGACGCCGGTCCAGCGGACGCTGGCGTTGGTGATGGGAATGCCCTCGACCGGCTGGGCTTCGTCCCATTGAAGATCGATCTGGGCGTCGGCGCGCGTGGCGGATGGTTTGCCGTCCACGAAGGGTTTTTTCGCCTCTTGTTTTTCGTGGGAAAAAATCTCGCCGTGGAGCCCGGAAGTCGCGCGGGTTTCGTCGGAGAAAAGCACGCCGGCGGGAAACGGGTGGCCGCTGACGCGGAAGCCTTTGACGAGCGGGACGCCGTGTTCGACGAGCACATTGACGCCGAGCGATTTTAGTTTTGCCCGAATGCCGTCCACGAGCGTGACCGCGCGCGTGGGCGTGCCGCTGTAGTTGCCGAGCAATGACGAGACTTCGCCGCCGGTGGGGCCGAGGATGGCGACGGTTTTGAGAGACTTGGGATCGAAGGGCAGCGTGCCGTCGTTTTTAAGGAGCACGAGACTCTGGCGGGCGGCTTCGAGAGCGAGTCGGTCGTGCGCAGGCGTGTCGTTGACCGAGGGAGGAATGGCGCGGAAAGGCACGCGGCCGGCGGGGTCGAACTGGCCGAGGCGGAAGCGCAATGTGAAGAGACGGCGGAGGGCGGCATCGATGTCGGCCTCGGAGATGAGGCCGCGTTTCAGCGCTTCGCCGAGGGCCTCGTAGGTTTTGCCGCTGCACAAATCGTTGCCGGCTTTGAGCGCGATGGCGCTGGCCTCGGCGGCGTCTTTGGAAAACCCGTGACCGCCGCTGCGCCACATGTCGGAGACGTTATCCACATCGCCCACGACGGCGCCGGTGAAGCCCCAGCGCTCGCGGAGAATTTTCTGAAGCAAGTCGGTGTTGGCGGGACCGGGGACGCCGTTGACGGCGTTATACGCGCTCATCAGGGAAGTCGCGCCGCCCTCACGGATGCCGGCCTCGAAAGCGGGCAGATAAGTTTCCCACAGATCGCGTTCGGTGGGGACGGCGTTGAAGTGATGGCGATCGGCCTCGGGGCCGCTGTGAACGGCGAAGTGTTTCACCGTGGCGACGGTCTTGAGATAGTGCGGATCATCGCCCTGCAGACCGTGGATAAACGCGACGGCGAAACGGCCGCTGAGAAACGGATCTTCGCCGTAGGTTTCCTGGCCGCGGCCCCAGCGCGGATCGCGGAAAATATTGATGTTGGGCGACCAGATGGTGAGGCCCTGGTAGCGTTTGGAGTAGCCGTGATTTTTAACGAGGGCTTCGTTGTTTTTGGCGCGCGCTTCGGTGGAGATGGCGTCGGCGATCTCGCCGTGAAGCGCGGGATTCCACGTGGCGGCGAGCGCGATGGCTTGAGGGAAAACGGTGGCGGTGCCGTTGCGGGCGACGCCGTGAAGAGCCTCGTTCCACCAGTCGTAACGCGGGATGTCGAGGCGCTCGATCTCGGGCGACGCCATCATGGTCTGGCTGATTTTCTCCTCGACGGTAAGGCGCGAAAGAAGGTCGTCGACGCGTTGGGCGACGGGAAGGTCGGGATCTCGAAAGGGGAGTGTTTCCGCGGCGCGGGCGAGAGGGAGCGCGACGAGGAGCAATGCGGCGAAACGGAGGGGAAATTTCATGGCAAATAAGAGGGCGATGACAGAGTCGGGGAAACGGGTGTCCGAATTTTGGCGGCAGGCGGAGGAGGCGGGGCGGGATGATGTCATTTAATAGATGACATCGATTCGGGATGGAGCGGCGCGGAGCGTAGAGGACGGGGCGGGGAAATGAAGGAGGGGCGGTCGCGGTTGGCGCGAGAATCGCGGACGAACGAGCGTGGGGTCAGGCATGGTTGAAGGGCGAAAAGGTCGCGGCGGGTGGGGATGAGGTAATGGAGATCGGGAAAACGTCGAGTAAACCAGACGACCGCGCGCATTGTTGCGCGGGTCGCCGAAGATCTGACGGCGGCTCGCATTGGCTGCGTTCGGCGCGGAGTGGATCGACTTTGGGGTGAAGGGTTGTTGCTGTGCGGCTCTTACCATGAAGCGTCGCTCTATCATGCTGGGGAGTGCAGTTGCTGTGATCGCTGGACTGGCTTTTTGGCTGAGCGATCGGTCGATCAGCTCCGACACAGGCGACGCGATGGACCGTCCGGTGGGCGGAGGCACCGCGTATCTTGAAAAGAAGGATTTTTCGCGGCTCCCGGTTAGGGAGGAATCTGCGATCGACGAGCCGCGTGGAGATAATGGCAGGGCGCCGGTGATCGATCCGCTGTTCGCGTTGCCGACGGATGCGGAGAGCTGGCGGCTCGCGGTGGAGAACTATTCTCAGGCGGATGACGATGCGTATCTGGAGCGTGGGTACATCCGGTTTGCCGCGGCAAAATATTGTCAGGCGGTGGAAGCGGCACCGGTGAATGCAGGCGATCGGCGGCGGTTGAGGGATCTCTTGATGAGCAAGGAACTCGCGAAGATCGATCTGGGTGTCGCGGCGAAAAAGAGCGGGGTGGTGCGACGCGGGCCCCGGTTCGATGCGTGGGTCGCGGCAGAGCGGGCGCGGATTGATGGCGAGATCAAGGCGCTGGTGGGGGCGACTTATTTTTCTGAGATGGAGGCGATGTCCAGGTTTCGCGGAATAAGGCTGTTGGGCATCAATCTGCTGGGGGAAACGTATGTCCGCGGCATCCCACTCTCAGATGAGCAGATCGAAGGGATGAATCAGATAATGCCCTCTCGCAGTGGCAGGGAGATGAAATTGCCAGTCAATCCAAGCACAGGCCTCTCGGCTTATGATGAGAAATTTTTAGCGGACACGAAGAACCTGCTCAGTGCCGAGCAGCGGGATATTTTTCGCCGCATGCGGATCGAGGAGAATTTGTACGACTCCGCGATGGCGCTGAAGAAACAACGACAGGAAGCGGCTAAAGCGTCGGGGGAGGCGGAGAAGTGATGAAATCGGTTTTATGCGTTGCTTCGGGAAGCGCTGAAAAGCTCGGAGTCTGATTTTTAACAGGAGGTAACGAAGCGAACGAAGGCCACAAAGACCTCGAGCGACCTGCGGGCCTTCGTTACCTGCTCATCTTTTGTTCGAAATCCGAGGGTCGCGTCGGCGCGTAAATGAATTAATCAGCGCTTCCTTAGGTAAGAGGACTTTCTCGCGAAAAGTGAGTCGGGTGGACGAATTCATGAAGAGTTCATGAAGGGTTCACATGGGCTTCACGTGCGATGGGTAGGGTTGTCGGATGGATGCTTTCTTTCGTGGAGACTTGGAATTTCGGAACGGCTCGCGTGCGCGGGAGCGGGTGCGGCTGGGCGTGGCGTTTTTTATCGGGCTGGTGCTGATGGCGCTGGCGTTGAGCGGCGCGGAAATGAATGCGGACGACGGCGCAGGATCGCCGTATTTTGAGGTGAAAGGCGCGGCGGGCGGCGTGGATGCGCTGCCGTTGAAAAGTACGCATGTGGAGGCGGTGCTGGCGGGGCCGATCGCGGAGGTGTCGGTAACACAAACGTACACCAACGAAGGCGCGGTGCCATTGGAGGCGCGGTACGTTTTTCCCGGTTCCACGCGCGCGGCGGTGCATGCGATGACGATGACGGTCGGCGAGCGGCGGATCGAAGCGGTGATCAAAGAAAAAGGCGAAGCGCGCAAAACATACGAGGCGGCGAAGGCGGAAGGGCGGACGACGGCGTTGCTCGAGGCGCAGCGGAGCAATGTTTTCGAGATGAATGTCGGCCACATTTTGCCGGGCGATGTGGTGACAGTGGAGCTGCGCTACACGGAAATGATCACGCCGGAGAACGGGCGGTACCAGTGGGTTTTCCCGACGGTGGTCGGGCCGCGGTATGAGGGCGGCGGGCTTGCGGCGAGAGGCGATGGACGGGAGGCGAGGGGGATCTCAGAGGCCGGAGCGCAGGTCACAGCGGATGGGAGCGCGGCGCCGGAGGAAGGACGGCTCGCTGGCGCGCGCCGCTACGAGGAAGGGATTGCGGAGCCGGTGTTCACGCTGGGCGTGGAGATCGCGGCGGGGGTGCCGGTGCGGGACGTCGCGTGTGGAACGCATCGCGTCGAGGTGACGAACGCGGGCGGGCGGACGCGGGTGACATTGCCGGTGAGCGAGCGGACGCAGATGAACCGGGATTTCATCCTGCGGTATCGACTGGCTGGAGACGCGATCGCGGGCGGGCTGACGATCGACGAGTGGAACGGGGAGAAATTTTTCATGCTCACCTTGCAGCCGCCGGCGCGGGTGACGCCGGCTTTCGTGCCGCCGAGGGACTATGTTTTTGTGGTGGATGTGTCGGGCTCGATGCATGGGTTTCCGCTGGAGACCACGAAGAAGCTCATGAGCGAACTGCTGATGTCGCTGCGCGAAAATGACACGTTCAACGTGCTGCTGTTTTCGGGCGGGAGCCGGGTGTTGTCGGCTGAGCCGGTGGAGGCGACGCCGCGCAACATCGCGACGGCGCTGGCGATGCTGGATCGCGAGCAAGGCGGCGGCGGGACGGAGCTGTTGCCGGCGTTGAAGCACGCGCTCGATCTGCCGAAGCGGCCTGGCGTGTCGCGTAGTGTTGTGGTGGTGACGGACGGATATGTGTCGGTGGAGGCCGAGGCGCATGCGCTCGTGCGGAAGCGGCTGGGCGACGCGAACCTGTTCGCGTTTGGCATCGGAAGTTCGGTGAATCGCGAACTGATCGAGCGGCTGGCGCGGGCGGGGCGGGCGGAGGCGGCGGTGATCGAAGGCGAAGGACGCGCGGTGGAAGTGGCGGAAAAATTTCGCGCGATGATCGAGGCGCCGGTGCTGACGCAGGTGAGGACGGAGTTCGTGGACTTCGCGGCGCGGGACGTGTTTCCCGAAGCGTGGCCGGACGTGCTGGCGCAGCGGCCGCTGGTGGTGGTGGGGAAATTTAGCGGAGAGGCGAAAGGGACGATCGCGGTGAAAGGATTTTCCGGGGCCGGGTTGTGGACAGGGAAAATCGATGTGGGGGGCGCGACGGATCTGGGTGGCCGCGGGGTGCTCGCGCAATTGTGGGCGCGGGAGCGGCTGGAGCAGCTGCGTGATTTGCATGCGCTGGGCGACGATCCGCTGAAGCGGAAGGAAGAGATCGTGGCGCTCGGGCTGACGTATCATTTGCTCACGCCGTACACCTCGTTTGTCGCGGTGGATACGGCGGTGAGAAAGGTGGCGGGGGAAGCGGATGCGGAAACGGTGACGCAGCCGGTGGCGTTTCCAGAAGGGATGAGTGCGGGCAGCGTGCCGACGACGCCGGAGCCGGCGACGGTGAGTTTGATGGCGATGGTTGGGGCGGTCGTGGCGTGGGGTGTGTGGCGGGAAAAGGGGCGCAAGCGCACGCGTGGGTTGCAGGCAGGAGCGGAGTCGGAGTGGGTCACAGAGGGCACGGAGCGCGGACACAGAGGACACGGAGTTGACGGGGACGGAGAGAAATGAAGAGGGAGTTTATGCAGAGTGGGACGGAAGACGCAGAGATGGAGAAAAGCTGTGGCTCACTGAGCGCACGGAGTGCGGACGCGAAGTCGGCGGGAGGGACGGCGATCGATTCTTCGGAATTGTTACAGAAGGTAACGAAGGGAACGAAGAGGGGGAACGCGGGCGGGCGTGGGGTCGTTGATGTTATGCGGACGCTGGCTGTCGAATTCGGCGGATTGGGGGCGATCCGCCCAGTCCTCGGGTTGGGGGTGCTAGGCCTGAATTGGGAAGTGGTGCGGTGGTATGTGGCGCGGTTGGGCGATGGCGGGGATGAACCGTGGGGAATTGTGGCGCTGGTGGCTGCGCTCGTGTTTTCGCCGCGCGCGGTCTGGCGTGCCCGGTTGGCGGATACAGCGATAATCGCGGTCGTGTTGCTGGCGGCGGCGGCTTTGATGACCGGGCACGTTTTGCCGATGTTGGTGCGGGCGGGGATCGTGGTTACGGCGCTGGCGGTGGTGATCGGAGGGCCGTCGCCGTCGCGAGCGGTGTGGGGCGGCGAGTTGGGAAGACTGGGGTTGCTGGTGTTGTCGTTGCCGGTGATGGCGACGGCGCAGTTTTATGCGGGGTATCCTCTGCGTGTGGTGACGGCGGAGCTGGGTCGGCCGCTATTGTGGCTGGCGGGGGTGGCGACGGAGCGGAGCGGGGTCTTGCTGAGCTGGGCGGGCGGGGAAGTTGTGGTGGATGCGCCTTGCAGCGGTGTGCGGATGTTGTGGGTCGGGGCGGCGCTCGCGTGCGGACTGGCGGCGTGGCGACGGGCGGGTGTTGCGAAAACGGTCGGGTTGCTGGCGATGGGTGTGGGCGGAGTGGTGGTGGGAAACGCGGTGAGGGCTGCGGTGCTGTTTCTCACGGAAAGCGGGGTGTGGCCGAATGCACCGTGGGTGCACGAGACGGTGGGCGCGGTGATCTTCGGCGCGGTGGCGATGGGACTTTGGGTTTGGGCGGGGAGGGGGAAGAGTGAAGAAGGAGAAGTGAAGGGTGAAAGGGCTGAGGCCGGAAGTGGGGTCTTGGGGCGGGGTTTTATCTGGATGGGATGGGTATCGGTCGGGCTCGCGGTGCTGGTGTTTGGCGGAGTGCTCGGGAATCGCGCGCGAGGAAATTGGGTAAATGCGACGGGAGAAAATGCGCTGGAGACGGGCGCGGGATGGCCGGAGTTTTTTGAAGGCGCGCCGTTAATGCCCGTTGGGAAGAGCGAACGGCTCGGGGATATGGTGGGCGGGCTTGCGGGGGAGACCCGGGTGTTCGCGCAGAGCGGGCGCGTGGTGTTGCTGCGGCGGTTGCGGGCGTCGTCGCGGACGGTGCATCCGGTGGCGGATTGTTTTCGGGCGCGGGGATTTCGCGTGGCGGGGCAGCGATTGGTGAAGGACCCGGCCGGGGCTTTATGGAGTGAATTCGAGGCGGAACGGGGAGCGGAAATGTGGCGCGTGCGGGAGCGGTGGAGGGATGAGTGCGGGCATCAGTGGACGGATGTCTCGGCGTGGTGGTGGGCGGCGCAGGCGGCGGACGCGCGCGGACCGTGGTGGGCAGAGGCGGTGGCGGTGCGGGGGTGAGGTGAGAGGGAGCGCGAGAGCGTTTTTTTTATCCACGAATGGACGCCAAGGGACGCGAATGTCGGACGAGCGGCGCGCTAATCGCGCGGCGTGGATTCGGAGAGCCACGTACTGACGAGCGCGGCGACGGGAACGGCGCGGCCCGGTGCGAGCAGGACGCGCGCAGAAAATTTCATGGGGAGTTCACCGTGGGTTCATACGGGCTTCATAGTTGTGGGGCACGATAGGGAGCATGGAAAAAACCTTCGTTGAAAGTGATTACCTGCCGCCGCCAGTTCCCAAAAAAGCCATGAGGATTTCGGTGGCGGGAAAACTGATCTTTATCGCAATCCTTGTCGTGCTTTTGCAAATACCGCTGTTTCTGATCAATGGGCTGCAGCAGGAGCGTCGGCAGGATAACACGCCGGCGGCGTTGAAAGGGCGGACAGAGGAAGCGTTGCGGGTGACGGACGCGCGGCCGGAGTTTATCGCGTATCGGATGGTGGAGCGGGCGTTGAAGTATGGAGTGCTGGTGCTGGCGCTGGTGTTTGCGGCGTTTTTTTTATTCGAGACGTTGTGCGGGCTGCGGCTGCACGCGGTGCACTACGGGCTCGTGGGTGCGGCGATGTGTTTGTTTTACCTGGCGCTGCTGGCGTTGGGCGAAGTGGTGGCGCCGGGAATCGCGTATGCGGGCGCGGCGGTGGCGTCGTCGGCGCTGATCGTATCGTACAGCGCGTCGATTTTGCGGAGTGCGGGGCGCGCGGCAGTGGTCGCGGTGCTGCTCGGGGCGGTGCACGCGGTATTGTATGTGGTGTTGCGGATGGAGTCGTTCGCGTTGCTGGCGGGGACGACGGCGTTGTTCGTGGCGCTCGGGGCGGTGATGTATCTCACGCGCAATATCGACTGGCATGCGCAGGAGGAGGCGACGGCGGTGGCGGTGGTGAGGTGAGGGGGAGAACGGGAATGAGAGCGTTTTTTAACCGCGAATGGACGCTAAGGGACGCGCATGTCGGAGAAGAGCGTGGGCCATCGCGCGGCGGGTTTCGGAAGGCCACGCTCTGACGAGCGCGGCTGCGGGGGCAAATCGGTGGGAATGGGCGCGGGTTTGTTTTGTCGCTTGCGGCGTGGGAGCGGGCGAGGGGAGTCTCGGCGCTATGGAGCTATTTGAGATCAAGGCCGAGATTCCTGCGTTTGCGACGGATGAGACGGACAATGTGCTGCTCGAATTGGGCGTGGAAGGCTGGAGCTTGCTCGAGGATGCGATCGCCAGGCGGGCGTGGGTCGTGGGGATTTTTGAGAGTGCTGACGAAGCGGATACGCGTTGGGAGGAGTTGCGTCCGCTGCTTCCGGCGGAGCCGTTGAGCGAGGTGGCGCGCCGGGCTTTGGGTGACCAAGACTGGCGGGAGAGTTACAAGGCGCATTTCAAAGCGTGGAAATTTGGCCGGTTGCACTGGGTGCCGGTGTGGGAGCGGGAGGCGTATGCTTTGCCCGCGGGCGACGTGGCGATCTGGTTGGATCCGGGGCTGGCGTTTGGCACGGGCAATCACGAGACGACGCGGTTGTGCATCGAGCGCCTCGTGGCGCTCGATGCAGCAAGTGCCAAGGGCGAAGGAGCAAGTGACAAGAGGGCAGATAAGGAGACGGTGCGGGTGATTGATGCGGGGTGTGGGTCGGGGATTTTGGCGCTGTCGGCGGCGAAACTGGGTTATCGGAATGTCGAGGCGTTTGATAACGATCCGGAGGCGGTGCGGGTGAGCGAGGAGAACGCGGCGATGAACGGCGCGACGGGCGCGGTGACGTTTTTCACGGGCGATCTTGTATCCGGGTTGGCCGGACGGCAGGCGGAGATCGTGCTGGCGAATATCCAGGCGGATGTGCTGATGCGCTTCGCGAAGGAGCTGACGGACGCGGTGGCGCCGGGCGGGGCGCTGATCCTCAGCGGAATTTTGGCGCACGAGAATGAGCAGGTGCGGGCGGCATTTGTCGCGGCTGCGCCGGGCTGGACGGTGGAGGCGCGGGTGTTGGGCGAGTGGTCGGATGTGTTGTTGGTGCGACCGGCGTGAACGGACGGTCGGGCGGGGCGGAATTTTTAACCGCGAATGGACGCGAAGGGACGCGAATGTCCGGAAGGGGGCAGCGCGCGGGAAGGCGGCGCGGGTTGAACGCCCGCAGAGGCGGACGATGGAGGACTGAGGAGCGTAACGACCACGTTTTAACAAGCGCGGCTACACTGAACGGGGCACGAAAAAGCGCGCGGGAGTTGATCCGGCGCGCTTGGAGGGGAAGAGAATAAGGGCCGTTTGCCGATTAGGTGAAGAGATCGGCGGGAGTGCGGTTCATGAAGTCTTCCATGTAGGCGGTCGTGGCTTTGCCCTCGATGAAGACGGGGTCGGCCATGATGGCTTTATGGAGCGGGATGGTGGTCTTGATGCCGCGGATGAGGTATTCGCTGAGGGCGCGATAGCTGCGTTCGAGGGCGATCTTACGCGTGGAGCCGAAGCAGATGAGTTTGCCGATCATCGAGTCGTAGTACGACGGGATGGTGTAGCCCGAGTAGGCGTGGGAATCGACGCGGACGCCGTGGCCACCGGGAGCGTAATAGAGGCCGATGGTGCCGGGAGACGGGGCGAAGTTGCGCGCGGGATCCTCGGCGTTGATGCGGCACTCGATGGCGTGTTTTTCGAACTTCACGTCGCTCTGGTCGAAATCGAGTTTCTCGCCGTTCGCGATGCGGATCTGCTGCTTGATGAGGTCGATGCCAGTGCATTCCTCGGTGACGGGATGTTCGACCTGGATGCGGGTGTTCATCTCGATGAAGAAGTAATTCCCCTTCGCATCGACGAGGAATTCGATCGTGCCGGCGTTTTCGTAGCCGGCGGCTTCGGCGGCTTTGATGGCGTGTTTGCCCATCTTTTTGCGCAGATCGGCGGTGAGAAACGGCGATGGCGACTCCTCGATAAGCTTTTGATGGCGACGTTGGACGGAGCAGTCGCGCTCGCCGAGGTGGAGCGTTTTGCCGTGGGAATCGGCGAGGATCTGAAACTCGATGTGGCGGGGTTTCTCGATGTAGCGCTCGATGTAAACGGCACCGTTGCCGAAGGCTTTTTCGGCTTCGTTGCGGGCGACGTGGTATTCCTTGGCGAAGGAAACGTCGTTGTGGGCGATGCGCATGCCGCGTCCACCGCCGCCTGCGACCGCTTTAATGATGACGGGATAGCCGACTTTGCGGGCGGTTTTGACGGCCTCGGCTTCGGTTTCGACCGGACCATCGGAGCCCGGGACGATCGGGACGCCGACTTTGCGCACGGTGTCTTTGGCGATGGCTTTGTCGCCCATCATCTTGATGGATTTCGACTTGGGGCCGATGAACTTGATGTTACAAGATTCGCATTGTTCGGCGAATTTGGCGTTCTCCGACAGGAAACCGTAGCCGGGATGGATGGCGTCCACATCGGCGATCTCGGCGGCGCTGATGATGCGATCGGCGCGCAGGTAGGAATCGGCGCCGCGCGGGCCGCCGATGCAGATGGCTTCATCGGCGAGCTGAACGTGCAGCGACTGGACATCGGCCTCGGAGTAGACGGCGAGGGTTTTAATACCCAGCTCGCGGCAAGCGCGGACGATGCGGAGGGCGATTTCACCGCGATTGGCGATGAGGATCTTTTGAATCATAGAGACGACGAAACCACTAATCCCGCTTTCTGGCGTTCCGTTTCGGCGGGCCGAAAGGAGCGCGGAGGAGCGATAACTAGTGGTTTTTAAAGGTTAACTTAGCCCTGTTTAACTTTGAAGAGGCGCTGGCCGTATTCGACCGGCTGGCCATTTTCGATGAGAGTCTCGAGGACGGTGCCTTTCACTTCGGCCTGAATCTCATTCATGATTTTCATGGCTTCGATGATGCAGACGACGCTGGTCTCGGTGATCTTCGCGCCGGATTCCACGAACGACTTACTCTCCGGGGATGGAGAGCGGTAGAAGGTGCCGACCATCGGTGACTTGATATAAATCACGCCCGGTTCGTCGCCGGGGGGAGTGGCTGGAGAAAGCGCGGATGAAGCGGGCGCTGCGGCGGGGGCTTCGGCTGGCAGCGTGAAAGGGGGAAGAGTCGGCCGGGCGGACGAGATGACCGGGAATTCGCCACGACGGATCTTCAGTTTGAAACCTTCCTCTTCGACGGCGAACTCGGTGAGTTCGGACCGGGTCATGAGGTCGATGATTTGTTTAATCTGTTTTAGGTCCAAGGTGGGCTTGGGTTGAGTTGGAGCAGGTACGGCTCTGTTAGTTGTCTAACTTGAGGGGTCGTTCAAAAGAAGTTTCGGAAACCAACGCAATCTCGGATTTTCCGCCTAAAAACGCGGAAAATGCGCTAAAAACGCTGAATTTTGAGCAAAACTCCGGGGAAATCCGGGATTTTTGTTGAGCAGGCTTGAGCCGGTTTCAGCGCCTTTCCGTCGTTCGTGTGGTCACGCCTGAAGGGAAGGTGATGCGATGGAAACGTGTCGGGAGAGCGTCCATCGCCGGTCAGCTCACGGTGACCTGCAGGCCGGTGGGGGAGATGGCGAAATCGATGAAGCGGGCGCGGGAATTGGGCGGCGATTTTTCCAACCGGTCTTTGATGCGCTGACCGGCGGCGACGTCTTTCGCGCATATCAACATGTAGCCGCCGCCTCCGGCGCCGAGAAGTTTGCAGGCAGCGAGATCGGCGCCGCACAAGGCGATGATGGACTCGATCTCGGGAGTGGTCGTGCCGGCGTCGAGTTGTTTATTCAGCTCCCAGGAGCGGGCGACGCTGCGGCTGACCGCGGTCGGATCGCCGCCGTGAAGGTCTTGGTAGAGCCGCTGGGCGTTGGCTCGAATGTCTTCGAGCGTGCGAATGGTTTCCGAGCGGCCGAGGAACATATCGCGCACGATCTCTTGGAGGATGCCTTTGGCCATGCGAGTGAGGCCGGTGTAGTAGAGAAGGAACTGCCGGTTCAGAACGTCGGGGCCGAGCAATTGGGTGGGCAGGTAGCGAATGGACGGTTGTTGCGAAGCGCCGGGCTGAGTTTCGATCAGTTTAAGTCCGGGAAAAAGTGCGCCGGCTTGATCCTGCCATCCGCCGCCGGTGGTGAGAAGTTGTTCAACGCCGAGGACGCGATTGTAGAGATCGATTTGGTCCCAGCCGAGTCCACAGGCGCGATTGAGCGCGCCAAGAATAGTGGCGGCGAGGATGGATGAAGTGCCCAAGCCGGAGCCCTTGGGAATGGCGCTGAGGAGGGAAATCTCCAAACCGCCGCCCAAGGATTTGAGCTGTGAGCGGAGCGTGCGAAACGGTTTGCCGGCAAAAAATCCGGGAAGAAAGCCGGCCATCGCGAGCGCGGCTTTTGGAAGGCTGAAATGGCCGCGGGGATTTCGGAAGTCGGCGAGTTCGTCGAAGGTGTTGACCGTTTCGGAAGAGCCGAGATCGATGGATCGCAAGCGGAGATACTGGTCCGATGTGGGCCGGGTGAAGACCTGGATGGGGGGCTGGCCATTGAGAAGAACGGCGACATTGAGCACGCAGCCGCCGGCCTGGAGGCAGAATGGCGGCGTGTCAGTCCATCCGCCCGCAAGGTCGAGACGCACGGGGCTGCGGCCCCACACGATCTGATCCTCTTTCAGCGAGCGTTGAGGGATCATTTTGGCGAGTTGGCGGGAAGAGACCATCGCGGTTTGCAGCTGTGCGAAGCCTTGGCGCGTGAGCTCC